>Ga0184605_10000460_pt1 | contig 12096 bp, 9 predicted proteins | sample PLM0_30_coex_FD_132995 | JGI IMG/M metagenome (GOLD analysis project Ga0184605, IMG submission 132995) | Groundwater sediment microbial communities from an aquifer in East River, Colorado, USA - PLM0_30_coex | ecosystem: Environmental > Terrestrial > Soil > Riparian zone | place: USA: East... | reverse complement strand
CCGCGACGGCTGCACGCCGTGTCTTTCCTGCGACGGACGCCGCAGGCGGTGCGTCTTCAGGTCCATGCGAGCGCGTCAACCCTCTGGTTGACCGGTCGCCGGATCCTCGAAGTCGCGCCGTACGGGTATAATTTATAACCAATCCCCCATGAATCAACTCCGTTTCCGTACGCGTCTGGTTCTGATCCTGTCTTTGTTCGCGATCGTGCCGGCGCTGCTGCTGACGCTGTTGTGGAGCGGAACGGTGAGCACGGCGCTCCCATTCGTGACGGGTAGATCGGCCTGGGACAGCGTAGCCGCGAGCGGAGAGAAGGCAATCGCGGCTGCCCGCCAGGCGCCGTTAACCCCGTCCCAGCGCAGCGCCATCGACGCCCACGAGCGTGAGCTGCGAACATCGGTGGAACAGGCCCGACGTTACAGCTTTCTCGCCGGTCGCACCGTCCGCGTGATCGCGATTGCCGGCGTGCTGGCGCTGCTCGTGCTCACCGGCGTTGCATCGCGCGTGGCCGGTCATCTGAGCCGCCAATTGAGTCGCCCGCTCGACGAGCTGGTGCGCTGGACCGAGCTGATTGGGCACGGGGAGTCTTTGCCTCCGCCTCGGGAGCCGACCGTGGTCTCGACGACGCGAAAGAACGGCGATGACGCAGGCACCACGATCGAAGTCACGACGAGCAGAGTCCGTGGCGCGCCCGAGTTCGAGACGCTTAGACGCAGCATGCGCGAGATGGTGTCGGAGCTGGCGCACGGACGCCAACAGGCGATTGAGGCCGAGAGGCTCCACGCTTTCAGGGAAAGCGCGCGACGGGTGGCACACGAGATCAAGAATCCGCTCACACCAATTCGGTTCGCGCTGGCGCGGTTGCGTGGGCACGCCCCGCCACCGCTGCAGGAGGATGTGGAAGTCATAACGATCGAATCGGAGCGGCTCGATCGCATGGCGCGGAGCTTCGCCGAGTTCGGAAGGCTGCCGGATGGTCCGCCGGCGGAAATCGACATGAGCGAGCTTGTCCGGTACGCGGCGCGCAGCTGCGTGCCTCCAAACGTTGCCCTCAATCTCGAGATAGACGAGAATCTCCCGAGGGTACACGGACACAACGGCGCGCTTGCCGGCGCATTGAGTAACGTTCTTCTCAACGCCGTCGACGCCTCCCCCGAAAGCGGACGCATTACAGTCAAGGCGAGCGAGGTCAAGATGGGCGACCGAGCAGCCGTGCGCATATCGGTCGCCGATACCGGGGTAGGAATCGCTCCCGAAAGTCTGGAACGAATCTGGGAGCCTTATGTCACCAACAAGCCCGGTGGTACCGGGCTGGGGCTCTCCATTGCTCGCCAGGCGGTCTGGGCGCACGATGGAACCGTGAACGCGACGAGCACGTTGGGAAAGGGAACGGAGATTCAACTGACGATACCTGCTGACGGCGGAAACGCCGTGAGGGAGAGCTGAAATGGGGCCAGAGATAGCCGTTCCGTTTGGCGCATTCGCTTGCGCCATCATCCTTGCCATCGGCGTTCCCCTGGCGCGCGCCTATTCGCGTAGGATGGACGCGGAATCAAGGAACCCGCGGCTCCCGACGGAGGTCACGGATCGTCTGGAGCGGATGGAGCACGCGCTCGATTCCATCGCGCTCGAGGTCGAGCGTATCACCGAGGGACAGCGCTTCACCACCAAGCTGCTCTCCGAGGGCAAGGGCGTCTCCGAGAGCCGGCAAATCTCACCGACCGGCACGTCCGCGCAGGATCGCAGCACGTAAGTGCCAATAGTTCTCATCGCCGACGACGAGCCGAATATTCGGCGCATGGTCGGCGCGCTGCTGACGGGTGAGGGCTACGAGGTGGCAGAGACCCCCAGCGGAGTCGAAGCCATCGCCCGTGTCAAGGAAGGCGAGCCGGATGTCGCGCTCGTCGATCTCATGATGCCGGGTGAGCTCGACGGAATGGCGACACTTGGCAGGCTGCGCAATTTGGCGCCGGATCTTCCGGTGATCATGATGAGTGGTCGCGCTGGACTGGCTGACGCGGTGAAGGCAACCAAGCTCGGCGCTTTCAACTTCCTGGAGAAGCCGCTGACTCCGGAAGGAGTTCTCCTCGCTGTCGCTTCCGCTCTCGAGCTCAGACAGACCCGGCGGGTCGCCCGGGCGTTGAGAGCGGAGCTCGGTTTCGCCGGACAGATGGTAGGCCGGAGCGACGCAATGGCATTGGTGCGGCAGATGATCACGCGCGTTGCGCCGACGGACGCGCGGGTAATGATCACTGGAGAATCCGGCACCGGGAAGGAGCTGGTCGCGAGCGCGATTCACGACGGGAGCTCGCGCCGAGACAAGCCATTCGTCAGAGTCAACTGCGCGGCGATTCCACGTGACCTGGTCGAGAGCGAGATGTTCGGCCACGAGCGGGGAGCGTTTACCGGAGCTACTCAGACGCGCATCGGCCGCTTCGAGCTGGCGCACCACGGGACGCTCTTCCTCGACGAAGTCGGCGATCTCGGTCCCGACGCGCAGGCGAAGCTGTTGCGCGCGATCGAAGCCAAGGAAATCCAGCGTGTCGGCGGGAACAGGGTAATTCGTACGGACGTGCGGATCATTTCCGCGACGAATCACGACCTCGAGCGTGCGGTGCGCGGGGGAACGTTCCGCGAAGATCTGTACTTCCGGTTGAAGGTGATTCCGTTGGCGATTCCTCCGCTGCGGGAACGTGGCGACGACATCCTGGAGCTGGTGGAGCACTTCTCCGAGCAATTCCTGCAGCGAAGCGGCCAGGCCAAGCCCCGGTGGAGAGCCGATGCGCTCCAGTTGATGCGCGACTATCCGTGGCCGGGAAACGTCCGCGAGCTGGCCAACATCGTCGAGCGTCTCGCGATTCTCCATCCGGGCTCCGAGATCACGGGGCAGCACGTCGAAGATGTGCTGATAGTCGATCGGGACGAGGAAGGGACGGTGATTGCGACGCCTACTCGCCCACAACAGCAGGTCGGTGGGCAACGTGAGTCGCTCGCGAGTGGACCTACTTCACTCGCCGACAGGCTGGACAGCTTCGAGCGCACGGTGATCGCACGCGCGCTGGCCGAAGCGGGAGGAAACGTCGCCGATGCCGCACGCAGGCTGCAGACCGACAGACCGAATCTTTATCGTCGCATGAAGCGGCTCGGAATCAACGCCACCAGGGTATAAGGGCGCCATGACAAATATCAGTAGAGTGCTTCGAGCGGCGTGCTCAATCGTCGTGTTTGGCATCCCTGCTCTCGCGCAGGCGCAACGCGGCGACACCATCGCAACCGACACCGCCGCCGAACGGCTCGGACTCTGGGCGAGAACGAGCCGTAGCAGCGGGCTGACTATCAGCTCCGCCAAGACATACAATCGCGTCGAAGGCCTTCCCGTCTACATCGGTCCGTCGTTTCACGACAGCGCGGGTGCTGCCGCATTCAACGTGTCCGTATTCGGCATCATCAGGAGCGCGAACACGTTTCACTGGGACGACCAGAACCTCGGCCACCGTATGGTCGCCGACATGCGGGTCGGGCGCGGGAGGGGATACGGGCTTGGGGTCTCATCCTACGATGTAGTGACGCCAGTCGAGCCGTGGCACCTGCCCGACCCCGACGCCGGTCTGGCGGTGTTCTTCGGTCATCGCGATTTCCGCGACTACTTCAACCGTCACGGCACGAAGGGCACCGCGACGTTCAACATGAGCGCGCGCAGCAGCTTTTCCGTTGACTGGAGTGACGAGCGTTGGAGATCGGTAAATGCCCGGAGCGTCTTTACGGTTTTCGGGAATGGAAAGTCCTGGCGTGCGAATCCGGTCGTGGACGCGGGTCGATTCCACACTGGCGTCGCTCGAGCGAACATAGACACCCGGAACAACGACATTAGTCCTTCAACCGGCTGGCTGATCCTGGCAGAGTATGAGCGCGGGTCGGGACGCCTTACCGATGCGGGGCCGACATCTCCGCTGGCGCGTCCGTTGGTGCCCTCTCAGCTGACGTACGGTCGGATGCTGCTCGATCTGCGTCGATACAACCGGCTCTCGCCGACGACGTGGCTCAACGGGAGGCTCGTGCTCGGAGGATGGCTGCACGGCGACCAGCTTCCCCTCGAACGACGGTTCTCGGTGGGTGGAATGGGAACGGTTCCCGGATTCGACTTCCGGAAATTCCAGCCCGGCACTGTCGACGTCTCGCAGTGCAGCGACGGCGGCGCGCCACCTCCCGGCAATCCCGCGCAGTGCGAGCGTGTCGCGCTCGCGCAGCTCGAGTATCGGAGCGAGCTCCATTCCTCGTTCTTCGATTTTCTGAATTCGCGGCCAATCAGACTTCGCGGCATCGGCTTCACGGTGCAGCCGACGGCCGTTGCGTTCGTTGACGCGGGCCGGGGATGGCTCGTCGGGCCGCCATCGGGAACGTTGCAGTACTCGAGTCGGAGCGTGCCGCGATTCGGGACTTTCAGGACGGATGTCGGACTCGGACTCGACCTCGGAATCTTCGGAATCTATGTCGCGAAGGCGGTCTCGACTCCGAAGGAGCCCGCGAATGTGTTTTTGCGGGTACGCCGCCGATTTTAGTGATGCGCAGAGCCGGTCTTTTCTTCACTTTGACGTTCCTGCTCGCATCCGCAGCAGGCGCGCAGAAGAAGGTGCGACTCGAGGTGCTGCCGCCGCCGCAAAACGCGTGGGCGGACGATGCACCGTTGGTATCTTCGGCGGGCCTGCTCATCGATGCTTCGATGCGCGATCTGCTCGCCAACGGGTTCCCCGCGCGGTTGCACTATCGTCTCGAGCGGTGGGTCGGCGGACGGTGGTTCGACGACCTGAAGGCGGCAGTCGAGTGGGATGTCATTCTCAAGTACGAGGTACTGGGCAAGAAGTACCAGGTCGTGCGGGTATTGAACAAGAAAGCGACGTCGCTCGGGGATTTCGAGACACTGGAGGAAGCATCGGCCGCGGTCGAAGCGCCGTACAAGACCACGATCTCCCTCCCTCAAAAGGGGCAGCGAGGGTACTACAACCTGCTCCTGGATGTCGAGACACTTTCGCTGAGTGACCTGGACGAAGTTGAGCGCTGGCTGCGTGGGGAGCTCAAGCCGGCCGTCAGTGGGAAGAAGAACCCGGGTACCGCGCTAGGACGCGGGGTGCGGACGCTCGTAATTCGGTTGCTTGGTGGGGAGAAGAGGCACTACGAGGCGAGGACTGGCATGTTCCGGCTCTGAACTGCGACTGCAACATAGAACTGCCAAGCTGCCGGCTGCCAGCCGGTAGCGGCCAGCTGGCAGCTTGGCTTTTCTCAGTTGTAGTTAACTAACCTTATGCCCGTTGGTGGGGTGCCGATGCTCAAGCTCCTCGAGATGATGGAGCGTCTCTTCGCCGTAGAAGAGTTTGATGTACTTGGCCTGCGTCGCCGTCAGTCTCCTGACCGCCCAGCTCAAATGAACGAAGTGCGGCTCGACCGGCGAGTGCATCGGGTGCATCCCGATCTCGCTGGGAAGATTGTTCGCCTTCTTCGTGTTGCAGGGACTGCACGCCGTGACGACGTTGGTCCAGTCGTTGGCGCCGCCGCGGGACAGCGGGACGAGGTGATCGCGCGTCAGTGATTCGCGCGGCTTGAGCTCGATCTGGAGGCGACCGCAGTACTGGCAGCGGTACCGGTCGCGCGCGAACAGGAAGGTGTTCGTAACCTGCCTGCGGAAGCGACGAGGAACGTGGATGAAACGCATGAGGCGGATCACCGCCGGACGCGGAAGCGTCAACTTCTCGGAGCGGACCACACGATCAGCATCAGCCTCGATGATCTCCGCCTTTCCATCGATCACCAGCCGCAATGCGCGCCGCAACGGAACCATCGTCAACGGCTCGAACGAAGCATTCAGTGCCAGACAACCAACGACCAAGCACTCCTCCCTGGAGAACCGACCCAAATATACAATTCCGACAACACCTTTACCGCGCGCAACCTACTGCTGCGCCGACGACATTTTCACGTCGCAACCCTATTGATATGCGACGACGCCGACGGTAGCCGGTAACACCCTTTCCCCCTCGAAAAACCAACCCCTCTTGGCAGCTAGTCGCTGGCTAAATCGGGGAGGCTGACATGTTCTCCACCCGTTCTCGCGCGATCTTGCCCCGGTGCTTGCCGTCCGAGCGGGCAAGGCTCGGGACCGGCGTCAGCCAGCCATAACGATCTTCCAGAACGCCCGTCGCAATACCCATGTACTGGCGTTGAATCTCGAGCGTGAGCGCGCCCGGCTTCCCACTGCCGATCGAAATGCGATCGACCGACCGAATCGGTGTTATCTCGGCGGCGGTTCCGGTGAAAAAGAGCTCATCGGCGATATACAACATCTCGCGGGGAATTGATCCCTCGACGACTTCGACATTCATGTCGCGCGCGATTCGAATCACCGAGTCGCGCGTAATTCCGTTCAGAATTCCGGAGCTGATAGTGGAGGTGAACAGCTTCCCATCGCGGACGAGAAACAGGTTCTCCCCACTTCCTTCCGACACCAGGCCAAACGAGTCGAGCATGATCCCTTCGACGTAGTTGTCGATCCGCGCCTGCATCTTGGAGAGCTGTCCATTTAGATAATTCCCACCTGCTTTCGCGAGCGATGGGAATGTGTCCGGCGCGGGTCGTCTCCAACTCGATACACAGACGTCGGCGCCATTCTTGAGCGCATCCGCGCCAAGGTACGTGCCCCAGGTCCACGGAATGATGAACACCTCGAGTGGAGTGTCCTGCGGCAGCACGCCCATCTGCTCGCCCGTTCTGATCGCAACGGGCCGCAGGTAACAGTGCGGCAATTCGTTCTCCGCGACTGTCGCGACGGCTGCTTTCGACATTTCCTCGATTGAGTACTTGAGCGGCATCCGGTAGATGCGACACGAATCCGCGAAACGACGCATGTGGGAGCCAAGTCTGAACACGGCGGGTCCGTTGGGCGTCTCGTAACAGCGGATGCCCTCAAACACGCTGGAGCCGTAGTGGACGACGTGACTCATTACGTGGATCGTGGCGTCTTCCCAATCCACGAACTTCCCATCGCGCCAGATACGGTGGTGATTATCTACTGCCGCCATTGAGCCAGGCTTCCTTCGGAGAGGAGCTTCAAGATAACGCAGAGGACGCCCACGTCGCGAGAGCAGTGCCAGCGGCCTGCACCCGCGAAGCCAGCGCCTTGTCCGCCGCCACGGCACGCCCGCCCTCGACCAGCACCCGACCTTTCACCGTGACAAGCTCGGCCGACCGGCCCGGAAGCGCGAAGATCGCGGCGGAATAGGGGTCACCCAGGGGTATTGTCCGAGGGCTGTCGGTCCTGAAGGCGGCGAGATCGGCATCCTTCCCGACCTCCAGCGACCCGACGCGTGCCTCGATGCCAAGCGCGCGAGCACCGCCAATCGTTGCGAGCTGGAGCGCGTCGTCCGCGCCGAACGCATCGTGCCGGCGGGTAGCGGCGCGGTGAATCAAGACGGAGAGACGCGCTTCGTCGAGCATATCCATTCGGTTGTTGCTGGCGACCGAGTCCGATCCGATCCCGACTCTGATTCCCGCCGCAATCAATGGCAGGAGCGGAGCGATGCCGTGTCCAAATTTCGCGTTCGATGCCGGGCAGTGTGCCACCGAGCAGCTACGCCGAGTCATGATTTCTATGTCGTTCTCATCCACTCGTACGCAGTGGATCAGGAGCGGTCCCCGGTCGAGCGCGCCACGGTCTTCGAGTAAAGCGATGGGCGATCGGGCGCGTGGCGCGACGCGAATGCCCCGACGCTTCCAGCTCGCCGCGAAATCCCCGGTGCCACTTGTAACGAGGTCGGCCTCGGCCTGACTCTCAGCGATGTGCATGGCAAGCGGCAGCTGGCGGGAATTGGCGAAGCGCGCGGCCGCGTCGTACAGCGGATCCGAGACTGTGTATGGAGCGTGGGGCGACACCCCAAGAGAAACCAGATCAGTCTCAGCGAGCCGAAGCCCTTCGATGCGCGCCTCCAGGTCACGCATTACGCTCTCGGCGTGCGATGGATCCGGTCCGAACACTTCCTGGTACATGATACCGCGCACTCCTGCCTCGCGCATCGCCTGCATTGCCACACCGCTCGAGCAGGTGTCGGCGTAAGTCGTGATGCCTGCCTCGAGGCCTTCGGCAATCCCGAAGCGGGCAGAGTCGAGCAGCGACTCCTGATCCATGACATCGTTCCGGCTTTGCCGCAGCTTGTCGATCCACACCGTGAATCGGCAATCCTCGAGGAAGCCCCTCATGGCGGTGAGCTCGAGATGCGTGTGCGTGTTGACGAGACCGGGAAGAAGGATTGCGTCGCCGAGGTCATAGTCAGGGCCCGGCGGGGCACCGGAGCGCGGGCCAACGTAGCTGATCACTCCGTCGCTCTCGACGACGGTTCCGTTCTCTATCGGCGGCTGGGTGATGGGCAGCACCCAACCGGCGTGATAGCGCATCAGCGCGGCGGGCGTACCGCCGACGGAATCGTGTCGCGCCGAGCGGTTGAATCGCGGCGAAGCGTGTCGCGACGAGTCGTATCACGCGGCGGAGGAGCACGACGCGTTGTGTCGAACACTGTCGGACGTCGCGGCTGATTCGGCACCGGCTCGTAACCCGGCTGAATCTTCGGCGGCGTCACTCTGATTGGAGGCTGAACGCCGCCCGCAGGTGGCGGAATCGTACTGAACGTATCGATCGGCGCGTATCCCGGGGTCCCGTACGCAAGATGCTTGTCGCAGTCGCGGGTCGGCTCGGTACCTGAAATGTAGAATTCGCTGGTCACGAGACTGCGCGGACAGTATGGCGTCTGCAACAGTCCACTGCTGATGTCGATCTCGCGGGTAACGATCGATACCGGCCTCGGCCAATCCGGAGGCGCCTGCCTCCTCCGGTACACGTCGGTCATGAAAGCAGTCCACGCAGGAGCGGCGAGCACGCCCCCCTGGGCGTTGTCCTTGATCTTCTGCGGGCGGTCGAATCCCATCCATGCGCCGGCTACGAGATCAGCCGTGTAACCGATGAACCAGACATTGGTGCCATCGTTCGTGGTTCCGGTTTTTCCTCCGGCCGGATAATGGAAGCCGGAGCCCCACACGCTGCCGGCAGCCGTTCCGCGACGCACGACATCCTTCATCATGTCCACCATCAGCCACGCTTCCTCGGGCGACAAAACCTGAGTGCGCGTCGGGGTGGGCTGCCAGAGAATCTCCCCCTTCTGGTTTTCTACTCTGAGGATCGCGTTCGGGGTGGCGCGCACGCCAAGATTTGCGAAAGCGGTGTAGGCGGAAATGAGCTCGATCGGATAGACATCAGCGGCGCCGATGTGAATCGAGGGATACGGCGGAATGGGAGTGGTGATCCCAAAATTACGCGCCTCGTTGATCACCGACTGCTCACCCAGCTCCATGCCGAGGCGGATGGTCGCGACGTTGCGCGACTCGTAGAGCGACTGACGAAGCGGGATTTCGCCGAGGAATTTCAGGTCATAATTCTGCGGCGCCCACTCGGGCTGACCGGGAACCTGGAGAACGAGCGGGCTGTCGTTGACTATGTACGACGCCGGTCTCCCGTTCTGAACTGCGGCTGAATACACGATCGGCTTGAACGCGGAACCGGGCTGCCGGAGCGCCTGCACCGAGCGATTGAATTTCGAATCGTCGAAATCCCGTCCGCCGATCATTGCCCGTACCGCACCATTGCGCGGGTCGAGCGCGAGGAACGCGCTTTGTAGATACGGCGATGTGCCGCTGCCCTCGTCGCCTTCGCGATGGGCCAGATAGTGCTCGAACGTCTCGTGCTTGTAGGGTCCGTAGCGACCGGCTTCGATCGCGCGGACCTGGCGCTCCAGGGCACGCTCCGCCGCGTTCTGTTCGTCGAGATCGAGCGTCGTGTAGACCTTGAGTCCCTGCTCGTAGAGCTGCTTGCCGAACTGCGCGTCGAGCTGCTGCCTCACCCACTCGACGAAATAAGGCGCGGTCTCACCGGTAACGCTCTTGTCGGCGAGCTGGAGGGGATAGGCTTGGGCGCGCCTCGCGTCGGCGTCACTGATCTTGCCCGCGTCTCGCATCAGCCCAATCACGGTGTTGCGCCTCTGGATGGCGCGATCGGGATAGCGAACCGGATTGTACCGCGCCGGCGCTTTCGGCAGCGCTGCAAGCGTTGCCGCTTCGGCGAGATTGAGATCGCGAACTGACTTGCCGAAGTACCGCTGCGCCGCGGTCTCCACGCCGTAGGCGCCGTGGCCGAGGTCGATCTGATTGAGATACAGTTCCAGGATCTTCTTCTTGTCGTACTTCGCTTCGATCGCACGCGCGACCTTTGCTTCCTTCAGCTTGCGAACGGGACTTTTCTCGCGTGTGATCTTCTCGGGGAAGACATTGCGCGCGAGCTGCATCGTTATGGTGGAAAAGCCCTGCGAGTAGCCATGGATCGGTGAGCGCAGGATCACGCTGGCGGCGCGGTGCCAGTCGATTCCGGCGTGGGAGAAAAAGCGCTTGTCTTCGGTTGTAACGAACGCATCCTGCACGACCTTCGGAATCTCGTCGATCTTCACCAACGTCCGCTTCTCGAGGCCAAGCTCGGCAACGAACCGTCCATCGACCGCGTAAAGCTTCGATGTCTGGTGGGGCGTGTACTCGGCGAGGATCTCGATCGAGGGACACTGGTTCCCGCGACAGATCAAAGCCCAGGCGGAGTAAATCGCGCCGGCACCAAGCGCCACCAGGAACGTGACCGAGAGCAGCACCGCCCGGACGAGCGTAGGGTGGCGCTTGCGGAATGAAAGTTTGTTGTTGGTGTCGGGGGGCATTCGGAGAGTAAAAGGTAACTGTGATACACCGAAGGTGACACCGTGGTCGGGCGTCCCTATCTTCCCCGCATGCACGCGAAGAATTCATTGCTGGAGGAGCTGTCCTGGCGCGGGATGGTCTATCAACATACGGACGGGCTGCCGGACGCTCTCGCAACTCAGCAATTGAGCGCGTATGCTGGGTTTGACCCGACCGCACCGAGTCTGCACGTGGGCCATCTCGTGCCAGTGATGGGCCTTGCGCATCTACAGCGCGCTGGACATCGACCGGTGGCATTGGTTGGCGGCGGCACCGGCATGATAGGCGATCCCAGTGGAAAGGCAGCGGAGCGTCAGCTTATCTCCGAGGAAGAGATCGAAAAGAACTCCAAGGCGCTCGAAAAACAGCTGGAGCGATTTCTCGATTTCAGCGGCCCGAAGGCAGCGCGGATGCGCGACAACGCCGCGTGGCTGCGCCCACTGAAAGCGGTGGAGTTCATGCGTGATGTCGGCAAGCACTTCACGATCAACTACATGCTCGCCAAGGACTCGGTGCAGTCGCGTATCGAAGGAGGGATCTCCTTCACCGAGTTCTCGTACATGCTGCTCCAGGCTTACGATTTTCTGGAGCTCAACCGCCGCGAAGGTGTGACTCTACAGATCGGCGGCAGCGATCAGTGGGGCAACATCACCGCCGGGCTCGAGCTTATTCGTCGGGTGGAAGGACAAACTGCGCACGCGCTGACGATGCCACTCGTGACCACGTCCAGCGGATCGAAGTTCGGGAAGACGGAAGCAGGCGCGGTGTGGCTCGATCCCGCACGCACGTCGCCGTACAAGTTTTACCAGTACTGGATCAACGTGGATGACCGCGATGCGGGCAAGTACCTGCGGCTGTTCACTCTGATGTCGCGGAAAGAGATCGAGGACCTGGGGAAGCTGACCACGTCGGCCCCGGAAAAGCGTGAAGCGCAGAACGCTTTGGCGCGCGATGTCACGGCGCGGGTACATGGTGAGGATGCAGCGCGAGTCGCGGAAGAAGTGTCGCGCGTGCTATTCGGTAAAGCGGACCCGACATCGTTGACTGAGCCGGTGCTGCGGGCGTTGAGCGATGAGGTGCCGTTCTCAGAGGCTTCGGATACGCTCGGTTTGCTGGAAGCCCTCGTCACTCTGAAGCTCGCCGCATCCAAGAGCGCGGCGCGAAGACTGGTGGAGCAAGGCGGGGTGTACGTGAACGGACAGCGCGCGAGTTCCGAAACAGATCTCGCTTCGGTGAAAGCAGTCGCAGGCAAGTATTATCTGCTTCGGAAAGGCGCGCGCGACTACGGG
>Ga0184605_10000459_pt1 | contig 12109 bp, 3 predicted proteins | sample PLM0_30_coex_FD_132995 | JGI IMG/M metagenome (GOLD analysis project Ga0184605, IMG submission 132995) | Groundwater sediment microbial communities from an aquifer in East River, Colorado, USA - PLM0_30_coex | ecosystem: Environmental > Terrestrial > Soil > Riparian zone | place: USA: East... | reverse complement strand
GGGACAGGCAAAGCTCACAGCAACGTCGGGCAGTGGCATTGGCTCTGTCAACGTCGCGGTCGTCAAAAGCAGTTTGGCCGGACTTTCTATTGAGCCCAGATCAACCACCGCGCGCAGCGGCGACGTGGTGCATTTCAACGTCCGTGCCCGCAGCGGGCAAGCCGACAATTACGCGGTGCGCTGGGCGGTTAATGGACCAGCAGCGTCCATCGATGCCGATGGTGGCTTTGTAGCAGAACTCCCAGGCTCTTATGTAATCACAGCCGCCAGCGGGAATGAACAGGCAGTGGCATCTGTCCTCATTACGCCACGCCACGCTGAACGTACGCTCGAGGTCATCGGTCGCGCGCCGCTAAAAGATTTTCAGGGCGCCGAAGAGTGGATCACCGGCAACTACGCTTATCTTTCAACTATTTCCGACAAGCTGCTCGTGTTCGACGTTTCCGATCCGGCACATCCAAAATTGACCGACACGATCAGAGTTGACGCGCGCTTGATCAACGACGTGAGCACCACCGCGGACGGCCGCATTCTGGTGATTTCGCGCGAAGGAGCGTCAAATCGGAAGAACGGCATCGCGTTTTACGATACGTCCGATCCGGCACATCCAAAACCAATTTCCGAGTACACCGAAACAGTTACCGGCGGCGTGCACAGCGCTTTCGTTGACAGTCATTACGTTTACCTGACCGACGATGCCACGGGTTCCCTGCGAGTGGTTGATTTTGCGGATGTAAAAAACCCAAAGGAAGTGGCGCGCTGGGAGGTTCCCAGCCAGTTAGCGACGATGATTCATTCCGGCCAAGGCGACGGAATCGCCGGCCGATATTTACACGACGTGCAGGTTAAAGACGGACTTGCTTATCTCGCTTACTGGCGCGATGGCGTGGTTATTCTCGACGTGGGAAACGGAATCAAGGGCGGCAGTCCGGAACACCCGCAGTTTGTCAGCCAGTTACGCTTTAATCATTTCGAGTTGTATGGCAATGGCTGGCTCGCGGGCACGCACGCTGTATTTCGTTATAGGAATTATCTATTTGTCGGCGATGAGGTGCTGCCGCAGGGTTTTGACATTTTCAGTCACAACCGCATCCCGGCGCGCGGCGTAATGCACGTCTTGGACGTTTCCGACATTAACCATCCGCGCAAAGTGGCCGAGTATGCAGTGCCGGAAGCGGGCTCGCACAACATGTGGGTCGAGAACGACATTCTTTACATGGGCTATTACACCGGCGGCGGGCGCGTGCTGGATGTTTCCGGAGAACTGCGCGGTGATCTCTATCGCCAGGGCCGCGAGATTGGCAGGCTGTGGGCCGGCGACCCCGACGGTTATCGCCCGAACCTTGCATTCACCTGGGGCGCACAACCGCACAACGGTTTTGTCTATTTCAACGACGTGAACAGCGGCATCTGGATCGTAAAACTCGGCGGAGCGGTTACCAGGGGTTCAACGACAGCGCCTGGTCAGTAGCGTTTTATTTAGGATACTGCTCAGGTAGGTTGAAAGAGAGTGAAGATTTTTCATTTCTCATTTTCCATTGGTGGATTCAAGTTTGAAGTGCAACAGGTGGCTGGTCGGAACAATGGCTCAAAGACTTTCAGTAATTTGGCTGTGTATTCTTCGCCTTTCCTTTGGGAAGGGGAAAGAGGGGAAGGGTTTTAGCTACGTCAAGCCCTCTCCCCGACCCTCTCCCAACGGGAGAGGGAGATAAGTCACTTATACAATCGCTGGTCATATCTTAAAGTTGCACTTGAAACTTGAATCCACAATCTTCTTTTCTCTTTCAACATGAATTTATCGATCAAGAATCGTTTGTCCTACTACTTTTGCGCCTCTTGAATCGCCGCAATCGTCGCATCATCTTTCGGTTTGAATAAACCGAGCGGCCGCACATCACGATAAGTAATCTTGCCTTGCGCATCAATAACGAAAACAGAACGCGCAACCTTGCCGGGAATTAACGACTGCGCGCCATAAAGTTTCGCAACTTCACCATTCTCATCCGACAGCAAACGCAAGGGCAATTCATGGTGCTCCGCAAATTTTTTATGCGATTCAACTGAATCGGTGGATATGCCAACCACTTCCGCGCCCGTGGCAGCGTAGTCTTCCCAGCGATCTCGCACGGAACACATCTGCCGCGTGCAAATAGGTGTCTCATCGCCCGGATAGAACAGCAGCACCACCACCGTGCCGCGCTGATCGGCAAGGCGCCACCTTTCATCGTTGCCATCGTTAAGCGTAAAGTCGGGGGCGGCCGCGCCAACTTGAGGGCTGTCTTGTTTGCTCATAACTTTTGCTATCGGAACTCAGGCAATGGCCGCGGATGAACGCGGATAGACGCAGATCTGAATAAATCATGATAGTTATGCTTGCTTCTGATCGCGTTTTATCCGTGTCCATCTGTGGCTAATTTCGAATCCGCGTTTACCTGCGTGAATCCGCGGCTAACGCTCTTCCGCCCTTCACTCTGGACCGAAGCCACTGGCGGCCGCTGCGACAAATGCTCAGAAAGCTGCACATGCGGCAATGCAATGCAGGCCGCACTGGAAATTCTGCCGGCTCGTGCGAAGCAACAATATCCATCATGGCCACGTCAATTGCACGCGCGCAAGCGTCGCGCGACAGCAACTCAGACGGCAGATGAAACTCAATGTTAGGATCCAAAAAGTGAAGGGTCACTTTGATAATCCCGCCTTGTGTGGCAAGGGAAGGAAGCAGTTCGCTGACTGCCAGCGCGTAAGCCTGCATTTGCAATTGATAATCCGACGCCGCGTTACGCACCTGATCTTCCAAAGAAGTTGGAGCGACCACTACCTCGGCCTCAACCGGCGCTGGATCGAAGTCAAAAGCAAACTGATCAACCTTATACCGGGACCGCGGGCGTTGCGGGGTCCCCAGCGGGGCAGCCCCGCTGGGGTGCTGTGTCGCCCGCATTTTTGTTGCTACATTCAAGACAGAGCCGTCCTCAACGATTGGCGGACGAGACGTCCGCGGTCCCAGTGAAGCGCTTGACGCTGAACCATCAGTCGTTCGCGCCCTCATGCGGTTCGTTTTGAAATCGATAATCTCAATATTGAAGCCTTTACCATCACTGGCCGGTACGACCAGCAGCTTATCAATCGCCCCTGTTAAGATCCCCAGCGGGCGTCGCAAGCGAAACGGAACCTCGCTCCACAGTCCGGGGCCGCCAGCTGGATAAGAGCCTCCTGTCGACGATCCACCCGGTGACGCAGTTGGTACTGACAAAGCTTCCCGCGCTTTCTCGACGCGCTGGAAGACACCGCTCGCTAAATAGTTTTCCGCCAGCGGCAATAGCTCAGTGATGGCCGTGTCGGTATCGATCTCCATGATGCGGTCGCCAAGCTCCGCCTGCCGCAAGCGCAGGACGTCGGCAAAACTCTGTTGCAGCAATTCTCGCGTGTCGTCTTGCTTCTCGTACGTTTCGCAAAAGCGGTGAATGACCGCTCCCTTCAACGTCGCAGTCAGATTGGCCGGCGGCTCAGGTGCCTCCGCATCGTTCCAAACAGCCATTTGGTCTGCCGACGGCAGATGCAGTACGCGATCAAAATAATATTGCCGCGGGCAGCGCTGGTAGTTGATTAACTGCGTCACGCTGAAGCGATGAACTGATGCGTCGAGTTGCGGCTGGATCTTTCGCAGCAGGGGAAACTCTTCTGCAAGAGATGCGACATCTTCGTGGTTGGAATCTGGCGCAGGCGTGCTGATGAGTTTTGCCTCATGTGGCCGATCGATCAGGTTGGGCGTTATTTCGATTTGCACGCCCGGCGCGAGATCAACAACGCCGCTGAGCGGTTGCGCGGGTAATTCAAGCGACTGCCAAATCCATCTCAGCCACGTGTCGCCTTTTCCGTTGCCAAGACTTTCAAAATCCTTTGTAGTTCCGGAAAAAATTAGCCGATCTTCAGCGCGCGTCGCGGCTACATACAACAGGCGCATACTCTCAAACTGTTCGCGCAACGCCTGACGCTCTTCAAAAGTTTTGAAGGCGCAACCAGCAACCAGCTTGCCGCGCCCGTCAGGAACTTTCAAAGTCAGGCCGCGATGTCGATCAAGCAGGAACCAATTATCGGGAACTCGCGAATAGCGTTGCAGCTCAGGAATGATGACGACGGGAAACTCCAAACCCTTTGCCTGATGGATTGTCATCAAGCGCACGGCATTGGTTGCTTCATCAATCTGGCCTTCACTCTCGCGGCTGCCGATGGCTTCAAAATCTTCCACATAACGCACAAAGTCGCGAATCAGGTGCGCGCCTGAGCGTTCAAACCGTTCTGCCAGTGTAAACAGCCGCTGCACATTTGCCAGCCGTTGCGCGCCATCGAAATTCGCCGCGATGACGGTCATGAATTCAGATTGCTCAACGGCAAATCTCAATAGGCTGCCGATGCCGTAATTGTGGCGGCGCGCAATCAAGTCTTTGATTAAATTGGCGGCGCGATCCAGCAGTTCGTGTTCGTCATCACTAATAAAGGCAACGTTCGCGTGGCGCTTGAGAGCGTGGAAAAGATTACGCGTCTGGCTGAAGTGCAATAGCGGATCGGTAGTCTCAATTTCATCGAGCCACGGCGCACAACGCAAAGCCAGCAGCCCATTATCGGAAATTCCGCACAAGGGCGAACGCAGCACGGCGGCGAGCGCCAGCTCGTCAGTCTTGTTGTCCAGAAAGCGGAGCAACTGGATCAGATCTGTTATTTCTTCACGTTCGTAAAAACCGCGACCCAAAACTGTTTGATAAGGAATATTGGCCCGGCGAAAAACCGATTCGTAGACTCCCACATTCGTCATGGCGCGAAACAGCAAAGCGATGTCGCTGTATTTGACAGTGGGACCACGGGTCCCAGTATTCACCTTCCCAGTATCCGCACCTTCGGTTAATTCAACGATGCGCCGCGCCAGTTGTTCTGCATCCAGCTCGCGCGAACCCTGGTCCAACTTCGCGTCGTCATCGCCTGAGCTTTCAGTAGTGACCAATAAATCAACCAGGGGTCCACTATCGCGCAGCTCACGTTTGGCTTCGCTCGGCTCATGCTCGACGTAGCCAAGCTGGTCGCGTTCGGCAGCCGTTACTTCTTCCTTTGGCTGGAACAGCCGTGCAAAAAGATGATTGAAAAAATTAATCAACGGCGGCTGGCTGCGAAAGTTAAGCTGCAACGATTTTTCTTCACCGCCTGCCGCGGCCAGCGTCCCAGTCAGCTCGCGAAACACATCAACATCCGCGCCGCGGAAGCCATAGATCGATTGCTTGCGATCGCCGACGATGAACAGGTTGGCACTGTCACGTTGCGCCGGGCGCAAAGCAAGCCGCTCGAGCAATTGTCGCTGGACATTGTTTGTGTCCTGGAATTCATCGACCAGGAAAAACTTGTAGCGCTCGGAAGTTCGCGCGATCACTTCCGGGCGCGCCAGCAGTTCCAATGCGCGCAGTTCGAGGTCATCGAAGTCCAGCGCCGACAGTTGTTGCTTCTCCTGATTCAGTCGTTGGTCGATGCGAGTTAACAAACTGATGATTTCCAGCGCATAACGCTTCGCAAACAGATCCAGGCAAGTCTGTGGAACGCGACCCTGCAGCTCTTTTTCCCAGACCAACGCATCCAGAGCCTGAATATGCTCCTTAAACTCCCCGCGCGCCTGTGGCCGTAGTCTGCGAAAGCCTTCAACTGCGCGGCAATAGTCGGCGAGGTCTTCATGCTGTGGCGCGGCGCCAATTAGTTTTTGTAGAGCAGGCCACGTCGAACTCACCTCTGCATGGTTGCCTCTGGTCGCCGCAGTCGTCCGCCGAACGCGCAGAAAGTCGCCCATCGTTTGCGACAGTTCAGCGAGCGCCTGGTTGTAATGAAGTTCGGTAGAATGACTCTGCTCTGTCTTCGCCTTTAAGTCGGCGAACGACAAACCCTGGCCGCGCACTTCCCGGTAGATATGCGCCAAGCCGTCCGCTAATCTTCCGCGTCCCACTCCCAGCGTCAGGCGTGATATTTCCGCGTGGTTTGCACTGAGAGATTCAGTCAACACTTGCTCGACCGTCACTTCGAGCAACATCTGCGCGCGATGTTCGTCGAGCAAAGTGAACTGCGGATCGATGCGCGCCTCAACAGGAAACTCGCGCAACAAGCGCGCGCAAAATCCATGAATGGTTGTTATCACCGCGCCGTCAAGCGTGCGCTTGTAATTCAGCCAGCGCTTTCGTTCTTCGCCTGACGCAGTTTGCAGGATGTGATTAAGACGTTCGCGCAAACGCTCGCGCATCTCGTTGGCAGCGCGATTGGTAAAAGTAATCGCTACAATTTGATCAATGGAAAGTTTTTGCGAACGCAGAATGTGCAGGTAACGCTCAACGAGAACGAACGTCTTACCCGACCCTGGCCCAGCCGTCACTGAGATGTGCCGGCCAAGTTCGTACGCGGCAGCGGCTTGTTCCGGTTGTAACTGGTGCTTGAGTTCCATTAGCAATAGACCATCCACAGATTACGCAGATTGTGGGTCAACGAATACAGAACCAGCGGTAGCGACCGGGTATTACTTACGATAAACAACATCTCCATTCAGATTTCCCGGGAACGCTCGCTTACAATGACGGTGAACTCGATACTTCCCAGACCCGGTCGCTACCGCTCCCGGTTCTGTATTCGTCGACCCACATCGGCGTACTCTGCGGATTCACTTCTTCCTGTCGATTCGATAGCGATCGTAACGGCACACCGCCGCGAAATCACAAAACCGGCACGTCTTTTTCTTCTCAGAAGGGTTGACGTAGAAATGGCCGGCGCGCATGTGATCGAGAAAATCCCAAATCTTCGCAATGGCGTTGGCGCGAATCTGTTGCCACTCTTCGTCCGCCATCACGCTGCTGCTGCGCGCGTTGATGCCTGAATAATTCAGCCCCACGGCGCGGTGCAGCCCGCGATTGCGCCGCTCATTGCCGCCGCGAATAACGTAATAACCACCGCCGGCAATGCGGTGATCGGGAAGCAGCAACTTTTCCAGCGCTTCGAGATAAATTGGCAACTGCAAACTGCGGCCCGACTTGATGTCCTCAATACTTGCGCCAGATGAAAGTTTGTAATCATACGCAATCAATGTCTTGTCGCTGGCAACATCAACGCGATCAATTTGGCCGCTGATCTTCAGCGTTTCCTCGTCGGCCGGAGTTGTTCTGGTTAGTTCCAGCGGCTCCGGTTTCGAATTCGGATCGCGTGCCGTAGATCTGGGCCCGCCAAAGGCAAGCTCAAAATATTTCGGAACCAGACCGACGGCTGCCGAGTTTTCCTGAATATCGAGTTCATACAACAGCACCTGGTCCAACAGGATCTTGCGAATCTCTCGATCGATTTTCCAGATCCGCTTATTCAGCGGCGGCACCACACGCTCGTGCTCATCGAAAACCTCATCAGCTACCTTGGCAAGTTCGGAACGCAGCTCCTCGCGATCAACTTCCACAAGATGCTGGCCACGATGGCGCTCAAAAAAACGACGTAGGATGTCGTGCAACAGCTTTCCGGCATCGATCGCCTGAAGATCCAACGCCGCTTCGCCGCGCGGCTCGAGCTTCAAAACACGCTGGCCAAAAAACCTATACGCGCAATTGCCATAGACACCGAGCCCGCTGGCGCTAAGCACATAGCCGGCGCCAAACCGTTGTTGCAGCAACGCAACCAGGTGGGGATCAGTAATTTCGCCATCGTAGGGACCAAACGCCGTGCGCCATCGCTCGTGTTCAATATCAATTCGCCGCAACGCTGATTCACTGAGTAAACTTTCGCTGCGGGCCAAGTCCAGGAGTTTACTAATGCGCGACTGTGGCAATAGCTGCTGTCTTTCGCCGCGATGCAAATGCCGCTCCTGCTGGCGAACCAGCGCCACGTCCAACTCGTCGCTGGTTGAAACAGACGGCAACTGTTTGCCTTCATAATCGCGGCGAACCGTTTCTGCGTTTATCGCCAACGGGGCCACCGCGCGTCGCAGTTCATCGATGTAGTACGAAGCTACCGTTTCCGCGTCGTCTTCCAACAACAACGGTCGGGTCAGATACAGACGATCCGTCGCGCGGCAAGCGGCCTGATAAAAATAGTGCTCCTCTTTCAGCAGCGTGGCCGGCGAAATGTCTTCCAGCGTGATGCCATAGCGTTTTAGACGCTCGCGTTCTTCATGCGGGTAAATCCAATCGCGCGACGCGCGCAGCGGAAAGCCGCCCTCGACCAGGCCTGCTAAAAAGATGGCGCGAAAACGAAGACCGCGCACGTCGGTGGCTTCGAGCACTGCCAGGCCGCCACGATCTGCAGCGCCAAAAACCTGTGACTGTGAACTCAAACAGCGACGCGCCTCTTCAATGAAGGTCGACATCCTGGTCGTTGACTGCTCACCTTCAGCGGCGCCAATCTCGATGCTCTTGATGGCCGCGGCAAAGGCGCGACGCAGTGCTTCCAGGCTATTGAAATTGAGCATTGCCTGCGGCAGCTGCTCGTCTTCAACCAGGTTCTTTACGCGCCGGGCAATCTGCTGGCGAAAACTGAATTGCTCAAACAAGCTCATTAACGACCGGCGCAATTCTGACGGCGCGCCGGTTCGTGGCACCGCCTGCACGCGCGCGGCAAAGACCTGAATCACCGGCGACGCCCAGGCGAGCGCAGCCGGATGCACATCGTGTGACGGACGTCTTTTCTTTTCGACGTCTTTCTCATCAATCTTTGCCGTCTCTGCGTTTTCAATTTGATCGGCTTCATCCGGTTCGCCCCCGGATTCGGTATTGTCGATGTTCAGCAGTTCGCGCGTGGCCGCAGCCGTTGGCAGTTCCTTGATTAACTTTCGCGCGCGCACCAACCAATCACTTACGCGCAGGTCACTGCCGACGTAGGCGAAAGCGTTCTCCAGCGCGTCAGCGTCCCAGATGCCGATGCGGTAGCGTTTCTTCTGTCGCTCGAGTTTTTTCTCGTCGGACGGTGAACCGTTCTCTGCAAACAATGCAGAGTGCTCGGCGTCAAAGGTTGCCGCCAGCTTTTCAACGTCTCCATCAGTCAGCCGAAAATATTCCGACTTTATTAGATCGGCAAGATCAGACGTTCGCGGCGCGGACTCTTCAGCGCGCGATAGCTCTTCGATGATCGCAAATAATTTGAGCGCTGCGCGATTGGCGGGAATGTCGTTCGCTTCAAGACGCAGCTCCAGATTGCAAGGCAACGTCTCTTCACGCATGACACGCGCAATCGTTTCCGCGTACGCCGCGCGCTGGCGCACAACCAGCGCAATGTCGGACAGCTTGAAACCCTCAACCAGAATCAATTGCTTGATCTGTTTCGCGATGGTGCGAATCTCGGTGTCTCGATCGCCGCACTCAAGGTATCTGATCTCCGATGCCGGTTCGGCCTCGCGGATTTCTTCGTCGGCCGTGACCGCGGGCATTTCTTTCGCGGGATTGAAAAGATTTTCCCGAAGGCCTGCGAGCGCCCCGCGCGCGCTGAGCGGGCGTTCGCCACTCTGTTTTATTTCAAAGGGCGCGATGGCTTTTAGCTGATCGATGGTTTGCTGAAAGGGAAGAAAGATTTCCGGATTGCGGTCGTCGTGGTTCAAGTTGACGATTACCGCTGAGATCTGTGGAATCAAACGTCTCAGAATTTCACCCTGCACCGGCGTGAAGTCAAAAAAACCATCAAGCACCAGCAGTTCGACGTTAGGCAGCCACGCATTCTCAACTAATTTTCCATCCAGCTCGCCATCGAGAATTGCCAGCGCGCGCAACTGATCGGCGTCGGCTTCGGTTAGCTGGTGCCGGTCCAGCAATTCGCAATAGAGCACATAAATCTGTGCTACGTCGCGATCAAAATCCATCTGCCGTGGAAGCGGTTGCGAACTAGCGCTTTTTGCTGAAGCTTGTTTCGTATCCGTATCAAGATCGGTAATCCTTTGCGCTACGATCTCGGAAAAGTCTGCCTGCCGCTTGCCGGCGCGCTGAATTTCCCCGATAAGCGTGGTGATTGAATTCACACAACCCTCGCGCGTCGCCAGACGATCGAGCGCTTTCAGTTTGCCTAATTCCGCCAGGCGTTTGAGGATTTGCGAAATCAGGCTACGCTTCAGCGGAAACTCTTCACGATCAATGGGCACTCGCGTTCCGAGGCGCGAGCCGGTTTGTTTGTCGATGGCAGTTGAGACAATTTTTCTGACGAAACCGCGAAAGAGATAGACGGGAAGTTCGCCCCAGAGCCCGGCATTCTCCGCGCCGTCGAGAATATTTTCGGTGACCAGTTCAAGCAGCGGATGAGAAGCAGCGAGGTAGAGAAAGGTTTCAGACTTGCCTTGCGCGACAAGTTCCGCGCACCGCTCAATGAGACGCGAGCGATTGTTGCCGAGGAGAGGCCCTAACCAGATTTCTTTTGACAAAACATGACTCCGAACTTGAGAGTTCCAATGAGAATTGGTTACTCACTCTTTTCCTGTCGCTGCCGTCGCAGCAAGGTTATTGGGCTCCTCAGTCTCAGTTAACCGCGCGGCTAAGAGTAACGGCGCTTCGATTAGTGCGGTCGCTTCTTCAATCTCGTCCGTCCCGGACGGGAGTTCTTGAACATCCCTCAACTTACGTTCGATTGTTCGAGATTTTCTTGCTGCGTCTTCAATGGTATTGCTCGCTTCGTCCAACTTTTTCTTTGTCTTCTCAAGAAGCTTTCCAAAATTGCCGAATTCCGTTTTCACAGCCCCGAGCAGATTCCAAGCTTCGCTTGAACGCTCTGCAATCGCGAGCGTTCTAAAACCAACCTGTAAACAATTCAATAGAGTAGCCAAAGTGGTAGGGCCGGTTATCATAACCCTGAAGTCCCGATGGAGGATCTCGCAAATTCCTGGCCGACTGATGATCTCGGCGAACAATCCTTCTGTCGGAACATACATGATGCCAAAATCGGTTGTGTTCGGCGGATCAAGATACTTATCGCGGATGTTCTTGGCCATCTCTTTCACTCTCCGCTCAAGTTGTTTCGAAGCCTCTTCAATCAACTCCGGAATGCATTTCTCGCGAGCGTCAATTAGGCGCTCGTAGTCTTCCTTCGGAAATTTTGCATCGATGGGAAGTAGAACTTCCTGTGTGCCACTGCCGTCCTGCCCTGGCAGTTTTAGGGCGAATTCAACCCTTTCATTGCTTCCTCTTCTGGTCGCGATATTTTTTTCGTACTGGTTCGGAGCCATTACTTGTTCGAGCATATTCTCGAGCTGCCACTCCGCAAGAGTTCCTCGCGTCTTAACGTTGCTTAGAATGCGCTTGAGATCTCCAACTCCGGATGCGAGGGACTGCATTTCTCCGAGACCTTTATGCACCTGTTCCAGTCGCTGCACTACTATGTTGAACGACTCTCCTAATCTCTTTTCGAGAGTACTCTGAAGTTTTTCATCGACCACCGTTCGCATTTGATCCAGCTTTCGGCTGTTGTCTTCCTGCAATGCTGAAAGCCTTCCTTCTATGGTCGTTCGCATTGTCTCAAGACGTCTTTCCGTGGCCTCCGTCAAACTTCCGATTTGACGAGCAAACGAATCAAGTTGCTGCTTTTGACCCTCGCCAATTTGTGCGATTCGCGTCGCGTTCGTATCGCCGGCGGTACGAATGGCTTGCGCCAATTCCTGTCGGGAGTCCTTTGCGACCGAGTTCATCTCCTCTCGGTTACGCGACAGCTCGTCCTTGAATGCGGTCTCAATTCTTTGCTGCCCGCTATCGACAACTGTGAGTTTTTCTTTGAGTTCTGTAGAAGAATCTTTGCGGCGTGTTATCAGCAAAACAACTAGCAAAACCAGGTTTGCTGCGCCCAACAGGATAAGGATAACGATTAGATTCTCATTCATGATTCGTAAGTCTAGCAGATGGTGTTTCGGAAATGAAACACCAGCCCGCCAACGGGCCGAGCGACGCCACACCAAGAGCGGGGGCAAGCCCGCCTTCCTAACCTGAGAGACTGTAGTTGTCACGCATTGATTTAGCTTGAAAGCCTGTAGTGCACCCCTGAAATGACCCAAAAGGTTAAGACCATAAAGGTGTTGAAAGCGAGGCTTCAAACTCAGCTGGCGGCAGGTAGCCGATGGCTGAGTGAAGTCGCTTCCGATTATAGACAG
>Ga0184605_10000458_pt1 | contig 12109 bp, 11 predicted proteins | sample PLM0_30_coex_FD_132995 | JGI IMG/M metagenome (GOLD analysis project Ga0184605, IMG submission 132995) | Groundwater sediment microbial communities from an aquifer in East River, Colorado, USA - PLM0_30_coex | ecosystem: Environmental > Terrestrial > Soil > Riparian zone | place: USA: East... | reverse complement strand
GGTGCCCGTCGTGAAATTGGAAGGCTCGATCATCGAGATGCGCGCCCATTCGGGTAACCCTGCGGGCGTCACGTTCTTCCAGGTCTTCCCGCCGTCGCGCGTGATGTGAACCAAACCGTCGTCTGATCCGGCCCAGATTACTCCGGCCGTGCGCGGCGATTCCGCGATCGTGAAGACGGTTCCGTAATATTCGACCGAAGTCTGATCTTTCGTGATCGGCCCCCCGGAGGCACCCAGCGTTCTCGGATCGTGCCTCGTCAGATCGGGGCTGATCGGCTTGAAAGTCTGCCCCTCGTCGTCCGTCTGGAAGATCACGCTGCTCCCGACGTACATCCGGCTTGGGTTGTGGGGCGAGATCACGATCGGGAACGTCCACTGAAAGCGGTACTTCGCATCCGCTGCGTCGTGGCCCATGGGATTGTTGGGCCACGGATTTACGTCCCGCTCGAACTCTGTATTGATGTCCTTGCGAGTGAGCAGGCCGCCATACGAGCCGGCGAACACAATGTCAGGTGTGTCCGGACGCACCGCGATGTAACCGCTCTCGCCGCCGCCCACATCGTACCAGTCGCTGATGGCGATTCCGCCGCCCTTCCTGCTCGGCCCGCAAAGAGTGGAGTTGTCCTGCTGTGCTCCGCACACCCGATAGGGGAAATGATTCGTGGTCGTGACGTGGTAGAACTGCGCTGTTGCCTGATCCTGCTCCGTCCACGACCGGCCGCCATTGAAAGACACATTGGCGCCGCCGTCGTTGGCCTCGATCATCCTTTGTGGGTCGTTGAGCGCGATCCACAAGTCGTGGTTGTCGCCGTGAGGGACCTGGATAGAGCGGAATGTCTTGCCGTCGTCGGTTGACCTGTACATCCCCGTGTTCAGCACATAGATGGATTTCTCGTCCTTCGGGTCGGCGAAGATGCGGGTGTAGTACCATGCACGCTGGCGCAGCCTTCGATCGCTGTTGGTGCGGGTCCACGTCGCTCCGCCATCGCTGGACTGGAATACTCCACCCGAGTCCGCTTCGACGATCGCCCAGATCTTGTTCGAGTTGGTTGGTGAGACCGCGAGGCCGATGTTGCCAATGACGCCCTGCGGCAGACCGGGATTGCGGGTGATTTCTGTCCAGTGCTCTCCACCGTCGGTCGACTTCAGGATTCCGCTTCCGGCTCCTCCCGACACGAGCTGCGACGGAGTTCGCCACGCCTGCCAGAACGCGGCGTAAATCGTCTCCGGATTATTTGGATCGAGGACCAGATCGGTTATGCCAGTGGAATCGTTGCGGTAGAGAATCTTCTTCCAGTTTTTCCCGCCGTCCGTCGTCTTGTAGACGCCGCGCTCGGCGTTCGGGCCGAACACGTGACCCTGTGCTCCCACGTATGCGATGTCGGGATTCGTGGGATGAACTCGCACCCGCGATATCTGCCGCGTATCGGAGAGGCCAAGCGAGACCCAGGTTTTTCCGCCATCGCTTGTCCGCCACACTCCATCACCGTGCGAGACGTTTCCGCGAATCGGGTACTCGCCCGCGCCAACGTAAACGATGTCAGGATTCGACTCGCTGATGCCGATCGCGCCGATCGTGCCGCCAAAATATTTGTCGGTCACCGGCGACCAGGTAATTCCACCGTCTGTCGTCTTGAAGACGCCGCCGCCCGTGGTGCCGAAGTAATACTCGTTGGGTCGCTTGCTCGATCCGGCAACGGCCACCGATCTGCCACCGCGGAACGGTCCGATCTCGCGCCAGCGGAGCGCGGCGAACGCGGTGGTGTCGTACGGCGCCGGCGAGGTTGGAGCCGGCGGCTGGATCCGGCCGGGTAGCCTCGGGGTTTGGGCGCTAGCGGAACAGGGAAGGAGCGGGGAGATCGGCAGGACCGCGGCGACGACGAAGCGAAGTGCGCGAAATTTCACGAATCAGTTCTCCGGGAGGGGCGAGGCTTGTGGCCGCTAAGCTATCTGGCAGACAGGTGAATCGGTAGGCAGGCAGCGACGTGCGGCGAGGAACAGTTTCCCGATTTCTTCGCGCCCTCGACGAAAGTCATCAAATGTCGCAGCTTTCACGCCGCTATCACGGGACTTGCAGATTATTCCTGCAACCCGACCATGTGGAGGCTGGATGACACAGGAATCCTTTGAGGAGCAGCAGGAAGCCCTCGACCCGCACCGGCGGGAAGAGCGAAACGCCGCCGCCGTCGAGCTGGCGGGCCGCATTCGACAGAACGGCGTGCTCCTCAGTGGGCGCGAGACGAGCGCCCAGCTCGACGACCTGATGACTGCTATCGATCGCTTCGAGGCGGCGGTGATCGCGCGAGGGGGAGACCTTTTCGTGAACATGCCGACTTCGAATCCGCCGGAAAACCCGGAGTTCGTCATCCCGCGCCGCGTGCCGGGAGAAGATGCCGAAGCTTACGCCGCCCGCATCAATGCGGCCGCCGAACGCCTGGAGAAAGTCGACCTCTAACAGGCCGACGGAGCGGTGAAAAAAGCGACTAACAGGGCCATCCGCTGGGCGCAGGCTGGGCTGATCACCAACGCTCTCCTCGTCGTCGTCAAGCTTTTCGCGGGTATCATCGGACACTCCAACGCGCTCATCGCCGACGCGGTCGAGTCGTCTGCCGACATTTTCTCCTCACTGATAGTATGGATGGGCCTGAGCATCGCGGCTCGCCCGGCCGATGAAGACCATCCTTACGGCCATGGCAAGGCCGAGCCTCTCGCCGCCGCTGTCGTCTCGCTCATGCTGCTGGGCGCGGCCACCGGAATCTCGATCATCGCAATCCGGGACATCAGAGCACCGCATCACCTTCCGTCGCCGTTCACGCTGTTCGTCGCCGCGGGCGTGATCATCATCAAGGAGACACTGTATCGCCGCGTCTCCCGCGTCGGCAGGGAAGTGGGCAGCACGGCGATAACGGCGGACGCGTGGCACCACCGCGCCGACGCGATCAGCTCGCTCGCGGCATTCATCGGGATCGGCATCGCGCTGTTGGGCGGACGTGGCTGGGAAGCAGCCGACGACTGGGCGGCGCTGGTGGCCGCTGCAGTCGTCGCCGTGAACGGCGGACGAACTCTTCGTCCGGCCATCTCGGCGTTGATGGACGAAGCGCCGGACCGCACCGTGAAGGAGCGTGCGCTACAGGCGGCTACGGGAGTGACCGGAGTTCGCAGCGTCGAGAACCTCAACGTGCGCAGCTCGGGAATTGGCTTCTACGTCGATCTCCACGTGAAGGCCGATCCGAGATTATCGCTGGAGGAGGCGCACGAGATTGCGGCGAAAGTGAAGTACTCGATCCTGGAGGCGATCCCGAACGTCGTGAATGTCCTGGTGCACATGGAGCCGTACAAGGATAGCGGCAGGGGCTCCCAGAATTCCGTGCTCAGCCTGCCTCCCGTTTGACTTCTTGTTGACCCTCAGCTTACTCCCGCTTCCAGTCTCCGCTTTTCCCACCGCGCTTCTCTGTCAGCCTGACGTCCGAGATTTCCATTCCGCGGTCGAGGGCTTTTGCCATGTCATAAACGGTAAGCAGCGCGACGGTGACAGCGGTAAGTGCCTCCATCTCGACTCCGGTTCGTCCGACCGTCGACGCCCATGCCGTTACGCGCAGCCCGGGCAGTGCGCGATCGATGTCAACGTCTACGCCCGCGTCGGTGAGAGGAAGCGGATGGCAGAGTGGAATGAGCTCTGCGGTTTTCTTTGCCGCCATGATGCCCGCGATGCGCGCTGCTGCGATCACGTCGCCCTTGGAGAGCGCATTCTGCTCGACCGCGTCGAGTGTCTCCGCGCTCATCCTTATCGAGCCCTCGGCGCGGGCTGTGCGCGCGCTCTCTGTTTTTGCACCGACATCCACCATTCGCGCGCGTCCCTCAGCGTCGACATGAGAGAGATCTTTCATTTGAGAGTCGTTTCCAGCTCGCGAATCAGCTTTGCCGCGATAATCTGCGGGCTCACATTTCCGTTCGCGTAGGTCTGCGCCCGAAGAACCGCGTCGACAGCCTTGCTTGCCGACGCAGCACCTGATTGATCCTTCCGGTGGAGGGCGTCTCGTGCGCGCTCGCCAAGCAGCTCCACGAGCGCGTCCAGCGTCTCAGTGAAAGCACCGCGCGCGCCTGAGGCTCCCTGAGAGAGCGCAGTCGAGTATCCGAGAGCGCGACGCGCGTCGGTCGCGGCGTCGATGATCCGGCGAGCGTTCATTATGGCCTTTGCGTCCCCCGCACCAGTGAGAAGTCTGCCTGGCGCACCGGCGGCGGCACGGACCCGTTCCGCCGTTCCAGACTTTCCCGCCGCCTTGTCCAGTACTCGCTTGACCTCTGGATTCTCGACGAACGCGCGGACGCCGGCGTCGGGAACGAGTGGAACGCGCACTGCCACGACTCGTGAGCGAATCGTCGGGAGCAGTGCGCCCGGCTCGCTCGATGTCAGAACGATGGTCGTGTCTGCCGGAGGCTCTTCGAGAAGCTTGAGGAATGCGTTCGCTGCCATGTCCGCTCCTTCCTGCGGAACCATCCGCTCGGCGTCTCCGACGATGAAGATCTTTCGCTTGCCCATCGCCGGCGTCATCGCCGCGCGCAGCACGAGCGAGCGCACAGTGGCGACGTAAATGCCTTCGCTTCCCGAGGGCGCGGCATAGAGGCCGCTATTGCTTGCGCGCTCCGCGGTCGCGTCGCCGTAATCGTCCCGTACTTGCTCGAGATCGGGATCGGCATCCTTGAGGCGCGGTCTTGGAAAAACCCAGTGCAGATCGGGGTGATTGAGCTCACGAACGTAGCGACAGGCCTTGCACGTTCCGCACGGCGCGTCCTGTTCCGTGCACAGGAGTCGCTCCGCGAGCCAGAGGGCCAGCCGTTGTTTACCGACTCCGCGCGGTCCCTGGAGCAGCAGGCTCGATGGGAGCGTCCCGGCCCGGATGCTTTCTGACAGGCGCTCGCGCAGGAGCTCATGTCCGTAGAGGTCGATGATCGGCACCTCGAAATATGGTCACTCGAGCGTCATCGGTCAGGTCTCTTGATATCTCCGGGCGGTGGCACAATTTCTGACCTGAATATCGCAGTCGAGTCAGAGCGGAAACCGTTACAGGAGATTGTCATGCCCAGCCAGCTCAAGGGGCGCAAAGTCGCTTTCGTCGCCACCGACGGAGTCGAACAGGTGGAGCTCACAGCGCCGTGGAATGCGCTCAAGCAGGCGGGGGCCGAGGTGAAGCTGATCTCCGACAAGCCGGGCGAGATCCAGGCGATGAACCATGACCAGAAGGGCGACAGGTTTCCGGTCGATGCTGAAGTCTCCAACGTCAGCGCTCGGGATTTCGACGCCTTGGTGCTGCCCGGGGGCGTTGCCAATCCCGACAAGCTTCGCACGAACAAGGACGCGGTGAATTTCGTGCGTGAGTTCATGGAGGCGGACAAGCCCGTGGCGGCAATCTGTCATGGTCCGTGGCTGCTGGTCGAAGCCGATGCGGTTCGCGGCAGAACCATCACTTCGTGGCCGAGTCTCGAGACGGACATCAAGAACGCGGGCGGGGCGTGGGTGGACAAGCAGGTTCAGCTCGATCAGAAGCTGCTTACGAGCCGCAAGCCGGAGGATCTCCCCGCGTTTTGCGCCCAGCTGGTTGAGCTGCTCGCCGACGCCATCGACGAGCGGCGACTGGACAAGATGGTGGAACAGAGCTTCCCGGCCAGCGACCCGTTACCCGGTCCGATCGCTCTGGGGTAGTATGAATGAGCGCGAACGCAGAAGGTTGCGCTTTACAACGCAAAGTACTTGACAACACTCAGTTAGTCCGATAATTTCGGCTTCAATGGCATCCGTCACGCCCCTTCACCGCCCGCCAACTCCAGCCCCGCCCGCGCTTCACGTGCGCGCGATGGACAACCTCGCCTTTATCCGCGACACGATGGAGGCTGCCGGATCGTTCACGGCAGTCTCAGGGTGGGGAATGGTTGCCGTCGGGATAATCGCGACCGTGGCCGCGACGGTTTCGGCGGCCCAGCACTCTGCGCTGCGCTCACTTTACGTCTGGATGGCCGCGGCAGTTCTCGCGCCCGTGGTGATGCTCTGGGCGATAGTCCGAAAGGCGCGGAGAGCGCACGTGCCTCTGCTTTCCGGTCCCGGCCGCAAATTCGTACTCAGCTTCTCGCCGCCGGTGCTCGTCGGAGCGCTCCTCACGATCGTTCTCTACCGTGCCGGCCTTGTTGAGACGATTCCCGGGATGTGGCTGCTTCTCTATGGTACGGCCGTGGTCGCCGGTGGGGCGTTCTCGGTCAAGGTGGTTCCGGTGATGGGGTTCTGCTTCATGCTTGCCGGAACGGTGGCGCTGTTCGCTCCCCAATCATGGAACGACTGGATCATGGCGGCGGCGTTCGGCGGCCTCCACATCGCCTTTGGAATTCCTGTCGCGCGGAGGCACGGTGGCTAAACATGGAACCGCGCGCGACGACCGGCGGCCCGGCGTGAACGACTTGCGGACAGTTCGCGGCAAACCGGACGCGAGCCCCGTTTCTTCCGCTCGTGCCGATGCTCTCGACAGGCTCATTCACGAGCGTCTCCGGCTCGGCATCGTCAGCGCCCTGGCGGTCAACGACTCGCTCAGCTTCAGCGATCTCAAGAAGCTGATGAAGACCACCGACGGCAATCTGAGCGTCCACGCGCGCAAGCTCGAAGAGGCCGAATACATCGCGTGCACGAAATCGTTCAAGGGAAGGATGCCGAAGACGGAATATCGGCTCACTCCCGCTGGTCGTCGCGCTCTCGAGCGTTACCTGGACCACATGGAAGCGCTGATTCGCGCCACGCGGGAGCGCTGAGATCGTGCCGCACCGCCACACCGTGAAGCACACGCACGCCCTCGTCCCGCCCGCAAGCGGGCACTCGCAGCCGATTTCCGCGCAATCCGGCATCCACGTCGCGATCATCATGGACGGGAATGGCCGCTGGGCGAACGCGCGTGGCCGGCCACGCACCGCCGGTCACATAGCCGGCGCGCGTGTGGTGAGGAAGATCGTGGAAGCGGCACCCGATTGCGGAATCGGCATGCTCACTCTCTACGCTTTCTCCGCCGACAACTGGGCTCGTCCTTCACGCGAAGTCGCGCTTCTGATGCGGCTTTTCCGCCGGTATCTGGTTGCCGAAACTGATCGCTGCGTCACGAACGACGTCCGGATGCGAATCATCGGACGTCGCGACCGCATTCCGCCCGAGCTCTTGCGAGCCATCCGGGTGGCGGAGGAAACGACCAGGCACGGGAAGCGTCTCGATCTTCGGATCGCAGTCGACTATTCGGCGCGGGATGCGATGGTACGGGCGGCGGAGCTGCTGCGCGGCGCCGAGCGAATCACGCGCGAGGATCTGGCGCGGGCGATGTGCAAGGTCGATCACTGGACGGGCGAGTGCCGCGACGTGGACCTCCTCATTCGCACCGGCGGCGAGCAGCGCTTGAGCGACTTCCTGCTCTGGGAATGCGCTTACGCCGAGCTGTACTTCACCGATCGCCGCTGGCCGGATTTCAGTCCCGCCGATCTCGAGCACGCGGTGAAGGACTTCCACTCGAGAGAGCGTCGGTTTGGGACGGTCCCCGAAGCAGCTGCGGGTTAGAGTTCGCTGCGCTGACTGCTGGTATCCACAAAACCGAAGCAGGGAGCCTTAAGCTTTGCAGCTTCTTAGCTGGGAGCTTTCCGTCGGGCGTGTTGGTTTCTAGGCTTAACCGATCCGAAAAAACCCCCCCGATCTGAGACTTCGCGGGCCTTTAACGCCCGTATGGAAGCTCCCGGCGATTTAGCTGTCGAGCTGTCAGCTCCCTGCTTGGGTTTTGTGGATGCCGGATTGCGCTCTAGTCTCAACGCCGAGCCTTAACGAGGGCCGTACCTCCACGTCTAACTCATCAGTCAGCCGCCCGCATCCCCGCGCGCGGCGCTCAACAAGTTGTGGAGGTTTGGAATGTCGACAGTACGAACTTTGGCGCTCGGGGCCTTGATGGTCTTCGGCGTAGCGGCAGTTTCCGCGGCGCAATCGCCAACGACCCCGAAAACCCGTGCGGATAGCGGCTACAATCGCCGCGGTGCACGTCCCGACGGCCAGTTTCGCAAAGGCCCGGGCACCGGTCGCGAAGGCCGTGGCTTCGGCCGTGATCTCAACCTGACGGATGCCCAGAAGACGCAGATCAAGGCGATCCATCAGAGGTATCAGCCCCAGAACCAGGCGTTGCGTGATCGCGCCAAGCCGTTCATGGATGCGGCGCGCACTGCCCGCAAGAGCGGCGACAGCGTGGCTTTCCGCAGCAACATGGAGAAGTCTCGCCAGGTGATGCAGAGCGGTCAGTCTATCCGCACTCAGGAACAGGCGGAGATTCGCGCCATCCTGACGCCGGAGCAACAGGCCAAGTTCGACGCTCAACAGAAAGCATCTGCTGAGCGCCGCACGAAGGGCGGAAAGAAAGGTTGGGGACACAAGCGCCCCGCCGCAGCACCCGCCGTCAAGCAGTAAGAAGCAGATTGTCGCAGGAATCAGAGAGCCTCCGTCGCCTTTTCGGCGACGGAGGCTCTCTGCATCTCCCGCAAGACTACCCGCGCCTCGCGGCAAAAACTAACTTTGCCTGTGTGAGAAGGTCGTTTCGCCAAAATGCATCCCGCCGCCTCCCAGGTATCTGACCAATGGCATCTGAAGTCGTCCAGCTAACCCGCCGTGGCTTCGGGCAGACAATGCGCCGGGACGCGTGGTGGGTCCAACCGCTCGTCGTCTTCATCATCCTCGGCGGCTTCCTCGTTTACGCGACCTGGGCGGCGTTCCAGAACAAGTTCTTCACCTACGGCAATTACCTCTCGCCGTTCTATTCGCCGTTGCTGTTCTCGGATTCTCCGCATGCGTGGATTCACGGTGCGCGGCCCTCGTGGCTCCCAGGCTTCCTTCCGTTCTCACCCGCGCTCCTGATCCTTCCGTTCCCCGCCGGATTCCGCCTCACTTGCTACTACTACAGGGGCGCGTACTACAAGAGCTTCTGGGCCGATCCTCCCAACTGCGCCGTAGGCGAGCCGCGCAAGAGTTATCGCGGTGAAAGATTTCTTCCACTCGTCATCCAGAACATCCACCGCTACTTCCTCTACGCTGCGCTCGTCTTTCTCGTAATCCTCGCCAGGGATGCGTACAAGGCGATGTGGTTCTTCGACCGCTCGACCGGCCGCCAGAACTTCGGAATCGGACTTGGAACCCTCGTTCTCCTCGTCAACGTGATTCTGCTCGGCGGGTACACCCTCGGATGTCATTCGCTCCGGCATCTCGTTGGCGGCTATCTCGACCAGATCTCCCGCGCGCCGGTGCGCAAGAAGACGTACGACTGCGTCAGTTGTCTCAATCGCGGCCATATGCGTTGGGCGTGGCTCAGTCTCTTCTGGGTGGCGTTCTCGGATGTCTACATCAGGCTGTTGGCGATGGGCATCTGGCACGACGTGAGGCTCTTCTAGGTGGCGGAATACCAGAGGCACGAGCACGATGTGCTCGTGATCGGCGCCGGTGGCGCGGGACTGCGCGCGGCGATCGAATCCGCGCATGGAGGAGCGTCGGTCGGCCTGATCTGCAAGTCGCTGCTCGGTAAGGCGCACACGGTGATGGCGGAGGGCGGTGTTGCAGCGGCTCTAGCCAATGTAGACGATCGCGATAACTGGCGAGTGCACTTCGCGGACACGATGCGCGGTGGCCAATATCTCAACAACTGGCGTATGGCGGAGCTGCACGCGAAAGAAGCCCCCGATCGGGTGCGCGAGCTCGAGGCGTGGGGTACTGTCTTCGATCGCACTCCAGACGGCCGGATTCTCCAGCGCAATTTTGGCGGGCATAAATACCCGCGATTGGCGCACGTCGGCGATCGCACCGGCCTCGAGATGATCCGCACGCTTCAGGACTACGCCGTCTATCAGCCGATTGATGTGCACATGGAATGCACGATCGTCTCGCTGCTCAAGGACGGCAACCGCATCTCGGGCGCGCTCGGCTACGATCGGGAGCGCGGGCGGTTCAAGCTGTTCGCGGCGAAAGCGGTTGTCCTCGCCACCGGCGGAATCGGCAGGGCGTTCAGCGTTACGAGCAACAGCTGGGAATACACGGGCGACGGGCACGCCCTCGCCTACAATGCGGGTGCCGCGCTCCAGGACATGGAGTTCGTGCAGTTCCATCCGACTGGAATGGTGTGGCCGCCGAGCGTGAAAGGGATTCTTGTGACCGAAGGTGTGCGTGGCGAAGGCGGGATTCTCGTGAATCGCGAAGGTCGTCGCTTCATGTTTGACGACATCCCGGAGAACTACCGCAGTCAGACCGCCGACAACGAAGAAGAGGGCTGGCGCTACACGCAGGGCGACAAGAATGCGCGGCGGCCACCGGAGCTTCTCACGCGCGATCATGTGGCGAGAGCGATCGTACGGGAGGTGCGTGAAGGACGGGGAAGTCCGCACGGCGGCGTCTACCTCGACATCTCCTGGATCAAGACGAAGCTGCCGAATGCCGAGGAGGTCATCAAGAAGAAGCTCCCCAGCATGTACCACCAGTTCAAGCAGCTGGCGGACATCGATATCACCAGGGAGCCGATGGAAGTTGGCCCCACTACGCACTATGTGATGGGTGGCGTGCGAGTGGATGGAGACACCCAGATGTCCAGCGTGCCCGGGTTGTTCGCCGCGGGCGAGGTCGGTGCCGGATTGCACGGAGCCAACAGACTCGGTGGGAACTCGCTCTCGGATCTGTTGGTGTTCGGGATGCGGGCCGGAAAATACGCCGCCGAATTCGCGGCGAGGCAGTCGTCAGCCCGGATCGATACGCAACAGGCGGACGACATCGTCCGCGGCGCCCTCGAGCCCTTCAACAGGCAGGCCGGAGCCGAAGGTCCGTATCAGGTGGAGCATGATCTTCAGACTATGATGCAGGAGCTGGTCGGAATCGTGAGGCGCGAGGATGAGATCCGGCGGGCGATCGATGCCCTCAAGACGCTGCGTGAGCGAGCGGGGAAAGTTTCCGTCACGGGCAACCGCGAGTACAATCCGGGATGGCACACCGCGCTCGATCTCCAGAACCTGATCACGGTCTCGGAGATCGTGGCGCGCGCCGCTCTCGAAAGAAAGGAGAGTCGAGGCGGGCACTTTCGCGACGACTTTCCGGACAAGGATCCGAATTATGGCAAATTCAACATCGTCATACGCCGCGGGCCCGGTGGGGAGATGCAGGTGATGCGCGAGCCGTTACCGGAGATGCGTGAGGATCTGAAGCGGATCATCGAGGAGAACAAGTAATGGCTGCGACCGAGACATTCTCGCGCAACATCGTCGAGAGCGGCCAACGCGCCGCGGCGAGGAGCGACAGCAGCGCCGGAACCGAAACGCGGCGCGCGACGTTCAGAGTTTGGCGAGGCGGGGCCGCGGGCGGACAGCTCCAGGACTACGCGACCAAAGTCTCTGAAGGCATGGTCGTGCTCGACGCCATCCACCAGATCCAGGCCGAGAGCGCGAGCGATCTTGCCGTGCGCTGGAACTGCAAGGCGGGGAAGTGTGGATCGTGCTCGGCGGAAATCAACGGCATTCCGCGCCTGTTGTGCATGACCCGCCTGAGCGAGCTCGATGTGGCGAAACCGATCACCGTCGAGCCGATGAGGGCGTTCCCTCTGGTGAAGGACCTGGTCACCGACGTGTCTTCGAATTTCCGCGCCAAGAAAAAGATCAGGAAATTCACTCCGAGAGCACCCGATGCGCCCGACGGAACCTGGCGCATGGCGCAGGAAGATGTGGACCGCGTTCAGGAGTTCAGGAAGTGCATCGAGTGCTTCCTTTGCCAGGATGTATGCCACGTTCTGCGCGATCATCAGCTGCACGAACAGTTCGTCGGCCCGCGGCTTCTCGTCCACGTCGCGCAGCTCGAGATGCATCCTCTGGACATTCTCGACCGAACAACGGAGCTCAAGGAGAGTCACGGCATCGGCTACTGCAACATCACGAAGTGCTGCACGAAGGTCTGTCCCGAGCACATCACTATCACGGACAACGCCATCATTCCTCTCAAGGAGCGCGTCGTCGATCAGGCCTACGATCCGCTGGCGAAACTGGTGAGGCTCATGCGGGGTAAGAAGAAAAGCGTCGGGTAACGGGAAGC
>Ga0184605_10000455_pt1 | contig 12259 bp, 6 predicted proteins | sample PLM0_30_coex_FD_132995 | JGI IMG/M metagenome (GOLD analysis project Ga0184605, IMG submission 132995) | Groundwater sediment microbial communities from an aquifer in East River, Colorado, USA - PLM0_30_coex | ecosystem: Environmental > Terrestrial > Soil > Riparian zone | place: USA: East... | reverse complement strand
GGTGAAGGTCGTATCCGTGGTCGTGAACTGGGCATTGCCGTTGGACGATATATTGACGCTGGTAAAAGCCATGTCGTAGAGCGTGAATGAGAAGGGTATTGCCAGATTAGTCACTACATCATCTCCGTGATTGCCGCTATCTGCCGTGCCCGGCACAATACTGCCGCCTATTTGCTGTACGCCGCTGCAAGGCCCCGGCGTTGGTGTCGGCGTAGAAGTTGAGGTTGGCGACGGGCTGGCCGTAGGCGTCGGCGTGGGCGACGGTAGCGGCACATTCCCAGGAGCCAGGATTACAACCGGCATAGGCGAGCCGGTTTTGAAGTAGCCAACGGTAGCATCTGTAGGGTTCGGCGCTTGGTCCGCATCAAACCGGAAGTTATACAGTGTGCCGAAGCGAATTGCGTTGGCGTTTTGATTTTGCGCAAAGGTCTCCGTGTTCCACGTTATCGAGTCGCTGGCCTGAGTCACAGTCCAGGGAGTGCTGCTATAACCTAGGCTGTTAAACGTACCGTCGTTTGCCCAGGCTGGATGCTGAATCGGCGCATGAAATCCGATGTTAGAGATGTTTACTCCGGGCCCGACAGGAACGCTAAAGGATTGAATCGAGCGATCGAGGTTCTGGTTATACAGGGCGTACTCATAGTGCCAGACGCCGGTAGTCGGATTCGTGACTTTGTAACCCATGAACCAGATGCCGTCGTTACCCGGATCGGGCTGAACCTGGTTCACGGTCGCGCCTGTCCATGCCATAATGGCGGGCTGCTCTCGCACGCTGGCGCCTGCAGCACTAAAACTAAAAGGCTGGTTGATTCCCGTTACATTGTACCGACGGTACGAAGCGTTGTTGTACATGTTGCACTGGCCGGGATGACTTTGGCACCAGGCGTATTCGTGCGGGACTATGTATTCCGCTTCGGCAAAGTAAGTCGCGCCCGGGTTTAGCGACGTGTTTAAGTCGTTAACGTCAACCAGAATTCGGTGCGACGTTACGTCATGAGCGTGGCCGCTGTGATTATTCGCTGTCGAACCGGGAAAAACTCCGGTGAATGGATTAACCCACGCGCGCGAACCGATGCCGGTTTGGCTACCATTCAAGCCGGCGCCATACGCATCCGAGCAGCCCGAGCCAAGATGGCTGCCACCTACACCGTTGCATCCAAACCCGCATGTGTTTGACGATGCCGCTGTGAATGCATGCTTGCCCCAGGACTGGCCGATTTGCTCGAACTGCTGAGTATTGTCAGCACCGCCACTCATTCGGTAAACATTCTGCGGAATAAACGGATGGTCGCTGTTCGGTAAGGCAAACCAATCCACGTCGATCGTCCCTTTGTTGCAGGCATCGGTTCCCAATGAGATCCCTACGCGTCCATTGACGGCGCCGTTGTCCAATTGCACCAAGCCGATCAGCTCGCCAACAATGACGTCGGGGCCTGGGACAGTCCCTACAGCCGGTTGATTCAGTGCTGGGAGCCTCGCGGATTTCACATCGCCGTTTTGGTCGAGCTGTGTAATCTCGACGGGTTGCGTGGTTGCGCCGATTGAGATTTTTCCAACTATGGCGCCGACCGCCGATGACCGGCCCAGCGTCTTGGCAAACTCATTTGAGACCAGCAGCCGTCCGCCTGTGATGCTGAGCAACTGCGCCTTGGCGTCGTACTCGTATTGATGTCCTTCGACGTTAAAAAACGTGAAGCCGGTTTTGGCGTCGCGCACAGCAAGATCGAACCCTGCGTCGGAAGGAAGTTTTTCTACTACGAGTTGTTTAATCGAAGCGGCTAACGACCCAGGAAGAGTCGACGAAGAGTTTTGCGGAACGAGCGCCATGGAACCCTGCTCAGGGCCCCGCAGCAGATCGTTAAATACGAGAATAGTAAAGAAGGAATTCGCGCCGACAGCGAAATGCACACTCTGAAGTTTTCCAGCGGTGAGAGCGCCTCCGTTCAATCGATTGAGATCGAGATCCATTGTGACGCTTCCGCTTTGCACGATCATTTTTTGAAGCGTCCCGCCCTGACCCTGGATGTCGGCACTTTTCTTGGTAGCGGCGAAAACCCTTGGGGCGCTCGCCTGGGGCGAGGCAAAGAGTAAAAACAACGGAAGCATGAAACCGGTGAGTGTTAACTTTGACATTGTAGTGGATTCCCTTGGTTGTGGTGAGCCTGCCTAAGCTTGAAGAGGGTTCATTTTTCTCATGTTGAGGTCTATGGTCTGGGCAACGGGCTGGGACGCGGCCTTGGGCTCGCACTACCCCTCGGGATAGGGGTAGGTCGTGGTGTCGACGTAGCTGTTGGTGTAGGAGTAGCCGTTGGTGTAGCCGTAGCAGTAGCTGTGGCAGTAGCAGTCGCCGTGGCCGTGGCAGTTGGCGTCGGAGTCGGGGTTGGCGTGCCGCCCGAGCCGGGGGCTTGGATCCCAACAGGCATCGGCGAGCCTGTCTTGAAAAAGCCGACCGTTGCATTCGCATTCTGCGGCGGTTGATCGGCGTCGAACCGGAAATTATACAATGTGCCATAGCGAATGGCATTGGCGTTCTGGTTCTGCGCAAAGGTCTCAGTGTTCCAGGTTATGGAATCGGAAGCCTGAGTTACAGTCCACGGAGCGCTGCTATAGCCCTGGTTATTAAAGGTGCAGTCGTTTGCCCAACCGGGCTCCTGAGGCGGCGCGTGGAAGCCTATGTTAGTTATGTTAGCGCCGTTCCCAACAGGGACGCTAAAGGATTGGATAGCTCGGTCCAGGTTCTGGTTATATAAAGCGTACTCGTAGTGCCAGACGCCGGGACTTGGATTGGTCACTCTGTAACCCATAAACCAGATGCCATCGTTTCCCGGGTCGGGCTCGAGCTGATTGACCGAGGCGCCCGCGTTCGCCCAAGACGCAATGGCAGGTCGCATCCGCACCGTAGCACCAACAGGCGAAAACGTATAGTTGTCGCCGCTGCCGCTCACGGTGAACTGGCGATAGGAAGCATTATTATACATGTTGCACTGTCCGGGATGAGCATCGCACCAAACTTTCTCATGCGGAGTAATGTACTGGGCATCGGCGAAATAGGTTGCCCCGTTGTTCTGCGCGGGGTTCAGATCGCTCGAGGCCACCTTGACCCGGTGAGATGTGCCAGTGTGACTGTGCCCGCTGTGATTGTTCGCGCCCGATCCGAAGACACCCGTAAACGGGTTCACACAGGCGCGCGAGCCGATTCCGTTCTGGCCATAGTTCAAGCTTGCCGAGTAGGGATCGGAGCAGCCCGGGCATAGGTGCGTGCCTGTGGCGCAGTTACTGGTGTCGCAGCCAAGGCTACAGGCGTCGCCTTCCAGTGCTGTAAAGGCATGCTTTCCCCAGGATTGGCCGATTTGTTCGAGGCGATCGTTGTTATTCGCGCCGCCGCTCATTCGATAGAGGTTTTGCGGAATAAAGGGGTGATCGGTGTTTGGCAATGCAAACCAATCGAACGGCTGATCCCCGTTGTTACAAGAAGTTGTTCCCACGCCCAGCCCGACAAAATGATTTACGGTATCGTTTCCGCCCTGCGCGACCTGGGGCAGGTCTCCCACGATGACATCCGGTCCCGGTACCAGCGTGGGCGTTCGCGGCCCGAGCGTCCCGTGCAGCGGCGGCATAACCATCGATTTGATTTCGCCGTTGACCAGTGTTTGAACCTCGATCGGTTGCATCGCCGCGCCGATGGAAATCTTTCCTACCACGGAACCGACATCTGCCGGCCGGCCAAGCGCGTTCGCAAACTCTTTGGAAATCAGAAGTCGTCCGCCTTGGATATTGAGCAACTGTCCGTTGGCATCGTACCCGTACTCGTGTCCCTCGATATTGAAAAAAGTGACGCCTGTTTTTCCGTCGCGCACGACAAGATCGACCCCTTCTGCCGCAGAGAGTTTTTCCACGACGAGGTGATTCAGGGATGCCATCAGCGCAGGGGGCAGCTCGGCGGAGTATTGCGGGACAAGCGCCATCGAACCCTCCTCAGGGCCACGCAGGAGATCGTTAAACACCAGGATGCTGAAGAAGGAGTTGGCCGCTACATCGAAACGTAATTGGACGACTTTTGCAGCGAGTGAGCCGTCTCCATTGAGTCGGTCCATATCGAGATTCATGGTGACCGTCCCGCGGTCCACGATCATCTTTTCAAGTGTCCCGCTCTGACTGCGGTTGCCGGGAATTGTCTGCTTTCGCGGAGCGAAATTATTTGAGTTTGCGTCGGGCGAGGCAAACAACAACAACAGAAGCATGAAACCGGTAAACGTTAACTTTGACATGGTGCGTTAGATCCCTTGGTTGTGCTTGGTTCGGTCAAGCATTGACGAAAAGTAATTTCTCTCATGCCTTGGCAGCAAAAGTAAAGGAGATTTTCGCCTGCCTCGCGCCAGGCTCTCGAAGATTTTTGGAATTGCGTCGGCCCAGACCAGCGCTTCATCACGCTCTCGAAAATCGCATTGCCTTGTGACTTTGGATTTCGAATTTTCAATTTCCCGACAATTTATGGTTCATCACGTTGACGTCTTGCCTTCCACCAGCGCTGCTGCTTCGCGATCGAGCGCGGCGTAATCCACCTTCCGCGGTTGCAAATAAAATTCATCGATCACAATCTGTACCAGTGCGGCGACCGGGACAGCGAGAAAAACTCCGAGAAGCCCGAACAATGTCGCTGTCGCCAATGTGAAGAACAAAATGTTTACCGGATGCAATCGCATTTCCTTGCCGAGCACACCCGGCACAAGAACATTCAGTTCGACCTGGTAAACCAACACGATCACGCCAAGAGCCAGCCAGAATTTTGTCGCGCCCAGGCTTAGCGCGACCAGCAGAATGGGAATGGATACAAGAAACGCGCCGATGTTTGGCAGAAATTCGCCCAGAAACGCGAACACGCCGAACATGAGCGCCGGCTGCACACCAATCAGCCACAGCGAGACGCCGATCGACAGGCCAGTGATGACGCCGTTGATGGCGACGCCGCGCGCCCAGGCGATCATCTGTCGCATGAGCCGCGCGAGAGTGCGATGCGCTTGCTCGCGATAACGATCGGGCGCAAGCGCCAGGTACCCGGCCACCAGCGGTCGCGGATTGGCCAGGACAAAGACAAGCAACAGGATCGCGAACACAAAGCTGGCAATGCCGCCGACGAAACCAAGAGTCGATCGTAGCAAAAAATTCCCGAGCGTTCCCGCGGCCGCCCCGGCTTTTCCTGCAATCTCGTCGGTGGGCGGCAACGCCTCGCGAACTTGGGGGTAATTTTGCGTGAGCGATTCGATGCGAGTGAGAATGCCTTGCCAGACACTAGGCGCACTTCGCACCAGTTCCTGCATTTGTCTTGCCAATGGCGGAATGGCAAAGAGGAAAATTGTGGTCGTGATGGCAATTAAGGCAAGCATCAGCAAGACCACACTGACAAAGCGCGGAACGTGGTGTTTCTGCAACCAAACCACGATCGGGTTCAGGACCATCGCCAGAAGGATGACTAGCGCGAACAACAAGATTACCGGTTGTAGCGCGCGCAGGATCAACCAGACAATGAAGAGGAAGAAAACGAGCCAAACGATACGTCGCGCGCCGCGATAACTCAGCGGCGCGTGCGGATTCTCGTGGTAGGATTCGTTCATCAAATGCAGCGCGATCTTCGCGCCGGCAAATGCGAATGACAAGAAAGAGTGATGACGCGCATGCGGAACTCTGGGGAGCACAGGCTGCCAGCCTGTGCTCCCCAGACCTTAGCGCATTGCGAGCGCAATGTTCGCCGACTAAAAGTGCCAAGGTGGAACGCGTTGTCCTCAACGCGTTGGGAAAGTAATGCGGCTTGCCGCCTGATATTTGCGCCTTCGGCGAATCGTTTGTCATCAGGTCGCCGCGGCGACCGCTCCCCATTCTATTACCGCGCCGCCGTGGGACGGGGTCGAGCGGTTGGTCGCGACCGCGGAGTCGGAGCAGGTCTTGGTGTAACTGTAGGAGTAGGGGTAGCTGTCGGGCTAGGTGTTGCCGTTGCCGTTGGGGTGGACGTGGGCGTCGGAGTAGGAGTAGGAGTAGGAGTAGGCGTAGGCGTAGGCGTAGGTGTAGGAGTCGGCGATGATGGCACCATCGCATACGCACGGAGGTCCCCGTTGTGAACGCCCGTGCCGACGATGACCCCGGTGTCGCTAATTCCGAGTGCCGACGACGAAGTGTTCATCGACAAGTCCCAGCCTGAGTTCGGAGGGATCAGATCGGCAAGGCGATAGGTGCTCATTCCATCATAAAGAAACGGGATCGAGAACGCAGACGAATCATTTCCCACCACCCAACCGTCCGAGTTCACCGCGCGCGCGGAGCCTTGGCTCGTGCCTGGAGCAAGCGGAATGGCGACCATTCCGCCTTTATCCGACCAGATGAAAGGCAGGCCCGAGCCCTGGTTTAACATGCTCGAGCCCACCACGTAGCCGCTGTTACTTACACCAAACGCGAGCGCGCCATTCATTCCCGGCAAGGCACCGACCTCAAAAGCCATGCTTTGTCCAATGTCATAGACGATCCCCACGTTACGTGCGGCGTTGGTGGGATCGATGCCCTGGCCCACGATCCGGCCTGAGTCGTTGATGCCGAATGCCGTGACAAAGTAGCTTCCGTTGGATGTTGTCTGTGTGATAACCGTCGCGCTGCCCCCGTTGTAGATCACGCCACGTTGCAAGCTTCCACCATTCACCGAGCCGACCGCAACCGTTGAAGCGTTCACTGAGTTCGCGTCCCCGAGTGTTTCACCCACTGGCAAGGGCAGCTGCGAAACAGCTCCATTCTGCCAGATCACCGGCAACCGGCTAGAGCCGAACAGCGTGGTAGCCGCAGTTCCCACCACGATACCGCTATCATTTGCGCTGTTGGAAACGGCGTAACTGCGGCCGGCCAAATTTGGCAGACCGACGATGCCGCCGTTCAGCGTCCAGGTGAACGCCTGGCTACCGCCGGTGTGTATCGAGCGACCTACGGCAATTCCTGCGCGTGACACACCAAAACCCTGCGAAGCTGTGTCGCCAACTTGCACAACTCCGATGTCATAAATCAGATATGGAAGAGCAGCCGTAGCCGTCGAAGTGAATGCGACAACGCATGGCACTACTGCCGCGATAGCGACGGATCGGACATTGGATGTGACTTTCATTTTCACGAAGCTTCTATTAACCACGAATCAAAACCAATAAACACTAATTTTTTGCGCGGCGCCTCTGCAAACACTAAGAGCTACTAATCTTGCACGCGCGCACGTGCTAGAAGCTGATTCTTAGCCTTATATTTTTTATTCGGTGTTGATTCGTGCTAACTGGTGGTTTTTAGGTAATATCCGAGCCGTGTCATTTAACCACTTTGGCCTTTCACCTGAGGTCGTCCGAGGAACTCAGGCGATGGGATTTGTTGAACCAACGCCGATCCAACTGCGCGGGTTTCCAATTGTTCTCGCCGGAAAAGATTTGATCGGCACGGCGCAGACCGGCACCGGCAAGACCGCAGCTTTTGCTCTGCCCATTCTAACTCTGCTGGCGAAGCACGGCCCATTCCGATGTCTGGTGCTCGAGCCCACGCGCGAACTCGCAGCGCAAGTGGAAACTGCTTTTCGGGATTACGGGCGCTTCACTGATTTGCGAGTCGCCCTCGTGCACGGCGGCGTCGGTTACGGGAAACAGCGCGAAGAACTCAAGCGCGGCGTCGATGTTCTTGTGGCTACGCCGGGACGCTTACTGGATCTGCTCGAACAGCGCACGATGAGTCTGAAGGAGGTGAAAATTCTCGTGCTCGATGAAGTGGACCGGATGCTGGACATGGGTTTTCTGCCGGACGTGCGCCGCATCGTCGAGAAAATCTCAACACAGAGGCAAACCCTGCTCTTCTCCGCCACGCTGCCGCCGGAAATCGAACGCCTTGCCGCCTGGGTATTGCGCGATCCGGAGTTAATCGAAATTGGTATTCGGCGTTCGCCGGCGGAAACAGTCACGCACGCAGTTTATCCAGTGGCTGCCGAACAAAAATTCGATCTGCTCATGGCGCTGTTGGAGCGGACGAATTTCGACAGCGCGCTGATTTTCTGCCGGACCAAGTACGGCGCTGACCGCATCGCGCACCAATTAAAACAAGGAAAGCATGCCGTGGCAGTGTTGCATTCCAATCGGACACAGCGCGAACGGATCGAAGCGCTGGAAGGATTCAAGAGCGGCAAATACGAAGTGATGGTAGCGACCGACATCGCATCGCGAGGACTCGACATCGCGGGCGTGAGTCATGTCATTAATTACGATGTGCCCGAGCACCCGGAAGATTACGTGCATCGCATCGGGCGCACCGGCCGGGCGCAAAACGTCGGCGACGCATTTACTCTCACAAGTGGCCAGGAACTGCCCGCTCTGCAGGCGATCGAACATTTCATCGGCCGGAAAATTCCGCGACTGAAGCTGGAAAACTTCCCGTACTTGTACACGGCGCTTTTTGAACCAGAGACGGCGTCTGGCAGAAGGCGCACGGTCGGCGGTGGAAGAACTCATCGCGGATATTCCTTTGGCCGAAGGCGGTGAATCATGATTTGGCGGAACATAGACCTGTGGTCTGTGCGCCAAACAGGTTCGCCACGGCGAGTCCGTCCTGTGGCGGACATGTTGCCTGTTTCGTTCCCGCAGTGGATTGGTCCTTCGGGGGGGGAGCGGGTTGCAAACCCGCTGGGCGCACAGGCTACAAGCCTATGTTCCAATTCTGCGCGCCCGGCGTTCGTGCTCTAACAGGTGCGCGTTACCGCCGCGCGGCGGGGCGAGGCGGCGGACTGGGACGGGGCCGCGGTGTTGGTTCAGACCTGGGTGTCGGTGTGGGTCTGGGCGTGGAAGTAGGCGTAGATGTCGGTGTAGGAGTAGGAGCAGGAGTCGAAGTTGCCGTAGGTGTAGGAGTAGGCGTGGGTGTCGGCGGCTCGTAAAAGAACGTGCAGGTGAATTCGAGCACCGGTGCCTGGCAGCAGTTAAAAGCGGCAGCGGGAATGTGCATCATGTTTTGGCCCTGCACTGCCGGTGAAGTATTGAAGTGGAAGTTTATCGTGGTGTTACCATTCAGGAGCACGAAGGTGTTCGCGGCGGTTCCGTTCACCGTGAAATCGCTTGCCTCGAGAGTTCCAGGATCCACTGCACAGGTCAGGTTGACAAAAAAATCAGTCGGCGGCGTGAAGACAGTGATACCACAGGCGGAGCTGGTCACCGAACAAGGCGCGGAAGTAGGTGTAGGTGTAGCTGTTGGTGTTGGGCTCGGAGTATGAGTTGCTGTAGGCGTTGGGGTAGGGGTGAATGTGGCCGTCGCAGTCGCCGTTGCTGTGGGTGTTGGTGACGGAGTGCCGCAAGGCTGTAACGTGTAACTTTGGCCGCCGGTAGCCGCGCCACCTGAGCCGTTGCAGAAGTACTGAGTAAAAATCGTGTCGTTCTTCTGCACTCCCGCGGTTGCGCTGGTGTTGCCCTGATCCACCATACAGTAAATCAGATCGAAGCGGGTCTGCCCTTCATACACCCTTAGCTCGAAGTTGGCATGCTGGGCGGTGTTGTTGAAATAGACGGCGCGCCATTCGATGTTAAAGATACGGTTGGGGGCACTGCCGGTCACCGAGGTATAAATCCCGCAGGTGCCGCCAGGATACCCCGTGCAGCCAGCCCAACCCAGGTTATCCGTGCGCAGGTCGTCCCAGTAGGGGAAGACCGTGTAGTCATGGCTGTTCCATGGCAGGCAGACGTTAGTGAAGGCGTTCTCCGTGGTCGTGAACTGGGCATTGCCGTTGGACGACACATTAACGCCTGTGTAAGTCTGATCGTAGAGCGTGAAAGGAAAGGGGAGCGCAATGTTGGTGACTACGTCATCGCCATGATTGCCGGTGTCTGTCGTGCCCTGCACACAACTGCCGCCTATCTGACTTATCGTGTATTGGCCGACGCAAGGTGTTGGCGTCGGACTAGCCGTGGCCGTGGGCGTAGGTGACGGTGCCGGTACATTCCCAGGAGCTTGGATTACAACCGCCATGGGCAAGCCGGTCTTAAAGAAGCCTACGGTTGCGTCCGTAGGGTTTGGCGGTTGGTCCGCATCGAACCGGAAATTATACAATGTGCCCCAGCGGATCGCATTGGCGTTCTGGTTCTGCGCAAACGTTTCGGTGTTCCAAGTTATGGAATCTGATATCTGACTAACAGTCCAGGGTGTGCTGCTGTAACCCTGGTTGTTAAATGTGCCGTCGTTCGCCCAGCCAGGCTCCTGTGGCGGCGCGTGAAAGCCGATGTTACTTACGTTGACTCCGGATCCCAGAGGCACTCTGAAGGATTGGATGGCCCGATCCAGGTTCTCGTTATAGAGGGCATATTCGTAGTGCCAGACTCCAGTCGTTGGATTGGTCACTTTATATCCCATAAACCAAATCCCGTCGTTGCCTGGATCAGGCTGGATCTGGTTCACAGTCGCGCCTGTCCACGCCATGATGGCAGGCTGCGTCCGTACCGTGGATCCAAGAGGGGCAAATGTGAAATTGCTCGGGCCGCCAGTAACAGAGAATCGACGATAGGAGACGTTGTTATACATGTTGCACTGACCAGGATGAGACTGGCACCAGGAGAATTCGTGCGGAGTAACATACTGGGCTTCGCCGAAATAGGTCGCATTGGGATTTTGCGCTGGATCGAGGTCGCTGGTTGCGACTGTGACCCGGTGCGATGTGCCAGTGTGACTGTGGCTGGTGTGATTGTTAGCGCTCGATGGGAAGGATCCGGTAAAGGGATTCACCCACGCACGTGAGCCGATGCCGTTTTGGCTCGCATTTAAACTTGAGCCGTAGGTATCGGAGCAGCCGGGGCACAGCTGCGAGCCACTGCAACCGCCGGTGCAGGTGTTGCAGGTGCTTCCGCTTGATGCCGAAAACGCGTGCTTGAGCCAGGATTGACCGACTTGCTCAAAGCGGTCGTTGTTACTCACGCCGCCGCTCATCCGGTAAAAATTTTGCGGAATAACGGGGTGATCGGTATTAGGCAATGCGAACCAATCCAGTGGCTGGTCGCCGTTGTTACACGAAGTCGTTCCAATTCCCAGGCCGACGAAGTTTCCATTACTTCCGTATTGCGCCATTTCAGGCAGCTCCCCAACGATGACATCCGGTCCCGGCACCAGCGTCGGCGTTCCCGACCCGCGTGCACCTCGCAGCGGCGGCATGACCACCGATCTGAGCTCGCCGTTGACGAGTGTTCGAACCTCGATCGGTTGCATCGTAGCGTCGATGGAGATTTTTCCGACCATCGCACCGGCGTCCGATGGCCGGCCGAGCGCGTTGGCAAACTCTTTTGAAATGAAGAGTCTTCCCCCAGTAATGGTCAGTAACTGCCCTGCGGCATCGTAATCGTAATGGTGTCCTTGGATGTTGAAAAACGTGAAACCTGTTTTCGCGTCGCGCACGGCAAGATCAAAACCTTGGTCCGAAGGAAGCTTTTCCACTATGAGTTCTTTCACGGAAGCGGCTAGCGACACAGGAAGAGCCGGCGCAGAGGTTTGCAGAATCAGTCCTATCGACCCGGGCTCGGGCCCGCGCAGGAGATCGTTAAACACGAGAACACTGAAGAAGGAATTGGCCGCTACGGCGAAAGGCAGTCGCTCCACTTTTGCCGCTAGTGAGCCGTCTGCCATGAGCCGGTCCAGATCGAGATCCATGGTGACCGTCCCGGTCTTCACGATCATCTTTTGCAGCGTACCGCTCCCGCCTTCGTCAAGACTACTGCGGGCAGGCTGGAGCTGGTTGTTGGGACTGGTCTTTGTCGCCGGATTACGCGAGCCCGCTTCGGGCGAGGCAAAGAGCAGAAACAACGGCAGCAGGAGACCGGCAGCTGTTATCCTTGACATCGTGTTTGATCCTCCGGTTGCGGTAAGTCTGGCTAATGACTGAGTCAGCATGATTTCTCTCATGCGCTCACGGCAGAAGTAAAGACGATTCTTGAAAGTTTTGCGGCCGCACCCGGTATTGAGCCTCCGGTGAATCGGCCTTTCTGAAGACGACGCCAGATGAGTCGCCGAAGGTGCAAATATCAGAAGGCAACATTGCAGTTATTTTACGCAACGCGTTGAAGAGTCGCCGCGGCGACCGTTCCACCCGGTGTTGCCACCGCCAGGGCCTATGGGCGCGGCGGCGGCGTGATACGAGGCCTCGGTGTCGGCTGAGACCTTGGCGTCGCCGTCGCGGTTACTGTTGGAGTGGGCGTAGGCGTAAATGTGGCTGTTGCTATAGCTGTCGCCGTTG
>Ga0184605_10000453_pt1 | contig 12263 bp, 9 predicted proteins | sample PLM0_30_coex_FD_132995 | JGI IMG/M metagenome (GOLD analysis project Ga0184605, IMG submission 132995) | Groundwater sediment microbial communities from an aquifer in East River, Colorado, USA - PLM0_30_coex | ecosystem: Environmental > Terrestrial > Soil > Riparian zone | place: USA: East... | reverse complement strand
GATTGGATTCGCGCGATTAACGCGGAGAAAACAAAACTTTCGCCAAAAGATTATCTCGCCTCGATCAATGAAGGTTTCGCGGAGGTCAGGAGATTTGGCACGACCGCAATTGCGAACCTCACAGCGTTTCCAGAGTTGGTTCCGCAGATTACTTCGCCGATTCACACGTGGTGGTTTGGCGAGCTCATCGATGTGCGTGCGCCGGAGCGCGCAAGCGAAATTGTCGATCTTGCAATTGAATCGCTGAAGTCCGCGCAGAACTGGGGCTTGGCACCGCACGCGTTGTTCACGGCTTCAAAAGATCTGTATCGTCGCTGCGAGGAAATCGCGAAACGCGACAATGTTTTGCTGACCACCCATTTGGCCGAATCTCTCGAGGAGATGGAGATGTTCCATACCGCGTCGGGGCCGCTCTACGAATTCCTCAAGGGAATCGGGCGACCAATGGACGACTGCGGAAATCAGACGCCGCTGGAGCGGTTCGTCGGCGCGCACGGAGTGCGCGCCCTACCTCGATGGATCGTTGCGCATCTAAACGAATTGGCAGAAAGCGATTTCATGCTGCTGGAAAGATCAAAGAGGCGATTCCACGTCGTGCATTCCCCGCGCAGTCACGATTATTTCACGCACAGCCAATTCCCTTTCGAGCGGTTGCGCTCTCTGGGATTCAACATTTGTCTGGGCACCGATAGTCTCGCCAGTAACGAGAGCCTGAGCTTATTCGCCGAGATGCGCGCGTTTCAGCGCAGTGAGCCCGGGATTTCGCCGGATGAAATTCTGAAAATGGTAACGGTCAATCCGGCGATAGCCTTGCGTCAGGAAAACATAATCGGACGAATTCGGTCAGGATTTTGCGCCGATCTGATAGCGGTGCAATGCAGTGACCGCGGCAATCCTTTCGAGCAAATCGTCGCCTTCGATGGCTTGATCGACTGGATAATGGTGAACGGAAATCTATAGCGGCGCCGACACGTTTGCACCGAATCGCTTGATGCCTGCCTGCCGCGCCGATAAACTCGGCGTATGGCCGGACAAGGAATGCAGCAGACCCAGAGTCTTGCCTTGCAGCAAGTTCTCTCCCCGCAGCTGCAACAAAGCCTGCTCATTCTTCAGACTCCGCTGCTTGAGTTGCGCAACCTCGTTCAACAGGAAATGCAGACAAATCCGGTGCTCGAGGAATTGCCAGAGCAACTCGGCACTGACGAACGCAGCGAGGCTGAAGTTTCAGCAGACGACAATTTCAAAGACGAATTCCAGAAGCTGGCGAGTCTGGATGAGGAATGGCGCGATTACATGGCGCAATCGGCGAGCTACAGTTCGGACGGACCTCGCAGTTCAAGAGAAGCGCAAGACAAGCGCCAGTTTCTTTTCGACTCGATTCCGGTGCAGGAAACGCTACAGCAAAATTTGATCGGACAACTGAATCAAAGCGTGCTCAGCACCAGCGATCGCAAAGCTGCCGAGCTAATCATCGGCAATATCGATGACAACGGATTTCTCCAAAGCACGCCGGACGAAATGTCGCTCAACTCGGGAATTCCCAAGGAGGATTTCGAGAAGATGTTGAGTCTGATTCAGAGTTTTTATCCGGCGGGTGTCGGCGCACGTGATCTGGGCGAATGTTTGCTTATTCAACTCCAGCGAGAAGGAAGAGAACATAGCCTGGAGTACAAAATCGTGTCCGAGCACATGGAGGATTTGGGCAGACGACGCTTTCCAGAGATTGCGCGTCGGATGGGAATTAGCATTGAAGACGTGCAAAAGGCCGCGGACAACATCGCGCGACTAAATCCTCGGCCAGGCCAGGTTTTCGCTGCTGCGCCGCAAAACTATGTGTTGCCCGACGTGGTGGTGGAAAAAGTGGATGGCGAGTATCAGGTCATCTTAAACAATGAGCAGATTCCGCATCTGCGGATCAGTAATCTTTACAAGGACATCATCGCGTCCGGCAACACCCAGAGCAGCGAAGTTAAAGATTACATCCGGGACAAAATCCGGAGCGGCAAATTCCTGATCCGCTCGATCCATCAACGCCAGCAAACAATTTTCAACATCGCGCAGCAGATCGTTTCACGGCAGATCGATTTCCTGGAGCATGGCCCGTCGCACCTGAAGCCGATGACCATGGGAGAAGTCGCCGACGCGGTGGGCGTGCACGAGACCACGGTAAGCCGCGCTGTCTCCGGCAAATACATGGACACGCCGCAGGGGATTTTCGAGATGAAGTACTTTTTCACCTCGGGTTATCAAACCGCGACCGGCGAATCGCTGAGCAACATCAGTGTGAAAGAAGCCATTCTCGACCTGGTGAAACACGAGAATGGCAGCGCGCCGTTGAGCGATCATGAGATCGTCGAGATTCTCGGCGAGCGGGGGATTCCGATCGCCCGCCGCACTGTAGCCAAGTACCGGACCGAGCTAAATATTCTTCCGAGCCACATGCGACGAAAGTACTAGCCGGCTGCGGAAAGTTGTAGTGGCGGGTGGCTGCTCGCGAAGGCATTCGGAGTGCTCGGCCGCATTGATTTCCTCCTACGAATCACGATTCAGCAGTCAGATTCTCGCCGGTTTAAAAATCTGTGTTCAATCTGTGTCCATCTGTGGCTAAATAGTTTTTCATGAATTCTTCTCTTCGCGCCGCCGTGATTGCCGAATGGCGCGGTTTGCCCGAGAGAAAAATGCATGCCGACCGCTGGCAATCACCAGCAGAGATAGTTCCAAAACTGATGCAGCGCTGGGGACTTCGCGAGCGCTTACACGAAACAGAAGTAATCGACGCCTGGTCAAAGATCGTCGGCGACTTCATCGCCGCGCACTCCGCGCCGGTCGCGCTACGCGAGGGCGTACTCTACGTTCGTGTGCTCCAACCAGCGCTGCACTACGAACTCGAACAAATCTCCAAGCCCGAAATCCTGCGAAAATTGAAGCAACGCTTCGGCGGGAAAACCATCCGCGACATCCGTTTTCGTGTGGGGTGAGAGGCGAGCAGCTCCTTCGCTCTTTTGCTTTACACGGCAAAGCATCTTTTGCTAAAGCTACGGCCCACCAACGACCGACTTGTATCGAATTCCCAGCTTGAAAGATCACAAAATTGGTATGAACGCACGTTCGGAGCGCAAAGGAAAAACTCTTCCCGCAGAATCGTTCCACAAAGTAATAGCCTATCAAATATGTGAAGACGATTCTGCGCCTATTCGCCCGGCTCCGCGCGAACGTACGTGGATGGATGATGCAGATCGTAAATTTCCATATCGGTGTCTCCCGTTGGTCATCGCGAATCAATACGGCTGGGAAATTCTATCTACGCATCGAGTGCGCGCCAGTTGGGATGGCACTTCGAAACCGGAGGGGTTGCACGTCGAAAACCTGTACGGCGATGGTCGTCTGCATTGCCATTCTCACTTCGGCCAAGGAGTGCTAACATTTCAAATTCCATTCCTCCTCAAGACACCGGACGGCTGGAATTTAATGGTTCGGGGTCCCACCAACAGTCCCAAAGACGGAATAATAGCCCTAGATGGCATTATTGAAACAGACTGGGCTCATTCAACATTCACTATGAACTGGCGCTTTACGAGAGCCTGCACGGTCGAATTCGCACTGGGAGAGCCTGTTTGCTTATTCTTTCCGATTCAGAGAGGCGTGCTTGAGATGTTCCACGGGGAATTTCGTTCGTTGGAATCCGATCAGGAACTTGAAAATAAATTTCGAGAATGGTGTGCCAGCAGGGACCGGTTTCTCTTGGATCTTCGAAAGGGAAGGCCCCAGGCGCTTGCACAAGGCTGGCAGAAAGACTACATGCAGAACGCCAACGACAAAAAGCCACTCGCCCATCCGTTCGCAAATGAGACGTCGTGGCTCGAGCGAGAACGGGCGGACGGTAATCATGGTCAGTCGGCAAATACGTAGTTCAGATTTTGAGACCAGCATGAGAAGTCATTCTCGCGCTTACTATGTTCGAACTGCCAGAACGTTCCGAAAAAGGCGATATCTGTTGGTCAAAAGGATGCTGCCAGAAACTATTTTGCAATATTTGAAAGTGTACTACGCGATTCTTACGGCGAACAACAGATTCTGGAATGACAGCCAGTGTCCCTTATCATTGTCCCTCGGCGGCGATGCCGCACTAGATGCCGTGCTGGAATGGGTTCGACCGGAAGTTAGCCGGCTAGTCGGATTCGATTTGGCGCCGACTTATTCCTTTACGCGGCAATACGCGAAAGGTGACGTATTGGCTCGACACCGGGATCGTCCTTCTTGCGAAATCTCGGTAACCGCATCAATCCAAATTCCGACGGGGGCCGGGCCGTCGGTTTTGCATCTAAAGCCCCCTAACTTCGAAGAAACCAAGGTCGAAATGTTCGAAGGCGACGGCTGTGTGTACGCCGGAAGCGAAGTTGAGCACTGGAGAGAACGATTTCGCGTCGATGGGTATATTCAATTGTTTCTGCACTTTATTCAGAAGCGTGGCCCTAACTATCCTAGACTAATGTTCGACGGACGAGAATGCCTCGGTGCAAGATACGACTAAAAGGAAACGCCACGTTAAAAAAAGGCTTGATATTACTTACAGGACGAGTCACATTCGTCGTTTAACGTATGGCAGAGATTTCTAAACCGCGATCGCACAGCCCGCGACCTCTAGGCGCCAGTGCGCCAACGACTTCGCAGACCCCAACTAGTCCACCAACTGCGCCCAGTCCACCAACTAGTCCGCCAACTGCGCCCAGTCCACCAACTGCGCCCAGTCCACCAACTAGTCCGCCAACTGCGCCTAGTCCGCCAACGACTCCGAAGACCCCGCCTAGTCCACCAACGACCGCGCAAACCCGCCACCACTAGGGCCTAGGCCGCCGAGATCGGCTGGAACTCTGTAGCCTCCGCAACTCTCGCGCCGGCCACTACAAATCAGGCGAGATCATTTCGGCGCAGGCGAAGCGACGAGTTTTTGAAATCGCGGATCATCCCGCAGCGGATCAAACATTGGATCGAGCCGCAGCAGAGCGGGAGTGAGCGGTACATTTTGTATGGCCAGCGGACCAGCGTACGGGATCGAGAGTAGTTTCTGTAAAGCGGCGATGGCGCGGTCGGGCTCCCCCATGCGCGCCGCCACTCGGGCGAAGATCTCGATCGGATTGGGACCGGTTATAGCGTCTTTCTCGATCGGGTTCGCGGCTATTGCGCGCTCTGACAAAGCTAACGCACTGCCCTTGTCACCGAGGCCCATGCTTGTCAGCGCGAGATATCCAATCAGGATATAGTTCTCCGGTTGTTCTTTGAGGAAAGGTTCCAGTTCGCTGCGCGCCTGTCGCCAACTTTCCCGAGCAGCGCTGTGGTCGCCGGCGACGTCTTGCGCCCAGCCTAAATAAAAGCGCAGTGCCCCATTAATGTAACCCAATGCTGGATCAGGCTTAGCGAGCATTTCCTGTAGCCGAGGAATGATTGACGCAGGCCGGCGCTCCAAAATGGCTTGGTAAGCTTGTGTTTGCACCGCGCCGGTGTCTGCGGCGGCGGGATGGAGCGGAGCGAGGAGCGCCGAGGCCCGCGGCAGGTCGCCCTCGGCTTGTGCAATAGCGCCCTTTAGCGTAAAAGTATCTATGTCATCTGGTGAGATATTGAGAACTTGATCAGCCTTTCGTAAGGCTTCGGGGAAACGACGAAGTGCGACATAGGAAAGCGCATGCTGGGTGAGCAGGGAGACGTTGCGCGGGTCGAGCCGTTCGGCTTCATTGAACAGCGACTCGCTTCTATCCCATTGGCCTCGCTTGCGCGCGACATAAGCCAGTGATTCTGGAATCCGACTGCTATTCGGCAGGAGCTGACGTGCTTGCTCAAAATAGCGCACGGCCGCCCCGTAATCCTTCAGACAGGCGTAGTGGTAAAACCCCTCGGCCAGTATGCTCTCGCCAAGATTGGGCTGAAGACTGAGCGCGGTTTCGGCCGCCCGGCGCGCCTCTTCCCGAAGCGCGATTGTGGGTTGAAGAGTCGTCGTGAGATAGCCGCGCGCATCCACGTAAGAAAGCAGCGCCCAACTAAGGGCAAACTTCGGGTCCAAGCGCACCGCTTCTCTGAGATAATCCCGTGCGCTAAGAGAGTTGGCGGGGCTGTTTGCCGTTTTGAGGCTATAAGCCAAGCCACGAAGGTAGGCATCGTATGCCTCGACATTGTCGGTCGGTTTGGCTGCTATAACTTGCTCTTCCTGCCCCGTCAGTTTTGCGCGCAACTGGTCGGCGACAGCTTTCGCGATGTCGCTCTCGACCGAAAAGATGTCGGTCAGTTTTCGATCAAAGGTGTCGGCCCAAAGATGGGAATCAGTGGCTGCTTTGATTAATTGTACGTTCACACGCACGGCGTTGCCCCTCTTCTGCACGCTTCCTTCCAAAATGTGCGCAACGCCAAGTTGCCTCGCGATCTCGGGCAGATTTTCAGGGGCGCTTTTGTAATGCTGCGTAGATGTGCGCGAGATCACCTTAAGATCGGCAATCTTCGATAAGCGCGTCAGAATCTCGTCCTGAATTCCGTCGGCAAAGTAGGAATTGGCTTTGTCTTCACTTCGATTTTCGAACGGTAAAACAGCGATCGATTTTTCTGAAATTGCCGCCGCTTGTGAGAGCGGTTTAGCCTGGTGCTTTAACACTCCTACGTACAAACCCGCAAGCGCCAGAACGCAGAGCGCCGCGATACCACCGACAATCAGCGTCTTCTTGCTTGAGATCTTAGTAGGAGTCCTAGTTATTCTCGTCTGTCGTGTAGGAAGTTGCAGCCGCTGCGCAACGTCTGCGGCCGATTGAGGACGCCGTGACGGATCCTTTGCTAGACAAGCTGCGACCACACCCTCCCAAAGCTGTGGAACGAGTGCCGGCTCGATGTCCAATTCCTTGCGCCGCTCCGTCATCGAAGGAGCGACTCGCTCGCAAATCTGGCGATCGATATTGCCCGAATAGAATGGCGGCTTGCTCGTGAGCAATTCATAGATACTCGCGCCTAGCGAGTAAACGTCGGCCAAGTGCGTACAGCGCTCGCCGTTTAGCTGTTGCGGGCTCATGTAAACGAGCGTTCCGCTCCGGCCTTGCTCCACTGTTAACCGGCTAACTGAATCACCCAAACTCCGCGCTATTCCAAAGTCTGAGATCTTTAGATCGCCGCGTTGATCCACCATCAGGTTCGCAGGCTTCAGGTCACAATGGATGATGTTCGAGTGATTGTGCGCATAATCGAGTGCGTCACAAAGCTGTCCTATCCAATTAGCGATCTCATCCGGCTCGAAAACCCTTTGCTCTTTCTCAGCTCGCAAATTCGATAGCGTTTCGCCATCGATATACTCCATCGAAATCCCCCCGGAGCGTTCGTCATGCACGAAGTCATGTATCCGGACGATATGCGGATGAGTAAGTTCGAGGCAGCGTTTCGCCTCGCGCCTAAGCTGGTCAAACGCCGCACGATCGTGAATCATGAGGTCGGGAAGAAATTTCAGCGCGACATCGCGCTCCAGTGCTTCGTCGCGTGCAAGCCAGACTATTCCCATCCCGCCTCGCCCAAGGACCTTGATTAGGGTGTAGCGTCCAAAAACTTTTTGCCCGCTGGCAAACTCACGCGAAGTCGCGCCCATGACATCGCCTGCGCGTTCGTTACTCACTTTGAGCGAAGTATACATGATTAAGGTAGGAAGGAAGCTAAAAGCTGGAAGGCGCTATCCCAGAACGCCTGCTCAGGTTCATTGTCGGCTCGCAGCGGCTCCTCGTTATTTGAGTGCTTTGCGTCTGTCACAACCTTTGGTAGAATGCTTTTGCGTGAGCGCACCCCCAGATGAAGGTGCCTGGCTGGAAGCAGCCGATGGCACACGCCATCCGATCAAAGGCAGTTGTTCACTCGGACGAACCGCGGCTAACACGATCGTGCTGGAATCGCCTAAAGTGTCGCGCCGGCACGCGCTGATCCATCTGCAAAATATCGGCGAACCCTGGCTGATTGATTTCGGCAGCAGCAACGGAACTTTTTTGAACAAGCGGCGGATTCATCACCCGATTCGATTAAGCAACGGCGATCAAATCACAATCGGAGATCAGGTTTTCAAGTTCCGGCAGCCACTCGCCATTTCAGAGGAGTACAAGACGGACGCTATTCAACGAACGCTGCGCGAAATCGAGAATATTCCGTGCTGGCTTCTGGTTGCTGACATTCGCGGGTTTACGCCGCTCAGTCGACACATGCAAAGCGAGGACTTGGATGTTCTTCTCGGAGCGTGGATTTTCACGTGCAAGGAGATCATCGAAAATCAGCACGGAATAATTAACAAATATCTCGGCGACGGTTTTCTCGCCTATTGGCCGAATGCCGTTACGAGTGCAGAGGAGATCGTGCCGATAATCTCCTCGCTCAAAGAATTGCAACGAAAACAATGGCCGGAATTTCGCTTCGTTGTTCACTTCGGGGCCGTCGCGATTGGCGGAGTCGCGTCGATGGGCGAAGAGAGTTTGATGGGAGGCGAAGTGAATTTGATCTTCCGGCTGGAAAAACTGGCCAGTTCGTTGGGCGAATCTTGCTGCCTGAGCGAAACGGCGTGCACGAAGCTACAAGGACTCATTCCGACGCGTTCGCTTGGCGAATTCGAACTGAAAGGTTTTGAGGGAAAATGTGCCTTTTTCGCTTTTTAACGTCGGCTGGACCAGAGGCGCGCTGTCGCTCAATTCGACACTGCCATTGATTACTGAAGGAATTTACGACCGAAAGGTGATCGCCTTGCTTTTCCAAAACAGCACTCCTGTTTTTGGGTTGCTCATTTTTCGGCGTTCGCCATTCGGACTTCCTCATTCTTAATGCGGTTCCAAATCGCATCCATCTCGGCGAGATCGACGTCACCTAGTTTCTTCCCACGTGCTTTCAGCTCGTCCTCCAGCTGATTGAATCGCGTCACAAACTTGTCCGTAGCGCGCTGGAGTGCGCTTTCAGCGTCGATTTTGCATTTTCGCGCCAGATTGACGACCGCAAAGAGAACGTCGCCAATCTCCTCCTCCATTCTCGCCCGATCTTGCGACGCGATCTCGTCTTTCATTTCGCGAAGCTCTTCGTCCACCTTCGTCATCACGTCGCGTACGTCGCTCCAGTCGAAATTCACACGCGCCGCTTTGGATTGCGCCTTCTGCGCGCGCATCAATGCGGCCAGCGCTTTGGGCAAACTCGCCAGATAATGTGAGTCGGCCTTTTTCTCCTCGCGTTTGATCGCTTCCCATTGTTTGAGCACGGCGCCGGGATCGCGAGCGTTACTGGTGCCAAACACATGCGGATGCCGCCGCACCAGTTTGTCCGAAACATCGCGAAGAACTTCGTCGATATTAAAGCGGCCGCCTTCTCGTGCGATCTCCGCGTGCATGACCACCAGCAGCAATAGATCGCCCAGTTCCTCCCGAAAATGCGCATCGTCCCTGTCGCGCGCAGCTTCCGCCACTTCGTAAGCCTCTTCGATGACGGCTGGCAACAGCGATTCGTGTGTTTGCTCGCGATCCCACGGGCAACCGCCGGGCGCGCGCAGCTTCGCGACGATTTCGCAGAGCTTCTGAAAGTGATCGCCCGTTGATTGATCCATTCAGAACCAATCAAACATCAAACATCGAACATCAAACATTGGCTAAATCCTCCACAGAGAACGGTGCGTGCCGAACTCTGAGATCTCGCCAGAGGAACGTTTGCTGACGTAAATCGTGATTGCAATCACACTGACGAACGTGCCGGCAAAAATCAGCGCCACCAGCCAGGACGGGATGTGCCCGATGCGCAGCGCATGATAAAACGAGACCACATCGTTAATCGGCGCGCTGGCGTGTAAAAATACCTTCGTTATCCACGCCATCAGGATCAGAATGAAAATGAAAACGTAATTGCGTTTCAAGCGGCGCCCTACCGCTTCCAGTTTGCTGATTTTGAAGCAGGGCAAAATCAAATCTTCACAGACGAGCTTTTTCCATTCGCCTTGAAGCATCTCACGATTTTCCATCACCATCGGGACAAGAAAATGTGCTTCAAGCATTCGCACGCGCGCGCGGAAAGCGTCGTAAAAACGGTAACGGCGCGACTCGATCCAGAGCAGCACCCAGACAATGGCCAGGTTGAAAAAGAAAATGATGTGCGGCACTTCGCGAGTAGAAAATGCGATGGTGATAATGGCGGTGGTACTGGTGATCGCCCAGTTTGTGGTTACGTCGAGCCGCTGCCGCCAGACCATGATCCGCCCCATTTCGCCGCGATAAAAATGAGACATCGCGTTGACGTAGCCCGGGTCGTAAAGGCTGCGTTGAAAGGAGACTGTCCTTTCCTCGCTAGAAGCCACCGCTGTGTTTTGTGTTGCCACGGATGCTTAGATAACTGGATAACTGGCTTTGCCGGATAATCCAACAAATCTCTGTCATCAATGGCTATCGCGCTCTCCGAGCTGCTGGATGAAAAACAGGTAATCCTGCGGCTGCGTTCACGAAAACCGGCGAATGCGCTGCGCGAGATTGCTCAGTTGCTCACGCAAAATGGAAAGATTGACGATGCAGAACGATTTGTTGAACAAGTGCTCGCGCGTGAGCAGGCGCATCCGAGTGCAGTCGAAAACGGCGTGATGTTTCCTCATGCGAGGACAGATTTGGTAAATGCAATCGTCATCGGCATTGGGCGCAGCCGGGCGGGGATTCAAATCGGGCCAAATCAACAACGTGCGCGATTAATTTTTTTGATTGGTGTGCCGGAACGCTTGGTGAACGATTATTTGATTTGCGTCGGCGCTCTTGTGCGCTTGGTAAACGACGACGCGATCCGAGCGACTCTGCTAGAAGCCGAGACGCCACGTCAATTCCTCGACGCACTGATCGCAAACCTGTAGCCACGTCGCAGTGCGACGTCGTCTTTTTCTTTGAATTCACAAGACCGGCCACAGGCCGGTCGCTACAATTCAGCGCACGCCGGCGGATCGCCGCTGTGCGCGCCGTTATTTTTTCTTACGGGCCCGTTTCCTTGGGTCGCGAGAGCCTGCACGCCGTGGCGCAACCCATGGCACCTCGGCCTTGCACCAATCTTTTGGTCCAACCAAATGCGGTTGCTGGTCGTAATACGGTTTCATGAGCTCGGCGACGCTGGCCACCAAATTTTGAAAAGTGAATTTCCCCCTCTGGCGTGCAGCACGACGTTCATGCCCGAAGTCAAACAATGTTTTAGTGACGAAATAGGTAAATGCGCCGTAAGCGGTGGCGCCGTCGCGATACTCGTAAGCGTATTGATCCTCCCCGCACGCTTCAAAAATGAGGGGCAAATACGGACCTTTATGGCCATGCTCCGTTTCGCGCATATCGCGAGTCGCCTTGTCCTTGGCGAGCGCGCGCAAGGGTACGCCGCGCAGGATGCGATTAGAGGCGCCGCTTTTACCCGTGTAAGCTTTGGTCTCTTCCAAGTGTCTGGGTAGGTCGCGTTCTTCGGCCAACTGGCGCGGTTCCCACAATTCGCGCTCGCGATTCCATTTTAACATCCGGTGTCGAATATCATCGGGAGGATTGAGGCCGCGCACCTTTGCGCCACCTGCTCGCGCGATTCCCCCAGAGTGACAGCAGTCGAGAAACGCGATAAATGCTGTTTCGTAGGGAAGCTGAGCATAGAGATCGCTAAAGTTATCGTCGGTCAAGTAAGTGGATCGGTCGCTCCAGTCGAAGTCGAACGGCACAAATGTCTCGTCAGTATGGTCGATTACTTCGTCGCTGTTGTAGTCTGGAACCTGGGCACCGTGACCAGAGTAAAAGAATACGCGTTGATCGCCCGGTTGCGGATCTTCCAATAACCAGGTGAAACGTTCGCGAATGGCCGAGCCAGTTGCCCGCTCATTGAGGACAACGCGAATATCTTCGACGTTGAAACCAATCTGCTGCAGCGCCGCGCTCATTTTGAAGACATCGTTTACGCATCCCTCGAGGCGATCATCGGGGTTCGGGTAATCGTTTATCCCGACAAGGAAGGCACGTTTCGGTGTGCGAGAGGCAACCGAAGCCGTGGCGTGCTTTTCTCCCAGGTCTTCATGAACGCTAACGCGTTTGGCCTTTGCCCTTGATTCTGATGGTTGTTGCAAAAGAACACGTGCGCGAGGCAGTCCGGCGATTTCGCGCCAGACTTTGTTCTGTGCGTTACCATGACGGACGTATTCGACTGCGTCGTGGTCGCCGACGCCGGGAAGGTCGAACGTGGTCTCGATCGTTTGGAAATTATCGGCGTAAATCGTGAACGGAACGACCAAAACATCG
>Ga0184605_10000451_pt1 | contig 12292 bp, 10 predicted proteins | sample PLM0_30_coex_FD_132995 | JGI IMG/M metagenome (GOLD analysis project Ga0184605, IMG submission 132995) | Groundwater sediment microbial communities from an aquifer in East River, Colorado, USA - PLM0_30_coex | ecosystem: Environmental > Terrestrial > Soil > Riparian zone | place: USA: East... | reverse complement strand
GAGGCCGTTCTTGATGATCGGATGAATGGGCGCGATGAGCCCTTGCTCGGCAGCGAGCCAGGGCGGCGCGGTCGGCGCGAGCAAGAACGTGATGCTCCCGAGAATCGAGACGACAAGGAGGCCGAAAAGCAAATCGGCGAAACCGCGGCCGCTCCACGCCGCCCAGAGGAGAAACGCCAGCAGGAGCGGGGCGAGGAAGTGCGAGAGGTACATGGCGACGGAGAACACTTCGAGCGGCCCGGTCTGCCCCTGATACAGGTGGTCCTGAAGCCAGGCGGTCGGGAGGGTTCCGAAACCCAGAACCCGGTCGGCGTCGATCTGAGGCAAGTAATGAATTCCGAGGCCGAGCGAGGGCACCGCCGAGACCGTCGCGCCATAGGCGAGGAGCACGAGCACGACCGGGACCCAATCGCGTAGGAAGCGCCCTCCCCGGTTCGTGTACACGGCGAAGGCGATCATGAGCATGAGGATGGCGACTGGAGAGATCACGCTGCCGTGCAGCGCACCCTGCATCTCATAGACCACGGCGAAGACCGTGATCAGGGCCGCCAGACCGCGGCGAACGCGAATGGCCCCTGCCGCATTGCTCACCGGATTGCGATCCAGTACGGCGACGAGCCCGTCGAGGCCACCTAAGAGCTTTCGGACTGGCCACGCGGCTACCGCGAGGACTCGAAGCGCCGAAGGCGGGGACTCGACGAGAGATGCGGCCCCGGAAGGGGCCGGTCGCACCCTAGTAGCCAATATGGATGTGGTCGTAGTGATCCGCGAGCGGGAACGACGGGCCGCCGAGCCCGAGGAGCGAGATCACCTGCTGCGGCTGCAACTCGGCTGGAAGGAGAAGAATGGCCTTGACCGCTCTCTCCGTTAGGCCGTTCGGCGCCTGGTGGCCGGCGATCGGAGTCCACGCGACTTCGGCAATGTCCACGGCAAGGCCCGACATATGGGCGGAGACGACGCCCGGCCGAGCGAAAAAGCGGTGCCCTGTGAAGAGGCTCGAAACCGTCGCTTGCCTGAACGTCACGCGCAGATACCGAATCAGCACCAGGATTCGGACGTCTATGCGGTGAGCTGCGATGTCGGCTCGCCCGCCGGCATAGATATTGATGCGCTCGTCTCGCAGGATCCTTCGCTCCAGTCGAGGCTTTGCCGACTCGAGCCCACGCACGAGAGCGCGCAGCCCGACTGCGCGGTCGTACCGAGCGAGCGCCATCACCTGATCCGTGAGATCCCGATCGCGCCCGCTGAGGCGGAAAATTGCCTTAACGGGGTGCGTATCGGCGTCGAGGCGGGCGAGCCGATTTGCGAGACGCTCGAGTGAATGTGTGCCGGCGGGAACGGCTCCGTCGCCGCCACGCGCCCGGACGACGGCCAGAACGATCCACCACCGCAGACCGGCCGCGGCGGCAACCTGCCTCAGTTCTCGCGCGAAGGTTGGCGCGAGGCGCTTTGCGGGCGGAGTCGGATCCGGAAGCGCCCGCTGGAGCCAGATCGTTGGGTATGCCCCTTCGTTGGTCTCGGGCGGTCGGCTCTCGTGCTTCGAGGTAAGCACGGGCGCGGGAACCCCGGGAGCTGTCGCCGGCGGCGGGACGGTCTCCGTCGGGGCGCTGTCACCGGAGGTATCCGCCGGCGGCGGCTCGGTAGTGGTTTCCCCGGCGTCGGACGTTCCGTCCGGCGTGCTCGTCGTTGGGATTTCCGCCGTCGTCGTTTCCGGGACGGGGTCTTCGACAGGCGCCGGTTCGGTCGTGGCTGCCGTTGTCGTATCGGCCGAAGCATCGGTCGTGGTGACGTCAGTCGACAAAGACGAACCGGCTGCCGCGGCGGCGCCGGCCGTACCGTCCTCGCCCCAGGCCGCGTATGCGCCCCCGAGAGACGCCCCGGCGGCGAGCAAGAAGATACCGGAGACGAGACCTGCGATACCCGTGCGGGCGCGGGCCAACGGTGCAGGCGTCGGCTTCCCGTCCAGCGCGGATTCTCTCTCTCGTGTGCCTTGGTCCGTGGTCTCCTCGTCCCGCGCGCCCAGCGTGCGGGCGAGCACGACGATGGCAATACCGAGCCGCAGTAAGCGCCCGGGGAGTCTTCCCTCGCGCATACATGAGTACTAACGCCTGAGCGGTCGCGCGAGCACCACCAGAAGGGTGGGCGAGAACCAGCCTTTCAGCGGGTTCGGCAGGACGGCGCATAGAGCTAAATCAAACCCTGTACGCGGCATAGGGGGAGGAGGTGATTCCGCATGACGAAGCTCGTCGCCCGTTTTTGTAACTGGCCGGCGCGCGCTCGGGAAGAGGGTCAGGCGCTCGTTGAGTACGCGCTCATCCTCGCCTTGGTCGCCGTTCTGGCTATCGGCGCGCTCGAGGCGCTGGGAGGGAGCGTCAAGACGATCCTGACCACGATCAGTAGTGCGCTCGCCGGAGTCGCAGGAAGCTAGCGGAATCTCCACCGATCCTCTGCGCCGCCCGCGCTGGCTCCAGAAGCCTTCGCGGGCGGCGCGGAAGGGTTGGTCAGGAGCGACGAGAGATGCAGGGACGGTCTCAGCGGCTTGGCTGGGCGTCGTTGAAAGGCCTGAAGCGGAGGGAGAAGTTGATGAGTGAGACATCGCGAACCAAACCGCGTTTTGGACGCGGCGGTGACAACGAGGACGGTCAGGCGCTGGTCGAGTACGCGCTCATTCTCGCGTTGATCATGGTCGTGTCCATCGGAGCGTTGACCGCCCTCGGAACAAGCATCGTTGGATTTTTGGGGCTCATCGAGTCCGAGCTCGGCTCGATCGTGGCGGGTAGCTGATCCGGCTCGGTGAGGTCAGAACGGCTGCCCATGAGAAGCCGAAATTCCTCCCGCCTTCGTCCTCGCGACGAGTCGGGTGTCGCCCTGACGGAATTTGCCCTTGTCCTGCCTCTTCTTCTCGTCATTCTGCTCGCGATCCTCGACTTCGGAACAGCCTTCAGTTGCTGGATCGACCAGACGCATCTGTCGAACGAGGGCGCTCGCTGGGCGGTCGTGAACAAGAACCCGAACTCGTCGGGGACGCTCCAGGACTACATCCGCTCTCAGGCCGATTCGGACCAGCTCAGGAACGGCGGCACCGCGTCGCTGCCAGACCGGATGCAGGTGACGATCTGCTTCCCGAACGGAACCTCGAACGTCGGGGACCCGGTCGAGGTACGCACGTCGATCGACTACAACTGGCTGCCCTTCCTGGGCCAGCGCCTGTCGATCGGCACGACGACCATCGAGACGACGGCGCGCATGCGCCTGGAAGCGCTGCCCACCAACTACGCGGCGAACGGGACGTGCGCGTGAGGCTCTCAGACACCACAGCACCCGTCCTGGGGGAACGCGGCGGGATCCTCGTGATGGTCGCGGTCTGGCTCCCCGTGCTCCTTCTCTTTATCATGTTCGTCGTTGAGATCGGGAACTGGTTCGAACACAAGCGCCATCTGCAGCTACAAGCGGACGCGGGCGCTTTCGCCGGCGGGGGCCTCTTCAACGCCTGCTTCCTCGACGCCGCAACGGGCAGCACAGCGATCGACAGCGAGGCGCGCCGCTATGCCGGCGACCCGGGCTGGGCCGGGGGTCTGGGCAGCTCCGTCTACAACTCACAGATCGGTGGCGCCAACCGTGGTCTTGTCACCGTCCGCATCAACCGCAAGACATACGAGAAGGGCGGCCCGGGGCCCGACGACACGATCGAATCCGGCGCCTGTAGCGCGAAGATGGTCGACGTGAAAATGACCGAGGCTGATCTGCCTTGGTTCTTCAAGCTGAACGTCGTTCCGGCGATCAACGCGCACGCTCGGGTCCAGATCCAGCAAAAAGAGAACGCGAACGGGTCCCTGCCGGTGGGCGTTCCGGACAACAACCCCCTGGCAGCCGCGGCCATCTTCATCGACGAAGCCAACGGGAATGCTGTCAAGGGAATCGAGCCACTCACGAAGATCGGCCCCGTCACGCGGAATGGTCAGAGCCTCGTCGAGTGGAGCGGGAGCGCAGTTCCGGTGAGCATCAGCAGCGCCCGGACGGGTGTCATCATCGCCATGAGCGGCAAGCAGGGGTGGACGCCCTCCGGGACCTTGAGCCAGATCTGCGGCGAGGTCCTCGTCGAATGCAGCCAGGGCGCGGACATCGGACCTTGGACGGGTCTCAGCTTTATCCACGGCTACCCGACGACGGGTACTGGGACACCGCTTGTCCCAATCGTTCGGGCCGCGTCCCTCTATAGCGTTGGGTGCTTCGACGATTCCGCTCCGTACTTCCTCTTCAACGCCGGCTGCACCGTCGGGGTGAAGACGCTTATCGACTTCGGCCCCGTATCGAGCGGTGACCCGTCGAGGTCGGTCGCTCAGGGAGGGCTTGGTGCGCAGGTCAAGGTCGACGGATACGGCTGCCCCAACAGCGGGCCGAATCCCAAGGGGTGCGTCATGACGTTCAACGCAAGCGGCCCGAATGCCGGCTACTGGACCACCAACGGCCCGAGCTATCCGCTCATCCCGTCGAGCGGCGGCGCCCATCCGATCGACCTCAACTGGAAGACGACCGCCTCGTCCGCGCAGACGATGACCGCGGTCCAGCGCGCGTTCACCGCCTCGACCGCGACGAGCGGAGCGACCCAGTACATCAGCGTTGCCGAGATCGGCCCGGGCGCGAACTCCCTGAGCTTCGGGTCGCACAACCTGAGCGTCACAGTCGGGGTCAAGACAAGTCTCCAGCGGAATACGCAAAACCTGAACGACCCGCCGGTCGCGCTCAAGGTCGTCGGAGGAAGCCAGAACCAGTCCGTCGACTGCGAGGACGGCAAGAACCTCCGCGCCGAGTTGGCGACGGGCTGTGCCTGGCAGTACACGATCAACAAGGGCACGCCTTGCCCGCCCTACAACAGCTTCAACGCCAACGGCATCTGGCCGTGCGTCCGCACGCAGACGGGAGGACAGCAGGGGCAGGTGTACCAGGGGATGCTCGAGCGGACGCAAGGGGGATCGAACTCGTGCGTCAACCCGATCAACTGGAAGGACGTCAACGGCGACGGCAAGGTCACCGTTCCAGAGGACATTCCAGAAGGTGATCCGCGAATCGTCCCGGTGTTCGTGACCCCGTTCGGCTCGTTCAACGGCAGCGGCAACAACGTAGTGCCTGTCGTCAACTTCGCGAGCTTCTACGTCACAGGGTTCAGTCACCAAGGCGGCTCGGGTCAGGGCGACCCTTGTCCCGGCGCCGATGCCGTCCCTGGGGGCGGATACATCATGGGTCACTTCATCAAATACGTCGATTCGATCAATACAGGCGGCGGCGGATCGGCGTGCGATTTCAACGCCTTCGGCACCTGCGTCGCGGTGCTTACTCAATAGGAGGGATTCAAGATGGAATGGGCGCAGAAGCTTCTCTCGACCCGCAGCGGGACCTTCGTGCTGGCCGGAGTGGCCGCGATCCTCGCCGCGATCATCTTCCTGGTCTACCTCAACCGGTACCGGGAGAGCGTGAACGAGTCATCTAGCGCGGCGACGGTGCTCGTGGCGAAGAACCTCATCCCCAAGGGGACCTCGGGTGACGCCATCGGCGCCCAGGAGCTCTTCCAGGTCGTTGAGACGACCAAGGGACAGCTCCTCGATGGGGCGCTGGTCGATCCGGCTGCGCTCCGCGGGCAGGTGACCGTCGCGGACATCTTTCCCGGTCACCAACTGACGGCCGCTGACTTTACGACGACCACCGTCAGCTCGATCGGATCGAGTCTGGTCGGCGACCAGCGGGCCATTTCGCTGCCCGTCGACTCGGCCCACGGCATGATCGGCAAGGTGCAGCCGGGGGATCACGTCGACATTCTCGTCGGCTTCAATCTTCAGCGGGTGGACCGCAACGGCGTCCCGGTAGGCAACGGGCAGGGCCGGCCGGTGATCAAGGTGGTCATGGAAGACATCGCCGTGTTGGCGGTGCCCGGAAGCTCGGGCGGCGGCATCGGCGGCGGAGGCCGGGGTTCCAACGTGACCTTGAACGTCACTCCCCAGCAAGCGGCCGACCTTGCTTTCGCCGCCGACCACGGGAAGATCTGGCTGATCTTGAGGCCACGCACGGGCGCTGGCGGCAAAGCGCCCGAGCTCGTGACTGCCGAGACGCTCATGCTCGGCGTTCCGCCTGTCGCGGCGCTGAATTCGTTCGGAGCCCGCCGATGACCGGCCCGGTGAAGACCCTCGTCGCCGTTGACAGCGACGTCGACCTCGAGTCGCTCCAGGCCGCGCTGCCGACGGATCACGATGTTCAGATCGTCGGTGTCGTGGAGGGGCTCGAGGAAGGTTGGAAGACGTTGCAGGAGACGCAGACAGATCTGCTCGTGATCGCCTGCGCGGGCTATTCGGATCGGGTCCTCTTCCTCGTGGAAGGCGCCGTGAAGGAAAAGCCGGAGCGTCCCGTGGTCGTCCTGTGTGCGGCGCCTCAGAACGGCTTCGTCCGCCGGGTGTTCGAAGCCGGCGCCGACGACTTCGTAACTCTGTCCGAAGGGCCCGAGCAGGTCGCGTTCGCGCTGCACAAAGCGATCGCGCGCAAGCAGGGCTCGGGCGTGGCCACGGGAGTGGCTATTTCACCGATGATCTGCGTCCTCGGCCCAAAAGGGGGCACAGGAAAGACGATTACCGCCTGCAATCTGGGCGTGGCTCTCTCAGCGGGCGGGCAGAAGGCCGTCATCGTCGATCTCGACCTGCAGTTCGGCGACGTCGGGCTCTCCCTCGGTCTCGAGCCGGACAAGACCGTCTACGACCTCGCGAAGTCGGGCGGCTCACTCGACGCCGAGAAAATCGATGCCTACCTGGCGACGCATCACTCGGGCGTCCGGGCGCTCCTAGCCCCGACGCGGCCCGATCACGCGAGCGTCGTCTCCGTCGAGTTCCTGCGCGAGGTTTACGCAGTGCTTCGCTCCACGTTCGACTACGTGATCGTCGATACGCCGCCCGGCTTCACCGCCGAGGTGATTGCTTCCATCGACAGCTCCTCGGACGTCTGCGTCGTCGGTACGCTCGACTCCCTCTCGCTCAAGAACACCAAGCTGGGCCTCGAGACCCTCGAGCTCATGGGTTACAGCCCAGAGCGCATCCGGCTGGTGCTCAACCGCGCGGGCACGAGGGTCGGCATCACCGCCGACGACGTCGCCGTAATCATGGGGCGAGTCCCCGACGTGCTCGTTCCGAGCGATCGCGACATTCCGCGCTCGGTCAACGAGGGCGACCCGATCGTGCTCTCCAAAGAGCGCTCGGAGGCGGCGCGGGCGTTTCAGCAGTTGGCCGACATCTACCGCGGCCGGGACTCGAACCAGAGTCGCAAGAACGGTCGCAGGCGTCATCTCCTCGGGAGGAGGGGCTAATGGAGCTCCACGAGCGACTCTCGACCGCGCGGCCGATGGTCTCGGCGCCCGCTGGCAGGGATCCGTTCTCCGAGGTCAAGAACCGTATTCACCTTGCGGTCATCGGGGACCTAGGGCCCCAGCTCTTCAACATCCACATGGATCCACTGGCCTTGCGCGACCGGGTCACGACGGACATCAGGGAGCATCTCGGCCAAGAGGGCGGGATCGCTCGAGACGATCGGGAGCGGCTCGTCGCCGAGATCGCGGACGACATTCTCGGGCACGGTCCGCTTGAGCGGCTGCTGGCCGACGACAGCATCACGGAGATCATGGTCAACGGCCCCTTCGACATCTACGTGGAGCGCCAGGGCCGCCTGTACGAGACGACGGTGCGCTTCGCAGACGAGTCTCAGCTGCGCCGGATCATCAACAAGATGGTCGCCCAGGTGGGCCGCAGGATCGACGAGTCGTCACCGATGGTCGACGCACGGCTTCCCGACGGAAGCCGGGTGAACGCGATCATCCCGCCGCTCTCGCTCACCGGACCCATCGTCACGATCCGCAAGTTCAGCAAGAAGCGGCTCGATCTCAACGAGCTGGTCCGGCTCGGAACTCTCTCGACGGAGGCCGTCGAGTTCCTGCAGCGCTCAGTCCTTGCGGAGCTCAACGTCCTCATCTCTGGAGGTACCGGCACGGGAAAGACGACCCTGCTGAATGCGCTTTCCAGCGCGATTCCCGACACCGACCGGATCGTCACGATCGAGGACGCGGCAGAGCTTCAGCTCAACCAGCGCCACGTGCTCAGGCTCGAGGCGAGACAGAAGAACATCGAGGGCGAGGGCGAGGTCACGATCAGGGAGCTCGTCCGCAACTCGCTGCGCATGCGCCCGGACCGCATCGTCGTGGGCGAGGTTCGCGGTGCCGAAGCCCTCGACATGCTTCAGGCGATGAACACCGGTCACGACGGCTCGCTGACGACGGTGCACGCAAACTCCCCGCGCGATGCGCTCTCCCGCATCGAGACGATGGTGCTGATGGCCGGCTTCGAGCTCCCCGTGCGGGCGATTCGCCAGCACGTCTCGTCGGCACTGGACCTGATCGTGCATCTAGAGCGGCTCGAGGACGGTCTTCGCCGGGTGACTGCGATCACGGAAATCCAGCGGATGGAATCCGACGTGATCACGTTGCAGGACCTCTTCGAGTTCAAGGTCGATCACGTCACGGAAGAGCGGGTGGTCGTGGGCTCGCTCAAGCCGACCGGCCTACGCCCGGCCTTCATGCACAAGTTCGAGAAGCACGGAATCAGCCTGCCCATCAATCTCTTCGGAGCCGGAACGCCGCGCTTCGACCGTGATATGGCGGAAGCGTCTTCCGCATGAAGCGCTTACTCCCTGCCTTTCTGCCGCTCGTCGCGGTCGCCGCCTTCTTCGCCGCGGGCGCTTCGGCTCAGGCCCAGCCCACTTTGCTGGAGATCGGCGGAGCCCATTTTCCGGACCGCTCCTACATGCTGACCCTTCCGCCAGGAACGGTCGTTTCCCCTGACCAACTCCGCGTCGTGGAGAACGGCCGCGAGGTGGTGGGCTTGAAAGCGGTTGCGGCCGAAGAGACGACCAAGACTTTCGGCGTCGTGCTCGCGATCGACACGAGTAACAGCATGCGCGGCCCGGCTCTCGAAGGCGCGATGTCGGCCGCGAGGGCTTTCGCGGCGCAACGCAAGCCGAACCAGCGGCTCGCCGTGATTGTGTTCGACCGAGAGATCCGGACGCTCCTGCCGCTGACCACGGACCAGGCCGCAATCCAGGCTGCGCTGGCGACGTCTCCGCCGACGCTGCCTGGAACTCGAATGTACGACGGTGTCGACAGTGCGTTGCAGCTCCTCATCGATGGAAAAGTCGACTCCGGTGCCGTGGTGCTGCTGTCGGACGGTGCGGACACCGCGAGCGAAATCCTGCCCGCTGGTCTCGTCGAGCGGGCGGCTGCTGCGAACGCGCGCCTGTATGCCGTCGGGCTGGGATCACGCGGTTTCGACGCGGCTCCTCTGCAGGCCCTCGCGAAGAGCGGGGGTGGAAGCTATTCGGAGGCAAACTCGCCCGGCGATCTCGAGACCATCTACGAGTCGCTCGGGGCTCAGCTCGCGAACCAGTACGTACTCCGCTACCGCTCGCTCGCGGGACCCGGCAAACGTGTCAATGTCGAAGTCACGATCGCAGGAGTCGAGGGGTCGGCGGCAAGCGGGTACGAGACGCCGAAGCTGACTCTTGCGCCCATTCCTGCGTATCACCCCTCGTTCAGCTTTCGGTTCTGGCGGTCGGCTCTGGCGATGGTCGGAGCGTCCCTGCTGGCGGCGGTTCTGGTTGGAGGCGCGCTTCTCGCGGTGCTGAGGCCGAGGAAGCGGAGCTTCCGCAGCCGCATGGCGGAGTTCGTCTCCATCTACCTTCCCGAGCGAGGAAAGGAGAGCTCGCCGTTGCCCGAAAGAGTGTTCGTGGGCGCGGAGCGGTCGCTGGCTCGTACGCCGTGGTGGGCGAAATTCAAGGAAGAGGTTGGGCTCGCCGGCCTGCGCATAGCTCCGGTGCAGCTCGTGCTCTGGACCCTCGTCGGGACCATGGGGGCCATGTGGCTTCTCAAGCTCATTTTCGGGAGCGTACTCGTCGCTCTTGCGGCGCTCGCGATCCCCTTCGTCGTGCGGACGTTCATCAGGCGACGGGTCGAGCGCGTGCGCAATCAGTTCGCGGAACAGCTCCCTGACAACCTGCAGGTCATCGCCTCGGCACTCCGAGCGGGGCATAGCCTCGTGGGCGCCCTCTCCGTCGTCGTCGATGACGCCCCCGAACCGTCCAGAAGCGAATTCCGCCGCGTCGTTGCCGACGAGCAGCTCGGCGTTCCCCTCGACCACTCATTGATGGTGGTCGCGCTGCGGATGGAAAACCGCGACCTCGAGCAGGTCGCACTCGTGGCCACACTCCAGCGCGACACGGGAGGCAACACGGCCGAGGTGCTCGACCGCGTGTCCGACACGGTGCGGGCGCGCTTCGAGCTCCGCCGGCTAGTCAAGACGCTCACTGCTCAGGGACGCATGTCCCGCTGGGTCGTCTCCTTGCTCCCGGTCGGTCTCTTTGGCGTGATCACGCTGATCAATCCGACCTACATGCGCCCTCTCTTCACGCACACGTCGGGAAGGATCTTGCTCGTCCTTTCCGCCGTGATGATCATCTCCGGCTCGCTGATCATCCGCCGCATCGTGAGCTTCAAGGTATGAGCGCGTCGTGATCATCGTCCTCCTCGCCGGCCTCGTTCTGGTCGGGTCGTCCGTCGCGCTCGTAGGGCGCGCGCTTGCCATGCGCCGTATGCGAACCGGCGAAACCCTCGGCCAGATCGACTCGTACGGCTTCGCCGGGCACAGCCGGGGGGCTGACACCGCCAGCGGAGTGCGGACGGCGCTCGACGAGCTCGCGTCGGCAGCTGGGTCCTTCCTCGCGCCGGCGGCAGGTGGCAAGCGAGATCTCGACTTGCGAACGGCCCTCATGTCCGCCGGCCTCTACAACATCACGCCGCGAAACTTCCAGGGATATCGCCTCTTGAGTGCTGTGGCCGTCCCTGCCGTCTGGCTCACGGCCGGATCCCAGGCGTTCTCGTCGGCGTTCGTCCTCGTCGGGGTCTTCTTCGCGATCGCGGCCGGCTGGATGGCCCCAATGGTCATCTTGAGGAACCGGGCGCGTAGGCGGTTCGAGAGAATCGATTGGGAGCTACCGGAACTGATCGACGTGCTCGTCGTAACGGTCGAGGCAGGTCTTGGATTCAACAGTTCGCTTCGCACGGCGGCAGAGCGGCTGCGCGGGCCCCTCGGTGATGAGCTCCGCCTGACTCTTCAGGAGCAGAGCATGGGTCTCTCGACGACCGAGGCGCTGAAGAAGATGCTCGCCCGGTGCGAGAGCCCGGCTATGCGCTCCTTCGTCCGCGCAATCGTCCAGGGCGAGCAGCTGGGGGTCTCGATCGGCCAGATCATGAGAGACCTCGCCGTCGACATGAGAAAGCGGCGCCGCCAGGCGGCGGAGGAGAAAGCGCACAAAGCGCCGATCAAGATTCTCTTCCCGCTCGTATTCCTCATCTTCCCGCCTATGTTCGTCGTCCTGCTCGCGCCCGCTGTTTACTCGTTCCTCGACGCCTTCTAGGCGTGTCGCGCGGCGTCGCATCGGCGATTCTCGCGGATCCCCAGCTCAGAGGCCGTCTCCGGATACACCGGCTGGTCGCGGTTCTGTTTCTCCTTTTTGGGGTCGTTGCGATCACGCTCGTCGCGCGCCATGGTGCTGTGCCGGGACTGGGACCGATCGCCCTTCTCTTGCTCTCTGCGGCCCTCTTTGCCGATCGCGGCGGCCGCTTTGTGCGGGACTGGCTGCCGATTGTGCTCGGGCTTCTCGCATACCGGCTGAGCGGACAACTGGCCCACCGCCTGGACTTGACCGTCCACTACACGCCGCAAATCGATGCCGACCGGGTGCTCGGATTCGGGACATTGCCGACCGTTTGGCTGCAGGAGCACCTGTACGCAGGAGCGACCGGTGCGCTCGAGGTCTTCTCCGTGCTCATGTACCTCTCGCACTACTTCGCTCCGTTTCTTCTCGCCTTCTTCCTCTGGTGGCGACGGAGCAAGGGGTTCTCGGATCTGATGCTTTGTCTTCTCACAGTCACCGCGCTGGCCGAGCTGACCTTCCTGTTGGCCCCGACCGCGCCTCCCTGGCTGGCAGCCGAACACGGGCTCATCGGCCCTGTGCACCCGATTCTCGAGCGGAGCTTCTCCGACCTGCACCTCAACGGGCTCGCGGCCGTGAAAGGAAGCGCGTCCGCCTACAACATCGTTGCTGCTGTCCCGTCACTTCATGTGGCGTGGCCGGTGGTCGGCCTGATCGTCATGCGCAGGCATGGCTTCCCGAAATACGCTCAGGCAGCCCAGGCCGTGCTCGTTCTCGGCGT
>Ga0184605_10000450_pt1 | contig 12293 bp, 13 predicted proteins | sample PLM0_30_coex_FD_132995 | JGI IMG/M metagenome (GOLD analysis project Ga0184605, IMG submission 132995) | Groundwater sediment microbial communities from an aquifer in East River, Colorado, USA - PLM0_30_coex | ecosystem: Environmental > Terrestrial > Soil > Riparian zone | place: USA: East... | reverse complement strand
CGTTGCCGGCCGGCTCGCGCTCTTTCCGGCACGCGCCGCGGCGCGGGCTACGCGCCGCCCGCTCGAAGCCGCTGCTGACGATCATCTCGTCCCCGAGCTTTCGAGGATCGCCGACCGCGCCTTCGCGAGCGAGTTGCCGGAGGAGCTCGCGCGCTCGATCGCCGAGCACCATGTGCTCGAGCGGGTGGCACTCGCGCTGGCGGAGAGCGGCGCGCTGGACTCGGCCGTCGAGAAGGTCCTCGCGAGTCCGCAGACGAAGGAAACGGTGGATCGCCTCGTCCGCAGCGACGAGGTGCGGCTAGCGATCAAGGAGGTCGTCGCAAGCCCCGAGGTGCGGTCGGCGCTGGCGGAGCAGAGCGTAGGGCTGGCCGAGGAGATGGCGGCAGAGATACGGGGTCGCACTGTTGAGCTCGACGACCGGATCGAGGCCCGGTTCCGGCGGCGATCCCAGCGCGGGAGTTCGTTTGCGGGACTGGCAACGCGTGGGGTGGTTCTCGTCATCGATGCGCTCGCGATCGCAGTCGTCTTCGCGCTCGTCGCGGGGGTGCTTGGCTTGATCTCCTACCTCGTCGGCGGGCTCCGTCCGACCTGGTTCGTCGAAGCGCTGCTCGGGAGCGGCTGGGCGCTCGTCGCGGGCTCGTACTTGGTGTTCTTCTGGAGCGTCACGGGTCGTACGCCCGGCATGTACGTGATGAATGTGCGCGTCCGAGACAAGGCCGGAAAGCCACCGTCGATCGCACGCGCAGTGGTTCGCGTAGTGGCGACCTGGATCTCGATCGTCCCGCTCTTCCTCGGCTACGTGACCGTGCTCTTCGACGGTCGCAGACGTGGCCTGCCGGACATCGTTGCCGGGACCGAGGTCGTCTACATAGATAAGGGCTAGGGCGGGCTCGGGTTCAGGCTGGCCGCGATCTTCTCGATCGCTTCGCGCTCGCCGGCGCTCACGCTTGCCATCGCTCCTTTCTCCTTGTGCGCTTCAGCGGCCCGTGCGGCAACGTCGAGCGTGAAGTGCTTGTAGCCGGATACCTCACCAGGACCGGCCTTCTGCTCGAGTACTGCCACCGCCTCGGCAAGCCGCTTCAGACCCAGGCTTTCGGCCTCCTCGGCCGACCCGAAGCGCTTCGTCTTGGGTTTGTCGGCGACGAGATCGTCGAGCAACTGGTTGGCGCCGTGCTCCTTGCGAGCCTCCGCGTAGACCTTCGCGATCGCCCAGCTCTCGCGAAAGCTTCCGCCCTTCGATGCGCTCACGGCAACGACGCCCGCGGTGGGGGGTCCTTCGCACACGAGCTCCCATTCCTCCTCGGTGAAGTCGGCTTTGCCGGTCATGCTCCTCCTCTCGTTTGGTCATCCCTGAGCACCACTAGCTCGTCGGCGAGGTCGAGGCCCTCGCCGCGATGAGTGATCAGCAGGACGCTTCGCTCGCCGGCTGCGGCGAAAATGTCCTCGATCAGCGCCTCGGCCGTCGGGGGATCGAGGTGTGCCGTCGGCTCGTCGAGCACGAGTACCGGCGCGTCGACGATCAGGGCGCGCGCGAGGACGATCCGCTGCCGCTGACCACCTGAAAGCTCGCGCCCTTCCTCGCCGACGAGTGTGTCGAGCCCTTCGGGCAGCGACTCGATCCAATCCCAGATCCGTGCCGATCGGAGCGCCCGCTCGAGCTCGGCACCGGTCGCATCGGGCCGGCCGAGCCGGACGTTGTCCCGAATACTGGCCGAGAAGAGGTGGGCATCTTGGGCCGCGACGGAGACCACTCGTCGAACGTCCTCCTGGCGATAGCGCCTGATGTCTTCGCCGGCGATCGTGACGCAGCCGCGCTCCGGATCGATGAACCGGAGCAGCAGATTCGCAACCGTCGACTTTCCGGCTCCGCTTCGCCCCAGCAGAACGACTCGCTTCCCCGGCTCGAGCCGCAGGCTGAATCCCTTCAGCGCCGGCCGCTCGCGCGGCGCGTAGCGGACCCGGACGCTCTCCAGTGCGACAGTGAACGGCGGCGTCGGCGCCGGGAGGGGTTGCTCGGGATCGACGATGCTCGGCTCGCGGTCGCTCAGTTCGAGGATTCGCCTTCCGGCCGCAAGGGTCGCTCCAAGCTCGCGGACGGCCTCCGGCAACGGCTGAACCGCTTCGAACGATGCGAGCGCGAGGAGCGCCAGCGTCGCGATCAGGACGCGGTTGAGGCTGCCCCCCGCGTGGGCGGACACCGAAACTGCGAGCACTCCCACTACTGTCCCCCCCATCACTAGCAGTCGGAGAGCGTCGCCGGTCCCGTCCGCCAGAGCAGCCCGACGTGCGATCCGCACGAGCTTTCGATCAGCCGCTTGGAGCCCTCGAAGACGGTCTTGCTCGCAGCCGAACGCGACGAGCTCGGCGCTGCCGGCGAGAGTCTCGACAAGCTCCGACGTCAGCTCTCCACGTGCCGCCGCCTCCCGCCGCGAGGCGTGGCGTGCCAGCCCTGCGGCGACCGCGGGAACGATCAAGCCTCCGACCAGCAGGCCGGCCGCGAGCACGAGCGCCGCCGCCGGTAGGAACGCGGCGGCGGCTCCCACCGCTGCCGTACTGGCGCAGAGGGCAACAAGCGGGGGTGCGATTCCTCGCAGGTGCAGATTCTGGAGCGAGTCGACATCCGAGATGAGCCGGGCGAGCAGGTCGCCGCGTCGATTCGAGACGAGCTGAGTCGGTGCCAGGCGCTCGAGGCGTTCGTAAACGCGGACGCGAACGCGCCCGAGCGCCCGCAGGGCCACGTCGTGTGAGCTCAGTCGCTCGAAGTAGCGCACGACTGGCCTAGCGAGGCCGAAGAAGCGCACGCCGACGATCGCGACGGTCAGCGAGAGAATGGCTGGGCGCTCCGCGGCTCGCGAGATCAGGTACCCGGCCGTCGCCATCAGCCCGATGCCGAAGACGACCGTCAACGTCCCGAACGCCACCGCGAGCGCGATCCGGGAGCGCGACGCTTCCGTAAGCGACAGCAGACGCCCCACCATCGTGGTCATGCGGCCTCGTTGCAGGCGACCGCCGTGCCGCCCTCTCCGAGCGCGACGACGCGGTCGGCCTGCCGCACGAGCTCGCGCCGATGTGCGATCAAGAGCACCGTCCTACCGATGCGCAGGCGCTCGACTGCCTCGGCGACCACCTCTGCGCTCGTCCGGTCGAGGTCGGCGGTCGGCTCGTCCAGGATCACGAGCTGGGCGTCGCGGACGAAAGCGCGGGCCAGTGCGATCCGCCGGCGTTCACCGGCCGAGAGCGGGCGGCCGCCGTCCCCGACGATGGTCTCGTAGCCAGACGGAAGCGCCTCGACGAATCGATCGGCACCGGCAAGAACCGCGGCATCGCGAATCCGACGCTCCGACGCGCGGCCGTCGCCGAGCCGGATGTTGTCCGCGACCGTTCCCCGAAAGATGGTGGGCTGCTGAGGCACCCAGGCGATCACGCTGCGCCAGACTTTGGTCCGGCAGTCCGCGAGGTCGATTCCGCCGGCCGTGAGTCGGCCCGCCGTGGGTTCGGCGAAGCGGAGGAGCAGTTTGGCGACCGTCGTCTTGCCGGCGCCGCTCGGACCGACGAGCGCAACCGTCTCGCCTGGCAGGAGCTCGAGATCGAGGTCGTTGAGGACGAGCGATGGCCGTGACGGATAAGCGAACGACACATTCTCGAGCCGAACGGGCGCTTCCGCCGGCGTCGGCGCGATCAGCCGACCACCACGGGGTGCGGCCGCCGGTGCGTCGAGCAGCGCCAGGATTCGCTCTGCGACCGCGAGACCGTCGGCGCTCGCATGGAACTGCGAGGCGAGCTGCCGCAAGGGGAGGTAGAGCTCCGGCGCGAGCACGAGGATGGTAAGCCCGGTCTGAAGCCCGAGACCGCCGTCCACTAGGCGGACACCGACCGTGACGGCGACGAGAGCCACACCGAGCGTGGCCGCGAGCTCGAGCACCGCGCCGGATAGAAAACCGACTCGCAAGGTCGCCATCGTCGTCCGCCGGTACCGCTCGCTCACCTCAGAGATCGCAGCCGTCTGCGCCCGGCCACGGTTGAAGGCGCGCAGCGTCGGCAGGCCGCGGACCACGTCGAGGAAGTGTGTCGATAGGAGCCGTAGCGCCCGCCAATGCTCTCGAGTTCGGTCCTCGGTGTAGCGCCCGATCAACCACATGAAGACGGGGACGAGTGGCAGTGTCAGCAGCATCAGCCCCGCCGAGGCCGGGTCGATCATCCCTACCCACGACAGCACTGCGATCGGAACCAGCACGGCGAGAACGACCTGGGGTAGGTAGCGCCCGAAGTAGGCCTCGAGCGCGTCGACACCCTGCACGGCGGAGGCCGCGATCTCACCAGACTCCGTTCCATCGAGGGACGCCGGCTGATCGCGCAGCCGCCGTTCGACGAGCGCGAGCCGGAGCTGGGAGAGGACGGACGAGGCCGCCCGCCTCCCCGCGATCTCGAATCCCCAGGCGAGCGCAGCACGGCCGGTGAACGTGAGGGCGAGGAGCCCGAGGCTCGGCGCGACCTCTCGCAGCGACGCGCCTTCGAATGCCTTCGCGACGATCGAGGCGAGGAGCGTCGCTTGCACGAGGACTAAGGCCGAGGCGCCGGCACCGAGGATGACATCGGCGGCGAGGAGGCGCCGTACCGGACGCGCACGTTGCAGCAGACGCTGGTCGAACGCGTGCACGGCTCAGCGGGCTCGTGAGCCGCTCGCCGCACCCACCAGGGCCTCGGGAGACTCGACTTCGTCGCCGGTGACCCGGGCGCGGAAGACGTAGTACGTCCAGCCTTGGTAGAGCAGGACGAGTGGGGTGACGATAGCGGCAACGACCGTCAGCACGACGAGCGTGTAGTGAGCGGACGCCGCGTTCGAAACCGTGAGGCTGTTGCCGAAGTTCGGGTCCGAGACCATGACCCGCGGGTACAAACTCGTGAAGACGGTTGCGACCGCACTGACGACACCGAGCGCAGTTAGCGCGAACGCGATCCCGCTGCGCCTCAGATAGACGAAAAACGCCGCGAGCAGGAGCGCCGCGATTCCGATCACGGCGGGCACGACCGGCGGAAAGACGCCCTTGTCGTTGCGGTCGACCGCGACCACGACCGTCCAGATCAGGAAGGCGGCACCGGCTGCGACTGCCGGGACGGCGAGCGCCGTGGCGGCTCGCTGAGCCCGTTCGCAGAGGTCACCCGCGGTTCGCAGCGTCAGGAAATTCGCGCCGTGGAAGGCGAAGACGATCACCAGTGCGAGCCCTGCGAAGACCGTGTAACCGGTGAAGAGATCGGCAAGATTCCCGGTGTAGGTGTGATCGGAGTCGAGCGGCACCCCCCGGATCAGGTTGGCGAACGCGATTCCCCAGACGAGCGCGATCCCGGCGCTTCCCCCGGCGTTGGCCCACATCCACGTCCTTCTCCAGCGGGGCCTGTCGCTCTTGTCGCGCCATTCGAACGACACCACGCGGACGATCAGGAAGAAGAGAAGCAGGAGCAGCGCCAGATAGAAGCCGGAGAACATCGTCGCGTACCACGCCGGGAAGGCGGCGAACGTCGCCCCGGCCGCGACGACGAGCCAGACCTCGTTCCCGTCCCACACCGGGCCGATCGTCTGGAGCATCGCGCCGCGCTCGCCTTCGTTCCGCGGGAGGAAGGGCAGCAACATGCCGACGCCGAAATCGAAGCCCTCGAGCAGGAAGTAGCCGCCCCACAGAACGGCGATCAGGCAAAACCAGAAGATCTGAAGGTCCATCAGTAGGTCACCACCGGCACCGGTAGCTCCTCCCGCGGCGCCGGCCGGTCGGGTCTCGCGTAGCGGCGCATCAGCACGAAGTCGACGACGCCGAGAACCACGTAGAGGGTGACGAAGAAACCAAGGCTGACGGCGAGCCAGGTTGCGCTGACGCTCGGCGAGCTCGCCTTGCTGGTCAGGAGTAGCCCCTGCACGATCCACGGCTGGCGTCCCATCTCGGTGAGGATCCAGCCCGACGTCGCCGCGATGTAGGGCAGCGCTATCGCGGCGAGCGCTGTCCAGTGGAACCAGCGCGCCCGCTCGAGTTTCTTCTTCCAGTACAGCCACCCGCCGAGGGCGGCGACCAGGAACATCAGCACGCCGGCGAACGCCATCACCCGCATCGACCAGTAGATGACCCGGACATTCGGCATGTAGTTGCCGGGGCCGTACTTGCTCTGTTCCTGGGTCTGGAGCTCGTTGAGGCCCTGCACCTGGCCGCTAAACGAGCCGGTGGCCATGTACGAGAGGATCCTGGGGACCGTGATCGAGAAGCTCGGCTTCTCGTCGTCCTTGGAGAAGCCGCCGATCTGGAAGAGCGAGAAGCCGCACGGCTCGCAGGTGTTCCACTGCGCCTCCGAGGCGGCGATCTTCATGCTCTGCGCGCTCGTCACCGCCTCCCCGAAGCGGTTGCCGACCACCAGTTGGAGCAGGGTGACCGGCACCGCGACGATCAGCGCCAGCTTCGCCGCCCTGAGGAAGATGTCGACGTCATGGCCGCGCAGGAAGTGCCAGCAGCAGATACCCAGCATCACGATCGAGCCGAAGATCAGGCCGGCGAGCATCGTGTGCAGGTAGGCGCGCAACGCGAACCCGTTCGACAGGAGCGCCCACACGCTCGTCAGCTGCGCCTCGCCGTTGACGAGCTTGTAGCCGACCGGGTGCTGCATCCACGAGTTCGCGACCAGGATGAAGTAGCCCGACAGCCAAGTGCCGACCACGGCGATCCAGAGCGTGGCCAGATGAAGACGGGGCGAGAGCCGGTTCCAGCCGAAGATCCAGAGCCCGAGGAAGGTCGACTCGAGGAAGAACGCGGCCAAGCCCTCGATCGCGAGCGGCGCGCCGAAGACGTTGCCGACGAATTTCGAGTAGACCGACCAGTTCATCCCGAACTCGAACTCCTGCACCAGCCCGGTCGCGACGCCGATGGCGAAGTTGATCAGGAATAGGGTCCCGAAGAAACGGGTCAGCCGGAGCCAGGCCTCATCGCCAGTCCGGTACCAGAGCGTCTGCATGGTCGCCACGAGCGGTCCCAGCCCGAGCGTCAGTGGTACGAAGAGGAAGTGGTAGATCGAGGTTGTTGCGAACTGGATCCGCGCCAGATCCACGGTCGTCGACGCGATCGCGCTCACCTCGCGGACGGTAGGAAGAGATCCACGCAGGAACATCGTCCGATGGGGATGAAGATCCCGCCGGGTCGATCGGCGAACCTGCCTCGTATGCAACTGACGAGACGTCGGCGGCACCGTCGCAACACCGTGGCCAAGGTCGCGGGCGCGTTCTGGTTTGCGCGCATTATGTGGCGGGGCCTGCGTTACTGAGCCCCAGTCGCGCACCCTCGGGCGAGCAGGTCGAGCTCGTGCACGGCGACCAGCGTGTCGTCGTAGTTGAGGTCGGCGGCGGGCTCCGCACGTACTCGAACGGCGACCGAGCCGTACTTGACGGCTACGGCGAGCATGAGCTCTGCAGCTCTGGGCGGGGCCAGCTTCTGATCCCGTGGCCAAACCGGATCGCAGACGGCCGCTACGAATTCGACGGCCAGGCGCGGCAGCTAGCGCTCGACGAGCCTGAGCGGGGCAACGCAATTCACGGGCTCGTCCGTTGGGTCGCCTGGACTATCCGCGAGCGCGAGCCAGACCGCGTCCTGTTGCAGCATCTGCTCCATCCACAGCCAGGTTTTCCGTTCACGCTCGACTTGTGCATGGAATACGTCCTGGCAGACGAGGGCCTGACGGTGCGTACCCGGGCGACCAACGTCGGCGACGAAATCTGTCCCTACGGCGCTGGTGCGCATCCGTATCTCGCAGTTCACGCGAGTCGAGTCGACGAGGTGACGCTGCAAGTTCCTGCGCGCACGGTGCTGGACGCGGACGAGCGCGGGCTCCCCGTCGGCGCGCACGGGGTCGAAGGCACCGAGCTCGATTTTCGCGTGCCGAAACAGGTCGGAGAACTGCGACTCGACCACTGCTTCACCAATCTCGAGCGCGACGAAGACGGGCGCGCCCGAGTACGCCTGGGGAACGGGACGACACTCTGGGCAAACGAGAGCTACAAGTACCTGATGGTCTTCACGGGAGACGGTCTACCGGATGTCGAGCGGCGCAGCATCGCGGTCGAGCCGATGACCTGCGCCCCCAATGCATTTCGAAGCGGTGACGGTCTGATTCGCCTCGAGCCCGATGAGACGCACGTCGGGCTCTGGGGGATCATGCCGGCGCCCAGGTGAGCCGGCCGCCCAGCAACCGGCTCACCTGAAGATGCGCCGTAGGAGGGTTTGTCGGAATGGCGCTCGTCTCCAGGGTGCGATGGTCGTTCCGTGGGGAGGACGCAGGGAGCGTCAATAGCCAAAGCTATTGGCGCGACCGAGGACGCTGCCACGGGGCGAGCAGCGCGCCCTGGGGGCACAGACTCTATTTCGTCAAGCCCTCCTTCCTAAGTCTCGACCTTCGACGATCCAATCAGGCCGACGGCGAGCAGATCGGCGGCGTGGATCCACTCATCCGCCAGCGTCATTCCGCCCGCCTTGGCGATCTTGTCCCGGAGTGGGATCGCCCAGCGATGCTCGATCAGGGCGACCGCCGCGGCAGTTCCCTCGGGGATTCTGTCGCTGAGATACCAGACGGCCTCGTCGTCGAAGACGTGTCCGTCCTCGAGCTCCGCAGCTCCCGCGACCGCACCGCTCTCGATTCCTTCCTCTCCCTCGGCGCCGAACCCAACCAAAGCGCCGACGACGGCGCCGAACTCCTCCGCCTCATCCTGGTCGAGATCGCTCTGCTGGATCACCTCGATCTCTCCATCCTCGTTCTTCTTGACCAGAAGGAGATCGATCAGACGTGCGATGTCGTTGTCCTTGAGCCTTGCGAGCTCTTCGCGAATCTCGCCGGTGAAGTGAGGGTCGTCGAAGCCGACGACGAGCATCTGCACCGGGCCGAGCGTCAGTCCTTCGTCTGTATGTGTCGGCGTGCTCATAGGCCCTGAAGGATCTTCTGCTTTTGGACCTCGAACTCGGCGTCCGTCAGCACGCCCTGGTCGTGGAGCTGGCCGAGTTTCTGAAGCTGCTCAATCGAGTTGTCCGAGATCCCGCCCGCCTGCGGGGCGCTTGCTTGTTGAGCTTCGAGCTCGTCCACCCGCGCATCACGGTACGCGTCCTCCTCGCGACCCTCCTGCATCTTCTTGCCGGCGTAGTAGCCCGCGCCGCCGACCATCGCTGCGCGCATGAGTGGGCGCCGCCGTCGAAACATCGTGTCGACCTCCTTTCGTTATACGCCCGCGCCGACGGGCTGCTGCCCGTGCAGGGCGTCCTGCAGTTCGTGCTCTGCGTCTTCCGAGAGAGACGACTTCAGCACCGCGCCGCTGCCTCGGCTGCGGTCGTCTCGTCGGGGTACCCGATCGCAATCAATTCGGCCATTCAGTCGTCCTTTCGTTCGCTGGAAGCTGCGACGCAGGATGCCGGGACCCCGGTCTCGGCGCCATCGTCCCGATGGGATGAACGCCGAATTCGTCCCGATTGGACGATGTGCCCTGCGAGGCGACCAAGTCCACTTCCGAGCGATGGTTCTCCTGCTCGCGATCGTGCTCGCGCTCTTCGTTCCCGCGCCATGGAACTTCCTGGTGGTTATCGCCGGCATCGTCGGCGAGATCGGAGAGGTGATCTGGGGCCGGCGGCTTGCCCGGCGCTGGCGGCCGAAGACCGGGGCCGAGGCAATGATCGGAATGCGCGCAGAGGTCGTCGCGCGACTGCATCCGGTCGGTCAGGTCCACGTCAACGGCGAGCTCTGGGAGGCGAGATCGACTGCCGAGGCAGACGTCGGCGACACCGTCATCGTGCGCGCGCTGGACGGCCTCACGCTCATGGTCGAGCCGGAACCACGTCTGGGTTCATCCCATCGGGACGATGTAGGCACAGACGGCGTCCGATTCGCTAACGGCCATTACAAGCGAAAGGAGACGCATGGCCACTAGCAGCTATGACGTTGGACGCGCCGGCACGCAGGAGTACGACGTCACCGGCGGCGGCTGGATCACGTTCGCGGCCATCTTGCTCGGGCTGGCGGGAACGTTCAACGTGCTCGAAGGCATCCTCGCAATCGCGAACTCCCGGGTATACACCGCGAATCAGACGTTCGTGTTCAGCGACCTCAAAACCTGGGGCTGGATCGTCCTCTTCCTGGGCGTCTTTCAGCTTCTGGCTGCATTTAGCCTCTTCGGGGGCAGCGAGATCGCGCGCTGGTTCGGGGTCTTCGTCGCGAGCGTCAATGCGATCGGGCAGCTGTACTACGTCCCTGCTTTTCCGATCTGGTCGCTGCTGATGTTCTCCATCGACATCCTGATCATCTACGGACTCGTGGCTTACGGAGGGCGCCAGCTGCGCGACGCTTGACAGACTCGAGCAGCTGAGTCTGGAGGACTGACGGCGCCGCTCTGGGGTGGCGCCGTCAGCTATTTCCAGGCTCGATTGACGGCAACCTGAGGGGCCGCCCCCGACTCGGAATGACCTAAGCCGGTCAGGCGAGAGCCTGCCGCGAACGGCGATTCTCGTTACGTGAAGCCGAACGCGCACGGACGGGGTCACAACCTCGCGGCCGACGAACTGGTCCTGGTCGGCGGACGAGTCGACGGACGAGTCGGCGACAGGTCCTTGTCTCCCTCACCTGTCGCCGACATCCGTCGGTTTCGAATCGAGCACGCGCTCAAGGCGGTCGAGGACGCGCTGGTCCTCCTCGACTCTGAACGCGCAGTTGGAGTCCAGTTGTCGGCGCTCGAGCGAATCCGAGACGATCTCGCCGTCGTCCTTCGCCTGGCCAAGGCCGACTGTGGCTGAGTTAACGGAAATCGCTGATCTCGTCCACTTCGAGATCGCCGATCTCGCCGCGGCCGTGCGCCTCACGCGCCGGCTTGCGCCGAGATGGACGGTTTCGTTGCACGAAAGGCGGGACGTCAACCTCGTGACCGCAAGGCTCCGAGAGCAGTCCAGCGATTTCGCCGTGCTCCTTCGTGAGTTGGAGGCCTGGGTCGAGGAGGAGTCGGTCTGTGCGATTCGGTACGAAGTCGATGGCCGCGAATATGTCCTCCAGGCCGGCGAAGCCGACTGGCAGGCCATACCGCAAGCCCGCTACGCCTGATTGCCGTACCTCGTTCTGGAAAATCGCCCAGAACGGACGATGAGTGCCCGTCCGCTTCAGGCAGAGTCGCGTGGGTGTCGAGACTGCATGCGATTGGCGGTGATATTCCGGGCGCCCTCGAGCGCGTGAATGTTCCAAGCTACGTCGTCGACGAACATCAGATCATCCGCTGGGTCAATCCCGCCGCGCGAGCGCTGGTCGGAGACGTCCGTGGCCGCCAGGTGACGTCCGTGGTCGCGCCCGAGGAAACGCGGCGCGCCCGGGAAGCCTTCGCGAAGCACATGGTCGGCAACGAAGACGTCGACGGCCCCGTCGTCCTGATCGACGAGCACGGCGAACGCGTGTCGGTCGAGGTCAGCTCCGTCTGCCTCTACGAGGGCCATCGCGTCATCGGGGTCTTCGGCCAACTCTCCGACATCGACGTTGCACCGGAGCCGCCCCTCCATCCGCACCTGACGCCTCGACAGTCGGAGGTGTTACGCCTTCTGGAGCACGGGCGCTCGACGGAGCAGATAGCGCGCGAGCTGCATCTCAGTCTCGAAACGGTTCGTAATCATGTCCGCGGGATTCTTCGCGCGCTCGGTGTTCACTCGCGCCTCGAGGCGGTGGCGGTAGCGCGGCAGGAGCACCTCGTCGCGAGCTGAGGGCGTGAGTCCGCGCGAGCTCGTCCGCGCAGCAGGAGGTGTGATCGTGAGGCCGGGACGCAGCCGCCGCGCCGAGGTACTCGTCGTCCACCGACCGCGATACGACGACTGGACGCTTCCCAAGGGAAAATGCAACCGGGGCGAATCCGACGAGGCTTGTGCCCTTCGCGAAGTCAAGGAGGAAACCGGCCTCGTTTGTGAGGTCGGAGAGGAGGTCGCCGTGGTCGACTATGAAGACGCTGCGGGACGCCCAAAGCGGGTGCGCTACTTCTCTATGAAGCCGCGCGGCGAGGCGGCAGCCGACAACGAGGTCGACGCGGTTCGCTGGCTGACGCGGCAGGAGGCCCTCGAGACGCTCACGTACGGGCGGGACGCCGAGATCGTGAAGCGCGTGCTGCGGGCCTAGTAGGAGGGTTTGGCGCAAAACAGTCTGTGCCGCCGGGCCGCGCTGCTCGCCCCCTGGCACTGTCCTCAGTCGCGCCCATATCTACGGATATGGACGCTCCCTGCGTCCTCCCCAGGGAACGAGCATCGCACCCCGGCGACGAGCGG
>Ga0184605_10000445_pt1 | contig 12311 bp, 13 predicted proteins | sample PLM0_30_coex_FD_132995 | JGI IMG/M metagenome (GOLD analysis project Ga0184605, IMG submission 132995) | Groundwater sediment microbial communities from an aquifer in East River, Colorado, USA - PLM0_30_coex | ecosystem: Environmental > Terrestrial > Soil > Riparian zone | place: USA: East... | reverse complement strand
TCGATGGCGAAGATCGACGAGTGCGGATCGTGGTTGAAGTCGCTGGAGACATTGGGCGCCTCGGTGTAGCCGAGGATGCCCTTGAGCTGCTGGTCGGCGGCGCGCTTGACGGCGTTGTTGATCTCGTCCTTCGACGTCGCGCGCTTGGCGACGAACTTGAAGTCGACGACCGAGACGTTCGGGGTGGGCACACGGATGGCGACGCCGTCCAGCTTGCCCGCGAGTTCCGGCAGCACCAAGCCGACGGCTTTGGCGGCACCCGTGGATGTCGGGATCATATTGAGGGCGGCGGCGCGCGCCCGATAGAGGTCCTTGTGCACCTGATCGAGCGAGGGCTGGTCGTTGGTGTAGGAATGCACCGTGGTCATGAAGCCCTTGTCGATGCCGACGGCGTCGTTGAGCACCTTGGCGACGGGTGCCAGGCAGTTGGTCGTGCATGAGGCGTTGGAGACGACCTTGTGCTCCTTGGTGAGCTTGTCGTGATTGACGCCGTACACCACCGTGAGATCCGCGCCGTCGGCAGGCGCGGAGATGATGACGCGCTTGGCGCCGGCCGTGAGGTGCGCTGCCGCCTTCTCCTTCGAGGTGAAGATGCCGGTGCATTCGAGCGCGATATCGATGCCGAGTTCCTTCCACGGCAAAGTCGCTGGGTCCTTGATGGCGGTCACCTTGATCATGCCGTTGCCGACGCTGATCGAATCGCCGGAGACCTTGACCTCGCGGGGAAAGCGGCCATGCACGGAATCGAACCGCAACAGATGCGCATTGGTTTCGACCGGAGCGAGATCGTTGATGGCGACGACCTCGATGTCCCCGCGGTCTGCTTCGGCGATGGCACGCAGCACGTTGCGGCCGATGCGACCGAATCCGTTGATGGCGAGACGAACTGACATTCCCGACTCCTTCGCTCCCCTTTACCGCCCGTTTCCCTGGCGGAATACACCTTCAGATAGTCGCGCCCGCGTCGGCTTTAAGTCCTCCCGAGTTTGCCCAGCGCCGCCTCGGCAACCTTTTGCGGCGTGATCCCGAAATGTCTGTACAGTTCCTTGGCCGGCGCGCTCGCACCGAACGAAGTCATGCCGACAAAAACGCCGTCCGAGCCGATGATTTCGTCCCAGCCTTGCCGTATCGCGGCCTCGACCGCGACCTTGACCTTGGCCGTTCCCAGGACTTTCTGCCGCTCGGCGGCAGGAAGGGCGTGGAAGAGCTCGAAACAGGGCACCGAAACGACGCGCGCAGCGACACCGCGCTCATGCAGCAGCTTGCGCGCCTCGACCGCGATTGCGACTTCCGATCCGGTCGCGAACAGCGAGACCTCGGGATCTTTTTTCTCGGCAGGTGCGATTTCATAGGCGCCGGCAGCACAGCGGTTGTGGTTGTCGTACCCGAGCCGCAATTGCGGCAGGTTCTGGCGCGTAAGGGCAAGCACGCTGGGGGCGTGTGCATTCTGCAGCGCGAGTTCCCAGCATTCCACGGTCTCAACCGCGTCGCAGGGACGGAACACGTAGAGGTTCGGGATCGCGCGCAACGCGGCGAGATGCTCGACCGGCTGATGGGTCGGGCCGTCCTCGCCGAGCCCGATCGAATCATGCGTCATCACGTGAATGACGCGCATGCCCGCGAGCGCGGCCAGCCGTATGGCCGGCCGGCAGTAGTCGGAGAAAACGAGGAACGTGCCGGAATAGGGAATGATCCCCCCGTGCAGCGACATGCCGTTCATGGCCGAAGCCATGCCATGCTCGCGCACGCCGTAATGGATGAACCGGCCGGAATAATCGGCGGCGGAGAGAACCGCCATGCCCTTCGGCCTGGTGTTGTTGGAACCGGTGAGGTCGGCGGAGCCTCCGATCATCTGCGGCACCGCCGCGGTCAGGTCCTCGAGCGCGCTCTCGGATGCGGCGCGGGTCGCAATCTCTTTCGGGGTTGCGGCGAGCTTCTCCTTTGCCGCACGCACCGCCGCGGCGAGTTCATCCTTCGGCAACTCGCCCTCAAGACGGCGCTCGAATTCGGTGCGGCGGGCAGACGCCATCGCCTTGAAACGATCGTGCCAGCTCTGATGGGCAGTCTTGCCCGCCTCCCCGGCACTTCGCCACAGAGCAAGGACATCCGCGGGAATGACGAAGGGAGACTCCCGCCAGCCCAGCCGTTCACGCGCACCCCTGATTTCGTCGGCGCCGAGCGGCGAGCCATGGCTCTTCTCGGTGCCGGCCTTGCTTGGAGCGCCAAAGCCGATGGTGGTGCGGCAGGCGATCAGCGACGGCCGCTCGGAGGCTTGCGCCGCGGCGATTGCCCCGGCGATCGCCGCGGGGTCATGCCCGTCGACGCGGGTCGCCGCCCAGCCGGCCGCCTCGAAACGCTTCACCTGATCCACCGAATCGGAAAGCGACAGCGGGCCGTCGATGGAGATGCCGTTGTCGTCGAACAGCACGATCAGCTTGCTGAGCTTGAGGTGCCCGGCGAGCGCGATCGCCTCCTGACTGATGCCCTCCATGAGATCGCCATCGGAGGCGAGCACATAGGTACGATGGTCCACGACTTCTGGGCCGAACACGGCGGCCAGGTGCCGCTCGGCGATCGCCATGCCGACTGCATTGCCCAGGCCCTGGCCAAGCGGACCAGTGGTGGTCTCTACGCCTGCCGTGATGAAGTTCTCGGGATGGCCGGGCGTGAGCGAGCCAAGCTGACGGAAGCGCTTGATCTCCTCGATGGTCATGGCCTCGTAGCCGAGGAGATGGAGCAACGCGTAGATCAGCATTGAGCCGTGGCCGGCCGAAAGCACGAAGCGGTCGCGGTCTGGCCAAGTGGGATCGGCAGGGTCGAACTTCAGGAAGCGCGTGAACAGCACGGTTGCAATGTCGGCCGCGCCCATGGGCAGGCCAGGATGGCCGGATTTCGCCTGCTCGACCGCATCCATCGCCAGCGCGCGGATGGCGTTCGCCATGCGGTCATGCTGGGCGCGCGTGAGCGGCGCGGGGCCGTCGCCTGGGGTGGCCGTCCTGTGCGCGACGGCTACGGCTGAAAAGGATTTCGGGCTGGTCATGGCGGGCCAAGCGGTTGCTGTTTCGAGGCTCTAGCACGCGGGCGAGGGGAGTCAAAGAATGCCAGCCGTTGTCTCGCTCGCCATGCACAGGAGGGGGGACAAGTTCCTGTCGCACGTTGACGGCACGCTGTGACGCAACGTAGGGTTCTCACTCTAACCGCTTGCCGAGCCGAAAGATTTTCGCGGCCACAAGGCTGACGAATCCGGGGGGTATTGGCCGATCAGGGGGGAGAATGACCGAGCCGAGCGCCATCGACGCGGCCAGCAAACGTCTAGCCCTTGCGCTCGACGCGCTGGCGGCTGCGGTCGAGCGTCGCCATGAGGCTGACCGCGGCGAGCAGACGCTGGACGCCCAACTGAATGCGCTCGGCACCGACCGTTCGCGCCTCGCCTCGGAGCTTGACGCCGCTGCCGCCCGCGCGCGGGCGCTGGAAACCACCAATCGCGAGGTCGCGCAGCGGCTCGATGCCGCCATCGACACCATCCGCTCCGTGCTCGCAACGAACGAGCGCTGAGAGACCTCAACGTCAGGCGGGGAAGGCCATGTCGCAGGTCAATGTCACCATCAACGGCCGCCAGTTCCGCATGGCCTGCGAGGACGGCGAAGAGGCGCGTCTCCTACGCCTGGCGGCGGATCTGGACGCAAGCATCGCACAGCTGCGGACCCGTTTCGGCGAGATCGGCGACAGCCGGCTCACGGTCATGGCGGCGCTCACGCTCGCCGACGAGCTATCGGAGACGAAGGAGAAGTTGCAGCGCCTAGAGCCAGAACTGGCGACGCTGCGGAATGCGAGCGTGGCCTCGGCCGATCGTACCCAGGCAACGCAGACGGCGGTCATCGCCGCGCTCAATGCAGCAGCCGAGCGCATCGAGAACATCACCAAGCGCCTCAACGAGACGGTCACGGAGAGCGGCGTCCCGATGGGATGATGATCGCGTTTCATGGGTGGCAGTATGGGGGCTTCCGCATTACATTGGACGAGCGGGGCTGCGAGGCGCGTAAGGAGCCATATTCCTGGGGCCTTATCGATCCTCAAGGGAGCTGTCCCTGACCGGGCTCGTGGGCTCGGTCACACGGCGCCCACCTACTTTCGTAGGGAACCCGGGATCGACGCTCCAACGGCCATCGCGGCTCCGCACTTCGAATTGTTTCCTTCCGTTCGATGGATCATCACTCCGGCTCGATTGCAGACGCCAAGGCAGCCATCCGCCGCGCCGCGCTCGCGCGCCGCGATGGCCTGCCGGCCGAAGTGCGGGCTGCCGCCGCCCAGGCGATCGCCGAGCGGCCGCTTCCGCTCGCCGTGGCGGCGGATGCGATCGTTTCGGGCTTCATGCCGCTGAAGAGCGAGATCAATCCCATTCCGCTGATGCGAAGGCTCGCGGATGCAGGCGCGCAACTGGCGCTGCCCGCGGTTGCCGGACGAGGGCAGCCACTCACCATGCGCGCTTTCTCTTTCGGTCAGCCGCTGGTGTCGGGAGTCTGGGGCATCCGCGAGCCGGGGCCTGATGCGCTCGAGGTTTTCCCCGATATCGTCATCGCGCCGCTGTTGGCCTTCGACCGCAGCGGTCATCGCGTCGGTTATGGCGCGGGCTACTACGACATGACGATTACGCGCCTGCGCGCGCGCAAGCCCATTGTCGCCGTCGGTATTGCCTTCGCCGTCCAGGAAATTTCGCGCGTGCCAGCGACAGCCCGCGACGCTCCCCTCGATCTCGTGCTAACCGAGCACGAGGTCATCGACTGCCGGGCCACGTAACGCATGCGTATCTTGTTTATCGGCGACATCGTGGGGCGCAGCGGGCGCGCCGTCCTGCTCGAGCGTCTGCCCAGGCTGGTGCGGGACTGGCGGCTCGATTTCGTCGCGGTGAATGGCGAGAATGCCGCCGGTGGCTTTGGTATCACCGAGGCGATCTACCAGGGATTCGTCGACGCCGGCGCCGACGCGGTGAACGGCGGCAATCATTCCTGGGACCAGAAGGAGGCGCTGGTTTTCATCGAACGCGCGCCCAAGCTGCTTCGTCCGATCAACTTCCCCGCCGGCACGCCCGGCCGCGGAGTCGCACTGATCGAAGCCAAGAACGGTGCGCGCGTCCTGATCGTCAACGCCATGGGCCGCATCTTCATGGACCCGCTCGATGATCCTTTTACCGCGGTCGAGCGCGAGCTTGCGGCATGTCCGCTCAAGCAGTCTGCCGATGCGATCATCGTCGACATCCACGCCGAGGCGACGAGCGAGAAGCAGGCGATGGGACATTTCTGCGATGGTCGCGCCAGCCTCGTCGTCGGCACCCACACTCACGTTCCGACTGCCGATCACCAGATCCTTCCGCATGGCACCGCCTTCGTGTCGGACGTCGGCATGACCGGCGACTACAATTCCGTGATCGGGATGGACAAGGAGGAGCCGCTGATGCGGTTCCTGCGCAAGATATCGGGCGCGCGCTTCGAGCCCGCGATGGGCGCGGCGACACTGTGCGGGCTTGCGGTCGAAACCGACGACGCCACCGGGTTGGCGCAGCGCATCGCGGCCGTGCGTCTGGGCGGCCGGTTGGAGGAGACGCAGCCGACATTTTGGCGATGATGGTACCTTTCCGCTCGCGCACGGAGCTGCGCGGCCGATGAATTCGGCTCCGCTTTGGATTATAGTTCGGCTCTGGGCGGACGACCGTCCGCCCCCAAAAGTCATAAGGACATAGGGAGTGGGCGTCATGGGAGACATGTCGTTATCGCGGCGTCGGCTGCTCGCCGGTGCATCCGCGACCGCTGCGTTGGGCGTTCTCGGCAATGGGTCGGTGGCGCAGGCCAAGGCGCCGATGCTCAACGCGCCGGCCCCGGCATTCTATCGTTTCAAGCTCGGCAGCATCGAGGCGACGGTCGTTTCGGACGGACCGCTGTCGATCGGCGATCCGAAAAATACCTTCCGCGGCCCGACCGCCGAAGAGATCGGCAAGATGATGAGCGATCATTTCCTGCCGACCAACAACGTGGTGCTGGACCAGAACGTCCTTGTCATCAACACCGGCGACAAGCTGGCGCTGTTCGAGACCGGGATGAGCTCGGTGAAACGCACCGATGCGATGGGCCAGCTGGCGGCCAATCTCAAGAAGTCCGGGATCGATCCCAACGACATCGACGCCGTCATCCCCACGCACGCGCATATCGACCACATCGGCGGGATCATGGCGGCGGACGGCAGCCGCAACTTCCCCAACGCGCAGATCTACATCTCTCAGGCCGACCTCGAATTCTGGACCGATGACAAGCGGCTCGGGACTCCGGCTGAAGGCTCTGCGCTTGCCGCCAAAAAGAACCTGCTGCCGAACCGGGACCGCATCGTGTTCTACAAGGACGGCCAGGAGGTCCTCCCCGGCGTGCAGGCGATGCTCACCCCGGGACACACGGTCGGACATACCAGCTTCGTGATCAATTCGGGCGGCAAGTCGCTGTTCCTCGTCGGCGACCTCACGCATCACGTTATCCTGATCGAGAAGCCGCGCATGGAGGTCGCGTTCGACACCGATCCCAAGCAGGGGGTGGAGACGCGCATCAAGGTGATGGACATGCTCGCGGCTCAGCAGATGGCCACCCTCGTCTACCATCTGCCATGGCCCGGCATCGGCCACCTTGCCAAGCGGGGTGACGGCTTCCACTACGTCCCGGAGCCGATGCAACTCGCCCTGTAGGCGTTCATCTCGCCGATCCGACGGCCGCGGGCGCGTCGTGCCCGCGCGCCGTCGGGCGGCGTCGATTGACTAAGACCTTCGTTGCGGCACAATCGCCAAAAATCTTCTCGGGAGGAAGGAATGCTTGCCTCGACGCGACCAACGGCCTTGCGTGCGCTGCCGCCGATGGCCGCGGCGATCATGCTGCTCTGTGCACCGGGCTACGCCGAGACGCTCGACGAGCTTTACGCCAAGGCCAAGGACGAAAAGTCGCTCGTGATCTATGCCGGCGGCCCGGTGTCGAACTACGAGCCGCTGGCGCGGGACTTCGAGCGCAGGTTTCCGGGCCTGACGGTGTCCATCGAAGGCGGCTTCAGCAATGTGCTGAATCAAAAGATCGAGCAGCAGTTCAAGGACGGCAAGCTGCAAGCAGACATGGTGCTGTTCCAGACCGCGCAGGACTTCGTGCGCTGGAAGCAGCAGGGAAAGATGCTTGCCTTCAGGCCGGAAGGCTTCGACGCCATCGACCCCTCGTTCAAGGATCCCGACGGGGCATTCATCGTCTGGTATGTCGGCCTGCTGTCATATGCCTACAACGCGCAACAACTGAAGCCGGAGACGGCGCCGAAGTCGGCGCTCGATTTCCTCAAGCCCGAATTTCGCGGCAAGATGATCGCCTGCTATCCCCACGACGATGATGCGACGCTCTACCTGTTCCACACCCTCGCCCAGAAATACGGCGCCGACTACATCGACAAATATCTGGCGAACCAGCCCAACTGGGTGCAGGGCCATCTCGGCGTCTCGCGCTCGGTCGCGGCCGGCACGAACCTCGTCACGCTCGATGCTACGACCTCGACCGTGCTCAATCTCAAGAAGGCCGGCCAACCGATCGAATTCGTATTCTCCGAAGTCGATCCCATCCCGATCTACTACTCCACCGCCGGCATCTTCAAGGATGCGCCGCACCCCAACGTCGCCAAGCTCTATCTGACCTGGGTGCTGGCGCCCGAGCAGCAGCGCCGCATCGGAACGTTCTCTTCGCGCAACGACGTGCCGCCGCCGGCGGGGCTCAAGCCGCTGTTCTCCTATGGGGTGGCGAACGGCTACCGGGAATTCGTCACCAACGAGCGGGTGCTCGCCGATCTGCGCAAGCGGTTCGAAGACGCTGTCGGCCCGATCCGCAACGCCGGCGGCGTTCGCTGACACCTGCGCCCGCAGCCGGTTCTGGATTTTCCGCCGGGCGCGTCTTATAAGGCGCGCCAACAATCCATGATCCGCGGCTTCGCCGATCGCGCTTATCCTGCGCGGCGCGAGCTGTCGAGGAGCAACGCATGGCCGGTCATTCCCAGTTCAAGAACATCATGCACCGCAAGGGGCGGCAGGATAAGGTCAAATCCAAGCTGTTCGGAAAGCTGGCGCGCGAAATCACCGTCTCGGCCAAGATAGGATTGCCCGACCCTGCAATGAACCCGCGACTGCGCGCGGCAATGCTGGCCGCGCGCGCGGAGAATATGCCCAAGGACAACATCGACCGCGCGATCAAGAAGGCCACCGGCGGCGAGGCCGAGAGCTATGACGAAATCCGCTATGAGGGCTACGGGCCGGGCGGCGTTGCAGTCATCGTCGAGGTCTTGACCGACAACCGCAATCGTACCGCGGGCGAGGTGCGCGCGACCTTCACCAAGTCAGGCGGCAACCTCGCCGAGACCGGGGCGGTTTCCTTCATGTTCGACCATGTCGGCGTGGTGGAATACGATGCCAAGGTCGCAAGCGCGGACGCCATATTGGAAGCCGCCATCGATGCCGGCGCCGAGGACGTGGTGTCGAGCGAGAGCGGCCACGAAATCTACACCGCGCAGGATTCCTTGCGCGAGGTCGCCAAGGCCCTGGAGGCGAAATTCGGCGAGTCGCGCAAGGCGGCTCTGGTATGGAAGCCGCAGAACACCGTGCCGGTGAGCGACGAACAGGGCGAGAAGCTGTTCAAGCTGATCGAGACGCTCAACGAGCATGATGACGTACAGAACGTCTATGCCAATTTCGAGGTCTCGGACGCGTTGATGCAGAAGCTGAGCGCATAGGATCGGCTTAACCCGGGCAAGCCCATCCGGCGATGCCGGGTAAGGGTTCTGCGGTCGGCCGGGGCTCGCAGCCATAATAGTAGGAACTTCAAATCTACCGCTCTAGGCTGTTGCGCCCGCCGGGGCTATGAACGGACGGTCATGCGTCGCCCGATTCGCATCCTTGGCATCGATCCGGGGCTCCGCCGCACCGGCTGGGGCGTGGTGACGATCGAGGGCAACCGCCTGGGCTTCGTCGCCTGCGGCTCGCTCGCCAGCGACGAGCGTGCGGATCTCGCCATACGGCTCCTTGCCATCCACGACGGCCTGCGGCGCGTGGTTGCCGAGCATGCACCCGACGAAGCGGCCGTCGAGGCGACCTTCGTCAACAAGGACGCCTCTGCCACCCTCAAGCTCGGCCAGGCGCGTGGCATCGCAATGCTGGTGCCGGCCATTGCCGGGCTGCGGGTGGCCGAATACGCCCCCAATCTGGTGAAAAAGACCATCGTGGGTGCCGGTCACTGCGAGAAGGCGCAGATCCGCATGATGATCGGCGTATTGCTGCCGAAGGCGGATCCGGCCTCCGACGATGCCGCCGACGCGCTCGCGATCGCGGTGTGCCATGCGCATCATCGCCAGAGCGCGGTGCTCAAGGCGAGCGCGCCTTGATCGCGCTTGACTGTCCTGGAAAAGCGCGCGTTTCGGCGGTGGCTGTTGCCGCCGGTTTTGGATGACTATGTTGCGGCCCTGTTGGTTCGAGGATGTTAGTCATGGATGTTGCCGCCCTCGTCCTGTTCGCCAGCACGTTGCTTGTGGCCGCCGCGTCGCCGGGCCCCGGCGTCGCTGCCCTGGTCGCGCAGGTGGTGGGTCGAGGCTCCCGTGGGGCGGGCGCGTTCGCCGCCGGCCTGATCCTGGGCGATCTGGTGTGGCTCGCTGTGGCCATCCTCGGCCTTGCCGTGGTGGCGCAGACCTTCCACGAGGTCTTTCTCGTCATCAAATACGCGGGCGCCGGCTACCTCGTTTATCTCGCCTATCGTATGTGGACGGCGCCAACCCAGCCCCGCGACGTTGCAGGCGATGGGCGTCGCGACGGCTACGCACGCCTGTTCTTCGCCGGCCTCGCCGTCACCTTGGGGAATCCAAAGGTCGTGGCGTTCTACCTCGCGCTGTTACCAACCCTCATCGACCTTCCGCGCGTCGGCCTGTTCGGCTACATCGAGCTCGCCGGTATCAGCGTCGTCATTCTGACCTTCGTTTTCGGCGCTTACGTCATCGCGTCGGCGCGTGCTCGATCGCTGTTTCGTAGCACGCGCGCCATGCGTCTGCTCAACCGCGCCGGCGGCACCATGATGGCGGGAGCAGCTGTGGTGGTGGCGACCAAATAGGCTCGGGCATGATCGGCAAGCTCAAGGGCATCATCGACAGCTACGGCGAAGATTTCATCGTCCTCGACGTCAACGGCGTCGGCTATCTCGTGCATTGCTCCGCCCGCACGCTGCAGGAATTGCCCGGCACCGGCCAGGGGGCGACGCTGTCGATCGAAACGCATGTGCGCGAAGATCAGATCCGGTTGTTCGGGTTCCTCTCCGATGTCGAGCGCGAATGGTTCCGCCTGCTGCAGACGGTGCAAGGCGTAGGAGCCAAAGTCGCGCTCTCCGTGCTCAGCACGCTCAAGCCCGGCGACCTCGCCTCCGCCATCGCGCTGCGCGACAAGGCCATGGTGGCGCGCACGCCCGGCGTGGGGCCGAAGGTCGCCGAGCGCATCGTCACCGAGCTGAAGGATAGAGCCCCGGCCTATGCGGACGTCGACCCCGCGGTGATCCGGCTCTCCGGCGCGGTCGAGGACAAACGCGCCCCGCAGCCGATCGCCGACGCGGTCTCGGCGTTGGTCAATCTCGGCTACGGTCAGCCGCAGGCGGCAGCCGCCATCGCGGCAGCGACGCGCAACGCCGGTGAGGGCGCGGACACGGCGCGGCTGATCCGGCTCGGATTGAAGGAGCTTGCGAAATGACGCGCGCGCTCCGGGCCTGCCCGGTTCGCGCCATTTTCGAGATTCGGTTCGAGACTCAAGGAGCTTGCGTAATGACCAAGGCGGACATTGCCTGATGCTGAGCGATCGCGATCAGGAACTGATCACCGCTGCGACCGAAGCGATCAAGCGGCGCTACCGCAACGACTGGCAGGAGGTCGGCGCGGCGTTGCGCACGCGCGACGGACGCGTCTATGCCGGCGTCAATCTCGATGCCTATCTGGGCCGCATGGCGGTGTGCGCGGAGGCGGTGGCGCTCGGCCAGGCCGTGACCGAGACCGGCGAGACCGGTATCGAGACCATCGTGGCGGTGCGCCATCCCGAGCCGGCCGACAAGGACCAGACCATCGTGGTGGTGTCGCCGTGCGGGAGCTGCCGCGAGCTGATCTGGGATTACGACCGCAACGCCCGCGTCATCGTGCCCGGCGCCAACGGGCCGGCGATCGCCGCCATTGGGGAGTTGCTGCCCAACAAGTACAGCCGGGAACGCACCCTGTGAGGATGGTTCGGTGACCACCACCCCCCGCCGCCTGGTGATGGCGGAACGCCGCGAGGAAGACGCCGCGGACAGCTCGCTGCGCCCGCAGCGGCTCGCTGAGTTCATCGGCCAGCAGCAGGCCCGCTCCAACCTGGCGGTGTTTATCGAGGCGGCGCGCACCCGGCGCGAGGCGCTGGATCACGTGCTGTTCGTCGGGCCGCCGGGTCTCGGCAAGACCACGCTTGCGCAGATCGTGGCGCGCGAGCTTGGGGTGAATTTCCGCGCGACGTCGGGGCCGGTCATTGCCAAGGCCGGCGACCTCGCCGCGCTGCTCACCAATCTCGAAGATCGCGACGTGCTCTTCATCGACGAGATCCACCGGCTCAATCCGGCGGTGGAGGAAATTCTCTATCCCGCCATGGAGGACTTCCAGCTCGATCTCATCATCGGCGAAGGGCCGGCGGCGCGCTCGGTCAAGATCGATCTCGCCAAGTTCACGCTGGTCGGCGCCACCACCCGCGCCGGCTTGCTGACGAATCCGCTGCGCGACCGCTTCGGCATCCCGGTGCGGCTCAACTTCTATTCCGAGAGCGAGCTCGAGGAGATCGTCAACCGCGGCGCGCGCGTGCTTGGCATTGGGATGACCGCCGACGGCGCCAACGAGATTGCGCGGCGCGCCCGCGGCACGCCGCGTATCGCCGGACGCCTGTTGCGCCGGGTGCGCGACTTCGCGCTGGTCGCCGGCGCAACCACGGTCGACCGTGCTGCCGCCGATCGCGCGCTCCTCGAGCTCGAAGTCGATGCCGCCGGCCTCGATGCCATGGACCGCCGCTACCTCCTCAATATCGCTGAGAACTACGGCGGCGGACCGGTCGGCATAGAGACCATCGCGGCGGCGCTGTCGGAGCCGCGTGATGCCATCGAGGAAATCATCGAACCGTTCCTGATCCAAAAAGGCTTCATCCAGCGCACGCCGCGCGGGCGGCTCTTGACCTCGAATGCTTTCCGCCATCTCGGCCTCGCCGAGCCCACGCGCGACCC
>Ga0184605_10000443_pt1 | contig 12362 bp, 12 predicted proteins | sample PLM0_30_coex_FD_132995 | JGI IMG/M metagenome (GOLD analysis project Ga0184605, IMG submission 132995) | Groundwater sediment microbial communities from an aquifer in East River, Colorado, USA - PLM0_30_coex | ecosystem: Environmental > Terrestrial > Soil > Riparian zone | place: USA: East... | reverse complement strand
GGGGTTGTTCGGGTCGGGGCTGGGCAGCGGCGCTGCGGGTGGCGGGACGTGGTCGAAGTAGCCGCCGTGCTCGTCATAAGTAAGGAATAGCGCCGACGAGTTCCAGCTCGAGCTGCCCATCAACCCCTGGATGACGTCGTGCGTGAACTTCTGCCCGACCTGGACGTTGGACGGAGGGTGCTCGTCGCTCTGGACGTTCTTGCTGGCGACGAACAGAGGGTCGACGAAGGCGACCTGCGGGAGCGTCCCGGCGGCCAGGTCGGCGTAGTACTGGTTGATGTTCACGATCTGGGGCGGGACGTGGTTGCGGGCGAAGGCGAACTCGTTCGCGAAGGTCAGCACCGGCTCCGCGCCGTAGACCTTCCAGGTGATCCCGGCCTCGTCGAGGGAGTTGAAGATCGAGCGTCCCTTGAAGTCGTCGACGGCCATCGGCATGCGGTTGGTCGTCTCGGCGAACTGCTGGTCGGTGTCGATGTACGACGTCCCGGCGAGCAGGTAGAAGCGGTTCGGGTACGTCGGCCCGAGCAGCGAATCGAAGTAGTGGTCGCCGATCGCGAACGTCGAGAACAGTTGGTAATAGAAGGGCAAGTCCTGCTGCGTGTAGTAGCCCATCGTGCGACGGCCGGACGGCTCGACGCCCGGCTCGGAGTTCGCCGTCGTGAACCCGTCCTGCGCGCCGTTGTCCCACTCCGTGTGCGAGGCTGCCCAACCGTGGCCGAGGTCCGTCGCCTCACACAGCAGCGTCTGGTGAAAAGGGCGCACGGGCGGGCCGCCGCTCGGGTTCGGGTTCGAGGCGTTTGGCGGGAGCGCCTCGACGTCCAGCGTCGGGTCGTACGCCTTCAGCTGACCGAGATAGTGGTCGAACGACCGGTTCTCCTGCATGAGGACGACGACGTGGTTGATCGATTGGGCGAGCTGCTGGACGCCGCCCGGCGTCACGCCGGAGGGCGGAGCGGTAGAGCTTCCGGAAGACATTCCGCTGCCCGCGAGCAGCGCGAAAAGGACAGCAAGTCCGCTGGACAGCCGCAGGTATCGCATGGCACTCCCTCTATTCCATTGGGCCGGTATGGGGCCAATCATAGCGCTGGGCACGCCTATGTCAAGGAGTGCGTCGGTTCGGGTCCCTGACGGCGGCGACATCGAGGGTGAGAACTCCGTTTCGGTGACAGACACACCGGAACACCGAAACCCGAGTATCGCCGGAACTACTGGATTTCTGGTATGTATTTCTCTTCCGGACTCCTGTAGAATGCGTGGCACTTCGGGCAGTTGAGGGGGACATTTGGTTGCTCAGCCACGGAGGCAGCCGCTGATCGCTCAGGATGCCTCGCATATCCGCTTCGTCGGCCGTCAGCCGGAGCTAGATCTTCTTAAGGTCGTCGCCGGACAGGCTCAATCGGGCCAACTGAGGCTCGTGCTTATCGGCGGGGACGCTGGTGTTGGCAAGACACGCCTGGTCCGCGAGCTAAGAAGCCTCATTGATGACCGCTCCACGGTGGTCGAGGGCCGCTGCTACGAAGGTGCGCAAGGCGCCTACTGGCCGTTCATCGAAGTCATGCGGGCGTGCCTTGACGAGCGAACAGATGCATTTCAAGACATGCGTAAGCGAGAGGCGAAAGCAGTCCTTCGTTTACTGGGTGCAGAGAGTGACCGCAGAGACGTTGGCAAGAAGCCGTCCGAGCGCGATGAGGTGAGCCTTTTCCTCGGAGTAGCGGGTGTCTTAAGGAGCGTGGCGGGTAAACGATTCCTCACGGTTGTAGTTGATGACCTGCATTGCGCGGACGTCCCTTCACTCGAGCTTTTCTCCCACACGATGTTCGCCTTAAGGGACATGGCCGCTCGCGATGCTCTTCCCATACTCGTCGTCGGGACTCACCGTTCCAGCGACTTGCCTGACCGGGTCGCCAGAGAACTCGATCGCCTTAAGAGGGAGCAGACCTGCATATCGATCGATCTCAGCGGACTAGACGAGATGGAAGTCGGTGAGATTATCCGGGAACTCGGATTCCCGCGCGCCTCCCACCAGCTTGTCGTCACTGTCCTGGAAGCCACACAAGGGAACCCCCTGTTCATTCAGGAAGCGATGCGATACTTGGTCAGTCGAGGCGCTATCCAAGAGCGCGGTGGCTATCTCGTCACGACGGCCCCGGCGGCCGAACTGAAGCTGCCCGAACAGATAACCGATGCGATATCGGAACGTGTGGCCGCGCTCGACGAAGGGGCCCGTCGGGTCTTAACGCTCGCCGCGGTACTCGGCGGAGCCGTGGAGTTCGAGGCGATTCTGTCCGTTGCTCCCGAAAATGAAGATGCCCTGCTCGAGGTCCTGGAAGAGCTGGTCGAGAAGCGCTTCCTAGTCGCCGAAGGGACGGCTTTCCGGTTCGTGCATCCCTTGATCCGTCAGGTCGTCTACGGCGCATGCAACGAGGTTCGGCGGCAGAAGCACCATCATCGAGTCGCCGCTGCCCTCAAGATGCTCTACTCCGACAGCCTCGATCAGCATGTCGAAGAGATCGCACATCACCTCGTGAATTCAGGCTCCTTAGCGGATGCTGAGGATGTAGTCGCGCACGCGCGCGCGGCCGGCGATCGTGCCGTCGCCGTGTTCGCTTGGCGCCAGGCTGCGCGCTACTTCGAATCCGCCGTAAATGCGGCCGAGTCCAGCGAGTGTTTCTCCGCACGCGATCGAGCACAGCTGCACTATTGGGCGGGATTCGCCTACTACCGCGACCTTGATGTCGGCCCAGCGCTCGAGCATTACGGCAAGGCGGTCGAAGGCTTCCAGGAGACGGGCGACGCCGGCGCGCTCGCTAGGGCTCTCACAGACCAGACGCGCTGCCGGATAACACAAGCCTCCGTGGCTTACGGGACGCTTACCGACCTGCAGCCGCTTGAGGATGTGCTAGACCGTCTGGGAGAGTCCGATTTGAGGCAGCGCGCTTCGCTGCTCGGCGTAATGAGTGAAGCTTACTGGACGGCGAGGCAGACGGACAAAGCGGAAGCGGTTGGGCGGCAAGCGATTGGCATTGCCGAACAGCTCGGAGACGACGAGCTTTACGTATTCTGTTCGTCCGGCCTGGCCCTCGCCTTTATTCAAAGCCTCCGAATTGACCGCGCGTTAGAGGTGTGGAAGAGCAGCCTCAAGCACGCAGAAAGCGGCGCCGACATTTGGGCACAAGGCTGGCCGCTCGCGAGAATTCCTCTTGCCCTCACTTGGTTGGGTAAGCTGGACGAGGCCGAAGCGGCTGCACGCCGGGGCTGCGAGGTCATGCGCGAAAGCCAGGATTGGGCGGAATACTCATTGTGCATGGCCAGTCCCGTCCTTGCGTCTGTAGCCAAGGGCGACTTCCAGGCCGCAGAGGCGCAGGCTCGCGACGGTCTGCGCGCCATGGATCGCTCGCGCTATCCCTGGGGCGCCGCCATTTTTCTCCCGGCGCTTGCGTCCTCCCGGTCGATGCGGGGGGCGTCGAAAGAAGCGGAGGACGCCCTCGACATCTTGGTCGCCCCCGGACGAGTATTCGAGGAGGTCGGGCCTGCAGTTCAGGGCATCGTCTGGCTCTACCGCCAACTTATTCTGGCGCGCTCTGGGGCCCTCGCCGGATCCAGGGAGCAAGTGGCATCGCAAATCGGTGCGCTGATAGGCCAGGCTCGGTCCGATGTCAACTCCCTTGCCGCATTTGGGGCTGTTATCGAGATCGCGGACCTCCTCGACGCGCCGGCTCTGGTGGACGTTCCATATCAGGCCTTGACACGTGCTGTGGGCGGCGGCGTCGTATTTACGAGCGGCTGGGTCTTCCTGGTCCGTCGTTTGCTCGGTGTAGGCGACGCGCTGTGCCGGCGTTGGGACCGCGCTGAAGAGCACTTCAGGCAGGCAATCGAGGAGGCGTCACAGGCCGGCGCCCGGCAGGAGCTGGCGAGGACGCAATTGGACTTTTCGCGAATGCTGGCGGGAAGGGGCGGCAGAGGCGACAGGGACCGAGCAACTGAGTTGTTAAACGAGTCGAACGGCGCCTTCGTACAGCTGGGGATGGCTCCGTTCATTGGCCAGGCTGCTCAGCTAACGCGGCTGCTGCGAGGGCTCGTGCCTTCGGCGGCCGGCAGACGGTCACCCTATCCGGACAGGCTTAGCGAGCGCGAAGTAGAGGTATTGAAGCTGGTCGCGCGCGGTCGCAGCTACCAGCAGATCGCAGACGAATTGATTCTCAGCGTTAAGACGGTCGCCCGACACATCAGCAATATCTTCGACAAGACGGGTGCCGAGAACCGCTCCGCGGCCACGGCATATGCCTTCGAGAAGGGACTCGCCGACGGATCGCCGACCGCATGAGTGACTAGGAAGGAGGCCGGGGCGAACAACAGTATTCCAAATTGCGCATAAAAAGCCGAACGACTTCTCTCAGAAGGAGGAACACAATGCCGGGAATGCCCGAAGTCGTAGCCAAGCCCTTGATGCTCGAACGGCTGGACGAAGTCTTGAATGACGCCGGCCGCCGAGGACGTTTCGCGAACGACCTGCGGAGTGGAGGCAGGTTGATCGATATCGCGGTGGACCACGGGATAGCAACAACCGATCTCGAAAAGCGTCACCTGCGCGAAGACTGGTTCCGCGCGTGGTGGCCCACGGCTCAAAACCACCCCGGTGGTGTTGAGGAGGTCATGCGCCAGGGGCTAATCGCAGCCGCCGAGGAGGCGGAAAAGCGTGGGTTGCCTGTGGACTGCTACTGGTGCTGTGACCCCGGTCATGAACACCACAGAAACGGCCACGACGACCCGGAGGATGGTGAGGTCGAGGTGACGGTGTCTTGGAGCAAGAGCCAGATAACGTTGATCCTGCAGACACCTCACCCACCTCCGCCTGAGGCGCAGCCGGGGCCCGTTCTTGAGCCAATTTGGGTCATCAGGCGAATGTCGGACCACAGTGTCGGAAAGGTTCAGGCGTCTCGTCCCGCGGAACCGTCCGCTCGCTTGCCGCAAACTGAGCCCCAAGCCGCAGTCGTATAGCCCGCGCAGGCAGCGCACCCTTAAGAGGCCCCACGCCCAACGTGGGGCCTCTTCCTCTGCGGGGAGCAGGGTACTTGCGCGAGCACCAAGAATGGGTATTTATCCCGATGCTGCCCTTCGTGGTCCGCCCTAAATTGCAGATAGCCGTTGGGACATAGCGAAAGGAGTGAACGAAATGGCTATCGCACAGAGGACCGCAGGGCAGGCAGTCCGGGCACGCGTTCGGACCGTCACAGTCCGAACACCGGGCGCACTGGTCGCAAAGACCGTATCGGCGCTGGGCAAGCTCATTGCCGGCTCAGGCGGCGGCTACCGCAGCTACAAGCGCGAGGGCTTCCCCGAGCACGAGCTGCAGCAGATCGTCGCAGGGCGCAAAGACCGCTTCGACGGCCTGATGTAGGAGGAGGCGAGCACCGGAGGTGCGGGGAGGCCCGCTCCTCCGGGCCGTTCAGGCAGGTGGCACCCTCCGCCTGGGCACTCCGACCCATGGGAGTTCCTGATCGGCCTCGAGGGGCGGGCCTCCAACGGGGACGGGCGAGGCGCCGAGCCGCAACGGCGCCTCGCCTCGCTATGTTCCACTCGTTAATCTCAGGAGTTGGTACGGAGAATGGATTACCGAGCCGTCATGCAACCGCAGAACCCTACGGGCGGCCCCGTCGCCGTCACCGCCATCACGAAGCTGACCGGCCTCCGGCAGCGCTGCACGCCCTGATCGCGGCACGCTTTCACGGCAGGCGCCTGCGCGGTGTGCAGCCTGCTGCCATCGGTGCCGCGCTTGACTTCAGCGGTGGGTAGCGCTAAAACGGCCATGGGGTTCGTAATGCGACACGCAGTTACCCTTGCCTCGGCGGTGGCCTTGCTGCTGCTCTCTCTCACATTTGGCGCCATCGGGTTGGGCGCTGGTAACGTGGCCGCAGCGCCCAAGATCGGCGCGAATTCGTGCCAAGGCCAGGACGCCTGCACGGGACTAACCGCTCATGTCGGTAATAGCTCTTGCAACGGCTTCCAGGCATGCCTTAATGGCAGTCGCAACGTAGGTGATGGCTCATGCAATGGCGACGAAGCATGCGCTTTCAACAGTGGTACCGTTGGAGACGCCTCGTGCAACGATAACTTTAGCTGCTTTAGCGACAACGGCTCGGTTGGCGATGGGTCTTGCATCGGAGGCGGCGCGTGCCGGGAAAAGAATGGCGATGTGGGGGACACTTCGTGTAACGGCCAGCAAGCCTGTTTCAGTAAGAGCCGCCCGGTGGGCGATGGCTCTTGTATCGGCCATGGCGTTTGCCAGCAGGGCCGCGCCGCAGTGGGCAACCACTCTTGCAGCGGCTTTTTCGCCTGCTACCAGAGCACCGGCGCCATCGGTAACAATGCCTGTATTGGCTTCCAGGAATGTGCGGTCAACAGCGGCACAGTAGGCGACGGATCATGCGATGGCTACTGGGATTGCAATGGCAACACTGGTGACATTGGGCAGGGCTCCTGCCGCGACCGGTTCGCCTGCTTTTTTAACGCCGGACGTGTGGGGTCAGACTCCTGCAACGGCGAGAAAGCCTGCTCCAACAACAGTGGCGCGGTGGGCAAGGAGTCTTGCAACGGTTTCCAAGCCTGCGAGAATAACAGCGGCAATATAGGGAACCGCCAGTGTAATGGCGTCCAAGTTTGTAAGGACAACACTGCCAACATACCTTAAGGGGAGAGACCGAGCATGCCCCCGCCGCAAGGGCGGGGTTCCCTCCGGCGGGCGCGTAGAGGCAGTAGCCGCGTAGACCCCCGGCGAAGCGGACCGGCCTCTTCGGGCAGCGCCGCACGCCCTGATCGCGACCGGGCGTGCTCAGCGCGTCGTTGCGCCCGAGGCCGCCACAAACGTCGCCCCGGACCCGCCGGATGGCTTCGCCGACATCACCGATATCGCGAAGCTGACCGGCATATGCGAGGTATCTGCCATTCACGAGAATCTCGCGTTCTCACTGACTCCTAATAACCGAGGAAAGAGATGATCAGGCCGATCGCGAGGAATACATCGCCCACACTGAACCTGACGAATCGATTGCCAAAGTTATCGGCAAGAAGCAGAAGCCGTTGCCCGCTCTGCCTCTGGACCCAGAGCGAACGGGCGGGCCCCTTGCGCTTCCAATGAGTGGACACGGGCATGAAGCCGCCGTTGGCCAGCGTAACGGCGGCGTTGCAGGCGATTCCGGCGCCTAACAGCAACTGCGATGGCTCCCCGGACCAACTAGAGAGCATAGCAGCGGCGGCTATTCCCCAGAACAGTGCGCAAGAGCCGAGTCCAGGCATCCGTTGCCACAGCAGTCTCGCAGCAAACAGCGTTGCGGGCGCCAACCAGATGATCATCGCGCTAGGGTCAATCTGCTAAACAGCGCGGACAATAGTTTAAGTGGTCCTCCGTTATTACAGAACGCGGAGACCATCTGGCTGTTGCCTCGCCAGCCATCCGGCGCGGGCGTGAATGATATTCCGCCTTGCCCGCCCGCTACAACGCCGCCATTACCCGCCGGAAGGCTCCGCCGGCAACGACAGACTTGAGACACCCAACACGAAGAAGAAGAGGGGCCGGTTGGGATGAACCGGACGCAAATCCCAACCGGCCTCTGCCATATTGCGCCAGTCGATATGGGCTCTCGACCAGCGATTTAGGCCGGTCAGGCCGAAGGGGTGGCTTTAACCGGCCTTGCTCGAAGGGAGGGTGCGATGACTCTCCGCTGTCGTTTTTAGCGCACGTACGTGCACGCGTCAATGCGGGAAAATCTTCCATGTAGCCGGGCTGAAATGCCGTACTTGCCGGGCGCTGATGCTCGGGCCTAACGGTATAATGTGGCTCTACTCGCCCGGCCCAACTCCGTCGCCAAAGGTCATGCCGTTAGCGACCTCAACCTCGGCTGTCCAGTACGAGACGTCGCGAGTGGTGTGGGCGTTAAGCCAGTCGCGCATGCGGGCGGCCGGCGCGCTGTTCGTCCACCGAGACGCCGCTTCGCGGTCACGCCACCAGACAATCGAGATGTGATGCCAGGGCTTGCTCACCGGCAGGCCCAGGAAGGAAAGCCAGAGGGTGCCGAAGTAGCGCAGAAACGCCGGCATGAACCGGGGCGGCGGCTTATTCAATGAGTAGAAGCCGCTCCCAAGAAACCCTTCTGAGCCTTTCAGCGCTTCCGTGAATCGCGGCGCCTCGAACGTCACGAAATTCCGCCACAGCCACGGCTTACGGATTACGATCTCGGTGATCTGAGTGATCGGGGACGAAGAACGACTGACCATGGCGCCTACCTCTCAATTGCTAGATACCGCAAAGGTGTTATATATCACCAGAGATATAAGCCAAGGCGTATATAGATGTCAAGTGTTGCGCGTTGACACTTGCGTTCCGGCCCAGCGATTAGCGTGCGTTTGAGGTGTACTAGGAGGCGGCGCAGTTCCGCCCGAACAGCCCCGCTACCCGCGAGATATCCGTGATGTCAATAAACCCGTCCGGGGGCGAGGGCGCGATATCGTAGCGTTTCGTCGTTGGCGTGACCGGTTGCCCAAAGCGGCCGGCGATCTCCACCAAGTCCCTGATGTCCGCGTACCCGTCGTTAGTGATGTCGGCGGGCCATGCGTTCGTGCCGCAGCGGAGGTTCGGATTCGTTCCAATGATTGCCTCGTCGGAGTCAATCCAACCGTCCCCATCCGTGTCCGTGCTCCGGCAGGAGTCGCTGCCGCTGTCAAGCACCGTGTTGGACGTATTGATGAACTGCCACGAGTAGTTGGTCGGGTTGAGCGTCAGCTTGATAATGCCGAGCACGGACGCTGTGTACTCCTGCCCCGGCTTCGGCTCGGTCACGGCGTAGGTTCCAATACCTCCCGTGCCGACGATGAAATGCCTGATGCCGTTGGAGTCTGTGTTGTTGCCCGCGCGGTTGTACCGCGCGTAGCGGGCGTACACATGGTCATGTCCCTGGAGCACCAGGTCCACGCCGCCATCGTAAAGTTTCTGCCACACGTTATCGCCCCCCAGATACGGGGTGGCGAACGCGCCCTCGTCGTCGAGGTGCTGGCTCGACGGGGCGACGATCGGCCGGTGCCAGTAGGCCATAGTGCAGAACTTCGTGTTGGCTGCCAGGTCGCTGGTCAGCCAGTTGAGCTGCGCCGTGTGGTCGCAGAAATCGTAAGGCGTACCGTTGCACTCGCTGTTCAGTACGATGAGGTGCCAGTCCCCGATGTCATACGAATACCAGCCTTCGCCGCGCTTACCGGCGCGGCAGGTGTAATCGCAGGTGCCGGAGCCCACCCCATTGAAGTAGTCGAAGTACCCGTTGCCCGCTGTCGAGCAAGACGTATTATGGCTATCATGGTTGCCGATGGCCGGTCGGGTGCGCGAGAGGAACGCCCCCCAAGAACCGGCGTACCCGCTGCTGCTGTTAAAGGCCGATAGGCAGCCGTCCTGGTACTGATTGTCGCCGAGCGTGACGACCTCCGCATCGGACGGAACGAGTGCCGCCGTCGCGAGACCTTGGTTGCTAGTGTCCGTGATGTCGCCAGCGCCCGCCACGACGCTGATGGCTGCATGGCTGTGTGACGGCTCTTGGAACAGTCCGGCCACGAGGAACGCAGCGCCGCCGACTACCAAGCACCATCCGGCGTAGAACAATCCTCTGATAAACCAACGCTTACTGATGAACCGGTGGGCGGGACCCCCGATCAATCCACTGCCATCACAGTCGCGTCGAACAAGCTTCTTGGCCACCGGCCGCTTCTCGCGGCTAGGGCGCTCTCCATCACCAGAACCTCACGACTGCCGATTCGTAGGCGTAGCATATGGGGAGCTAATATCCACTGCCGGCAGCTCTGGTGGGACTGGCCGTACCTCCTTGCGCGCCCGGCGATCGTGTTGGAGACGGAGCAGCCCTAGTGGGACTGCCCGTACCTCCTTGCGCGCCCGGCGATCGCGTCGTAGACGGACACGGTGTCGCGGAAGCCGCGCGCGTGCCCGTGCTCTGGGTGGTGGCGCCGGCCGTCCCAGCCGGGCTCCGGGTTGGACTCGCGGCGCTTCCGGTCGGTGAAGGACAGGCGCTCGCGCCAGCTACTGATGTGGGCGCGGTCGTAGGCGTAGTGGACCCCGACTTGTCGTCGCTTCCGCAGGCGACGGCAAGGCCGGCAAGGGCTATGAGAAGAACGGCGGTCATCAGTCCCAGAATTCGGCGCAGGTTCATCTAACACCTCCATGTCCTGCCTTCGTGCACTCAAACATTCCCAACCGAGCGAAGCAAACATTCGATGTCGCGCGCGGGTTGCATATCTCTAGCGGCGCTTCACCGGAGCAGGCAGCCCGCAGTGGTATTTCAGCGCGGTAACACATCCGGTACGGCGCCGATGAAATAACCCTGGCCCCGAAGGCCATCGATTATCGCCTGGAGCGCCGGCCCGTCCTGCGATGCCGACCCCACATGGAAGACGTAGATCGCCCCCGGCTCGGCTTGCTCCAGGCAACGCTGTATGATCGCTCCTGCCGACCATCCCATCCACCCGCGTGAGTCCACCGTCCACAAGACGTTGTAGGCGTACCCGCGCGCGCCTACATCCTCGTTCACGGACGCGTCGAAGTCCCCGTAAGGCGGACGAAAGTACGGCTTCGTCGTCGCCCCTGTTAGTTGCGCAACGATCGTCTCCGTCCGGTCCAGCTCCTCCCAGCGCTGCTCCCGCGTCAGCGGCGCTGTCTTCGTCGAGGCGCCCGTCATTGACGCGTGGTCATATGTGTGGTTGATCAGGTGGTGCCCTTCTCTCACCATCCGCTGCAGTAGCTCCGGGTTCCGCTCCGCCCAGCGGCCCGTCATGCCGAAGCTCGCGTGTATGCCGTTCGCGGCCAGCGTATCCAGGATCTGCGAGGCGAATCCGGCGTCCGCTCCGGCGTCGAAGCTGAAGGCGACAATCTTGCGGCTCGTGTCGCCCTTGCGGATGACGAGCGCCGGGCTGGCTCCCGGCGGAAGCGTCATCGCCGGCGCGGGCGTCGTCAGGGGCTCGGGCGGCGGCGGCGGAAAGGGAGTCGGTGTGACTGCGGGCGTTGGCGGCGCCGGCTGCGTTGGCTGGGCGCTCATCGTCGGGGAGGGCGATGGTGAGGCCGCGGAGCTTTCGGGGAGCGATGAGCCATTTCCGCGGCCACAGCCCAGCGCCGCCAACGTCAACGTACCGGTCAGTGCGACCCACCAGCTCCAACGCCTAGTCATCGAACCGAGATACCGCCTCAGTCACGGTAACCGTCCCGGGTGAAAGACCCGTGAAGCGAGAATGAAAGACTTTCGCCCATCGACGGTCGTACCGTTCATGGGCTAAACCGACAGCGGCGGACGCTCACCTCTCTTGGAGCAGGGCCGGTTGCAGGAGCGTCCTTTCGATCTGACCGGCCTAATCGCCGTTCGACTAGCCCATGGTTGACTGGCCCTATATGGCGGAAGCCGGGCGGGTTGGTTCGGTTCACCGACCGGCCTTTTCTCCTTGCTGGCGCTACTGCGCCCTCTCACGGTTGCACAGTAAAAGTGGCATACGCCTTCTTCTCCCAGTGCACCAGGTTCCGCTCCACAATGTTGTCGACGAAGACGTACTTGCCCGGCGTCATGTTCACCGTGATTGTCTGGGTCTTGCCTACCCCGAGGATCTTGCCTTCGCCCGGCGATGTGCCGCTGCCTTCCTCGTCGAGCGACTTGTCCCTGAGCGTGGGCAGAGATTCCGGTGCTTTGTCCGTTTTCAGAATTATGAACTCGTGACTCATCGCCGGGCCTGTATTCTGGATGTTGAACGTTATCGCCCCGGCCTTGGCGCTCGTTACGCTCGGCTTGATTGACCACTCGCTCAGAGTCACGTCAACCGTTGCCGATGACGCGGCCGTGTCCGCGGTATCAGTGCTGCCCGCGGTGTCACTACTGTCCGCGGGGGCGTTGCCCCCCGGTTCCTCCGCCTCGAGGGTGCTTGTCGAAGGAGTCTTTGCCAGGCCGGTTGCGGACGCTATGCCCATCGCCGAGCCGGTGATAGCGATAGCAACCACGATCCCGGCCCACCCGAGGAGGCGCTTTCTGTTCTTCAATTCAACTTCGCTCCTTTTATAAAGTCGTAGTCGGGTTGTTCACTCCGCTGATTCGGGCTCTCCGAGCGTCCTGATTGGCGCTGAGCCGTTTCCGCTTATGTGCCCGGTCTCGTCTACCCTTGTGACTACCAGGTAGACGACGAGAACCAGAATGGCAAGGAGGAAGATGAAACTCGTCTGGTCCGTGCCTAATCCAAGGCCGCCATCGATTGTGTCCTGCGAGAGATAGTCGCCGATCGAAGCCCCAAGCGGGCGAGTTATCACGTAGGCGCCCCAGAACGCCACTACAGCGTTC
>Ga0184605_10000442_pt1 | contig 12365 bp, 12 predicted proteins | sample PLM0_30_coex_FD_132995 | JGI IMG/M metagenome (GOLD analysis project Ga0184605, IMG submission 132995) | Groundwater sediment microbial communities from an aquifer in East River, Colorado, USA - PLM0_30_coex | ecosystem: Environmental > Terrestrial > Soil > Riparian zone | place: USA: East... | reverse complement strand
GGCAACTCGACAACATCACCATTAGCTGGAGCCAACCGCGGTAACGAAAAGCCGCGGCTGCGCGTGTGATGGTCGATATTGCGCTGTAGAGGCCGCCGTCAAGGAGCAGCGGGCACCAGTCCGTCGTCTTAAAGAAACGCAACTTGCCGCCCGATTCGGCGGACTAGAGGCCGCCGCTCCTTGAGAACAGAAGCAGGCGCTCGAGTGAATCCAAACAAAGCTGCGACCAGCTCTCAAGCGATTCGCGGCGTTTGAGCAACTCGTCTTTGCCGAGAAATGCCAAATTAGTGATCATCGCTTCGCGTTTCTCAACTTTCGGTTCGGCCAATTTGAAGACGTGCACGATGCCAAGATGAACCTGGCCCACTTCGGTCGTGTCGTCGTTTAAAAGCGCCACGATCCGGTCGTCAAACTTAGCGTCGATCTTAATTTCCTCGTTCACTTCGCGCTCGACGCCAGCGCGATAAGCTTTTTCGTCCCAGGCGAAAAGCGATTCGTCGCTCTCATTCATGTGCCCGCCGATCCCGATCGAGCCTTTCGCGACCAGCCGCTGCTCCCCGGCCTTCTTGCCGCGCACGTAATAAAGGACCTTGTCTTTAAACGCAAGAATCGCGTACGGAACAATCTGCTTGTGTGTCGGATCGTTTTCGGCCTGAGCGCGCGGCAGAAAAAAATTATTCCCCCGCGAAAGGAGCGCGTCCAAATATTTTCGCGGCGCAAAGTTGAGCCCATGAAAACTGCCGAGTTGATCGAACAGGCTGCGCTTGACGACCAGAACATTTTCTGACGGCGGGTTCATTCAGTTGAAGTTTTGGCGCCGTGTCATTCTGAGCGGAGCGAAGAATCTCGCAAAAGTAATTACGATGTCCTTTCAACTACGAGTGTGCCGCCCATGAGAAAGAGAGATGTTTCCCTCTCGCTCAACCATGACAAGCGTATCAAACTGCCGAGTTGATCGAACAAATTGCGCCTAATGACTAAAACATTTTCGTCTGGGTGACTCATCGTCGCGAACGCGCGGTCAGAAAGAGCAGGTGAGACCGATCTGCGGGCCGAGCAGATTCAAACTTGGGTTTGGCGAAGTCAGCCCGGCATTCGAGAGATGCTGATACAGAATGCCAGCACTCAATTTCCAGTGCTCGTTCATCTTGTAGGAAATGCCTGCCGCCGTTAGGATGTTGAAAGTAAAATCCTGGCCTTGCGCACCCGGGATATCTGGATGGCTGTCGATGCAGCCCAGGCCAACGCCGCCCGAAAAGTACGGAACCAGCCGGCTGTTGGGCTGCACAAAATTATATCGCAGACCGAAATTAATGCCGAAGTAATGGTTCTCCGGGCCGCGAAAGATCGGCTCGGCCATGGCGAGAAAGTAAACTTGATTGTACCCGCGCAGCCAACCGTCGCTCTGCACCGCGCCCCAACGCATCCGTGCCGACAGAAATTCCGCGCCAATTTCGTAACTGTTCGGATTTCCGAAAACGCCTAACAAGTAGGCCGACTCAGCCGCGAGTTCGAATCGCGGCGCCTCGAGTGTTTCGGCCGCCGAACTTTCTGCACCTGCAAACATTGGCGATGTAGCAAAAAGAGCAATGACGAGCAGCGCAGCGCGAAAGATTTTCATGAAGCGCGCTACCATAGGGACGCTTGGTCGAATTGCAATCGACGCGCTTCGGTAGCGGCGCTCCATGAGCGTCGGACTAATTGATGCGACCCCGAATGCTTTCGGGGCCGCTGCAGAATTGCGCAAGATCGACCGGCAACGCGCTCGCCCATTCATGTTCACCCTCGACCGCCAGCTTGGCTGAATGAAGAGCGTGCCGCGGCAAAAGTAATTGTCGCTCGAGTTGCGCGGTCCAACCGGTCTCGATGAATTCAAGATAAAGCTGTTCGTTAGGCCCGTAGATTTTGTCGCCGACCAGAGCGTGACCAATCGAAGCAAGATGCACGCGTATTTGGTGCGTACGGCCGGTGCGCGGAATTGCGCGAATCAAACTAAATTTTCCGCCGGTCGATCTAACGAGGCGCTGCTCGACATAAAACTCAGTCTGGGCCGGCGCTCCGGCGGAATGAATCATTTGCTTCAGCCAAACCGTCGATTGACGATGTTTGCCTTGTCGATCTAACGGCGCATCGACCGTTCGCTCGTCCCATTCCGGCCAGCCCCAAACGATCGCGAGATATTCTTTCTTCAATCGCTGCCGCTGCATCAGCATTCCGAACCGGCGCGCGGCCGCCGCTGTTTTCGCTACAAGAACCAAGCCGCTCGTCTCGCGATCCAAGCGGTTTACAATCGAAACTTGACCGCCATTCGCAATTTCAAATGCGAGCAGCTCGCGCAGTTCGTTCCAAAGTGTCGGTTGAGCGTCTGGTTTGGTCGGGTGCGTGAGAAGAAACGGCGGTTTATCGACGACAAGATACTCGTCCGTTTCGTCAATGATTTTGAAATTGCGCATGAGAGTGGTGGAATCGTCTCGGTGTGCGTTTGACTAAATCGCGAGCCCGAGGTTTGCGCTACTTTGGATTCGTTTACTTGACCTCTCCGGCAAAACTGCTTTACGTAAACCTCTCAGCCTCGACCACGGGAGCGCACCTTGGAACTCAAAGACATCAAAGCCATCATCGATTTGATGCAAAAGTACGACCTCTCTGTCTTCGAGATGGAAAAGGACGGCTTCCGTCTCAAGTTGCAGAAAGGCGCCGGCGATCAACCGATTGTTTCTCCGTCGGCAACTGTCTCCCCATCTCCAACGACAGCGGTTCCAAACGGTCCGCCCGCAGCGCTGCCTCCCACAACTGAAACAACGGCGCTCAAGGATATCGTTTCGCCGATGGTGGGCACGTTCTTTCGCGCTGGCTCGCCGGACACGCCGCCCCTTGTCGATGTCGGGAAAACGGTGACCGAGGAGACCGTGGTCTGCATTATCGAGGCGATGAAAGTGATGAATGAAATCAAAGCGGAAACGAGCGGCGTGATCGCGGAAGTCGTGGCCGAGAACGGCAAGCCGGTGCAGTTCGGTCAGGTCCTCTTCCGCGTCCGGTAATTGACGCGGCCCGCTCGCTTTGCGGGAGCAGTGCATGTTTGAAAAAGTCCTCATTGCCAATCGCGGCGAGATCGCGCTGCGCATCATCCGCGCGTGCAAGGAGCTCGGCATCCGCACGCTAGCGGTTTATTCCGAGGCGGACGTCGATTCGCTGCATGTTCAGCTAGCGGACGAATCGATCTGCATCGGCGCTGCGCCCAGCTCCGAAAGTTATCTGAAAATCGACCGCATCATGAGCGCGGCCGAGGTGGGCGATGTCGATGCGATCCATCCCGGTTATGGTTTTCTCGCCGAGAACGCGCATTTCGCCGAAGTCTGTGAAAGCTGCAAGATCAAATTCATCGGGCCCTCCTCGCGCGCGATGCAGGCCATGGGCGACAAAAACTCCGCCCGCACCTTCGCGCGCAAAGCCGGCGTCCCAGTAACGCCGGGAAGCGATGGAATCGTGGAGACGGAGAAGGACGCCGTCAGGATCGCGAAGAAAATCGGTTATCCGATGATGATCAAAGCGGCCGCTGGCGGCGGCGGTCGCGGAATGCGCACCGCACACAACGAGCCGAGTCTCATCGCCGGTTTTCACGGCGCGGCTCACGAGGCCGAGAAAGCTTTTGGAAATGGCAAAGTCTATATTGAGAAGCTCATCGTTAATTCGCATCACATCGAGTTTCAGATCATGGCCGATCGTTACGGCCACATCGTCCATCTCGGCGAACGCGATTGTTCCATTCAGCGGCGTAACCAAAAAGTTATCGAGGAATGCCCGTCACCGTTTATGAACGCGGCGCTTCGCAAGAAAATGGGAAATGCCGCGGTCAAACTCGCGAAATCCGTCGGTTACGAGAATGCTGGCACGATTGAATTTTTGGTCGATGCGGATCGACATTTCTATTTCATCGAGATGAATACCCGTATCCAGGTTGAACACACCATCACGGAGGAGGTTTACGGTTGTGACCTGGTAAAGGAACAGATTCGGATCGCCGCCGGTCAGCCGCTCTCGCCCCATATCGCGCACCCGACCCCGCGGCTCCACGCCATCCAGTGTCGCATCAACGCCGAAGATCCGGCCAAAGATTTTCAGCCGTCGGCGGGGCGAATCGCTTTTTACTACGCGCCCGGTGGCCGCGGTGTTCGGATCGATTCACATGCTTACACTGGTTACATCGTGCCGCCGTATTACGATTCGATGATCGCGAAAATAATCACCGTCGGCGCGACGCGCATATCCGCGATTGATCGCATGCGGCGGGCGCTCGACGAATATTACATCACCGGCATTAAGACGACGGTCCCGTTTCATGCCGCCATCATGCGCAGCGCAGAATTCCGTGATGGGAAATACGATACCGGTTTTGTCGAGCGGGTAATGACCTCGGACAATTTCGAGCTGAGGCATGCGCCTGGTCGCCGGCTGCACGAATAAACACGTTGCGAAATCTAAGCGATTGCAGGCTCTACGGTATCTTAGACCTTAGTTATGTTGATATCTTAGATTTGCGCCGTGTAACCAACGCCATGATCGAAGGTGGAGTGGACCTGATTCAGCTTCGGGGGAAAGCACAGACGCTGGAGCAGCTCACAGAGATCGCAGCCAAACTGCATAGCATTACAAGTCGCGCCGAAATACCGCTGATCATAAACGATCACGCGCTGGTCGCGGAAAGTGTTCCGCTCGAAGGCGTGCACGTTGGCCAGGATGATGATCCGGTTGCGGTCGCCCGCAAAAAGGCGGGACGAGATTTGTTGGTTGGGAAATCGACGCACAGCTTTGAGCAAGCGCTCGCAGCACAACGCGAAGGCGCCGATTACATCGGGTTCGGCCCGATTTTTGCAACGCCCACAAAACCCGACTATGAACCAATCGGTTTGAACGAGATCAACCGCGCGCAAGTCGCTGTCACGCTGCCGATCTTTTGCATCGGCGGAATAAAGATCGAGAACCTCGAGCAGGTCCTGGCCGCCGGCGCGCGCCGCGCTGCGCTTGTCTCCGGCTTGCTCAAAGCGCCCAACATCGCCGAATATGCACGCATCGCCAAGCAATTGCTTGCTTCGACATTCGACATTCGACATTCGACATTTTGATCATGTCTCTCTTGGTTGTTGGCTCCATCGCGCTCGACACGGTCAAGACGCCGGTTGAAGAACATTCCGACTTGTTAGGCGGCTCAGCTTCCTACGCCGCGGCGGCGGCGAGTTTCTTTTCGCCGGTCAAACTCGTCGGCGTCGTCGGCAGCGATTTTCCGGAATCCGAATTCCAGTTTTGGAAATCTCGCAAGATCGACAGCGAAGGTGTGCAGCGGGTGAACGGAAAAACTTTCCGCTGGTCGGGCGAATATTCGTGGGACTTGAACACGCGCGAAACGCGCTCGGTCGCGCTGAACGTTTTCGAAGATTTCAAGCCAGCGCTGCCAGAATCTTATCGCAAAACCGATTTTGTTTTGCTGGCTAACATCGCACCGGCGCTGCAAACGCATGTGCTCAATCAAATGGAGCGGCCGCGCTTCGTTATCGCCGATACGATGGATCTTTGGATCGAGACAACGCGCGCCGATCTCGATGCGCTGCTTCCGCGCGTCGATCTTCTCATCTTGAACGATAGCGAGGCGCGGCAAATGACGAAAGAGACTAGCTTGATCAAAGCGGGCCGGCGCATTCGCAAGTTTGGACCGAGTTACGTCGCGATCAAGAAAGGCGAGCATGGCGCACTGCTTTTTGCCGAAGACGAATTTTTTAGCTGTGGCGCGTATCCGCTGGAAGACATTCATGACCCGACGGGGGCAGGGGACACATTCGCTGGTGGAATCGCCGGATACCTGGCGGGAACAGTAAGCAGCGTTCATTTCACTGATCTGCGCAAGGCGATGATCTATGGAAGCGTCCTGGCCAGTTTTGCGGTCGAAGCATTTAGTCTCGAGCGCTTACGCAAACTCTCGATGGACGAAATCAACGAGCGCTGCGAAACATTCAAACTCATGAGCCAATTCGAAGCTCCGGTCTGATGAATGCGGACTGTGCAACATCCAACGCTCAATGCAGAAAAGTGAAGCGCGCCCGTGAAGATTCGAACTTCAAACCTTCTGATCCGTAGTCAGATGCTCTATCCAGTTGAGCTACGGGCGCTGGAAGGATGCTAACTATGTTGAACAAGGCTTGGCCGTCAACCTTCGGGCGGAGGGGCAGAAAACGCCCAACGGTCAACATTCAACATTCAACATTCAACATCCAATGCAGAGAAGCTTTCAGAGCTCAACGTTGGAAGTTGAAAGTTGGACGTTGAGCGTTTGTTTTGTATTTCATTGTCGCGTGACGGTTTTCCTTGGTTGCGGGTTTGCGGCGAAATATCGCGAAGGCGGCGGTAATCTTTCGGTGCCGCTGCAATGGATGCTCGGACTGCGCAGATTAAAGCTCGACGCCATTTGGCTGGAGTTGCTGCCAGCAACAAGCGATCCGCATGCCGACCAGGCTAACATCGACAATTTCCAACGAAGGCTGCGTGAACACGGACTGGGCGGCCGTTATTGTTTGCTTCACCAAAAACCTGCGAGCGATGCGCACGATCTCGACGCGATGCGTTGCATCGGTATGTCGAAGCGCGAACTGATCGATCGTCTGGCGGGTTCGAATGCGCTTCTCAATCTCAGCTATTCGATTCATCCGCCGCTGTTGCTGAGGTTCGAGCGCCGGATTTTTTGCGATCTTGATCCGAGCGAAATTTTTTATTGGATGACGAAGATGGAGATGGGGCAATCGCAGCACCACGAATTCTGGACGATCGGTCTCAACGTCCATGGGAGCGATTGCCGGCTGCCGAAATCGTCGCTTGGTTGGAAGACATTTTATCCGTTGGTGGATACGCAACTTCTCAGCCGCCAGCCACGGCCGCGCCTGCCGAAGTTCACGACGATCGGTCAATGGTATTGGGGCGGGAGCGTGGAAGTTAACGGCACTTTTCCCGATCTTTCCAAAAAATTTGCGTTCGAACCTTATCTCGATTTGCCGAAGCGCGTCGCGGAAGCGCGTTTCGAACTGGCGATGAACATCAAGGCGGGCGATCGGGAGAAAGCGCGGCTGAGGGGGCGCGGCTGGCACGTTGTCGATCCACACCGCGTCGCGCGCACACCGAACGCTTACCGGCGATACATGGCCGGCGCACTCGCCGAATTCACAGCGGTCAAAGGCGTGGACGTGGCGTGGCGGACTGGTTGGCTAAGCGACCGGGCGGCCGCGTTTCTTGCGCTCGGTCGGCCGGTCATTACCGAGGATACCGGCGCGGAAAAATATCTGCCGCGGGAAAGTGGATTCCGGTTTATCCGCGACGCTGCGGAAGTGGAAACGGCAGTGAAAGAAGTGCTGTGGGATTGGCCGAGGCTCTCGAAGCAGGCGCGCAACTGTGCGGTGGAAATTTTCGATTCCGCGAAAAATCTCTGCCGCATTCTCGATCTTTAGCTGTAGCTGCGCTCATTGAACACGGACCGGCCTCAGCGCCGCCGGCCAAAGTTGAGCGCCCAAAAAAGCCCTCGATTTCGGCATTGCAAAACAAATTCCGGGTGTTACTCGTTGTCCCGTTATGGCTGACTTGATGAAAGCGGCGGAGCTGAAGGACCGCATGAAAAAGGTCCCGGAATGGGAGCTGGAGAAGAAGCACATCGAACGGACCTTTGAGTTCGATGATTTTGCCGATGCCATCGATTTCGTGAATGCCGTGGCCGAAGTCGCCGAGGACGAAGAGCACCATCCCGACATCGACATCCGCTACAACAAAGTGCGCCTGCTTCTTTCGACACACAGCAAAGGCGGTCTGACCGAGCTCGATTTTGCCTTGGCGGAACGAATCGACACCCTGGCTGAATAGGCAGAGTGACGAGTGATTAGTGACAGGTGACGAGTGGAAGAAAAGGCAAGACAAGATGCGTCGCGCGACGCGAGGCGGACATCGGCCACTCGCTTTTGGGTTGCAACTGCGGTCGTAATTCTAGTCGTGATGGCGGTTTGGAAATTTATTGATTACCGCACGCGACCGCCGACGCCGCCGCACAACGTCGTCACGCCCGCGATGACGCCATAAGCCGGCAATCTTATTGGCGGCGTTTCACAGAGTGGAGCCGCGGGGACCCGAGCGACATGGATGGGCAACCCGTGAAGCGAGAGAGCGGGAGCGAACGAGTCAAACGCGCTACAATTGATTGACGATTAACGAGCGCCCTTCATCGGCATCGATAAAGGCGAACATCGTCTCGATTTCCGAGCGGCCAGCCATGCCGGCTTCCTTTTTCCGGCGTGTGAGCACCTCAGAGACTTTGTCATTCCAGCCCCGCTTGCGCATAAATTCGTTCCAGACATAAATCTCATCTTCGGACGGTTGCCGGCCCGCGCTGAAACACCAATGGAGCATTTCTTCATCGGTTCCGCCCTGTTTGACGCGTTCGACCAGTTGATTGTAATCGATTCGTAAGAACGTGACACAACTCGCGTCGAAGCCTCTGCCGAGATTGGCCTGATAATCCGCCGGCAACTCGCCTTTGGCATGCGCCCGAATTTTGTCCAGCATCCGAGCGAAGTGGACTAATCCGCCTAGCTTCACGAAGGGGCTGCGGAGACCCAGGTTACTCATGAACAAGCCAGTTTGTGCTTTTTTCTGAGTTCTTTCAAGGCTGTGAAATAGATTTAGAGATTTAGCGATTCAGTGATTAAATGATTTCAATCGTTAGTTCATTCAATCGTTAAATCACTAATTAATGCAATGGATCGGGTCGTTGGAATAGAAACTGAATACGGCTGCCTCCTTGGCGAAGAGGAGCCGCACGTTAACTCCGAGGTCTGGCCGTCCAAGGTTAAGAACTACCTTTTTCGAAAAGCTCAGGCCGGAACGATCGATCTGCACTACCGCGATTACGAGGAACCGCCGGGCAACGGAGGATTCCTTCTCAACGGCGGGCGTCTCTATCTCGATATGGGCCACATCGAGTACGCATCGCCGGAATGTTTGCACCTGCGCGATCTCGTCAGCTACGACCTGGCCGGTGACGAGTTGCTCCAATCGTCTCTCGCCGCCCTGGGCGCGGCCGGCCGCGTCTCCTTTATCAAAAACAACATCGATCATCACACCGGCGCCACTTTTGGTTGCCATGAGAATTACTTGATGAAACGGGAGGCCCAATTCACGCCGCCGATTCTTGGAACGCTGCTCACTTTTCTGGCGACGCGACAGATTTTCACCGGGGCCGGACGTGTTGGCCAGGCCAATCCGCTGGCGTTCGATTTTGAGCCGCCGCCACAAGAGGCGCACGTCAATTTTCAACTGAGCCAGCGCGCCGATCACATCGTGAACGACATCTATCAGTGGGTGCAGTTCAATCGCGCCATCATCAACGCGCGGGATGAACCGCTGGCCGATTACCGGAAGTATCGGCGCCTGCATTTGCTCATCGGCGATTCCAACATGAGCCCATTCGCCACCGCGCTGAAGATCGGCACGACGGCTTGCATTCTGTCGCTCCTGGAAGAAGGCCGATTGCCGCGAAATCTTGTCCTGACCGATGCAGTGCAGAGCACGCGCGACATTTCGCGCGACTCCACCGGACGTTGGATTGTCGATCTGGAAAACGGAAAAACGATCAGTGCACTCGATGTGCAATGGCAATTCTACGACCTGGCGCAAAAACATCTGCGCGAGACAGCTCCGAAAGCTTTCGGCACGGAAACCGATTGGCTGCTGGAAAGCTGGAGCTTTGTCCTCGAGGCGCTCGAACAAAACCCTCACTCACTCATCGGCGGGGTCGATTGGATCACCAAGAAATGGCTGCTCGAGACATTTATCGAATCGGAAGGATTAAGCTGGGATGATCCGTGGCTGCAAAGTGTCGATCTCGAATATCACAATATCGATCCAGCCCGGGGATTGTTCTTCGGCGTTACGCCGGGCAAACGAATCGGTGAGTGGAATAACAGCGTGCGGCGCCCGGATGCGACACACACTCCTCCGTCCAATACCCGCGCCTCTGGTCGCGCTCGCGCGGTTGCCTCTTTTCAGCAGCGCGATCAATCTTACGTCATCAATTGGGATTCCATTGCCTGCGACAGCCGGGATTTTCTGGTGATGGGCGATCCGTTCAAGACCTACAACGAAGAGGTCGCGAAGTTTCTGACCACGGCACGTCCGCTTTCACCGGGCAGCGCAGCGGACGACGGGGTGATCGGACGTTGAGCATTCCCGGCTTTAGCGAAAAGAAATGCTAGTTGCGGCAGTTTCGCGCCGCGGAGATTATCCCAGCCTTTATTCCAGCCGCTGGAGCGAAGGGATGCCGTAACTCTCCTGGAGGGCGGGAGCCTCCGCCGCCACTTGGGCCGCTTCCAATTCGATCTGTTTCGGGTCTTCTTCGGTTTCGATTTTAATGAATCCGTCGATCGGATGTTGCACGGCTTCAGCCAGATCGCCTAACGAGTTGATTTCTTTCCCGTTCACTCTCGTCACAGTCAAATATGCGAAATCCTCGTAACCGATGGTATTGTTGGCCGGAAGGACCTGGCTCAAGATCACGATGCGGCGATGGCCTTCGGGAAAAAGTTCGGATTGGAAATGGTCAAGATAAACAAATCGCTGCGGCGCTTCCCTTAGCCAGTTTCCACCCCATTCCTTTAAATATTGGCGCGACAACTCCTGAAAGATCAAGCCGCCAAGTACATAATAGGCTGGCGGTTGATCGAGGTTGTACGGCGGGACGACGTAATCCTGGGCCGATCGATGCTCGAGCGTGACGTTTAATTGCATCGGTTTGCCCTCGCGCTGGACTTTTAGCGCAAGAGCGTCGCCGGCGTAGGCATGCGAAGTAATTAAGTTGGTGAATTCGATTTTGCCGTAAAGAGGATCCACATAGTTGCCGGTCTGATCGATCTCGTTGTCGCCGATCGCCGTTACAATGTCGCCCACTTGCAGTCCCGCTTTTCCTGCCGGCATGTTCGCTTCGACACTCGTTACGTAAACTCCCGCCGGCTTGCCCGTTTCACCGGCGAAGCTTCGCAATTGTGGATCGCGCGTCGGAAAAAATGAAAACCCAACGGAAGGAAAACCGCGATAGTGCTCGGTTTCCACGTCCTTCAAAAAATGTGTGATGATGGGCGCGGGAATCGCGTCGAGCAATTGCGAGCGTGAATCGTAGCGAAGCAACAACCCGGCCAGCTTGTTGTTCTTGACCAGAGGCACGGTGTAACTGTTCTCGCGGTACTGCATCGCAATGCTCATGCGATAGGTGAGAAACTGCCCGACATCCATCGGGTAATGCATCATTTGCACCGTCGTCACCAGGCCTTCCGTCACGACCAGCGCGCCGGTCGGCTCAAGTTGCCAGGCCGCAAGTCGATCGCCCACCACGGTATCGAGGGCGAACTCTAGTGGGCTGAGACCATCCAGGAATTTTTTCTCGACCGGCTCGAGCAGCGCCAGGTTCGCTTCGTAATCAACCACCTTGACATTGGCGGCGATCTTCTCTCCCGACTCAGCCCGCTCGAGTTCGACATAATTTTCGTTCGCAACCAAGTCCGCCGTCACCAGCACGCGGCCCTGCGGCAAAACTGCGCCAAGTGCGCGCTTGGAAAAGGGCGCCTTCTTTTGCCAGGGCCGAAAGTAATCGTATGGCTGGCCGGTGACATTTACCCGCACAAGCGAAAGCTGCTTCTCCACGCCGGCAGGGGCGGGAAGGGCCGGTTCTTTCTTTGCGAACGCCGGCGCCATCGCTGCGAATAGAAAAACAAAAATAACGCAACGAATTCTTCGCATCTTAGATTTTGTTCTGGTCTTGAGGCGTCTTCGCGGCCGGCTGTTCTTCGAGATTCTGCTCTTTCATCACGTTGTAACGCTTCTTGATTCGCTCGCGCGCCGCTTCCACCTGTTTCGGATCGAGCACCAGCGGAGGTCCTGCGCCGATCATCTTGACGACAAAACGGTCCGGCGTTTCTGAAAATATTTTTGCCAATTCCTCCAACGTCCGGATTTTTTTGCCGTTGATTTCATCGACAATTCCCCCGCGATACGCTGACAAATAAGTATTGATCGGGTCCGGTAGAATGTTTGTCAGAACAATTACGTCCGGATGCTCGAGATAAATTTGCTCGAGCACGAAATAATCGAAGAAATGGCGAATCCGCAAATCCGTCGGTTGATATGCGTCGATCAAATCGAGATTTAACGGTTGGAAAAGCAGCCCGCCATAAACGACGTAGCGGGGTCGGACATCGTACCTGTGACCTTGAATCCAGTACGGCCAGACTGTGTTCAACTCAACATTCACCGTCATCGGCTGTTTATCGCGCCAGATCTTGAGCTTCACT
>Ga0184605_10000438_pt1 | contig 12383 bp, 10 predicted proteins | sample PLM0_30_coex_FD_132995 | JGI IMG/M metagenome (GOLD analysis project Ga0184605, IMG submission 132995) | Groundwater sediment microbial communities from an aquifer in East River, Colorado, USA - PLM0_30_coex | ecosystem: Environmental > Terrestrial > Soil > Riparian zone | place: USA: East... | reverse complement strand
GACAATTTCGTGTCGTCGCGAGCCCAGCTCTTCGCCGGAGCCGAAGCAACCGCGCGCAAAACTTTGCAGCACTGCGCACCGGTAGACGGCTTTTCTTTTGGCTTGGAATGAAACGGGCACTCGGTTTGCTCCGAGTCTGTCTTTGTTGCCAGCGCAGCGAACGCACAATGATTTGAGATTGCAAACCACGAGCAGATGGCAACCACGACGATTGCGCCACGCGCGGCGGATTTCATATTTGCCTCAATCGCGCACGCAGGGCGACCGCTCAAGCATTTTCTTCCGGATCGATCAGGGGCGCTACCATGCCTGAGGTCACGCCTTCGGGCGCGATGGTTTCGGTCGTCGCCGGGACAGGCGCGGACGGCGCCGGCGCAAACTCCGGCTGTTTGATTCGCGTCGCCATTAGCATCGCCGTGAATAGCAGCCCTGCAGCTAGGAAGTAGCCGGCGCCGGGAACCTGGAAGGCGTGTCTCGGATCGATTGACCACTTAAAGGTCCATGAGAACAAAAATGGGCCGATGACAAACGCGATGGAACGCAGACTTTGAATTGCTCCCTGCAATTCGCCTTGTTCGCGCTCACTAACGTGATGAGTCATGATTCCTTGCGCGGCCGGGAAAGAAATATTCCACATCGAAATTACTGGGATCGATGCAATGTAAACGGCGCCGTTGCGTGCAAGACCGGCGATCATCATTCCAAATGCGCCAAAAAATTGACCGATGTAAAGTGTGCGCCGTTCGCCGAGCCACTTCACAATCCGGCCAGTGAGTCCGCCTGAAATTACCGCGGTGCAGATGCCGACCACGAAGAGCGACTCTCCAATGCTGCGCGGGCCCCAACCGTAACGGTAGATCGCGTATAGCGCCCAGATCGCGAAAGTCTCGTGCGAGAGGTAGGCAAGAAATTGAATCGTCGCTAGCTTCCACAAATCGGGGTGCGAGCGGAGCAATACGAGCGAGCCAACCGGGTTGGCACGGCGCCAGGTAAATTCCTTGCGGTGCTCAGCTTCAAGGGATTCGGGCACGAAGAGGAAACCATAGAGCCAGTTCGTAAGACTGAAAGCAGCTGCGACCCAAAACGCCATCCGCGGATTGCTGTTGCCAACAATACCTCCGATCATCGGACCAAAAGTGAATCCAATCCCAAACGCAGCACCGATAAGACCAAACGCGCCCGCGCGTTTTTCCTTCGGTGTGACGTCGGTGATGTAGGCGAACGCAGTCGGGATGGTCGAACTGGTAACCCCTGCAATGAGTCGGCCGAGGAACAACCAGCTGAGTGTCGGTGCTAGCGCCATGACTACGTAATCCAAGCCAAGACCAAGACTGGAAAGCAGCAGAACAGGGCGACGCCCGAAACGATCGGACAAAACACCGATCACCGGCGAAAAGAAAAACTGCATCGCCGCAAAGACGGTGAGAAAAATTCCGTTCCAAATCGCAGTGCGTGTCATGTCATTGTTCACAAAACCGAGAATGAGGTTCGGCAGCACGGGTGCGATCAGGCCGAGCGCGACCATGTCGAGCATGACCGTGACGAAGATGAATGCGATAGCGGCTGGACGTGCTTTCATGAGGTATTCGGGATTCGTAAGTTGTTACATCGTAATTAGGGACCGAGTTACCCGCCTTCGCTTCGCTTCGGCGTGGCAGGCGAATCTCGAACCTCAGGTTACGGATTTATGGATAGCGAATCCCGAAAGTAAATCTGCGTTAGCATGTGGCAAGATGCATCGTTTCTCTTATCGCTCACCAAGGACTGAGGTTCACGAAAGTAAAATTCACGGACGCGGTTTGTTTGCGACTGCAGACATTGCCAAGAATGAAATCGTGGCGGTGAAAGGCGGGTACATTATCGATCGGAAAACTTTGCGCGAAAAAATCGCGCCGGTCCTCGGGTCGGTGGAAATTCAGATCGACGACGATCTGTTTATTGCGCCAATAACCGACGAAGAACGCGAGTCGTCGATGTTGTATTCAAATCACTCGTGCGATGCGAATCTCGGAATACGCGGCGAGATTACGTTCGTCGCGATGCGCGACATTCGGGCTGGCGAAGAACTCACGCATGATTGGGCAACCACGGATGACGATGATTACTCCGTCGAATGCAAATGCGGGGCGCCCAATTGCCGAAAAATTCTGACTGGCAAGGACTGGCAGCTTCCGGAATTGCAAAAGCGCTATGAGGGCTATTTCTCAGCTTATCTTACCCGAAAAGTCACGATGCTGGATAGGAGAGTTAAATAGTAGCACGATCTGCCGCCAATGAAGTCCTTAGCATGAAAAGGTTCTTATTAAATGTACTCGTTGCAGCGGGCCTTCTGGCCGGAATAGCAGGTTGCGCCCAGATAAAGAGGCCGGCGGTGCAGACCAAGGCTGCTGCGCTCGGTTCGCGCTTCGATCAAATCGGGTGGGTTTCACTTTATGGGGGTGAGCCGTGCGCGCCGCAAATCATGTTCGATTTTCACGGCACCCGATCAGCGGTCTCGCTGGCCGCACCAAGGCGTGAAACGGAAATCCTTACTAATGCGGCGAAAAAGAATCGCCGCGTTCATGTTCTAGGAAAATGGCGACGTGGCGGAAAATCAAACTGCAGCTACGTTGAAGTTACGAGCGCAGAATGAACCGGGGTAACATCAAATGGCACCATGTCGCCGCCGCGGCACGGACATCGCCAAATCAATAACGATAATGCTCTGATTTAAACGGCCCTTCCACCGGAACGCCAAGGTAATCGGCTTGTGCTCGGGAGAGTTTCGTCAGTTTGACGCCAATTTTTTCCAAGTGCAGACGCGCGACTTCTTCGTCGAGCTTTTTTGGCAGAACGTAAACGCCAACTTTGTAATTTTCTCGATTTTTCCAGAGATCGAGCTGAGCCAGGACCTGATTGGAAAATGAATTCGACATGACAAAGCTTGGGTGACCAGTGGCACACCCGAGGTTCACCAGCCGGCCTTCTGCCAGAAGGAAAATTTCGTGACCGTCCGGGAACGTGTACTTGTCCACCTGGGGCTTAATATTGGTTCTCTTCACGCCTTTGGCTGTGTTGAGTGCATCGACCTGAATCTCATTGTCGAAGTGACCGATGTTGGCGACGATCGCCTGATTTTTCATCCGTAGCATGTGATCGAGCGTGATCACATCGATGTTGCCGCTCGCGGTGATGTAAACATCGCCGCGACCCAGCGTATCTTCGATCGTCGTGACTTCATAGCCTTCCATCGCCGCCTGAAGCGCATTGATCGGATCGATCTCAGCGATCACGACGCGCGCGCCCTGACCGCGCAGCGATTGCGCGCAGCCTTTGCCTACATCGCCGTAACCGCAAATCACCGCGATCTTGCCGGAGAGCATTACATCCAGCGCACGATTCAATCCATCGACCAAGGAGTGCCGGCAGCCATAAAGATTATCGAACTTCGACTTGGTGACGGAATCATTCACGTTGATCGCAGGAACCAGGAGCCCTTTTTCCTGATGCATCTTGTAGAGCCGATGCACGCCCGTGGTGGTCTCTTCAGAAACGCCTCGCCAGTCCTTTACGATTTCGTGCCAGCGATAAGGATTTTCACGATGAATCTCGAGCAGCAAGTCCTTGATTACCTGTTCTTCCTTGTTCGCTGATTTTGTCTTTGCCCAATCGCTGCCTTCTTCAAGTTCATAGCCTTTGTGAATGAGCAAGGTAGCGTCCCCTCCATCATCGACGATCAGTTGTGGACCTTTGCCTTCCGGGTGTGAAATGGCCCGATACGTGCATCGCCAGTAATCCTCGAGCGACTCGCCTTTCCATGCGAACACGGCGATACCGTCCTTGGCGATCGCTGCTGCAGCATGATCCTGCGTTGAGAAAATATTGCAGCTTGCCCAGCGCACGCTTGCGCCAAGATCGGTCAGCGTTTCAATCAACACCGCCGTCTGGATCGTCATGTGCAGCGAACCCGTGATGCGCACGCCCGCGAGAGGTTTCTGCGGCGCGTACTTTTCGCGGATCGCCATTAGACCCGGCATTTCCTTCTCTGCGATGGAGATTTCTTTTCTTCCGAAATCCGCAAGACCGATGTCGGCGATTTTGTAATCCGTTTTTGTGCCTTCGATTGTCGATGTTTCCATAAATTTTATTTCGCCGCTTTTTTGAGTTCGGCAGTTTTATCGGTGTTTTCCCAGGTAATGTCGGGATCGTCTATTTTCCCGAAGTGGCCGTAGTTCGTCGTTTTTGAATAAATCGGGCGCAACAAATCCAGCTGTCGAACAATGTCAGCTGGCTTGAAACTGAATGTCGCCAGCACGCCACGTTCGATTGATTCTTCATCGATCGCGTGCGTGCCGAAGGTGTCGATGTGCACGCTCAGCGGTTGAGGATGACCGATGGCGTACGCGAATTGCACTTCGCATTTTTTCGCCAAGCCAGCAGCCACCACGTTCTTGGCGACCCAGCGACCCATGTACGCCGCGCTGCGATCGACTTTGCTCGGATCTTTTCCCGAAAACGCGCCGCCGCCATGTCTGCCCATCCCGCCGTAAGAGTCGACAATGATCTTGCGGCCGGTCAGACCGGTGTCGCCCTGCGGACCGCCAATGACAAAATTGCCGGTCGGGTTGACCAGAAATTGTGTTTTGTCGTTGAGCATGTCCCCTGGCAATACTTTCTTGATCACTTCCTCGATTACGAAGCTGCGGATTTCGGAGTGTTTCACGTCGCGGCTGTGTTGTGTTGAAACAACAACGCAGGAAATACCGATCGGCTTTCCGTCTTCATAAATCACCGAGACCTGCGACTTCGCATCCGGGCGGAGCCAACCGACTTTGCCGCTCTTTCGGATGCGCGTGAGCTCGCGCTCGAGCCGGTGGGCAAACATGATCGGCGCTGGCATAAGCTCGGGAGTTTCGTCACACGCGTAGCCGAACATCAGCCCCTGGTCGCCAGCGCCCTGCTCAGCGGTATCCTTTCCTTCGGCGGCACGGGCATCGACGCCTTGCGCAATATCGGGAGACTGGCCGGTAATGATGTTGCTAACGAAGATCCGGTCAGCGTGGAAAACGTCATCATCGTTCACGTAGCCGATCTCGCGCACGGTATCGCGCACGATCTGGACATAATCCAGTTTGGCTTTCGAAGTAATCTCGCCGCCGACGATGACGACGTTGCTCTTGGCGTAGGTCTCGCAAGCGACCCGGCTATGGGTATCCTGCGCCAGGCACGCATCGAGCACCGCATCGGAAATCGTGTCGCAAACTTTGTCGGGATGACCTTCCCCAACGGATTCGGAAGAAAAAATGTAACGACGAGACATGGCTAAATAACGTTGAACAGTTGAAGGGTTGAAGCGTTAGAGCAGTCGGCTGCCGATGACGTTATCAATATTGTAGCGATGTCGACAGACATATTGACCAATCATGATGCGTAGATATATCGTTGGCTATTCCCATGGCGTCAACCATTAATTTGTTGCGGCTCCTGGCCGACCCGACCCGGGTGCGTTTACTTCTTCTTCTGGAGCAGGAAGAGCTTTCGGTGGCCGAGTTGCAGCAGATTCTGGGGATGGGCCAATCGCGCATTTCCAGTCATCTCGCCCAATTAAAGAGAGCGGGTGTCGTTTCCGATCGCCGCGTGGGTAAAAATGTGTACTACGGCGCGAACCATCACGGACGGAATCCACAGCGAGAGCGCGTTGAAGAAATTATCCATTTGCTCGCCCACGAACTGCCGGAAACATCGCGCGATCGGACCAGTCTGAAGCTTGTTCTGCACAAACGCCAGGACAAGACGCGCAGATACTTTGACGAGCTCGCCGGCAAGTTCGGGCGGAGCTATGTGCCGGGCCGCTCGTGGGAAGCGCTGGCGCACACGCTCATTACCTTGCTTCCGCCACTGACAGTGGCTGACTTGGGCGCGGGCGAGGGGACGCTTTCGCAATTGCTGGCCAAAAACGCACGTAAGGTCATCGCCATCGATAATTCGCCGAAGATGGTCGAGTTCGGGGGACAGCTGGCAAAGAAACACGGGATCAAGAACCTCGAATACCGGCTTGGCGACATTGAAGATCCGCCGATTGCGAAAAACAGCGTCGATCTGGCAATCTTGAGCCAGGCGTTACATCATGCCATTCATCCCCAGCAAGCTGTCGCTGCGGCCCACGGGATTTTAAAACGCGGTGGCAGGCTGGCGATCCTCGATCTCTTGAGCCACCGATTCGAGCGAGCCCGGGACCTATATGCAGATCATTGGCTTGGGTTCAGTGAAGTGCAGTTGCACCAATTCCTCGAAAAAAGCGGCTTCCGGCAAATTGAAGTGACCGTTGTATCGCGGGAAAAGCAGGGCCCGCACTTCCAAACTGTCCTGGCTACTGGCATAAAGTGAACGCCGCAGCCAGTTCGGGTGTCAATTCTGTGGGCCGTTGATCATGGTCTCGACCGACAAATCTGCAGCGATGACCGGCTTCTTGGATGAAGTGAAGCGGCGCAAGGTGTATCAGGTCGCAGCGGCCTATATCATTGCTGCTGGCGGCATAATTCAACTGGCCTCCGCCGCGTTTCCTGCATGGGAGCTGCCAAACTGGGCACTGCGCCTGGTGATCGTGCTGCTACTGATGGGCTTTCCAATAGCTCTGATCCTCGCCTGGGCGTACGACATCACAGCGCAGGGTGTTCGCGCAACGCCAGCGCCGGCCGTGCCCGGATCGCATCGGCGCAGAAACATAGTCATGCTTGTACTGACCGGTGTGACTATTTCCGCCGCTGCCGGGTTCTTTCTGCTGCCGCGCCTCTCGGCCCACAAGTGCGACAAATCGATCGCGGTGTTGCCGTTTGAAAATCTGAGCGACGAAAAAGAGAATGCGTATTTCGCTGACGGCGTTCAGGACGACGTGCTCACCAATTTATCGAAGATTAGCGACTTGAAAGTGATCTCGCGCACTTCGGTTATGCCGTATCGAGGGAAGGGATCCAACGTTCGTGAAATCGGGAAGGCCTTGGGAGTTGGTGCCATTCTGGAAGGCAGCGTTCGCCGCATGGGCAACCGCGTCCGCGTGAACGTGCAATTGATCAACGCCGACACCGACGAGCACATGTGGGCGGAAGATTACGATCGTGATCTAACCGATGTGTTTGCCATCCAAACGGACCTAGCACAACAAATCGTGCGCGAATTGCAGGCGAAACTGTCGCCAATGGAGAAGGCGCAAATCGAACGCAGACCCACTGAAAACGGTGAGGCCTATCTGGCGTTCATGCAGGGACACGAAATGTTTTATCGAGCTGATAAATTCCGCAGCAATACAGAAAAGGCTGAGCAGCTCTTTGAGAGGGCCACGAAACTCGATCCAAACTTCGCCGGTGCATTTGCAGCATTGGCATGGGTCCACGATTGGAATTACCACGACTTCGATCCAACGCCCGCACGAAAAGAGAAAGCGCGAGCCGCAGCAGTGGAAGCTCTCCGTTTGCAGCCCAACCTGCCTGAGGCCCATCTCGCGATGGGTTTTTATTACTACTATTGCGAGCGTGATTATCAGGCAGCGCTCAACGAATTTGCCATTGCCAAGCTGAGTTTACCAAATTCCCCGGAAGTTTATATGGCCATTGGCGCGATTGAGCGCCGCCAAGGCAAATGGAATGAGTCCACGGCGAACCTGGAGAAGGCCGCCTCCCTCAGTCCCAAGGATTCCTGGGTGCTGCAAAATCTTGCGGACAATTATTACGCTACCAGGAACTTTGATGCCGCAGACAAGATTTTCGACCGCGCCATAGAAGCTGCCCCCAAGTCACTTGGCCCGCGCGCGGAGAAGGCAAAACTTGCGGTGGATTGGAAGGGCGATCTGAGCGTGATGGAGAAAGAGTTGGCGGAAATGCCGACAGGCGTCGATCCAGACGGGCTCGTCACATTCGGGCGCATGCAGCTTTTTCTGTTGCAACGGAAATTCTCCGACGCCCTGGCGGTTCTAAAGCAATTGCCGCAAGATGCCTCTCACTCTGATAAGCCACGAGAACTCTTCGAGGGCGCGATCTATTCCTTCTTGAACGATAAAGAAAAGGCGCTCTCTGCCTTTGAACGCGCTCGACCCATTGCCGAAAAGGCCGTGCGCGAAGGTCCGGATGACGCGTCCCGGCACGTAACTCTTGGCTTAATTCTCGCCGGGCTTGGTGAGAAGGATTTGGCGATTGCCGAAGGCAGACGTGCCGTCCAGCTTCTACCCGAATCGCAAGACGCGCTCGACGGCCCAAAGATGACCGTGGCGCTCGCTCAAATCTACGCCTGGACCGGCGAAAGCGACGAAGCTCTTCAGCTTCTCGATCGCTCGTTAAGTACGCCAAATGGAATCACAGTTTCCTTCCTGAAACTTGATCCGATTTGGGAACCGCTTCGAAGCGACCCACGCTTTCAGGCTTTGATCGACAGATACGAAGCGAAAGTCTAGCTCGGCTTTATTCTTCGCTGTCCGTAACCGCCATCATCGGAACCGCCTGGCAGTGTTCATTTTCGTGTCTATTTCTCCGCCGTTGAATATAGTGCCGCTCAATCCAAATCTCGCATTATGACCAGCGGCTTCTTTGAAGAAGTGAAACGGCGCAAGGTGTACCGCGTGGCGGTGGCTTACATCATCGCTGCTGGCGGCGTCATACAGCTGGCGTCCGCTGCATTTCCGGCGTGGGAATTGCCAAACTGGGCGCTGCGTTTGGTGATCTCGCTGTTGCTGCTCGGTTTTCCGATCGCGCTGATGCTAGCCTGGGCATACGACATCACTCCGCAAGGTGTCCGCGCAACGCCATCGCAGGCCGTGCCCGGATCGCATCGTCGCCGAAACATTATCATGCTGGTAGCGACCGGCGTGATTATCTCGGCTGCCGCCGGTTTTTTTCTGCTGCCTCGGGTCTCGGCGCGCAAGGTTGACAAGTCGATTGCCGTGCTGCCGTTCGAAAGTCTGAGCGACGACAAGGAGAACGCCTATTTTGCGGACGGCATTCAGGACGACGTGCTTACCAACTTGTCAAAGATCGGCGACCTGAAAGTTATTTCACGTACCTCCGTGATGCCCTATCGAGGGAAAGCATCGAATGTTCGTGAAATCGGAAAGGCGCTGGGGGTTGGTGCCATTTTGGAGGGTAGCGTTCGCCGCATCGGCAATCGTGTGCGCGTTAATGTGCAATTGATCAACGCTGAGAACGATGAGCACATCTGGGCGGAGGATTACGATCGCGAGCTGACAGACGTGTTCGCCATCCAAACCGATCTGGCTCAAAAGATCGCGACTGAGTTGCGGGCGCAATTATCGCCAAACGAAAAAGCCCAGATGGAGCGTAAGCCCACGGAGAACGGCGAGGCCTATCTCGCCTTTGTCCAGGCCCACAATCTTTCCGTTGCCCTTGAGGACTTCGAAAAGTTGAAACAAAGTGAGCAGCTTTACCAGCGAGCCATCGAACTCGATCCAAACTTTGCTCTAGCCATTGCGCGCTATTCACACTTGGAAAGCTGGATCTTGCATACGTTCGAACGGACGCCGGAACGTCGCGAAAAAGCTCAGACCCTGGCCGAGAGGGCTTTGCAATTGCAGCCCGATCTGCCCGAAGCGCATCTGGCTCGCGGATTTTCGTATTACTACGGCGACAACAATTACGATGCAGCGCTGAAAGAATTTGAGATCGCGCAAAGCGGATTGCCTAACGAATCGGAGGTTTACCTCGCCCTCGGCGCCATTCAGCGTCGGCAGGGAAAATGGACCGAATCGACCGCCAATCTCGAAAAAGCAGCGAGTCTAAATCCGAAGGACGTCTGGGCGCTGCAAAATCTCACCTTCAACTACCAGATGCTGCGGAATTGGGATTCGGCTAACAAAACCATTGATCGCGCCATTGCATCGGATCCTAACGCCTTGGGACCTTTGGAGGTCAAGTGCCAGCTGGCCGTCGCTGAAAAGGGCGATTTCAGCGTCGCAGAGAAAGCATTTGATGCCGTGAAATCTGTGCCAATGAGCGCTGACCAGAGGCTCAAGACCGCCACTTCCCGGGCGGAGGTGTTTCTACTCGAACGTAAGTACAGGGACGGATTGCAGATCGCCGAAAGTCTGCCGGACGATCAGCTCGCAGCTTTTCCTGGAGCTCTGTTCGGCAAATATTATTCCATCGGTTTTGCACGAAAAGCTTTGCATGACGATGCGGGCGCGCGCGAGGCTTTCTCAAAAGCAAAGAGCGTAGTCGAAGAGCAGCTGAAACGAAGTCCCGACATCGAAAAGACCCATATCCAGGTGGCAAAAGTGCTGGCGCAACTTGGCGAAACGGACGCCGCAGTGGCCGAGGCGCAGCGCGCCACTGAATTACTCCCGGAGAGCAAGGACGCGTTTGGCGGACCGGAAATTGCGGCTGGGGTAGCTGAAGTTTACACTATTCTTGGCGACAACGATCGCGCGATCGAAATTCTGGATGGACTGTTAAACCGCCCCAGCGCTATGACTGCCCAGGTTCTGAAAGTAAATCCGATTTGGGATCCGTTGCGGAGCGATCCACGTTTTCAGGCTCTGCTGCAGAAATACGGTGGCAAGGCCTAGGTGGGAACGGCGGTCGCAATCTGAAAAACGGCATCCGACACATGCGATTTAGGTGCGCCGTTTTCTTTCTTGTCTTTGCGGCAACCGCACAGGCTGACTGGACGATTCTCTCAAGCGCGTCGGAGCCGGGACGCACTGGGATAGTACACAGGCATGTTGTTCTTGAAGACGGTACTCGGAACGAGCGCATCACTGTGGATCTTGCAATTTTTTCTACGAAGTCCTGTGGATTGCGCGTCCTTCAAAATGAGGACGGCGCTGAGAGTCTCTATGACGTGATGAAACATGAAAAATGTCTCGCTGGAGTGAATGGCGGCTATTTCGATGAAAAGTTTGCTCCGATCGGTTTGAGGATAGCGAATGGGCAACCGATCGCTCCGCTAAAGCGCGCGCGGTTAATCACGGGCGTGCTTGTCGCTTCCTCGCGCGGAGTGCAAATCGTGCGCTCCCGTGAATTTTCGCGGCGCCCCACGGTTACTGCAGCAATTCAGTGCGGGCCGTTTCTTGTTGATCGAGGTCAGCCCATTGGCGGTTTGAACGATTCACATCTGGCCCGACGGACTTTTGCGGCGACGACAACCGGTGATCGTGCGTTGGTCGGTGTTTGCTCAGGCGTTTCTTTGGCAGAATTTTCGAAGGTACTTGCGACAACATCGTTCGCCGAAGATTTGAGAATTGAACGCGCGCTAAATCTGGATGGCGGATCGTCGACCGGATTTTGGTTCGCCCGCGAAAATGGCACCGTGTTTTCAATTCCTGAACAGAAATCTGTGCGCGATTTTGTGGGGATTGTTCCAAAGTAGTTTGCGCCGTCATTCCGAGCGCAGTCGAGGAATCCCGTTGCGTTACCTTTAAGCTTCCAAGACGGGATCCTTCGATTCCGCTTCGCTCTGCTCAGGATGACGGATACTGCAAACCGCGTAATCTAAATTCAGATGCGCACGCTCGGAGGTTTTAGATCTGCCGACAGATTTTTCTACGGCGAGATTCGCGGAGACGAAGTTCACGTCTTAAGAAATCCATTCTGGATCGACGTTGAGCCGACCGGTGAGGTTATCCGCCTAACGAATGTCATTGTCGATCTCCCAGTCGCGCCATCGAAATTGATCGCGGTCGGTTTGAATTATGCGGACCACATTGCGGAAATGAAGCGGACCACTTTGGGTACGCCGTTGATCTGGTTCAAATCACCGGGTTCATTGTTGCCACATGGTGGTACGATCGAAATTGCGTTTCCCGAACATCAAACTGATTTCGAAGCGGAGTTGGCAGTCGTCATTGGCAAGACCGCGAAAAATGTCCTCACAGAGCGAGCGCTGGATTTTGTTTTCGGTTACACAATTGGTCTCGATATCAGCGATCGGGACTTACAAAAGACCGAGAAGCAGTTTGGCCGCTGCAAATCATTTGATACCTACACACCGATTGGGCCCTTTGTTTATGCGGATGTCGATGTGAGCGATGTTTCCCTTGAGTTGCTGCAGAATGGAGAGGTGCGCCAGAGCACGCGGACCAGCAGAATGATTTACTCGATTGCGCAAATTATTTCCTTCGCGAGTCAGTCGCTGACGCTACTGCCGGGGGATGTTATTTTGACTGGAACGCCCGCGGGTGTCGGTCGCATTCAAACGGGAGACGAACTTGAAGCAGCAATCGATGATTGGCCGCGTTTGCGGAACAGCGTTTCGATCGCGCGCGATCGTTCTCGCACATCCGAAGGAACGCGCGCAACGATTATAATGTGAAAGACTTGCCTTACATCCTGCCTCTGGTGATATTGGAAGCAGGGAACACTCTCAGGGGACAAAAAAGTGAAAAGTTTTGCTGGACTCGCCAG
>Ga0184605_10000436_pt1 | contig 12405 bp, 18 predicted proteins | sample PLM0_30_coex_FD_132995 | JGI IMG/M metagenome (GOLD analysis project Ga0184605, IMG submission 132995) | Groundwater sediment microbial communities from an aquifer in East River, Colorado, USA - PLM0_30_coex | ecosystem: Environmental > Terrestrial > Soil > Riparian zone | place: USA: East... | reverse complement strand
GACGACATCCTGTTCGCGAGCAAGCTCGACTCAGGCCAGTTCGTCCTCGTCGAGAAGAAAGTCGATCTCCGGGCGCTTGCCCGGGAGGTCGTCGACGAGATGCGCGCCTGCTTCGCCTCCCGGGACGACATCTCGATCGAGCTGTCGGTTCCGGACACGCTCGAGTCAATCGTCGGAGATTCCGACAAGCTCCGTCAGGTCCTGATCAACCTGATCGACAACGCGGTCAAGTACTCGCCCGAGGGCGGCCGCGTCGAGGTCTCGGCCGCGGCGCGCGACGGCGGCGTCCGCATCGCCGTCCAAGACGAAGGAATCGGCATCGCGCCGCTCGAGCAGCGCCGGATCTTCGGCAAGTTCTACCGCGTCGATCCCGCGCTCACACGCGGTGTCGGAGGCACTGGCCTCGGGCTATACATCTGCCGGGAGCTCGTTCGCCGAATGGAAGGCCGGCTCTCGGTCCGCTCCGAGGAGGGCAAGGGCTCGACCTTCGTCGTCGATCTCCCGGTTGGGGCCGCGCGCAGCGACGAGCGCGGAACTGCGGTCGCGCAGACCGCGTAACGCTCCTACCCCGCGATCGCCGCTTTGCTGACGATGTCGTAGAGCGGTCGCTGCTCGATAACCATTTCGCCGTCCGCGATCTGGTGGTCGCGAAGGATCGCGTACTGATCGCGGTCGCGATGGATGTCGTCGTAGTCGCCCGGCTTCATGTCCACGCGTCCCAGACAGGCGGCGTCGGCGCATTCGCAGAGGAACGGGATCAGCTGCTCGGCCGGAACGATCGCGACCGCGAGCGCCTGCAGGCGCTCGTTCGCGCTTCGGGACATCTGCTGGATTTGGACCAGCCGGTCGTTTCGAGAATCCATCGCCTAGGCGACGGGATCGCCTCTCCGCGGATCGGTCTCGGCTGCGTAGTCGGTCGCGGTGACCTTCTGGACGATCGTCCACCCATCGCGGTGGTCGATGATCTTCTCGACCTCGAGGATCTCGTGGCCAGAGGCGACCACGAAGAAGGTCGAATGGGCGCGCACCGATTCGTACTCCCTATGATTCATGTTGACGGTCTGGGTGCAGTCTTCGTTGCTGCATTCGCAGACGAACTGCCTCGCCCCGTCCTGAAAGCCGTCAGAGAGCTCGAGCAGCCGCTCGTTGACCTCGCGAAACAACGCCTGGTTGCGCGCCAGCCGTTCCAGAGAAACAGACATGGCCGTCCTTCCTGCTGCTGGGCACCGGGCGGAGACCTCTGAAGCGACGCCAGCAGCCAAGGCTGGAGAGCGGCGGAGGAGACGGGAGACGCCAAGCGGGCGGCCGGCCTTACTCGGAGGGTATCACCGCCTTGCATCGCCTAGCATCGGCCAATGGCTGCGCCGATCAAGGTCGGAGTCTGTTCCTGGGCGGACGAGACGCTCACCAAGGTCTGGTACCCGAAAGCCGTCAAGTCCGGCGAGGACCGGCTGCGCTACTACGCCGAGCGCTTCGACGTCGTCGAGGCCAACTCGACCTACTACCGTCTGCCCGATCCGCACATGGTCGAGAACTGGGCGGAGCGAACCCCGCCCGGCTTCACGATGCACGTGAAGGCGTTCGGCGTCATGACGCGCCATCCGGTCAAGGTCGACCAGCTCCCGACCGACCTGCGTGACGTCCCCACCGACGCGCGCGGCCGCGTCGACAGGCCGCCGCGCGAATACCGGGCGGAGGTCTTCAAGCGCTTCCACGACTCCCTCGAGCCGCTGCGCTCGACCGGGAAGCTCCACGGAATCCTGATGCAGTTCCCGCCCTACGTCGTGTACAGGCCGCAGTCGCTCGAGTACCTGGAGTGGTCGCGGGAACAACTTGGCGGCGACGAGATGCTGGTCGAGTTCCGACACGCAAGCTGGCTCGACGAGGAGAATCGCGCCGACACGCTGCGCTTCCTCGAGGAGCACGGCATGACCTACGTGACGGTCGACGCCCCGACGACCGGCGGCAAGAACGTCCTCCCCACCGTCGTCGCAGCGACCACCGAGACCGCCTACATCCGCTTCCACGGCCGCAACGCGGAGACATGGAACAAGCGGACTGGAAGCGCCGCCGAGCGGTTCGACTATCTCTACTCCGAGGACGAGCTGCGCGAGTGGGTGCCGCGCCTGAAAGAGCTGGCGGGCGAGACCCAAACCGTCTACGCGATGTTCAACAACAACGGCCGCTCGGCCATGTCGTCAGTGCGGCCACCTGAGGCGAAGGACAACGGGCACGATGGATTCGTCGCGCAGGCCCCGACGAACGCGCAGATGCTGAAGCGGCTTTTGGGCCAGTAGCAGCCAGGGCTATCATCAGTCGAGGCCGGTTTCGACGAAAGGGGGCGACATGCCGGAGCGCGTCCTGACCCAGCTTCCCCAGGGCGTCGTCCTCGTCGATTCGAACCTGGTGATCGACTATGCGAATCCGGCCGCGGAGCGGTTGCTCGGGGTTGGAACGCCGGGCGATCTCCTGCCCGATCCCTGGCCCGACTTCTCGCTCCGAGAGCTCGCGGCGACCCTCTTCCACCCCGATCCGCCAACCGGCGGGACGCTCGTCGAGACCGACCACCACTTCTTCTGGGTCGAGGGCCTTCCCCCCTCGACGGCCGAGACCGCGATCCTGATCGTCGACGATGTGACGGAGCGCGAGCGGGCACGCCGGAGCGAGCGGGAATTCGTCGAGAACGCGGCCCACGAGCTGCGAACGCCGCTGGCCGCGATCATCAGCGTCATGGACGTGCTCGAGAGCGGTGCCAAGGACGTTCCCGAAGCACGCGATCGCTTCCTCAAGCACATCCGCGTCCACAGCGAGCGGCTCTCACGGCTCGCGAGGTCGCTGCTCATCCTCGCTCGGCTCCAGACCGGCGCCGAGCAGCCGCGGTTGACGGTCGTGCCGGTCGGTCCGCTCCTGGAGGAGATCGCGGGCCGCCTCGACCCGGCCCTCGGCGTCGAGGTCACGGTCCGTTCGTCGGCCGAGACCGGAGCGCTGGCGGATCGCGACCTCCTGCATCGGGCGCTCACGAACGTGGCCGAGAACTCCGCCAAGCACACCCAGAAGGGCAAGATCGTCCTCGAGGCCCGCGGTTACGGGACGAACACGGAGATCGAGATCCGCGACACCGGCCCGGGAATGAGCGACGAGGAGCGGGCTCGGGCTTTCCAGCGCTTCTATCGCTCCTCGAACGGCACCGACGGCTTCGGCCTCGGTCTCGCGATCGCGCAGGAGGCCGTGCTCGCAATCGGCGGCACGATCGAGCTCGAGTCCAAGGCGGGCGTCGGCACGCGCGTCCGAGTGGCGCTGCCGAGCGCGAAGATCCTCGGCTGATGGGCGAACGGATCCTGATCGTCGAGGACGAGCCCGCGATCGCGGAGGCGGTCGAGTACGCGCTGAAGGCCGAGGGCTTCGACGTCGAGGCGATCGACGACGGAAAAGCCGCACTGGCGCAGGCTCGCACGCAGGCCTACGACCTGCTCGTCCTCGACCTGATGCTGCCCGGTCTCTCCGGTGTCGAGGTCTGCCGGCGGCTGCGAGACGAGAGCGCCGTGCCGATCCTGATGCTGACCGCGAAGGACAGTGAGGTCGACCGGGTGCTCGGGCTCGAGGTCGGCGCCGACGACTACGTGACGAAGCCGTTCTCCGTACCCGAGCTAGTGGCGCGCGTTCGGGCGCTGCTGCGCAGGCGGGAACTCGACACGCGTCCGACGATCGCGAAGCTCCGTGTCGGCGAGCTCGAGCTCGATCTCGCCCAGCACGAGGCGCGGGTCGACGGCCAGCACATCCCGTTGACCGCCTTCGAGCTGAAGCTGCTCGCGCTGCTCGCCGCCGAGCCGGGACGCGTCTTCTCGCGCGGGGAGATCATGCGCCATCTCTGGGCCAGCTCGTATGTCGGCGACGAGCGGGCTTGCGACCTGCACGTCTCGAACATCCGCCGCAAGATCGAGCGCGACCCGGCTCGGCCCGAGCGGCTCGTGACGGTCCGGGGGAGCGGCTACAAGCTCCAGCCTGTGTAGGCAAAAGCTCACAAAAGGCGTATGCGCCGCCTGCGAAAAGCGGCTTAGGCTCGCCGCGTGTACCTGGACGAATTCCGTACGGCGGTCGCGAGTCTCACCGGCGAGCTGGCGCTCGTCTCGGTGTGGGGTGAACTCGACCTATACACCGCGGAGCGCCTTCGGGCTCGAATCGACGAGGCCGGCGCTGTGGGGGCGGACACGGTCCTCGTCGACCTGTCAGAGGTCAGCTTCGTCGACTCCACCTCGCTCGCCGTGCTGGTCCAGGAAACGAAGCGTCTGGAGGGTCGCGGCCACTCCCTCGTCCTCGTGACGAACGACCCACGCACTCGCCGGGTCGTCGAGGTGAGTGGTCTCAACCGGGTTCTTCGAACCTTCGCGACCCTTCAGGACGCTCTCATCGAGCTCGCACGCGTGCCGCAGGGGTTGACAGAGGCCGAAGCATGAGCGGGTCGACGAAGACCGCGCCCACGCAGCCGAGCCTGCTCTTCTTTCATTCAGCCGCCTCTGGCCGCTGCCGCCGCGTCGAGGGCTTTCTCGCGCAGGTGCTGCAAAGGCGTTCGAACCACGACACGTTCAAGCTCCTGCGCGTGGATGCCGACGCCCAGGCCGACCTCGCCGAGCGGTTCAAGATCGAGACGGTTCCCACCCTCGTCGTCGTAGCCGACAAGCGCGCCCAGGCCTGGCTGCCGAACCCGCAAGGCTGCCGCGACATCGAACGATTTCTCGCCCCGTGGCTCCACTGAGCCCGGGCTGACCGTCCACGGCGACGGATTCCTCTCCCCCGTCGCCGTGGAGGGATCAGCCGATACCGTCTCGCCCCATGCTGCCCTGGTCCGTCGACTTCGCTGGCCGGCTCGAAGAGCACTCGTTCGAGAGTGAGGCATTAAGGGGGAACGCCCTCGGCGACCCGCACGTGCGGCCGCTCTGGGTCTACATGCCGCCCGGCTACGACGACGAGCCCGACCGCCGGTACCCGTCGATCTACCTGATCCAGGGCCTGACCGGCCAGCTCGACATGTGGCGAAACCGCGCCGCTTTCCGCAAGAACCCGCCGGAGCTGATGGACGAGCTGTTCGCCTCCGGCGAGGCGCCGCCCGCCGTCCTCGTCTGGGTCGACGCCTGGACCTCGCTCGGCGGCAGCCAGTTCCTCGACTCGCCGGGCACCGGCCGCTACCACACCTACCTCTGCGACGAGGTCGTCCCGTGGGTCGACGCGAGCTACCGCACCCTCGCCGACCGCGATCACCGTGCGATCACCGGCAAGTCGAGCGGAGGCTACGGCGCGATGGTGACGCCGATGCTTCGGCCGGACTTGTTCGGCGGCTTCGCCACCCACGCCGGCGACGCACTCTTCGAGACCTGCTACCTGCCTGACTTCCGCGTGTCGGCCCGCGCATTGCGCGACGAGTACGATGGCTCGTTCGACCGCTTCTGGGAGGACTTCCGCTCCCGGCCCCCTTTCTCGAAGAAGACGGACCACACCCTCCTGAACGACTGGTGCATGGCCGCGTGCTACTCCGCCGACGAGGACGGAACGATCCACCTCCCCTACGAGCCGCTGACCGGAGAGCTCAGGCCCAAGATTTGGGAGCGCTGGCTCGCCTGGGACCCGGTGCGAATGGCGCCCCGCTACGCGGAAGCTCTACGCTCGATGAAGGCGATCTACATCGACGCCGGCAACCGCGACGACGTCTACCTCGACCTCGGCGCCGAGGCTTTCCGAGGCAGGCTCGAGGAGCTCGGGATCAGCGACTACTTCTTCGAGCTCTTCGACGGCACGCATGCCGCCATCGAGTACCGCTACCCGCTCGCGGTCAAGTACCTGGCCGAGCGGCTGGCGCCATGATCGTTGCGACGCCGCCGCCTCTCGTCTGCCTCGATCCCGGGCACGGGACGCCGCCCGCAATCGGGCGGCAGACCGAGCCGATCGGGCCGGGGTCGGGTGTGCTGAAGATCAAGGACGGCGGCGGCGCCTCGGGTGAGGCGGCTGTGAACCTCGCGATCGCGACCAAGACAAGAACGCTGCTCCTCCGCCACGGCTACCGCGTCGCGATGACGCGCACGGGCTCGGTTTTCCGCTACGGGAACGGCGGCAACATCGCCCGCGCACAGTTCTGCAACCGCAGGCATGCCGCGCTGATGCTCCGGATCCACGCCGACGGCGCGGCCGACCGCGCCCTGCACGGCTTCGCGACCCTGTATCCCGCCTTGCACAAGGGCTGGACGGACGACATCTACGCGCGCAGCCTGAAAGCGGCGCGGCTCGTCCAGGCCGCGGCCGTTCGCGCGACCGGCGCCGCCGACCGCGGGCTCGTCAAGCGCACCGACCTGACCGGCTTCAACTGGGCTGACGTGCCCGCGATCCTCGTCGAGTGCGGCTTCATGTCGAATCCGACGGAGCGGTGGCGGCTGCAGTCGAGCGCCTACGAGTGGAAGGTCGCGCGCGGCCTGACTGCCGGCGCAACCGCATTCATTTCTCGGTAGAACCCTTCATCTCGCGCGCGGCGGCCTGACCGCGCTCGTGCACGGCTGCGCGCTTCTCGTCGAGCGTCGGGGAGTCCACGGCGTCGACCGTCGTCTCGCCCGATTCGAACTCCTCCCGCTCCTCGACGAGCGGCTTCGACTCGTCGAGCTTGCGCCGCAGCTCGTCGGCGCGCGGGTCGGCAGCCTGCTTGGGTTGACGCCGCAGCGTCCGGTACGCCACGCCCGCGGCGCCGAGCGCACCGGCGATCCAGGCTGCGCGGTTCCTCACGACCGCGATGCTACTCTTCCCCGGCTTCCTGCCTCGCCGTCGCGCCGTCCCGCCCCGAAGCGGCGCCCGCAGGCGAGGCCGACTCAGACCGTGGGAAGGAGTGATTCGGGACGATGATCGACTACGAAATTCTGCTGATGCTCGACCCCGAGCTGCCGGAAGAGCGCCAGAACGAGATCGTCCAGCGCGTGCGCGAGAACATCGAGCGCTCGGGCGGTAGCTGGGGGGGCCACGACGTCTGGGGCCGGCGCCGGCTCGCCTACGAGATCGACCACAAGGCCGAGGGCGTCTACCACCTGCTCACGTTCGACGCCGAGCCCGAGGCGCTGGCCGAGGTGTCCCGGGTGCTGAAGATCACCGACGGCGTCATGCGCCACCTCGCGGTCAAGCGTACGGCGGCGACAGGTCCGGCGCGGCCGCTAGAAAGTAGCGTCGAACGCAGGCAGGATTCCGAAGACCAAGCGACACCCGTCGGGTGAGGAGGTTTTAGATGGCCGCCAACATCAACAGAGTCGTGCTCGTGGGGAATCTGACGAAGGATCCCGAGCTCCGGCACACGCCGAGCGGGACTGCCGTCTGCAGCCTGCGGCTCGCCGTCAACACGCGCCGCAAGGACGCCGCCACCGGCGAGTGGACCGAGAAGCCGAACTACTTCGACATCACCGTCTGGGGCAACCAGGGCGAGAGCTGCGCGCAGTACCTCGCCAAGGGCCGGCCCGTCGCCGTCGACGGCCGCCTCGAGTGGCGCGAGTGGGACGCCCAGGACGGAACGAAGCGCCAGGCCGTCGAGGTCATCGCCGACAGCGTTCAGTTCCTCGGCAGCCGTGGCGACGGCGAGGGCGGAAGCCAGCCGCAGTTCGTCCCCGCGGGCGCGGCCGCACAGACCGAGAACGCCGACTTCGCCGCAGGCGCGGACGACGACATTCCCTTCTAATGGCGCAACAGAAGGACCGACAGCAGCAGCGCCGGCGCGGCGGGCCGACCACCGGCCCGATCCGGAAGAAGAACTGCTGGTTCTGCCGGAACAAGATCGTCGAGGTCGACTGGAAGGACGCGAACCAGCTCCGCCGCTACGTCTCGGAGAAGGGGAAGATCCGCTCGCGGCGGATCACCGGCGCCTGCCGGCGTCACCAACGGCAGGTCGCCGTGGCGGTGAAGCGGGCGCGCGAGATGGCGCTCTTGCCATACGTCGCCGAGGGCCGGGAGGAGCGCCCGGACGGCCGGCGTGACCGCGGCGACCGCGGCGACCGCGACCGGGAGCGTTGAGCGGCGATGCAGGTCATCCTCCGGGAGGACATCGAGAAGGTCGGGCTCCGAGGCGAGGTCGTCGACGTTGCCCCGGGCTTCGCGCGCAACTACCTCCTGCCGCGGCGGCTCGCCGAGCCCGCCGCACCCGGCCGGGTGGCCGAGCTCGAGAAGCTCGCCTCCAGCCGGTCGCAGCACGAGGCCCAGAGCTTCGAGCAGGCCAAGGAGCTCGTGCAGAAGCTTGAAGACGCGGAGCTCCGCTTCGACGTCCAGGCGGGCGAGACCGGCACGCTCTTCGGCTCGGTCACCGCGACGGACATCGCCGACCGCGTCTGGGAGACGCAGCGGGTCCGGATCGACCGGCGCAAGCTCGACCTGCCGGAGTCGATCAAGCGAATCGGCCGCTACCAGGTCCCGGTCGAGCTTTTCGCCGACGTGACCGCGACGCTTCGGCTCGCGGTCGTGCCCGAGGGCGGAGAGCTGCCGCCGGAGGAGGAGCTGCAGGCACTCGACGAGGTCGCTGCCCAGGAGGAAGCAGCCGCCGCTGCGGAAGCCGAAGAGGCGCGCGCGGCCGAGGCAGCCGCTACCGAGGCGGCCGTCGCAGAGGCGGAGGCCGAGGCCGAGTCCGAGGAGCAGGTTCCCGACGACGCCTTCGATCGTGCCGTCGACTCTGCCGTGGAGACCTCCGCCGAAGCGCCGGCGGACGAGAGCCAACAGACGTAGTTCTAGTTTGGCTCCCGGCTTGCCGGGGAAGATCGCCCGCATGCGCTTCCAAGCTCTCGCGGGGGCGCTCGTCGTCTCCCTCATCGCCTCCGGGCTCGCGCTCGCGGGTACGCGTGCCGACGAAAGCGCGAGACCGGACCTGATCGTCAGCTCCGTCTTGACTCCAGACGGCTTCGTCGTCTTCCAGGGCAGCGGCTTCCAGGTCCGTGACCGCACGCGCAACATCGGGGGCGCGTCCGCTCGCGCGACGGTGACGCAGTACTACCTGCGCGCAAACGGGCACCGGACGGCTGTCGGGCGCCGCTCGGTGGCGCGGCTGAGATCGCATCGATCGTCGACCGGCTCGGCGACTGCGACTGCACCCGTGACTCTCGAGCTCGGGGCCTACTCCTTGGTCGCCTGCGCCGACGGCGGGAGGGTCGCCAGGGAGGCGAACGAGCGCAACAACTGCCGCACCGCTGCGACGAAAGTCATCGTCAAGAAGCCTCCGCCTCGGGTCTAGGTCGGTTCTACACCAATCTTTTCCCCAGCGGTTTCCACCGCTGGGGATTGCGACACGAACTTCCCGCAAGCAGCGGAGAAACTTCCCACAGATCTGTCCGGTCGATTTGCGAACATATGTTCCATAGTGCCTGCAGAGCGCCGGAACCTGTCTAGTAGGAACGAGCCTCTTATGCACAGGCCTTCACATTCGGGCCTGTCCGGGATTGACTACGCGGCTATGGCTAAGGTCGCCCAGCTCGCCCAGGCACCGCAGCCCTCGCAGACCGCCCCTGTCCCGCCTCAAAATCTCGACGCCGAAGAATCCGTCCTCGGCGCGATGATGATCTCCCCCGGGGCGATCGGGGCGGTCAGCGAGGAGCTCGACGCCTCCGATTTCTACCGCGAGAGCCACGCGAAGATCTACCGCGCCGCGCTGGCTCTCTATGCCAAGGGCGAGCCGGTCGACGCGATCACGCTTGTCGACGAGCTCGAAGAGCGCGGCGAACTCGAAGGGGTCGGCGGCAAGGTCCGCATCCACGAGCTCGCGGCGCTCGTCCCCGCGAGCGGGAACGCCGGCCACTACGCGCGGATCGTGCGCGAGATGGCGACGCTGCGCGGCCTGATCAACGCGGGCAGTGAGATCTCCCGTCTGGGCTGGGAGCGCCCGGGCGCGGCCGGCGACTTGGTCGACAAGGCCGAGCAGGTTGTCTTCGATCTCTCGCAGGCGCGCGTCACGGGCGAGTTCACTCACATCGACGAGCTTCTGAAGGAGGGCTTCGAACGCATCACCGCCCTCTACGAGGCCGGCGCCGACGTTACCGGTGTTCCCTCCGGGTTCCGCGATCTTGATCGGCTGACGTCGGGCTTCCAGCCCGGCAATCTGATCATCGCGGCCGCCCGCCCCTCCATGGGTAAGTCGGCGCTCGGCCTCTGCATGGCGGCGAACCTCGCCGTGCGCCACGAGACGCCAGTCGCGATCTTCACGCTCGAGATGTCGAAGTCGGAGGTGACTCAGCGCCTGATGTGCAGCGAGGCCAAGGTCGAATCGAACCGGCTGCGGACCGGCAAACTCGGCCCCGACGACTGGCCGCGCCTGACGGCAGCCTGCGACAAGCTCGCGAAGGCGCCGATCTACGTCGACGACACGGGCTCGATCACGATGATGGAGATCCGCTCCAAGGCGCGGCGCCTGAAGACGCGGGAGCCCAACCTCGGCCTGATCGTCGTCGACTACCTGCAGCTGATGACCTCGGGCGCGACAGTCGAGAACCGCGTCCAGGAGGTCTCCCAGATCTCCCGGAACCTGAAGGTGCTCGCGCGTGACCTCGACGTACCGATCTTGGCGATGTCCCAGCTCTCGCGGGCGGTCGAGCAGCGCCACGACAAGCGGCCGATCCTCTCCGACCTGCGCGAATCGGGGTCGATCGAGCAGGATGCCGACCTCGTCATGTTCATCTACCGAGACGAGTACTACAACGACGAGAGCGACCAGCAAGGGCTCGCTGAGATCCACCTCGCCAAGCACCGGAACGGGCCGACCGACTCGGTCAAGCTCTCGTTCCTGAAGCGGTACGCGAAGTTCGCGGACCTGGCAGCGGCGGCGTAACCGATCGGGAGGTGACTGAAGTTGTTCGAGCAGACGATCGTCCTCCTCGGCTCGGCAACTGATTTCGCCGTCGTCTGCCAGGCCTGCGAGAGCGGCGGGCTCGGGTTCGGCGAGGAGCAGCCGCCGCTCATTCGCGGCAAGCTCGGCGTCGGGCACGACCTCGGCTGGACGGAGTGCCGGCGCGGCCACCGCATCCGAGCCGTCCGCGCGGGCCGCGACGTGCATGTCGAGATGACTTCGCCGCTCTGGTGAGCTTCACGTAGCCGCCCGTTCGGGCAGACTTCACCCACGTGCCGGCGACTGTTGTAGTAGGCGCGCAGTGGGGAGACGAAGGCAAGGGCAAGATCGTCGACCTGCTCGCCGAGCATTCGGATCTCGTCTGCCGCTACAACGGCGGCCCGAACGCCGGGCACACGATCGTCGCGGACGGCGAGACCTACAAGGTCCGACATATCCCGTCCGGCATCCTGCGCGGCAAGGAGTGCGTGATCGGCGCCGGCTGCGTGGTCGATCCGGAGGTTCTGGTCGAGGAGCTCGACGAGCTCGCCGGCCGCGGGATCGCGATCGATCGCCTGCACCTCTCGACGAACGCCCACGTGATCATGCCCTGGCACGTAGCGATCGACCAGGGCGGCGAGCGGCGGCTCGGCAAGCTGAGAATCGGGACGACCAAGCGGGGAATCGGCCCGACCTACGCGGACAAGGCCTTCCGGCTCGGGATTCGGGTCCAGGATCTGCTCGACCCGAAGATCCTGCGGCAGAAGCTCGAGGTCGCTCTCGCGGAGAAGAACGTCTGGCTCGAGCGGGTCTACGGCGCGCCGCCGCTCGAGCTCGAGCAGCTCGCGGCCCGCTACGAAGAACTGGCCCAGCGGCTGCGCCCGTACATCACCGACACGTCGCTCCTCGTCGACCGCGCGCTTCGCGAAGGAAAGACTGTCCTGCTGGAGGGCGCGCACGCCACGCTGCTCGATCTGGATCACGGAACGTATCCCTTCGTCACCTCGTCGAGCACCGTCGCCGGCGGCGCCGCGCCGGGTATCGGGATCGGCCCCACGCGGATCGACGAGGTGATCGGCGTCGCCAAGGCCTACGTGACTCGCGTCGGTGAGGGCCCGTTTCCGACCGAGATCGAAGGCCGCGATCAGGCGCGCCTGCGGGAGCTCGGCGGTGAGTTCGGGACCGTCACCGGCCGCGAGCGCCGCTGTGGCTGGCTCGATCTCGTCGCCCTGCGCTACGCGGTGCGCCTGAACGGGATCACGTCGCTCGCGCTGACGAAGCTCGATGTGCTGTCCGCGTTCGCCAAGCTGCCGGTCTGCGTCCGCTACCGCCTCCGCGACGGCAGCGAAACGGATGAGTTTCCCGCTTACCAGTCGGACTTCCACCACTGCGACCCTGTCTACGAGACGCTGCCGGGCTGGGCGGAATCGCTCGACCAGGTCGCGCAGCTTCGCGACCTCCCGGATGCTGCGCGACGCTACGTCGAGTTCGTCGAGGAACAGCTCGACGTCGAGATCTCGCTGATCGGCACGGGCCGGGACCGCGAGCGCGTGCTGGCCCAGCACGGGCCGGCTGCCCTGGCGGGCTAG
>Ga0184605_10000435_pt1 | contig 12413 bp, 13 predicted proteins | sample PLM0_30_coex_FD_132995 | JGI IMG/M metagenome (GOLD analysis project Ga0184605, IMG submission 132995) | Groundwater sediment microbial communities from an aquifer in East River, Colorado, USA - PLM0_30_coex | ecosystem: Environmental > Terrestrial > Soil > Riparian zone | place: USA: East... | reverse complement strand
TGTTTTGCTGTTTACATGTCTTCTCAATAATTTCATAGATTCGTCAGTCGACATATCGAGTTGTATGCCATTGACCAAGGTTTTGCTCACCCTAGCACGAATCTGTTTTAGAGCAGTAGGGTTGGTAAAGCTCATAGGTATTCTTCCCAACCACTATCAGTTAAGCGGCCCCTAACTTCGAAATTATTAGGTTCGACTTGTTATAGAGTCTTATTTTTGCTTCTTCCACAAATAAGTATACCTTACTTTCCTATTTAATACCTGTTCCTCTGTTAACTTATCATTATCAGAATGTCAGATGCTGTAATATTCAATTGACATAACAGATACACACCTGTATTATCTGTATAGACAGATTATTATTGCTAACACATTAATGTTATGAAAAAGTGTTAACTGGAGAGGGAGTTAAACAGATCCTATATTCTGAAATAGAAGATATAGGTAAGGAAAAAATTCAAGCAGGCATTGCTTCAAGCATTGAATTATCACAACAATATACTGATAAGATAATGAGGAAATGTATCGCAAGGCTTGCTTATGAATCAAATGATAATCATAATGATGATATTGATCTAGCCATTGGAACACTATGCGAGGCACTTCTTCATTTTATGCTTACAATTTGTACATTACCCTCAGAACGGAAAGTCAAAGCTAAAAATGATCTGGTTCTTGATGTGGTTGTACCAAATTTGCAAAGCTTAATAAAAAATCCCGTGAAAGCAATTATTATTCAAATTATAAAGGATAAAGTAGTGATGGATTCAAAGGAAATATCAGTACTGGAATTCTTGCAGCCAAATTATATGAATATTTGGTTGATCTCTGTTAGACCACTTTTAACAAAGAAATATACAACATATAGTGTGTTCCCCAATAATGCTGTATCGCATAAAAATTATTCAAATATCATAATAGATATTAATGATTTTTTAAAAGAAATAAGAGATAAAAGCTTTAGGTTTATTCATTGATCATTTGGAAAAATGTCTTTAGGACCGCTGTTCAATATGAGACAGAGACTACTCTATATTCATTGAAATCAGGAAGATGTAAAGTTTACTAACTACGTTTAATAGCTCTTTACAGCAGGAAACATTATAATCAGTGAGTGGGATCAGCCGGGGCGTTTGTGAACTATGAAATAAATTTAATTTAGAAATCTTGTAGTTTAGAACAGATCCTGCTACTACTTGATTTGGTATGTTAACACAAAAACTTATTTATTTATCTCAGAATTCTAAGATGCATATCTTGAAGAGCTTTGACCTAAATGCACATTCTGTCTCAATAAGTAAGCACAGTACAATTTGCACCCTTCTTAATATCTTTATTATATTATTGCTGGTGGTCAGTATATTAGCGACAGCCAATTCTTTCCATCCCTCTTATGCTCAGAAAGAGCGACAACAAGTTAAACTTACTGCCCTCTTTGTTGATCCAGAGGCGAGATGGAAAACCCTAGTTCCGCCAGCTCTACAGGAACTGAGAGCGAGACATCCAGATCTTGACATACAGGTAAACTACACTATTTATCCGTACAATGAGGCTAGAACACACATGTTAAAGTCTATGGCCAATCGAACACCTGTTGATTTGATATCTTTAGATCAAATTTGGCTTGGAGAGTTTGCTAACAAATCCTACATTGTAGACCTTACTGACCGTGCCATGAGTTGGGGAAAGCTCTCAGATTGGTATCAAGCAAATTTGGATGGTAATGTGTATAATGACAAAATCTATGGCATCTGGGCGTGGACTGACGTTAGGTCAATATGGTACTGGAAGGATCTACTGAATCAAACAGGAGTTGATCCTAGCTCTTTAAAAACATGGGATGGATATATTGACTCTGCAAAAAAACTCAATAGTGCATTAGGACAACAAGGAAGACATGGAGTGGAGCTTGTTGGCGGCCCAGGATCTCAAAATGAATGGTATCCGTTTCTATGGATGCAGGGTGGAGATATACTTCAAATAAAATCAGGACATCCGACGAAGGGTTCGTACTGGTTTCCGACATATAACAGCACAGAGGGTGTCAAAGCTCTTGAATTTTTCAGACAGTTAGTTGATAATGCAAACGTAAAGCCCATAACCATCAATTTTGAGAAAGAATTTGCTAATAAGAAATATGCAGTAATGCTTGGTGGGTCATGGGTACCAGGACAATTTCTACCTTTAACAAAACGAAGTTTTGAACAAAAAATAGGAATGATTCCGATGTTTCCAGTCCCAACCAAAAGTACGCCTACTGCAACTATTATGGGAGGATGGTTATTAAGCATCCCTCAGGCCTCAAAGAATAAAGACTTGACATGGGAATTAATTACTATAATGCTAAAACCTGAGATCCTTTCTCCTATGCTAGCAAAATATGGATACCTGCCCACACAAATACCTATAGGTGAAGGCCAATATTCAACGGAGTTGCGAAAATCAATTCCATACTATGACGATTTGATCTCTTTGATCTCCTCTGGCCATTCTAGGTCTAACATACCAGAATATCCACAAATAGCCGATCAGATTAGAGAGGCTGTCGATAATGTTTACGCTGGGTCGAAGACACCTAAACAAGCATTAGATGATGCTGTTGCAAAATCTGCAAAAGTTCTCGGATGGTAGCGTCATTAGAATCTTCGTGTGTTTAGTTGCAATGCAGTTCAATTGAATAATTTGCTACTGTGCTCGAGTGTGAAAAATGCGCCGTCAGCAGACAGGTTAACAGACTAAATTCAACAACTATTTTAAACTACTCTTCGTTCGTTTAAAGGCAGTTTAGCATAGCCGCCATCACATCTACAAATTTAACCAGCATTAAACAAGATTAAAACAATCCTTCCAATGATGTATAATAATTGCGATGAAAGGAGATGAAACTGCAGTAGAAGTACAAAGGATTAACTCTGAGTTCTATCATGCCTTTGAGAGTCTGTCAATTGAAAATATGGATAGATTATGGAAACATGAAGATGATAATGCTGTTTGCATACATCCAGGTTGGGATTTATTTACTGGCTGGTTGGCTATACGTGAGAGTTGGATAACAATATTTCGCAACACAGAGATGATAAAATTCATAATTACAAATACAAAGATAAGAACCTTCGATAATATAGCAGTAGTTGTATGTTTAGAAAATATAGAGACTTCAATTAATGGACAAATTACTAGGTTTGGCGTTATTGCTACTAACGTATTTGAACATGATGAAGAAAATGGCTGGTTACTTTTTCATCATCATGGCTCATCTGTATCAAATTACATTCCGCCAAACATCTCTTCTGAATATTAAGAAGTGGATTATGTAATGCTGTCGCTACTGTCAAACGCAAAAAAAGCTAAAGTCTCAATACATATTGTCCCAATACCTTAGGTCACCATCTGTGCTTAAATCTGAACCAAGGAATGCATGGAAGTAGATTATAAGGTTAAACGGCGAATAGTGACTCAATAGTTTTCAAGACTACAATAGCAATAAATAAAGATATGATAGCGTTTATACATTACGACAAGTCATCGATGAAGAGCAATGTCCTACAATCCCCAGATAATCAAGGACTAATATGTGATGACCTCCCATTGAGTTACCCATTCTTAAAGTGGGCTGGTGGAAAAACTCAGATACTATTTGAATTAGAGAAATTCGTTCCATCAGAGTTTAATCGATACTTTGAACCTTTCCTTGGCGGAGGCGCGGTGTTCTTTCATTTGACTACTAAGAATCTTCATTTCACAGCTTATCTTTCTGATACAAATGAAGAGTTAATTACAGTCTATAGAGTCGTAAAAGGTGATGTAGAAAAACTAATCGACATTCTTAAAAAGCATCAGAAAGACTATGACAAGGGCCCTACTGAATTCTACTATGAATTAAGGAAATTTGTTCCACCTACAGATGTTGAGAGGGCAGCCCGATTCATTGCACTTAACAAGACATGCTATAATGGCCTCTATCGGGTAAACAAAGGAGGGATATTTAACGTTCCTATCGGGAGATACAAAAACCCTTTGATTTGCGATAGCAATAACCTGAGAAATGCTAGCCTTTCTCTTCGAGACTCTAAAGTGATAATAGAACTTAGCGATTACAAACAAATCGTATTAGAAAATGCAAAAGAGGGCGATTTTGTATACTTAGACCCGCCTTATAATCCTGCGAGTTCGACTGCAAGTTTCACTTCTTATACAAATCGCGGCTTTACTAATACAGACCAAAAAGAACTTAGGGATGTCTTTACTGAATTAATAGATAGAAAATGCAAAGTTTTGTTGAGCAATTCCGATACCAAATTTATCAGAGAGTTATATTCCGAGTTTGCCACAAGCTTTAAAGAAGTAAATGTATTAAGGTCCATCAACTGTAGAGGCTCAAAAAGAATCGGTCATAAAGAATTGATTATAAGTAGCTATACATAATTGATGAGATTGATTGCTTGATCATTGTCATATTATCAATTCGAATCGTAAAATTGAAAAATCATCTGACATTGGTCGCAAATCAGACATGGATATCCGAGTCTAGGACAATCATATTTTAAGTGGTATCATTATATTTTTTTGAATTTAGATGGACTACATAAAGTGCATGCCTACAACCTTACGGTCTATTATATTAGCTGATTCGGTAGTTTTAAAATAAATTAATGCAATATATTAATACCATCTGGAGTATAACAAGGGAATAGAAAGTGGTAGAGTTTGAAGAAAAGAAGCTGTTAGGCTCAGGAGGTTACGCATTTGCAAAATTATTAGAAGAAGAACATAAGAAAGCCAACCTTGGGGTAGACGAGGTTTTTCTTGGCAATGTAGGAAGAATAAGTGAGGATAGATTTTCAAGGTATTATTGTAACAAATGTGGAAAAGAATATCAGGGCCCTCCAATAATAAAATACGAAAGTCCAAATGAAGAGTTAGCAGAAAACGTTATACTCATTGAAAAAGGAGAGTACAAATGCAGTACATGCAATAATATCATAGCACAATATCGCAAATTCAATAAATGATAGCACGTGGATATCAAAAAGTTAGTTGAGATAACAATAGAAATCAATTAAGACTTGTTATATTCCCACTTGCTTAACAAAAAGAGAAAATACATAGTTATAATAGATCCTTGACTCCACCAAATATTTTTGAAATTGCCAGTATTTTGGCCCATTCTTCAAGCGATTCGATGACTGCTCTTGCCTGATGAATATGTTTTCCCACAGCTACAACTCCATGGTTCTTGATTATAACTGCCCTCGTTTTCTTGTCAAATGCTTCTGAAACCGCAGATGCTAAATCAATCGATCCTGATGGTTTATTGGAAATTATGACAGGATCTCCTACTATCATTTTTGCTTCCTCAATTATGTGTTGAAAACTATATTCGTACTGAGATATTGCAATTGCAAGAGTGTATGGGCTGTGTGTATGTACTATTGCATTGATATCCTCTAATCTTTTGTAAACTGCTTCGTGCATATGCCATTCTGTACTTGGTTTAAGTCTTCCACGCGCCTTCATTGTTTCTAGGTTAACTTTGACCAGATCTTTTTCTTTTAAATTATAACGTGGAATTCCTGACGGGGTAATCCACATCCAAATATTTTGGAATTTGATGCTATGATTTCCTGATACTGACGACGTTAGACCACTAAGATACAAGGCTTTGACACAATTTACAAGATCTAGTTTATTGTTGAATTACCTTCACCATTCCTTTTCCTTCTTCAAGCTTATTAGGTCTTATTTGTAGGAGACATCATCACTTTTGAATATTCTTTGAAATCAATTCCTTATCTAATAACGCTCTTTGCATACAAGATTTAATTGTAAAGATACCTTGAGTTTTAAATTCTAATGTGTGATTTATGATATTTTCCTTATTTTTTACGAAATCTTACAGAATAGGTGTCAATACTGTCTTTTGTGGGTATAATGCACTGCAGTTTATCGATCGGAGTGACGAATGAAATAATGAAGGAAGCAAATTCTCTATATTCTTAGTCTATGATTATTATAAACCTAGCATTGTTATAAGTGTAGTAATAGTAACATGCTGGTTGAAATTGGTGCAATTTCGGTGCAACAGTTGTGGTCAATTCTAATTCCGCCTGGGTTTTTTGATAATCTACTAAAATCCACCATTGCTCTTTTTGTAGTAATCGATCCGATCGGCAGCGTTCCGTTATTTATTGCCATAACAGAGAAGTTGGAAAAGGACGAAAGGAAATCAGTCTCAAAGATTGCTATTGTCACTGCTGCGGGGCTTCTAATCGTCTTTGCAGTGGCGGGCACACAGATACTTGCAATTTTCGGAATCACAATATTCAGCTTCATGGTTGCAGGTGGAGTCCTTCTATTCATTGTATCAATTGAATTATTAACACACGGTGTATGGAGGTTTGGTAGTAGCGGCTCAACATCAGGTGAGTCTGGAGTAGTTCCACTAGCGTTTCCATTACTGGCTGGTCCAGGAGCTATCACCTCTGTGATTATTTCATTTCAAACAGCAGGACTAATAGTCACAATTGTCTCGATTGCAATTGTAATTAGTTTTACATATTTGGTTCTGCGCTTTGTGAATCCTATTTATAGACTAATAGGGAGGCGGGGTTCTATGATAATTACCAGAGTATTTGCAGTTTTCATCGCAGCAATTGCAGTTCAATATATTGTGCAGGGTGCAAAACATCTATTTATGAGCTAATCAAGCTGATAACTTAGTCAAATTACTAGAATTTCCGGATTCTTTCCCTAAAGCTTCGCCGGTCTATCTGGTAGTATGTATCTCCACCAGGTAACAATCAAATCAAATATTATCATACCAGCAATTTTTCTTGCAATACTTGAAATATTCTGACCTGGATAAGTAGCAGCTCTAGACTGAACATTATTTATTAGAGTCGCGTGGTCATAGCGTTACTAAGCTGTGTTAAACAAATCATCTGACTGTATAGTCTGATCAGTTTTGATTATACTGGTATATACATGTAAATTTAGTAAGGTATCTCGAGCTCTAAGATCTCTAAAAGAATGGACCGAAAAGAAGTTTTATCCATAATCGGGTCTCTATCAAAGGTATAATAACAACAGATACTATCAAGAAACACAAACCAAAAACTATTCTTGAGATTAGGACTTTACATGGGTCAGCAAAGGAATAAGTAGGATCTGTTGTGGAGGTTAGTTGAAAACAATTGGGGTCTGTATGGGAGGAAACTGATGAATGGGGTCCTGAAAAAGTTCTGCAAGTTTATGATCCAGATACCGGCATGAAAGGCGTTTTAGTTATTGATAATACTTCAACAGGGCCAGGCAAGGGAGGGATAAGATTTGCTGAAAGTGTTACACCGTTGGAGGTGTTCAGGCTAGCAAGAACTATGACATGGAAGTGTGCTGCATCTGGTCTACCGTTCGGTGGAGCGAAGGGTGGCATTATTGCTGATCCCAATAAAATCGATAGAGTTGCTTGGATGAAATCATTTGCTAAAATGATCAGACCATATTGTCCTGCACAATACATAGCTGCAACAGATATTGGTACCACTGAACTAGATATGGCGATATTTGCACATGAAATAGGTGATATGCGCGCATGTACCGGAAAACCCTCGGAGCTTGGTGGAATACCACATGAATTGGGAACTACTGGCTATGGAGTAACGGCAGCTCTCGAAACTGCTCTTGAAGTTCTGGTAGAATTGAACACCATTCATATCCAAAAAAAAGAGACAAAGGTTTCTGTCCAAGGATTTGGTAACGTTGGATCGTTTACTGCCAGATTCCTTGATTCGGCTGGAATTAAGGTAGTTGCCATAAGTGATGTTTCAGGATTTATTTACAATAAAGATGGATTGAACATTCCCCGGCTAATGTTAGATATGAAAGGGAAATTAAAGCTCTCAGACTTGAAGGGTTATGGTGTCAAAGATAAGGAGGAGATATTTGAAATTGATTCAGATATTTTTATCCCAGCGGCAATGAGTGATGTTATAAATGATAAGACTGCACCAAAATTACTTGAACATGGCGTAAAAATTGTGGTAGAGGCAGCAAATCTTCCAACCTTACCAAAAGCAGATGAATATCTACATAGCAATGGAGTTTGGATCATACCTGATTTTTTAGCCAATGCAGGTGGTGTGATTGGATCCTTTGTGGAATATCAAGGAAGGACAGAGAAGGATGCATTTGAGCTTATCAGGTACAAGATAGCCAAGAACATAAAAAACATACTTACGCAGGCAATCGTGAATGAAGAGAATCCTAGGAAAATAGCCACTGAGATATCTAAACAAATAGTATATCGAGCTATGTTGCTAAGAAAAGGTGCCATAAGTGTTGCACGCGAAGCCTATGCCAGGAAGGACACTATTTCAGTATAAACAATGAGGATTCAATTCAGTTTTAGATATCATGGAGCGTTTTGGTTTGATAAGGATTTGATAGAATGTTGTGTTCAGTACCAGCTCACCATGCATCACCCTCAATCCTAAGAACCAACTTTTTTCGTGGTGGCTGTGAAGAAAGAATATATGTTAGGATATGAACATTTACAAATTCTTGTCCTATTCGAACCATTGACTTCAAACTAAATAACATTTCGTCTTGGTACTTTTGTCCTTAAGGTTAATCATATTCAGCACAATGATCCAGCTCAACAAGCTAAAATCCCTTAATAATAATTTCTCATATAATATAATATAGAGGAAAAAAGTGATACATTAAATAATATTCCAAATTATTTCCCAAGTACATTATCTTTTGAAGGGCATCATTATTTCCTTGCAAGGGCATGCAGTATTGCAGGAAACTCACAAGGAAAGGGACTAGGCAAATTTTACTGATCATACATTCGTCCAGTAGACTGCGACAGTGTCATGTCCTGAGGAGAAACGGTGAATTAAAGGCATTAGCGTTCCATAAAATGTTCTGGGAAAAGAAGGTGAAAGGTAGAAACAATGAATGTAAAAAAACATTCATCTGTAATTGCTCTTGCATTACTTGCAAGTTTACTTGTAGAAGGGATGAGCGTATCAGCGTTAGTTGAAGTTAATCCTCTCCTTACTTATCAGGATTATTTCTTGTCAATATATTATAGACTGAAAAAAAAATGCTATCTATTTTGCTTTTTCAAGTATTCGCTATATCTTGGTGGCAGATAGAATATCTTTTCTGGTTTTATTTTTAGAATTATTCTTTTTATATTAGTAGAGTGGCCAGGATATTTATTAGAATTAAGATACTTATTTGCTAATTTGTCAATATGTACGTCAGCATTATCTGTTGTTTGTTCAGTAACCATCCCTTTTACCGTAATCATGCTATATGGGTTATTTTGTTCGTCTACAATAGATAATGATACTCGAGGGTCTCTTGATACATTCTTCTGTTTTAACCTGCCTATAGCTGTATTAATAAGAATAATTCCATTTTTCTCATCTATGTCTACCCATGTTGGTGTAACTTGAGGAGAACCATCGCTATTAATGGTAGACAAAAATGCAAAATTTCTATTTTTAAAGAATCCCAGTATTGGTTCACTCAGTAGATCTTGGGTATTGATTGGAGTCAAAGTTCTCTTGTTATAAAATCTCGTAGAAGTTATATATGGATATCTCATAGAAGTTCAGGACAATACAGGCACTAAACATCCTAAATGTAATGAACCAAAAATTCTTAAGAATAGGAAGTGGGGCGATTTACTATCTAAATGCTTGTTCATGTGTAGGTGTAGGACTGGATGTATTTATAAGCGGCATGGATAGCCGGCTTTATAATACAAATGAAATATTCAGAATCATGGGAAGATGGTTCTTAACACTTTTCCACTTCAAATCTTAGGACCTTGTTATGATAACATGTTCTTCGATACAATCTGATAATACTATATCCTTTTCTTGTAAATAATTTTGTCTTGTCATGAGTCCCTGATGCGAAGTTTATGGCCGTAAATGCAAGCAACTCTGAGATAATTTTTGGAAGTTATTTACTATCGCATATGCCTATTCTAAAGTCTAAACACCTGCAGAGCCACAAAGGTTACTCCGAGGACTTTTACACAATGACAAGGCCAAATCAGTTATATTATTAGTTATATGTATAAGATGGAATTGCAGACTTCAAAGAGCAAGTACCGGAATAAATTGCGAGTAGAGAGAATAAGCATGTCGCTGCCGCCAGGACTTCTAACTCAATTTAATAAAGCAATGAATAAGGCAGGATTCACTGATCGATCTAAAGCTATTCAAACTGCTTTACACTCATTTATAGATGAACATGACTGGCAAGTGAATGATTCCCAAAATGGAGCTGGGACTATAATGATGCTATACGACAACCACATCTTTAATCAAGATACGATATCGACCCAAATACAGCATAAGTATAGTGATATAATTAATGCTACTACTCACTTGCATTTAGATGGCGATAATTGCTTAGAGACTATAATGCTCAAAGGTAACAAAAGGAGAATAAAGGAACTAGCAAATTCTCTATCTAAAAATCGTGGCATTAAGAGCTTAAAGGTCCATTTCGTTTCATTGATTTGATATTAAGAAGAGAGTGCGTTTTATTCTTGCTTCTATTATGAGATAACGCCGACGTCTACTAAATGATAATAAATAAAGTAATATAGGTTGATGAAAAGCTTAAGTAATACTTTTCAGTTAAATCATAATACTTACGTTAGTTATCGAGGAGGACATTAAATAGATTGGTAGCTACAGAGATATGGGCATATGTAGCGATCTCGATTCCTACAATGATATTATTGGGGCTTCGTCATGCTCTTGATGTTGACCACATCACTGCCATCGATAATCTTGTAAGACTGCATAATGCAACAAAAAAGGCGAGATGGGTAGGTAGTGGATTTAGCGCAGGTCACATGGTATCAGTTTTAGCTGAGATGATTCTTATCATATATGTAATTGGCAGCATAACAAAAGTTGATGTTCTTACATTCTGGGGTGGGGTTATAGGCGCTCTTGCGTTAGGAACAATCGGTGCTGTCAATATATATTCTATGAAAAAATGGGGTAAGACCGGCTCAGCAATACTAGCGAGTAAAATATTGACTAGAACGAGCATGTTTGGTCCTTTTGGTTCTGCTCTTGTCACAGGTATGGTCTTTGGTTTAGGATTTGACACTGCTACTCAGATATCTGCAATTACTCTATCAGCCGTAGCCTCTGCAACACTTGGTGTACAGGTCGCGCTCATCCTTGCAGGGTTCTTTGCTGTTGGTATGATACCAGTTGACACGTTAAATAGCATAGTACTTCGTTCAGCATTTTCTAGAATATTTGATACCAAAGGCTTTAGATATATGTCATATGCATTAAGTGCCGCCGCTATGATGGTTGCCGGAGCAGCATCCTATGGGATAATAACAAATTCAAAAATACTGCCAGAATTGACAGGTCCATTTCTGGCAGCTGCAATTATAGCGATATCGTTTGGATATGGTTTTGCAACACGCAAAAGAGCAGCTATTCAGAATCATGACCATCATGACCATTCATTTTCTCAACTAAATAACGACTTAAATCGCCAATATAGTCACGATGAGAGTACAGACAGCTGAGCATATAATAATAATTATTTCTGACATATCACATTTTGCGCAAGAGGCAGGTTCCACTAGTGGTTTGATAGCCGGAGAATGGAAGGGTAAAGAAAGCCTGTTAATAAATCGTATTGTCATTATAGGTCCCGGTCATTGTTATTATTGGTGGTGTATAAGCTATCTCTACGTACGCTCTGAGAAGATCTATAACAGGAAAAATACGCAGAATCGCCACCAGCAAGCTATCCTTTGACCATCTTTTGAAGTTGTTCCTCATTGCATCTAGTAGTTGATGTCCATTTTAACTGCTTTCCTCAACACAGACAGAAGCGCCTCATGTTAATACATGAAATTTCACATCCCCCCACAGTATTTCCTTTCCAACATAATATTGACCTGGACCAATGTTTAATTTGGATTCAAGTCTTCTTATTTTCTACAAAGCGCCGATGGAATACATTGTCAGGGGAGTCGAGATTATTAAAAACAATAATTCACGGCATGACATGTTCTGGCTTCTGTTTTTCTATCGTAATAGCGTTCATAACTACATACCTAATCTATCGCATTTACTGCAAGGTGTATATTATTGAGGCAGAGCGAATTCGTGGTTATTTAACTGTGTTTCCCATTCCACAAAAGGAAATGCCCGTCGCATGCCCGCACGATGCAGATTAATACAGATGTATTGTGATTCTAAGAAAGAAGAGAGTCAACTTGCGCAGTCTAATCCTGATACTTTAGACCTGACTCTAACTTTCGAATTCTGCCGAGTATCTTTGAATGATCGGCTTCTACTTCCGTGGTTACATATAGAAGAAGACTATCTCCAAATGGCATTGTA
>Ga0184605_10000434_pt1 | contig 12484 bp, 11 predicted proteins | sample PLM0_30_coex_FD_132995 | JGI IMG/M metagenome (GOLD analysis project Ga0184605, IMG submission 132995) | Groundwater sediment microbial communities from an aquifer in East River, Colorado, USA - PLM0_30_coex | ecosystem: Environmental > Terrestrial > Soil > Riparian zone | place: USA: East... | reverse complement strand
CGGACATCTTCCTCCGTCCCGTACCCGCTGAGCGCAATGGCGCTTAGCGGCTGTCTCCGCTTCGCCTCGCGCACCAGATTGTAGCCGTCGCCATCCGGAAGGCCGATGTCGCTAATCAGCGCATCGAACCGGCCGCTCTCCAGAAGTTTCAGCGCCCCTTGCTCAGAGTCAGCGGTAGCGACTTCATGTCCGCACTTGCTCAGAAGCCGTGATAGAACGAGGCGCGTATCCGTGTGATCGTCGACGAGAAGAAGATGCAAGCTTCTCGTAGGAGCCGTGTCTCCATCGGCCCCCTCAGTCGAAACAACGAAGGGTTCACGCAGAAGATCGAGAAAAACTCGAAACGTCGTGCCTCGGTTCTTTCCCTCGCTTTGAACACTGATCCTGCCGCCGTGGAGATCGAGCAGAGTTTTCGAAATAGTCAGGCCGAGACCCAATCCTCCAAATTGTCTGGTAATGGACGGTTCCCCCTGGTCGAAAGCCTCGAAGATGCGGCTCTGCCGCTCAGCCTCAATGCCAATGCCGGTATCGATGATTTCGAATACAAACCGACCTCCCTCATTCGACGAGCGGATCGTGGTGCGGCCTCCCTTTGGCGTGAACTTGACCGCGTTATTCAGCAAATTCCAGAAGACCTGCTGAATTCGGACCGGATCAGCCCAGATATGATGATTGGTCGCGCGAAGATCAATCGCGAGCTCTATCTGCTTTTCGAGTATGTCGTTCTGAGCAATCTGCACTGCGTTATGCAACAACCGATGCACATCGACCGCTTCATGGTGCATCTCGATCTTGCCGCGCGTGATCCGCGTCACGTCCAGAAGATCATCGATCAGGTGGGCCTCCATCTGCACGTTTCGCCAAATGGCCGTAACTTCCTCACGAAATTCCGGCAGCAGATCCTCATGTTCGGCAAGGTAACTTGCCGCGACCAGTGCCGGGGTGAGCGGGGTTCGTAATTCATGGCTTAACCGGGCCAGGAAATCGTCCTTCGCTTTGCTCGCCTTTTCTGCCGCGATCTTCGCCGCCTCTAACTTTTCCTCGGCCCGCTTGCGCTCGCCGATATCGCGCGCCACTTTCGACGCTCCTATTACATTTCCAGTCATATCCTTGATCGCCGAAATGGTAACCGACACATCGATCAACTGTCCGCCTTTGCGCATCCTGACTGTTTCAAAATGATCCACCCGCTGGCCACTTCTGATGCGTGTCAAAATTTCATCCTCCTCTGCCTGGCGATCCGGCGGGATTAGTCGCATGATCGACGTCCCAATCATTTCCTTCGCCGAATATCCAAAGAGTCTTTCCGCGCCAGCGTTCCAGCTTGTCACAATGCTGTTCAGATCTTTGCCCACAATCGCATCGTCGGACGAATCAACTATCGCGGCGAGTCGCTGAGAAATTATCTCCCCACGCGCGCGTTCAGTGATATCGCGAAAACTCCAAACCCGGCCCACCCCCCGCGTGTCGATGGATTGGATTTTTGAGTATCGCTCGAAAACTCTTCCATCCGCGAATTCCAGAATATCAAAACTCTCCGGCGGCGAGGACGCATAAATCTCCCTGACCCGGGCGAGAAACTGCTCAGGATCCTTAAATTGCCGGCTGAACATCTCCCGCAGTTGCTGAGGATCCGAGGAGTTTATGATCTCGCGGGACAACCCCAACATCTCCGCATACTTCTCATTGAAGCCCGTGAAGTTGCCGGACAGATCCGTCACCACGATCGCGTCCGTAGTGGATTCCAGGGTCGCCCGCATCACCGACAGCGAATCGGCGAGTTCCTCCGTCTTGCGCTCGAGCGCTTCCTTGGCCTGGAGGAGTTCTTGCTCGGAACGTTCGCGCAAATGGCGAATGCTTTTTGCCGTTGGCAGGGCGGACGCGCGTAACCGATTGTCCGTGTTGTCGGCGGAAGGTTTCACTTATCGGCCTCCGATCATTTCTGCCGCGAGAGCGGTGCCAGCACGCGGGCGTAGATCTTCGCGAACGCGGTGTCGCGGCTGGTTGAAGTATCGTCGCTAAACGGCGAAAATCCGCAGTCGTCCGTTGTCCCCAGTTGCTCAACCGGAATGTATTTCGCTGCTTCGAGAATTCGATCCGGAACTTCTTCCGGAGTTTCAATGTGCGGATCGATCGGCGCAACCGCGCCGACGAAAACGCGCTGTCCCGGTTTCATGCAATCCCGAATCATCTTCAAAACATGAACACAGTCCTTCTCGCCGGCCAGCGCGATGTAAAAATTTCCGGCCTGCAGTTGGAACAGACTGGGCAATAGCTCAGCATAATCGACATCGGCACTGTGGGTCGTATCACGGTCAGCGCCCGGACAGGTGTGAACGCCGATGCGCTTGCGTTCTTGGGCCGAAAAACGCGCGAGCGCAATATTGTTCAGATCGATAAAACTATTCAAAAGATTTCCCGAACGATCGATCTTGATCGCCAGTCTTGCTTCCGTGAAATCGATCTGGCCTTGTGCGCGCCCTTTTGCAAGCAACGACGCATCTCGGTTTCGTGCTCATGTAGAAGATCATTGATAAACTCGTCGCGCGAATAACCGGGAATCGGTTCGGCTGGATACATCAGACTCAAGGCCGAAGGCGAAATGACCGCTTGAAGCCATCTGGCGCGATGTTCGGCAGCCCGTCCACACAATAGGTGCCGAAGTTATGATACTTTCTCTGTTCACCATCCGTGATCACAGGCGATCCTGTTGCCTCGAAGCGCTCAATTGTGTCCCGGATCGCCTCCTCAAAAAGCGGGTCCAACGCCGGGTCCAAACCCCCTTTGATCTTGATCGCCTCGATCAACTCAAGTGGCCTTGGAATGCTGCCAATCGGCTCGGTTGGAATTATCATCGGAATTGCAAAAGATGTTGTGGCTCTGACGTATGGTAGTCAAGCGCCGCCCAAGGGAAAATCGTAGATCCGGCGCCGACATTGATATTTTCCCGCGTGACCGCGTCGCAATGCTTGTGTATGTCGAATCTTATATGAACGGCGTGATCGCGATGGTCGCCTACCGGCCAAAGCCGGGAAAAGAGCGCGAACTTCTGGAACTCGTGCGTCTGCGCGTCCCGACTTTGCGCAAAGAAGGACTGGTGACCGATCGCGTTCCGACCGTTATGCGCTCACGCGACGGCACGATCGTCGAAGTTTCAGAATGGAAATCGCGTGAAGCGATCGATGCCGCGCACAAGAACCCGAACGTTTTGGCGATGTGGGAAAAATTCTTCGCCCTGTGCGAATGCGTGCCGCTCAAAACGCTCGCGGAAGCCAATGACATGTTTGCCGGCTTCGAGCCCGTTGCAGATTAAGCGCACTTCCGTGGGCCGCAGTGTCGATGGGCGATGTTCTTCGATCTTGTCTGCATTTGATATTCAAAGTGTAGAGGCGCGTGTCCCCACGCGCAATCCGGGCCGGACTATCAACAAAGGTGTGCCCGCAAATTTCCGCGCCGACATCAATGACGCGATTCGGCATAGATCGAGGCCGAGAACAAAACGAAGACAAGGGACAATCTGAACATGGCGTTGGTTAGATAGCGCAGCGTTTTCATGGATAATTCGTTCAAAGTTAGGCGACGAATTCCTCCCGACGTAGCACGTCCAAGCGGCGAGGTATTCCAACGACTTCTGACTTCGACGTTGAAAGTTGAATGTTGGACGTTTGCTTCATGTTTCCGAGGCGCCGAAGATTTTGCTGTATCAGCGACACCGCCTAGGAAAAGATAAACGCACCATGAAAATCGCCACCATCATTGCCCGCATCCTGCTCGGATTGATCTTCGTCGTGTTCGGTTCGAACGCGTTCCTGCATTTCATTCCGATGCCGCCGCTTCCGCAAAATCTAGCCGGTGATTATCTGCGCGTATTTTTCGCCAGCGGTTACATCTACATCATCGGCGGCCTCCAGGTAATCGGCGGCTTGCTCCTGCTGATCGGGCGGTTCGTTCCGCTTGGGCTCACGATTCTCGGCGCGATCATCGTGAACATATTGCTCTTTCACATTCTGATGGCGCCCGAAGGATTCCCACCCGCGATCGTGGTCACCGTGCTCGAACTGTTTCTCCTTTGGCGCTATCGCGATGCCTTCGCCGGACTCCTTCGGCCATAGCGGGTAGAAACAATGGAAACCTTTTAGTTGGACCTGATGTTGCCTACTTTCGGATCAAATAATCCAGCGCGGCGGCGCGGACTCGGACCGTCAGTCCTGCTCCCATGACCATTTTTTTCTTGACGGACAACCCTTGCGCGGCAAACACTCGGCCAATATGAGCTCGCTTCGAATTCGTGTCCTTGGTCTTCTGCTAATCGTTTTCTTCGCTGTGTCGGTTACTGCGCGAGCGGGGGCCGACACAATTCTTTACGGCTCTACCGGCAACGTTAATTCCCAAGGCGGCGGGCGACTCTATCAGATTGACGTCACGACACAGAGCGTATCCCTTATCGGAAATACCGGTTTCGACCGCCTCGGGGGCATCGCGTTTAATAGCAACGGTATCCTTTATGGTGTCTCCGGTGCAAGCGCCAGCCAAGGCACTTTGTTGACCATTGACCCCTTGACCGGCGTGGCGACTGTCATCGGGTTGCTCTCTGATCCCAACGCGGATGTTGACGGTCTCCGATTCAACTCGCAGGGCGTCCTTTATGGAGCCTCGTTCAATAATAGCCAAGGGGTCGGCGAGCTCCTGACAATCGATCCATCGAACGCAAACGTTCTCAGCTCGCTGACGCTGGTGGGCTCCGGGAACTCATTCTGTGCTGGAATCGCATTCTCATCAGCGGGGATGCTATATGGTTCGCGGGGAAATTCCTCGGGTCACTTGGAAGATCTTGATCTGATCAATCAAGTCACTGGTCAGCTGACGCCTATTGGATCGATGACAGCGGTGATCTCTGATATCGTGTTCTCTCTTGACGGTACTCTCTACGGCAGCTCTCCTAACGGAGATCTCTATTCGATCAATCCCGTCAGCGGCGACAAAACGCTCTTGTTCAACACGGGTATTAGCAGCTTGGCCGGCCTGGCAACGGCTGTTCCCGAGCCCTCAACCTTTCTTCTTCTGGCAATTGCCGCCGCGGTTTTCTTTGTCGTCATGCGGTACCGGGTGCGACGTTCCACTTCCGGCTAATATCTAACGGGCGAGCGATTGCTTCTACTGTCCACCGACTCCGCAGATTCGAAGCGAAATGGATTCGGTGCGACCAAAATCTGCGATAATCTCTGGACAACATGCCGCGTTGTCCTTGGGCTACTACTGAACCGGCCATCGCTTATCACGATGAGGAATGGGGCGTGCCTGTGCATGATGATCGGAAGCTCTTCGAGTTTCTCATCCTCGAAGGCGCGCAGGCGGGACTGAGTTGGATCACCATCTTAAAAAAACGAAAGAACTATCGAAAGGCATTCGATGGATTTCGCGCGGAAAAGATCGCCCGTTACGGCACGCGCGATGTGAAGCGGCTGCTCGGCGACGCCGGGATCGTGCGCAACCGTTTGAAGATCGCGGCCACCATCCAGAATGCGAAGATATTTCTCGCCGTGCGAGAAGAGTTCGGCAGCTTCGATGTTTACTTGTGGAGCTTCGTCGGCGGCAAATCGAAGCAGAATCGCTGGCGGAGCATGGCGGAGGTGCCCGCGCGCACGGCCGAATCCGATGACATGAGTCGCGATCTGCTCCGGCGCGGATTCAAGTTCGTGGGCTCAACAATCTGCTACGCATTGGTGCAAGCGACCGGCATGGTCAACGATCACCTCGTGACCTGTCCGCGACACGGGGAACTCGGCGGCGCGCCGCAGCGCAAGTGACGAAACGCGCACCGCTGATAAGTTCCGATATGACTGCAACCTTGAATCACGTCCCGAATCTCACGCAACGTCCGCCACGCAGTCCGCGCGTGCGTCTCGGCGGCTACGTCGTGCTCGCCCGCATTCTCGATAAAGGCCGCGCCGAACACGCGGGCACCGCCGGTGAATACAAGTACAACAATCCGATGGATCATCATTGGTTCCGTTTCACCGGAATTACAGCGGAGGCATTGAAGGCAGAACTCGCCACGGGAAAAGGTGACGGCGAAATGCTCGCGTGGATTGAGCAGAATGCTCCCCACAAACACACCCCGTGGGAGATCCAACAGTGGAGCGCCTACCACAACGAACGCGGACCGGATGGCGATGTCGAAACGCTCGAGTTTTTCACCAAGCGAGTCGGCGACATAAGCAAGACCCGCGAGGACGTGAAAACCTGGTTCGATTACCTCGACCTCGACGACCACGTCACCTTCGGCGGAAAGGCGTAAGCGACGCTGCGCCGGGGCGACGCGTTGCACCTCTCAACTACTCAATCGCTCAACTTGTCCCCCACTCTTCGAGCCGCATCGACTCAATCCCCTTGTCGATGTTTGACTCGAGTAACGGGTGGATCGAGCAGTCGTCGCCGCGGCGACCTCGATATTATTCATGGCGGTGGAGCCGCGACTTAATTAGCAACGCGCGAGGGACCGCCCGTTCCACTTCTCAACCTCTCAACCGCTCGACAGTTTTATATTATTCCTTACGATCGGAACGAGCTGGGCTAAAGAATTGCACGCTTCGGTACGCTTCAGCTTCGACGTTAGTAAAGGGTCGGCACCTCCGATAACAAAATAGGACTGCATCAGCGGCTGCGTCAGCGGGCCGTGAATCCGCCGTCAACAATCAGACTGTGCCCCGTCACAAAAGACGCCCTGCCGGAACACAGCCACAGAACGGCGTCGGCCACCTCCTCGACCCGGCCGAGACGCCCGATGGGATGCAGGGGGGCGAGATCCTCCTTGCTCGAACCGATGCCCGCGGCGAGTCGGTCGACCATCTCCGTGTCGATCACCGCGGGGTTGACCGCGTTGATGCGAATCCCTTGCGCGGAATACTCCAGGGCAGCGGTTTTCGTGAGCCCGATCACGGCGTGTTTCGAGGCAATGTAGATCGCCACTCCTGGGAACCCGATTAATCCCGCGACCGATGAGCAGTTCACAATCGCGCCGCCGCCTTGCTTTAGCATCCGGGGAATCTCGTACTTCATGGAGAGCCAGACGCCCTTGACATTGACGTCCATCACCGCGTCGTAGTTGGCTTCAGTCTGCTCGACGAGCGGCCCCACGTCGCCTTCGATGCCGGCGTTGTTGAAGGCCACATCGAGCCGGCCATAGGTCTTCACCGCATGATCCACCAACGCCTCGATATCGGCTGCGACCAAGATGTCTGTCCGTTTAAAACTGGCCGTCCCGCTGGCGTCGCGGATCATCGAGACTGTTTCCTCGCCGCGCTGAACGTTGCGATTGCCGATGACGACCTTTGCCCCTTCGCGAGCAAAAGCCAGCGCCGTCGCGCGGCCGATTCCTGATCCTCCGCCAGTTACCAATGCAACCTTTCCGTCAAATTCTTTCATGAGATATTCTCCTTGTTTCCGAAATCGCGCACTCTACTTCGCCTTCGCTGCTCTCGTCTATTTCATTTCTAAATTCGACGTTCGATGTTGGGCGTTCGGCGTTGGACGTTTGCTTCGGCTTTCCGTCCTCTGCCCTCAGACGTCTGACTTCTGTCCGCTCTTCTACTTTCTACTTTCTTTTGATCCGGCGTTCCAGCGCGTAAAGTGTGCAAAATGACGCCGGACGAACTAAGGGACGAACAGTTCTATCGCGACACGGAAAGCATCGCCTTTCCGAAGCTGGACGATCACCAGCTTTCTCTGCTTGAGCCACTGGGAAAACGACGCGTCCTGTCGCGTGGCGAGCTCGTTTTCAAGGCCGGGCAGCGCGATCTTGGCCTAACGGTCGTCTTGCGCGGCGAGATTGAAGTTTTCGAGTTGCGCGATGGCACGGAACAAATTCTCGCCACCGCACATGAGCGCGATTTCATCGGCGATGTCGCGATGTTGCAAGGCACATCCGCCTTGGCCACCGCCCGCGTCGCTTCGCCGGAATGCGAAATTCTCGAAGTGCCTGCAGCCGAAATCCGGCGCGCGCTCGCCGAACTGCCGGGCGTGAGCGCCACCATCGTAAACGCGCTCATCATGCGTCGACGCCGGCTCCGACGCGATCGGGAATTTGCCGGGTTACGCGTTCTCGCGACGCGCGGCGCGCGCGAAGGACGTCAGCTCGATGATTTCCTGGATAAAAATCACATCCCGCATCGGCTCGTCGAATTTGAAAGCGAGCAGGGACAGGCGCTCAGCAAGCGGCTGCATTTGACGACGCGCGATTTGCCGACGCTGATTACGGCGGCGGGCGCTCCCTTGCGTCGACCTTCATTGCGCGAAGTGGCACAAGTGGCCGGTCTGCTTCGTCCGCTCGCGCTCGAAAACGAAACCGAAATTATGTCGGACCTGACGATCGTCGGCGCAGGTCCGGCCGGGCTTGCCGCAGCCGTTTATGCCGCCTCAGAAGGATTACACACAGTGGTGTTAGAAAGTTACGCCCCGGGTGGCCAGGCTGGTTCCTCCTCTTTAATCGAAAATTTTTTTGGTTTCCCTACCGGAATAAGTGGCGGCGATCTAACCTGGCTCGCTCAGCTACAGGCATATCGATTCGGTGCGAAATTTTCGACGCCATCGCAAGCCCTGTCGCTTCAATACGGTGACGACGACAAGGAATATCGCGCTTGTCTCCAAATCGAGGGCTGCTCGGCTGTGCTGCGAGCGAAAAGTGTCCTGATAGCCACGGGCGCGGATTACCGCCGACTGGATGCGGAAGGTCGCGAACAATTTGAGGGGATGGGTGTTTATTACGCTGCGACTGCGCTGGAAGGTCAGATTTGCCGGGGGGAAACCGTCATTATCACTGGAAGCGGCAATTCGGCGGGACAAGCCGCGATGTTCCTTTCCGATGGCGCGGCCAAAGTCTTGTTGGTGATCCGCGGCGACGATCTTTTCAAAAACATGTCGAGCTATCTTGCTCGGCGGGTGGAAGCGCGAAAGAACATCGAGATTCTCTTTCACACCCAAATCCGGAAAATGTCTGGGAATAAAATGCTCGAAGAAGCCGAGCTGGAAAATACGAAGACGGGCGAGCGACGCGTTGTCCGCACACCCGCTGTTTTTTCCATGATCGGCGCCAACCCATGCACCGAGTGGCTGCCACTTGAGATCGAACGCGACGAAAAGGGATTCATCAAAACGGGATCGGACGTGGCGGATGCGCCCGCCTGGAAGTCGAGCAAACGTCCGCCCGGCCCGCTCGAGACCAGCCTGCCTAACATTTTTGCTGCAGGCGATGTGCGATCCGGCTCGGTCAAACGTTGTGCTGCTGCCGTGGGCGAAGGCGGCATGGCCATCGCCGGCGTGCAAATGGCGCTCGCCGCTTCGGCTGATCGCGGTTAGGCTGCTTCCGACTTCTCTGGTCTGATCTGTGCCGTATAACCTCTGTCGTCTTGAAACTCGCTCACTGCCCGCGCTCGCTCGCTGCTACCCTCGCCGCTTAGCCTTCTATGTCGCGAATCCCATTCGCTCCATTCTACTTTGTATTCGCTCGCTGCCCGCTCACTCACCGCTACCTCGCGGCTTCACCGGCCATTTGTGCTTCGTCATTCATTTCGGCATTCGTCATTCGTGCTTCGTCATTTTTTCCTCCGTTATTTGCCGATGAGAATAAAGATGCCGGCGGCCAGTGCCACAATGTAGAGGATGAAAATAGCTGGCCCGATGTTCAAGCCGAACCCTAAAAGGCCATCGATAATCAAGTAAACCGCGAGCAGAAGCATGCCGATGTTTTTGGTGAATTTCATGATGTCGATCTTGTAGATTGCCTGCTCGGCTGACAATCGAGGAATTGGGAATGACGAGATGCACGGGTCCGAGCCGGATTGGCATTAGCCGCGAGGGTAGCGGAGAGCGACTCGGGAGAGCCGCGAAGTAAATCGTTAAGCCCTTCTACTTTCTAATTTCTACTTCCTACTTTCTTGCCGCCGCGCCTGCGTAGCGATCGCGCAGCCAAACTTGCGCGGCGGGTTCATCGCGCACTGACAACAGCGTTGCCAATAATCATCCGAATCCCTAGCGTGGCGATCCGATGAAACCGCAGCGCGCTTTCGCATTCGCCACTGTTTGCTCTTTGTTGTTGGGTATTGGTGGAATGCGCGCGTCACCATCTCCCACGGAACGTGTCGGTGAAATTCAGAAGGCGCTCCAGGCCGCCAAGATCGACGGCTGGTTGTTTTACGATTTCCGGGGGAGCGATCCCCTCGCCTTGCGCATTTTGAAACTCGACGAGCATGCCGTCGGCACGCGCCGCTGGTTTCTCTTCGTTCCGGCCACGGGCGAATGCGTCAAGATCGTGCATCGGATCGAGCCGGCGAAACTCGATGCCTTACCAGGAAAGCGCCAGGAATACAGCAGTTGGAAGGAACAGCACGCGCTGCTGCGCGCCGCGCTAAACGCCGGGAACAAAAAGCCGCGCATCGCCATGCAATACTCGCCCATGAACGATGTCCCTTACATGTCGAAGGTCGACGCCGGCACGATCGAATTGGTCCGCTCGTTCGGTGTCGATGTTGTGACCAGCGCCGAGCTCGTCCAGCAATTTGAAGCGGTCTGGTCGCCCGAGCAGTTGCAAACGCACATCGAAGCTTCCGATAAAATGCATCGCATTTTCTTTGACGCCTTTGCCGAGATCGCCCGCCGCATTCGCGCGAACGAAGCCACTACCGAATACGATATTGAGCAGTTCATCATCCGCCGCTGGCACGAAGAAGGAATGGGCGGCGAACATGATGACGCTATCGTCTCGGTGAATGCGAACACGGCCAACCCGCATTACACGCCAAAGAAGGAGGCCGCCTTACCGATCAGGCGCGGCGACTTCGTCCTGTTCGATCTCGCCTCGAAACTGCGCACGCCCGGCGCGGTCTTTACCGACCAAACCTGGACCGGTTATGTCGGCGAAACCGTTCCGGAGGAATACACTAAAATCTTCAATATCGTGCGCGATGCGCGTGACGCCGCGGTTGAGTTCGTGCGGCAAAACGTGCGCGCGGGCAAATCGATCCGCGGTGCTGACGTCGACGATGTCTCGCGCGGCGTCATCACACGTGCCGGTTACGGAGAAAATTTCACGCATCGCACCGGCCATTCCATCGGCGAAGAAGTCCACGGCAACGGCGTTAACATCGACAACTTCGAAACGCGCGACTCCCGCCGGATCACGACCGGTGTCTGTTTCTCGATTGAACCGGGCATTTACCTGCCCGGCAAATTCGGCGTCCGTTCCGAGATCGACGTTTACGTGCGCGACAAGGACATCGAAGTCACCGGCCAACCGATTCAGACTGCGATCGTTCCAATCCTGAAACTGCAATAGGCGCGCTTCCAGACTTGCGCGGCGGTCTCATCTCTTCTCTGCATTCGACGTTGAGCGTTGGACGTTGAGCGTTGGACGTTTGCTTCTCCAATTACTCAGCCGCTCAACTCTCAACCTGTTCAAGGTTTCCTCGCAAAGAGGTGGTAGGCGACGCCGTCCCAGGCGTTATGTATCCCATCGAAAAGCAACAGCAACGCCGCCGCTCCGATCCCAAAGAACGCCTCGTGAACGCGTGATGGAGCCGCAAATGCTGAAACAGTAAGCGTGACGTACGCGGCGAAGGGCAACAGAACATTAAACAGCCAGTCCTCGAACACGGGCTTATATTCGGTCTGCCTTCGCAGGCGCCGAGCCACAATGACGGAGTATTGCCTTCTGTTAAATGCCAGTCCGGCTCGGACTCAGCGACCGGTCATTTGCTCCAACTTTTCCGGGTATCGAGCGCCTTGAACGGTGATTTTTGACGCTGCGCTTTCGATGTCACGAAGATCATTTGGTATAAGTTCGATTGCAGCTGCTCCAATGTTCTCTTCCAAGCGATGCAGCTTCGTCGTGCCGGGAATTGGAACAATCCACGGTTTCTGGGCAAGCAACCAGGCCAGCGCTATCTGAGCTGGTGTCGCCTTCTTCCGTTCTGCGATCTTGCCAAGCAGTTCGATCAGGGCCTGATTCGCCTTGAGCGCCTTCGACGTGAAGCGAGGTAGGGTGTTGCGGAGGTCCGTGCTGTCGAAAATCGTGTTTTCGTTCATCTTTCCCGTGAGGAAGCCCCTGCCAAGAGGACTAAATGGAACGAATCCGATTCCGAGTTCCTCGAGGGTCGGCAGCACTTCCGCTTCAGGCTCTCTCCACCACAGCGAGTATTCGCTCTGAAGCGCGGTGAGAGTTTGGACGGCGTGTGCGCGACGGATCGTTTGCACTCCGGCTTCGGAAAGACCGAAGTGCTTCACCTTGCCTTGCCGAATCAGTTCCTTCACGGCTCCCGCTACTTGTTCGATCGGCACGTCCGGATCGACACGATGCTGATACAGCAGGTCGATTGTCTCGACCTTGAGCCGCTTGCGCGAGCCCTCGACAGCTTGCTTGATGTGTTCCGGCCGGCTGTTTAGGCCCGGCGAACCCTTCATCCCACGCGGATCGAAATTCGGACTGACGTCG
>Ga0184605_10000433_pt1 | contig 12485 bp, 13 predicted proteins | sample PLM0_30_coex_FD_132995 | JGI IMG/M metagenome (GOLD analysis project Ga0184605, IMG submission 132995) | Groundwater sediment microbial communities from an aquifer in East River, Colorado, USA - PLM0_30_coex | ecosystem: Environmental > Terrestrial > Soil > Riparian zone | place: USA: East... | reverse complement strand
GGGCAGGCCCAGCGGCTCGTCCATGGGAAGGCGAGCGAGATCGCCCACGACGGGCGCGGGCTGTTCTCCGGCTTGCCGGATCCGCTCCAGGGCGGGCGCTATCACTCGCTGGCCGCGGCGCGGGTCCCAGACGAACTCGAGGTCTGCGCGACGACCGACGACGGCGAGGTGATGGCCGTGCGCCACCGTCAGCTGCCCGTCGACGGCATCCAGTTCCATCCGGAGTCCGTACTCACGCCGGACGGGGCGGCTCTGGCCAGGAACTTCCTCGAGGGACGGCGATGACGGTCCAGGAAGCGCTCGCGCGCCTGCTCGACGGGCGCGATCTCTCCCGGAGCGCTGCCCGGGACGTGATGGGCGAGATCATGGAGGGGAAGGCGACGCCGGCTCAAATCGGAGGTTTCCTCGTGGCACTTCGCCTGAAGGGCGAGACGGCCGCCGAAATCGCCGGTTGTGCCGAGGCCATGCGGGCCCACGTCCTGGCGGTCAAGCCGAAGCGGGCCGACCTGGTCGACACGGCGGGGACGGGCGGAGACGGCGCGGGGACGTTCAACATCTCCACCGCCGCCGCACTCGTCGCGGCAGCCGCGGGCGCCGGCGTAGCCAAACACGGCAACAGAGCAGTTTCCTCGTCGTCGGGTTCCGCGGACGTCCTCGAGGCACTCGGCTTCGAGCTCGAGCTGCCCGCCGAGCGGATCGAACGCTCGATCGACGAGCTCGGGTTCGGCTTCCTCTTCGCGCCGTCGCACCACCCCGCCATGCGACATGCGGCCCCTGTGCGGCGAGAGCTCGCCGCTCGGACCGTCTTCAACGTGCTCGGCCCGCTGACGAATCCCGCCGGGGCGCGGGCGCAGGTCGTGGGCGTGTACGCACCGGAGCTCGTCCCGACTATCGCCACGGTGCTGTCGCGCCTCGGCGCCCGCCGCGCCTTCGTCGTCCACGGCGCGGGCGGGATCGACGAGCTCTCCCCCGCCGGCCCGAACCTGGTCTGCGAGGTCGCCGGAGGCAAGGTGCGTAGCCGCGAGATCGACCCGCGGGACTTCGGAATCCCGCGGTGCCGGCCCTCCGACCTCGCGGGAGGCTCGCCCGAGGAGAACGCGGAGACTATTCGCGAGATCTTTGCCGGCGCCAAGGGCGCGAAGCGCGAGGCCGTCCTGCTCAACGCAGGCGGGGCGGTGGCGGCCGGGGGGCACGCCCGAGATCTCGAGGAGGGCTACCGGGTCGCGAGCGAGGCGCTCGCATCGGGCGCCGCCGGAGAGCGGCTCGAGGAGCTGATCGCGTTCTCGCAGACCAAGGAGGTGGCGGTCTAAGCCATGGGCCGTTTTCGTGACGCCCTCGCGGCCCCCGGCCTCGGCGCGATCGCCGAGGTCAAGCGGCGTTCCCCTTCAGCGGGCGATCTGCGGCCCGACGCGGAGCCCGCGATGCTGGCCCGTTCCTTCGAGGAGGCAGGGGCCGCGGCCGTATCCATCCTCGTCGACGAGCGCTTCGGCGGCACCTGGGACGATCTTCGCGCCGCCCGCGCGGCGACGAAGCTTCCGCTGCTGGCGAAGGGTTTCTTCTTTGATCGCGCGGCCCTCTTCGAGGCTCGCGCGAGTGGAGCCGACGCCGCCCTCTTGCTGCTCCGCGAACTGGACGACAGCACGGCTGCCGACCTCAGACGCGCGGCGGAAGAACTCGAACTGGAGGTTCTCGTCGAGGCGCACGATGCGGATGAGCTACGCCGCGCGGAGGCGCTCGGCGCCGAGGTCATCGGCCTGAATGCGCGCGACCTCGGCACCTTCGAGATCGACAGGGATGCCCAGCTGGACCTCGTCGCGCGCGCCCCACGCGACCGGGTGATCGTGGCGGAGAGCGGAGTTCAGAACCGGGCCCACGCCGCCGCCGCGGAGCTCGCAGGCGCGAATGCCGTGCTTGTCGGATCCGCCCTGATGCGCGCCACCGACCCAGCAGCCAGGCTCGCCGATCTCTTGAGACGGCCGCTCGTCAAGGTCTGCGGCCTGACGCGCGAGGAAGACGTCGCCGCGGCTGCCGAGGCCGGCGCCGACCTGGCCGGCTTCGTGCTCGCGGAAAGCCCGCGCCGGGCCGACGAACCGCTCCCGGTGCCGGACACCATGTTGTCGGTGAGCGTGTTCGTCGGCGAGGCCGAAGATGTGGGCACCGACCTGATCCAGCTCTACGCACAGGAGAGCGGCCATCGCGCGCGTGACGGGGTGCTCCTGCGGAAGGGCGAACCGGTCGCGAGGGTGCTCGACCTGCCTTGGCTCGAGGAGGACGAGGGCCACTTGAAGCGAGCAGCCGACGTCGACGGCCGTGTCCTGCTCGCAGGCGGCCTCGCGCCGGAGAACGTGCGCGTTGCCATCGCCTTTGTCCAGCCGTGGGCGGTGGACGCGAGCCGGAGCACGGAAAGCTCCCCAGGCATCAAGGACCACGCCAAGGTGCGCGCCTTCGTGGAGGCCGCGTCGTGAATGTCGAGCTCGCCAAGGGCTTCTACGGCGCCTACGGTGGCCGCTACGTCCCGGAGACCCTCGTCCCGGCGCTCGACGAGCTAGAGGAGGGCTGGAACGACATCAAGGACGACCCGGGCTTTCGCCTCGAGCTCGAGCAGCTCCAGGCGACATATGTCGGGCGCCCCACCCCTCTCTACCGCACCGAGCGGCTGGGCGAGGACAGAACGATCTACCTCAAGCGCGAAGACCTCTGCCACACCGGCGCTCACAAGATCAACAACGCGGTCGGGCAGGCACTCGTAGCGCGGCGCCTGGGAAAGAAGCGCATCGTCGCCGAGACGGGCGCCGGCCAGCACGGGGTCGCCTCGGCGACCGTCTGCGCGCGGTTCGGCCTCGAGTGCGTCGTCTACATGGGCTCGGAGGACATGGAGCGCCAGAAGCCCAACGTCGAGCGCATGCACCTGCTCGGGGCCGAAGTTCGGGCCGTCGAGTTCGGGACGCGGACGCTCAAGGAGGCGACCAGCGAGGCGATCCGCGACTGGATCACGAACGTCGAGACGACGCATTACATGATCGGCTCGTGCGTCGGCCCGCATCCGTATCCCGCGCTCGTGCGGGAGCTCCAGTCGGTCATCGGCCGGGAGGCTCGCGAGCAGATGCTGGCCGCGGAGAGCCGGCTCCCCGACGCCGTCGTAGCGTGCGTGGGCGGCGGTTCGAATGCGATCGGGCTCTTCGCCGGCTTCTTGGAAGACGCCGACGTGCGGCTCGTCGGGGTCGAAGCGGCAGGCGCTGCGAGCCTCGGAACCGGCCGGGCCGGGGTTCTGCACGGCGCGCGCTCCTCGCTCCTCGCCGACGTGGACGGACAGATCGCCGATGCGCACTCCATCTCCGCGGGCCTGGACTATCCCGGCGTCGGGCCCGAGCACGCTTATCTGCGGGATATGGGACGGGCCGAGTACAGCGCGGCGACTGACGAAGAGGCGCTCGCCGCCTTCCACCTCCTCGCCGAGCGGGAGGGCATCATCCCGGCGCTCGAGCCCGCTCACGCGCTCGCGCGCGCGTTGGACCTCGATGCCGAGCTCATCCTCGTCGGGCTTTCCGGCCGCGGCGACAAGGACCTGGCGACGGTGCTCGACCGGTGAAGAGACTCTCGATCTACCTGATGGCCGGCCCGGACACGCCTGAGCTCGCGGCCGCCGCCGTCGCCGGCGGAGCCGACCTGCTCGAGATCGGGTTTCCGTTCTCCGATCCACTGGCCGACGGCCCGGTCATCCGCCTCGCGGGCGAGCGCGCGCTCGCCCAGGGAATGCGCACGCATGCGTGCCTGGAGTGCCTCGCCGAAACTCGCGCGCGTGTTGAGGTTCCGCTCATCCCGATGACGTACGCGTCCATCCTCGAGGCGTACGGCTACGAGCTCTTCCAGACCGATGCCCAGAAGGCAGGCGCGACGAGCCTGATCGTGGCCGACCTGCCGATCGAGGCCGCGCCCGAGCTGCGTCGGGTCCAGCTCGTCGCACCCACTACGCCGTCGGAGCGGATCCGCCTCGCAGCGCAGCGAACGGACGGTTGGCTCTACCTCGTTTCGCTGACCGGCACCACGGGGGCGCGCGGGGAAGTTCCGCAGCAGCTTGCCGGCCTCGTCGAGCGCGCCCGCGGCGTCACCGACATGCCGCTCCTGGCCGGCTTCGGCATCTCGACGCCCGAGCACGCCGCGGGGGCCGCGGCCCTCGCGGACGGGATCGTCGTCGGCAGCCGCGCCGTCGAGGTCGCCCACGAGCAAGGTCCCGCAGCCCTCCGTGAGTACGTGGCCTCTCTTCGCGAGGCGCTGGACCGGGACGCAGGCGCACCCCCTGGGGAGCCTCGTGTCGCCCGGCCTGATCAGCCTTCGTTAAACCACTCCGGCGCTTAGGCTACGGCCATGCAAACGATCGAGCTGACTGACGACGAACTGCGGCTTGTCCGTTCCGCGCTCCACTCGTACCTCGAGGACTTCGGCCACGACGAGGCGGACGTCCTGAGAGCGATCAAGCAGGTGCTCGCCAAGCTCCCTCCGAACGAGTAGTGGCGATCCTCGAAACGAGGGTCGACCGGGGCTCGCCGGAGTTCGAGGCGAACCGCGCGCGGATGGAGGAGCTCGTCGCGGAGCTGCGCGACCGCGTCGCGACCCTGGCCACGGCCGGAGGCCCCGAGGCCGTCGAAAAACACCGGTCGCGTGGCAAGCTGCTCGCACGGGAGAGGATCGAGGGACTGCTCGATCCGGGCTCGGCCTTTCTCGAGCTGAACACGCTCGCGGCCTGGGAGCTCTACGAGGGGGATGCGCCCGGCGCCGGGATCGTGACCGGCATCGGCGTGATCGACGGACGGCAGTGCGTGATCGTCGCGAACGACGCCACGGTCAAGGGCGGCACCTACTACCCCCTCACCGTGAAGAAGCACCTGCGCGCGCAGGAAGTCGCCGACCAGAACCGACTTCCCTGCGTCTATCTCGTGGACTCGGGAGGCGCGTTCCTGCCGCTCCAGGACGAGGTCTTTCCGGATCGCGACCATTTCGGCCGGATCTTCTTCAACCAGGCGAACATGTCGGCCAAGGGCATCCCGCAGGTGGCCGTGGTCATGGGCTCGTGCACGGCCGGCGGCGCCTACGTCCCGGCGATGAGTGACGAGACGGTGATCGTCAAGGGGACCGGGACGATCTTCCTCGGCGGCCCTCCCCTGGTGAAAGCCGCCACGGGCGAGGAGGTCACCGCCGAGGAACTCGGCGGCGCGGACGTGCACGCGCGAGTCTCCGGAGTCGCGGATCATTATGCGGTCTCAGACGAGCACGCCCTGGCGCTCGCGCGGGAGATCGTCGCCAACCTCGGCCGCCGTCGGCCCGAGCCGCCGTGGGAGCCCCAAGCGCCCGAGGAGCCCCTGTACGACCCCGCCGACCTCTACGGAATCGTCCCGGAGGACTACGCCAAGGGCTACGACGTGCGCGAGTTGATCGCACGGGTCGTGGACGGCAGCCGCCTGCACGAGTTCAAGGCTCTCTATGGAGAGACGCTCATCTGCGGCTTCGCCCACATCGAAGGGCTTCCCGTCGGGATCCTCGCCAACAACGGTGTCCTCTTCTCGGAGAGCGCCCTCAAGGGCGCTCATTTCATCCAGCTGGCCTGCAAGCGCCGCATTCCGCTCGTCTTCCTCCAGAACATCACCGGCTTCATGGTCGGGAAGGAGTACGAGGCCGGGGGCATCGCCAAGGACGGCGCGAAGATGGTGACCGCAGTCGCGTGCGCCCAGGTGCCCAAGTTCACGGTCATCGTCGGGGGGTCGTTCGGTGCGGGTAACTACGGTATGTGCGGCCGCGCGTACTCGCCCCGGGAGCTCTGGATGTGGCCGAACGCGCGCATCAGCGTGATGGGCGGTGAGCAGGCGGCCACGGTCCTGACGGCCGTCGGACGAGCAGACCCAGACGAGATCCGCGCCAAGTACGAGCGGGAAGGAAGCCCGTACTACTCCACGGCGCGTTTGTGGGACGACGGGATCATCGACCCGCTGGACACGCGTCGCGTCCTCGCGCTCGGCATCGCCGCGAGCTTGAACGCGCCGATTCCCGAGACGAAGTTCGGCGTCTTTCGGATGTAATGCGAGGGCGCTGCGAGACCGCGCTAAGGAAGCGGAAGCGCCGGTGTGGACGGCAAGGGAGGCGGCTCGACCGGTAGGGGCAGCGGTTCGACCGGGAGGGGCGGCGGCTGGACCGGGAGGGACGTCGGCTCGACCGGGAGGGGCGTCGGCTCGACCGGGAGTGGCGTCGGCTCGACTGGGAGTGGCGTCGGCTCGACCGGGAGGGACGGCGCCGGCACAGCGGAATTCGGTTCGACGGAGGGAAGCGGCAGCGAGGGGAGAGTGCCGCCGCTCGAGCTGTCGTCCGCAGCGTCGCCCGATGAGCCGGAACCGCGTTGGATAGTCGGCCTGGCCCGATCCTGTGGAGCGACGGCGGTCTTGGGAACGACGAGCGGGCCGTCCAGCTCCGCGGACGAAAGGCCACGCTGAACGGCCGGCGGGCGAGGCAGGTTCGCTCCCATGTCGGTGACGGGAAGCGCAACGATGGCGGTGCCTCCCACGAGAGCGGCGACCCCTGCTCTGCTCACCGAGAAGCCGAGCGAGAGCTTCCCGAGACCGGGCAGTGGGAGGGCCAGGAGGCCCCGGAGCCCGCCAGTGCGGCGCTGAGTGGTCGGGACGTGGTCTGCGAGTTTGAGCTCCTGGCTCAGACTGCCGCGAGCACGGAAGATCAGCGTCTCGACGGCCGCCAAGGACAGCTCCAGCGCCTCCGCGATCTCCGCGTAGGAGCGTCCCTGGATCTCCCGCAGAAGAATGACGGCGCGCTGGTTCGGCGGGAGGCGGCGGATCGCGGCTGCAATCTCCCCCGCGGTCGGCCCGTTCACATCGGTGAGATCGGCTGCGACCTCCGGGTCGAGGGCGACCTCCTGGGGCCGGCGCGCAAGAGCCTGATAACGGCGGCGCACGACATTGCGCGCGATCGTGACGAGCCACGCGCGCGGCTTGTCGGGCCGTTCGCCGCGCCGGATCGCCCGAAAGGCGTTCATGAAAGCGATCTGCGTGACGTCCTCGGCCTCGTCGGGATCTCGGACGTCTCGCAGAACGGCGCCGTATACGTCGCGTCGGTGGCGCCGGTAGAGCCGCTCGAACGAGGTGTCGCGGTTGAGCCGCTGCTCAAGAGGGGGGCTCACGGTCCGTGTATGCCCGATTTCGCATTCTTCTCACTTCTTTGACGCGCAAGTTTTCGCGCCGCGAAAGCCTCCTCTCATGGGGTCATCCAGTTGCTTGCCGTGGATTACCAACTTGAAATCAGGATCGATCGGCCGGCCGATCTCGACCGCGTGATGGAATTCTTCGAACGGAGCGCGTACGCCCCTGAACCGGTGGACGAGCGAACGATTGTGTTGAGGCCGCCCGAGGCCCTGGACCTTCCGCTCGCGCGACGTGAGCTCGAGATCTATCTCCGGATCCTCGAGCGCGTGCATCCGGGCGTCGCAGCCACTCTCGCGGCCTGATCTGCGTCCCCGCCTTATCATCCCCGGTCCCCGACCGGGTCCCGGCAGTCAATCTTGGAGCATTTCTTGAACCGTCAAGAAGAACGGTACGTCCGCAACGAGTGGCTCTTTCGCGAGGTCAACGAGCGAATCGCGGAGGTGAACGAGAAGTTCGACGTCGAAGGCGCGACCGAGTTTCTGTGCGAGTGCGGCCAGCAGACGTGCTTCGAAACCCTGCTGCTCACTCGCGCCCAGTACGAAGCCGTCCGCGGGCAAGGCAAGCGGTTCGTCGTGGTGCCGGGCCACGAAGACGGCAGGGTCGAACGCGTGGTCCACCGCGAGCCGGACTTCCTCGTCGTCGAGAAGATCGGGGAAGCCGGCGAGGAATCGGAGGAGCAAGACCCCCGCCCGTAGTCTTTCTAAAGGACGACCTCCTCCGGAAAGACCGCGCCCGCGGCGAACCGTTCGAGCCGGTAAGGAGAGAGATCGAGCGCCGACTCGCCGCCGAGGAGTTCCTCCGCGACGGCGTGCCCGACTGCGGGGGATTGCATGAAGCCGTGGCCCGAGAAACCGCAGGCTGCGTAGACGCCATCGGCGATGAACCCGATGATCGGATGCGCGTCGGGCGTCATGTCGTAGAGACCTGCCCAGGCGCGACTGACCTGCGCGCCGACGGCTGCCGGAAACCGGCGGGCGAGGCGCTCGAGCCGGTCCGGCAGGATCGCCTCGTCCACCGACGGCTCGAAGCTCCAGCGCGGCTCGGGGTCGTGCATCGCGACGCGGAGCGAGTCGCCGAAACGGCGGAAGTGAAAACCGGATTCCGCCTCGAGGACCATCGGCAGCCGCTCCGAAAGGTCTCGGATCGGTGTCGTCTCGAAAAGCTGGCGGACCAGCGGCCGCACAGGAAGCTCCACGTCGTAGCGGGTTGCGGCCTCGGCCGAGTACGCGCCGCACGCAAGCACACGGACCTCGGCGCCGACGTCTTCCTCCGGAGTCCCCTCGAGGACGTCGACGCCGAGCTCGATGAGGCGGCGGACGAGCTCGCGCGTCACTGCGGGCGGATCCGCGACACCGTCCTGGCGACAGACGAACCCGCCGAGAACGTCGCCGGCGAACACTCCCGGGGCAAGCGCTTCCACCTCGCGGCGGTCGAGCCGCTCGACGGGAACGCCCAGCTCGGTCTGGAGGGCCTGGCGCTCCTCGAGAGATCCGAGCCCCGCTTCCGTCGTGGCGAGAAAGAGGTAGCCGACCTGCTGGAAGAGATCCGGCCCCAGATCCTCGAAGAACTCGATGCTCTCCCGCGCGAGCCGCACCTCCGCCGCGGTCGAGAATTGCTGCCGGATCCCGCCCATCGCCCTGCCGGTCGAGCCCGACGCGATCGTGCCGCGCTCGGCGAGCACCACGTCGCTGGCCCCGCCCAGCGCGAGGTGGTAGGCGATGCTCGCCCCGATCGCACCGCCTCCGGCGACGACTATCCGAGCCACGTGAGGAGCTCGCTCCGCTCTGACGCGGCCAGGCGACGGAGCGGCGCGCGCACATCTTCCCGGAACGGCACACCGCGACTTCCGACCACTAGCTTGAGGGCAGAATGGCGAGGGAAGCGTTCGATCGAGGCCCGCAGCTTTCCGAGCCGTGCGGCGCCGTCCGCGGAAGGAGCCCGGACGACCGCGGCTACCTCCTCGGGGTAAACGGCGGCTAGCCCCGAGACGGCGCCCGCCGCACCCGCCGCGAGGCCGTCGGCGAGCAGGGCTTCCGCGCCCACGAATACATCGAGGCCTTCGAGCAGGTACGGCTTCACCTTCGCGAAGGGAGAGTCCGAGACCTTCAGGCCGGCCAGGTTCGGCACCTCCTCCCGAAGGCGTTCGATTACCTCGAGCGGGATCGGGTAGCCGCTCGTCGCCTCGAACTCGTAGAGATAGAAGGGAAGGGGAGCGCAGGCGGAGGCCGCACGTCGGAAGTGCTCGAAGAGCGCCTCCGCATCGAGCCGGAAGTACGGCGGCCCGATCACCGCGACTCCGTCGGCCCCTGCGGCCGCGGAGTGCTCCGCGAGCGCGATCGTGTCCGCGGTCGTTTGGGCCCCGCAATGAACGGCGACCTGCAGGCGCCCCGCGGACGCCGCGAGGAAGAGCTCGGCCGCACGCTTTCGCTCCTCGACGGAGAGCAGGATTCCCTCCCCGGTCGTCCCGAGGGCCAGGATGCCGTCGAGACCCCCGCCGGCGAGGAAGTCGAGGTAAGGGCGGAAGGCATCCTCGTCCAGGGCGGCGCCGTCCTCCCGCAGAGGAGTCAACGCCGCGGCCAGCGCCCCCTTGATCATCGGGCCAACCTCAAGAGCTCGTTCCAAAACGAGATCTGTGTCGCCGGAATCGCGCTAGACGGAGCGATGCCGCGTCCTCGGTCGCGCCCGTATTTCCCTCAATACGGGCGCTTCCTGCGTCCTTGCCTCGCATCCGCCTTCGCGCACCGGCGACGAGCCCCATCCTGAAACGAACTCTAAGCTCCCGGCCATGAGCGCGCTCGCGGTCGAACGGGACGGCCCCGTCCTGAAGGTGACTTTGTCGCGCCCCGAGCGGCGCAACGCGTTCGACGCGGCTCTTATTGCGGAGCTCACCGATGCATTCACGGACGTCGGGGATGCGCGTGCCGTCGTCCTCGGGGGTGAGGGCGAGAGCTTCTGCGCCGGCGCCGACGTCGAGTGGCAGCGCTCCTCGATCGACTTGAGTTACGAGGAGAACGTCGAAGACGCGCTCCGCCTCTTCAAGATGTGCGAGACAATCGACCGCTGCCCGGCTCCGGTGGTGGTCAAGGTTCACGGCTATGCGCTCGGCGGAGGGAGCGGGCTCGTCGCGTGCGCCGACATCGCCGTCGCGGCGACGGACGCCGTTTTCGGGTTCACGGAGGTGCGGCTGGGGATCATTCCGGCTGTCATCTCGCCTTTCGTCCTCGCGAAGATCGGGCCCGGGGCGGCCCGGCGCTGGTTCCTGACGGGCGAACGTTTTGGAGCCGACGTCGCGCTCCGCATCGGACTCGTGCACGAGGTGGTCGCCGATCCGGCGGAGTCCGTCGTCACGATCGTCGAAGCCCTCCTCGCGGGGGGCCCGAAGGCGGTTCGCGAAGCGAAGAGGCTCGCCCGCGAGCGTCCTGCCGGCCGGGAGGTGGCCGAGATCGCCGCCGCGCGGAGGACGAGCGAGGAGGGACAAGCAGGCCTCCGCGCCTTTCTCGAGAAGCGGACGCCACCGTGGAGATCCGCAAGCTCCTCGTAGCGAACCGGGGCGAGATCGCGGTCCGCATCTTCGCGACATGCGAGCGGCTCGGGATCGCAACCGTCGCGGTCGCTCCCCCGGACGATCACGGCGCGCTGCACACGCGAAGAGCCGGTGAGACCGTGGCGATCGCCGGGTACCTGGATGCGCAGGAGCATGTGCGCGCGGCGCGCGAGAGCGGCGCCGACGCAATCCATCCCGGGTACGGCTTCCTCGCAGAGAGCCCCGAGTTCGCTGCCACCGTCCAAGACGCGGACCTCCTCTGGATCGGCCCGCCGCCGGACGTTCTCCGCGCCGCCGGCGACAAGCTCGAGGCGAAGCGCATCGCCGCGGAAGCAGGAGTCCCCGTGGTGCCGGAGGGAGATCCGGCGGAGATCGGGTTCCCGCTCGTAGTCAAGGCAGCCGCGGGCGGGGGAGGACGCGGAATGCGAGTCGTCCGCGCCCCCGACGAGCTCGACGAGGCTCTGGCCGCCGCGCGGCGCGAGGCCGAGGCCGCCTTCGGGGACGACCGCGTCTTCTTCGAGCGCTTCGTGGAGCGTCCCCGCCACGTCGAGGTCCAGCTGCTCGCGGACGTCGAAGAGGTCTCGTCGCTCGGCGAGCGAGACTGCTCGGTGCAACGGCGCCACCAGAAGATCCTCGAGGAGAGCCCGTCGCCTGCCGTGGACGCCGACCTGCGAGCCTCCCTCGGCGAGGCGGCCGTGGCGTTCGCGCGGGCGGTCGCCTATGTCGGCGCGGGGACGGCGGAGTTCATGCTCGAGGGGGAGAGCTTCTGGTTTCTGGAGCTGAACGCCCGCATCCAGGTGGAGCATCCTGTCACCGAGCTCGTCACCGGAATCGACCTCGTCGAGGAACAGCTCACGATCGCCTCCGGAGGCAAGTCGTCCGCCGGCGGATCGCCGCGCGACCCCGAGGGACACGCCGTCGAGGCGCGGCTCTATGCGGAAGATCCGCTCACTTTCCTCCCCCAGGCCGGGCGCATCGAACGTCTGCGCCTCCCCGCGGACTTGCGGGTGGACGCCGGAGTCGAGCCGGGAGACGAGGTGCCGGTGGCCTATGACCCGCTGATCGCGAAGCTGATCGCGCATGGAGAGACGCGCGAGGAGGCGCTCGACCGCCTCGCCAACGGTCTGCGGGAGACCGAGGTCCGCGGGGTGACGACGAACCTTCCCTTCCTCCGGTGGCTCGTCGCGCACCCGGAGCTGAGAGCCGGGCGGGCGACGACAGCCTTTCTCATCGACTACCCGCCTCTCTCCAGGGCTCCAAGGGTGTCAGGGCCCTGGGCCGGCTCGTGGGGCCGCCAGCGGGGAACGAGACCTCTGCTCACCGTGGAAACGACCGCCCGGGCGACGGAGGCCGCAGGCGCGGAGCAGAGCGTCGTCAAGGCCCCGATGCCGGGCGTCGTCGTCCGCGTGCTGGCGACCGAGGGCGACCGGGTCGAGCCGCGCCAGCCGCTCGTCCTCCTCGAGGCGATGAAGATGGAGACGCCGCTCGTCTCTCCTTACGCCGCCGTCGTCCGCCGCGTGCTCGTGTCCGAAGGCGACCGCGTCGCGGGCGGCGCCGTTCTCGTGGAGCTCGAGGAGTAAGCGTGCCCGACCCGATCGAGCTTTTCCGCGAGTGGTTCGACGCGGCCCGGGCGAGCGGCCTCGAGCCCGAGCTGATGACCCTCGCAACAGCCGACGCCGAGGGCCGGCCGTCGGCGCGGACCGTGCTTCTCAAGAGCGCCGACGAGCGCGGCTTCGTCTTCT
>Ga0184605_10000432_pt1 | contig 12498 bp, 16 predicted proteins | sample PLM0_30_coex_FD_132995 | JGI IMG/M metagenome (GOLD analysis project Ga0184605, IMG submission 132995) | Groundwater sediment microbial communities from an aquifer in East River, Colorado, USA - PLM0_30_coex | ecosystem: Environmental > Terrestrial > Soil > Riparian zone | place: USA: East... | reverse complement strand
TTCCGGCCCGCCACGAGATGGAGGCGGCGCTCGTCGAGTTCGCCATGCGCGGGGGCGTTCGCGTTCGCTACGGCTGCGAGTGGCTGTCGACGCGGCGCGACGATGCAGGCTTCGTGCTCGGGACGTCGGACGGCGAGTACCGCTGCCGTGTCTGCGTGTTTGCGATCGGCGTGACCGAGCCGTGGGTCGCTCCGATTCCCGGGCTCGAGGCGGCGCCGCACTACGTGGCTGCGAACGCACCCGAGCGCTATCAGGACAAGAGCGTCTTCATCGTCGGCAAGCGGAACTCGGGGTTTGAGCTCGCACAGGGCCTCCTGCCCTGGGCGCGACGTATCGTGCTCGGCTCGCCGCGCCCGGTGGACACAGCGATGCTCGCCTTCTCGCCGCTCAGCATCCGGTACCTCTCGCCGTATGCCGAGCACATCCGCGGCGGCACCGGGAGCTATGTCCTCAACGCAGCGATCGAGCGCGTGGAAAGGCACGCGAACGGATACCGCATTCATGCGAGCGGGACGACGTGGGAGGGAGGACTCGAGCTCGAAAGCGACGAGGTCATCGCGGCCACCGGCTTCCGTGGGCCCGTACGCGACCTGCCGAGCATCGGCGTGACGATGGTCAACGACGGCCGAATGCCGGCGCAGACGCCGTACTGGGAGAGCATCTCTGTCCACGGGATCTATTTCGCCGGCAACGTGACCCAGGCTTCGCCCGGCCTGCGCAAGCACGGTGCCACAAGCAGCTCCGGATCCGTCAACGGGTTCCGCTACAACGCCCGCGTCCTCGCGCAGCACATCGCCGAGAAGCATTTCGGGCTCCGGCGTGAGCGGCGGCAGATCGCCGGCGACGAGGTCGTTCCGTATCTACTCCGCGAGGTCGCCCACGCGCCCGAGCTCTGGACGCAGAAGGGCTACCTCGCGCGGGTCGTCGTCGCCGACGCGGCCGGAGCGTTTCGCGACGACGGGATCGTGCCGCTCGCGGATTTCGTCGATCGCGAGGGCGGCGACGCGTGTGCCGTCGCGGTCGAGTACGACGCCGAGGGGACGATCATCCCGGTCGTGTACCTCCGGCGGGGCGGTCGTCTGGCGGAGCACTCGTTGCCTCCGCATCCCCTCCACACGTTCGGTACCGACGAGCATCGTCGGCAGCTCGCGGCGTGCCTCGCGCCGCTCCTCTCCCGACACGCGAAGGCGTCACGTGTCTGACCGAAGAGCAGCCGAGCCGTACGGCGGGTCGTAGTTGTTCGCGAGGTCGAAGTGCGTGATCCCCAGCTCGAACGCGCGGCGACGATCTCGCGCCGACCGCTCGCGCGGCGCGGTGCCGCCGAAGTTGTGCCAGAGGCGGAGGGAGATCTCCGGAAGCTTCTGCCCCCACTTGCCGGCGCGGCGGGATTTGCATCGCAGCGCCGAGCCCACTATAGTGAACCTAATGGTTCAGTATACACCGACCATCGACCGCGCTTTCGCAGCCCTCGCCGACCCGACCCGCCGCGCCGTTCTCGAACGGCTCGGTTCCGGCATGGCGACGATCAGTGAGCTCGCCGAGCCCTTCGGCATGTCGCTGACGGGTATGAAGAAGCACATCCGGCTGCTCGAGGAGGCGGAGCTCGTGACGACGGAGAAGATCGGCCGTGTCCGCAGGTGCATGCTCGCGCCCTACGCTTTCGAGGGCATCAGCACGTGGCTGCAGCGGCTCGACCGCTTCGCGCAAGTCGTCGAACGCACGAAAGGAGACCGATGAGCACCACTGCGAAGAACACCAGCAAGAAAGCAGGGTTCACAGCCGAGGAAAAGGCCGCGATGAGAGAGCGCGCCCGCGAGCTGAAGGACAAGACGGACGGGGAGAGCGCCGTGCGCGCCGCGATCGCCAAGATGTCGCCAAAGGATCGCGCCATCGCCAAACGGCTCCATGAGCTGATCAAGGCCGCCGCCCCAGGCCTCTTGCCGAAGACCTGGTACGGGATGCCCGCGTACGCCAAGGACGGCAAGGTCGTCTGCTTCTTCCGCAACGCGGGGAAGTTCAAGGAGCGCTACGCGATGCTCGGCTTCAACGACAGCGCGAAGCTCGACAACGGGTCGATGTGGCCGATCGCCTTCGCGCTGACGGAGCTGACCGCAGCCGACGAGGCAAAGATCCGCAAGCTCGTGAAGAAGGCCGTGGGCTGAGATGAGCGAGACCACCGTCACCACCCCGAACGAGCTCGAGATCCGCGTCGAGCGGATCTTCGACGCACCGCGTGCGCACGTCTTCTCCGTCTGGACCGACCCGAAGCTGATCCCGGAATGGTGGGGCGACGGCACGGTCGTCGAAGAGATGGACGTCCGGCCCGGCGGCACGTACCGCTTCCAGACCGCCTACGGCGCCGTCGAGGGCGAGTTCCGCGAGGTCGACGCGCCCGAGCGGCTCGTGCAGACGTTCCAGAACCACCTGCAGGCGCTGGAGTTCGAAGATCTGGGCGACAAGACGAGGCTGACCCAGACGATGCGCTTCGCTACGACCGAGGAGCGCGACACCACCATGCATTACGGCGTCGAGGAAGGAGCGAAGGGCGGCTTCGCGCGCGTGGACGCGCTGCTGCAGCGGCTACCGCTCGACGCGTGAGCTGCCGACGATGGCATCCGCGCCGCAAGCGGCGCATCGCTTGACGCTTCCATCAGCCGGCGAGCCGCTCGTCGATGCGGTCGAAGAAGGTCGACCACCCGGAGCCGGCGCGCTCGTACTCCTCCGGCGACATCAATCCCAGCTGCTCGAACTGCATCTCGGTGCGCCCGTCACCGAGGTCGATCAGCAGGACGACGATCAGTTCGTAGCGGTCGTCGTCGGGCTGGTCGGTAACGGTGAACACGAGCCGTTCGGGCTCCACGACCTCGCGGTAGACGCCCTTCCAGTGGATCTCGTGCTGCTCGGGACCCGCGAGCATCGTCAACCGCCAGGAGCCGCCGGGCCGGACGTCCATCGAGACGGTGAACAGTGGCACCTCGCCGCCGGCTGCTCCGAACCAATCCGCGAACGCCTCGGGCTCCGTCCACTCCCGCCACACTCGCTCCCGTGGAGCGTCGAACACCCGGGTGATCGCGATTCCGACCCGAAACGCATCATCCGCGCTCGTCGGCTCCGTCATCGCCGCGTCCTCTTTCCCTTCGTTTGCAGGCGCTCGTCGAGGCGGTCGAAGCTCTCCTGCCAGAAGGGACGGTACGTCTCGAGCCACTCGGCGGCCTCGCCGAGGTGCGCGCCGTGCAGGCGCGAGGGTCGCAGCTGCGCCGAGCGCCCGCGGGTGATCAGCCCCGCGCGCTCGAGCACCTTGAGGTGCTTGGACACCGCCTGAACAGTGATCGGGAACGGCTCGGCGAGCTCGTTCACCGTCGCCTCGCCGTCTGCAAGACGCGTGAGGATCGCGCGGCGCGTGGGATCCGCAAGTGCGGCAAACGTCTCTGTCAGCTGGTCGACCGCCACGTCGCTACGCCCCTTTCGATCGTTTGGTGTCCGATCTCTTCATCTGACTGGTTTATCAACTAGCTCTTTGAGTATGGTACCGGCGTGGCCGGATTGCGCCACGTTCAATGAGAGGAGGATCGCATGGGAAGGATCGTCGTCACCGAGTACATCTCCGTCGACGGGGTCGTCGAGGCGCCGAGCGGAACGGAGAGCTTCGAGCGGGTCGGCTGGACGGACGCCTTCAGCCGCGGCCCTGAGGGCGACCAGTTCAAGTTCGACGAGACGATGAACTCGGACGCGCTGCTGCTCGGCCGCATTACCTACGACGGCTTCGCTCCGGTGTGGCCGCACTTCGAGGGCGAGTTCGCGGACAAGTTCAACGCGATGCCCAAGTATGTCGTCTCCCAGACGCTGACCAACCCGGAGTGGAACAACACCACCGTCCTGTCCGGTGACGTCGTCGACGAGGTCAGGAAGCTCAAGGAGCGATACGACGGCGACATAGCTGTTCATGGCAGCCCGCAGCTCGCCCAGACGCTGATCGAGCACGACCTCGTCGACGCCCTGCACCTGCAGGTCTACCCCGTCATTGTCGGGGCCGGCAAGCGCCTCTTCGGGGAAACGAGTGCGACGAAGAGGCTGCGGCTCGCCACCACAAAGACTGTCGGCGGCGGGATCCACATCCTCATCTACGAGCGAGACGACTGAGCTCGTCTTCGCTCCACTAATGCGCCATCCCGAGGGCGCGAATCGCTGATCGAGAGGGGCTCTTGCCGCCTCGGCGTGCGCGCGTCTCGCCCACGACCCGTCGAATCAGCCGGCCAATACCCGCCCGAGCTGCTCCAGGCAACCGCGCCATCCCCAATCCTGGGCGTCGCGGCGCGCGTCGGTCGAGATGCCGGTGTTCACCAGCAGCACGGTGGTCGAGCCCTCGAACTCCGAGAACGAGAGCTCGATCAATTGTTCGTTGGAGGGTTCGTCGTCGAAGGTCCAGGTCATGCCCAGCCGGTGGGGCCGGTCGATGAGCGTGAATTCGCCGTGCGCTTCGGCCTCCGTGCCGTCGGGCTTCCGCATCACCACCCGGACCCTCCCGCCGACACGGAGATCGACCTCGGCCTCCGGCGTCTCCCAATCGGGGGCGGGGTGGAACCAACGCCGCATCACCTCGGGACTGGTCCAGGCGTCGAAGACGTCCTCGGCTGTAGCCGCGAAAGTCCGCTCCATCCGCACGGCATTGCCGAGCCGCTCAGTCATCGTTGCTCTTCCGTTCCTCCAGGTACTCGCCGACGACGTCGAAAACGCGCTCCCAGCGCACCCGTTGCCGTTCTATCCAATCCGAGGCCTCGCCGAGCGCCTCCGGCCGCAGCGCGAGCCGGTGGGTCCTGCCGTCGATCACCCGGCTCACGACGCCTGCCTCCTCCAGCAGTTTTAGGTGTCGAGAGACGGTGGGCTTGGAGACGCCGAAGTCCCGGGTCACCTCTCCGACGGTGGCCACCCCGCCGCTCAGCCGTTCAACAATCTCGCGGCGGAGCGGATGGGCGAGAGCCTTGAACATATCGTTAGCCATTATGCTAACTATAGAACTGACCCCGGCTGACCGCAGACGGGAGGCCTGAGATGACTGAGCACAGGATCGGCATGCAGGAGCAGCCGAGAAGGAGAGCAGATTGAAGGCGGCGGCGATTACGAGGTTCGGGGGGCCGGAGGTTCTCCGTCTGGTCGATCGGCCAACCCGTTGCTGCGCACCCTCGTCGGTGCCGGGACTCACTCCACCGATGTGAGACGTGACCGGTGGGGCGCGCCACGCCAAATCGTTCTAAACCCACGAAGGAGAAAACAATGACCGAACACAAAACCGGAACACATGAAGAGTGGCTTGCGGCACGGCTGCAGCTGCTCGAGGCCGAGAAGGAGTTGACGCGGCGCGGCGACGAACTCGCGCAGAAGCGGCAGGAGCTGCCCTGGGTTCGAATCGATAAGGAGTACCAATTTGAGACCGACGAGGGCGCAACGTCGCTCGCGGATCTCTTCAGAGGCCGCTCGCAGCTGCTCGTCTACCACTTCATGTTCGGGCCGGACTACACAGCTGGGTGCCCGTCCTGCTCGGCGATTGCAGACGGCTTCAACGGCTCCGTCGTCCACCTCGCCAATCACGACGTCGCGTTCTGGGCGGTGTCGCGGGCTCCGCTCGAGAAACTGCAGGCGTACAAGCGGCGGATGGGCTGGAGTTTTCCTTGGGCATCCTCGTTCGAAGGCGACTTCAACTACGACTTCCACGTGACGCACACCGAGGAGGAGTGGGCGTCGGGAGCCGTCGACTACAACTTCCGGACGGTCGACTTTCGCCCCGCCGAGGTGAGTCCCGTGCTCGCCGAGTGGGCATCGAGCGTTGGAACGGACTTCGCGACGTACAGGCGAGAAGGGCCCGGCATGAGCGCATTCGTGCTCGAGGATGGCGTCGTTTACCACACCTATTCGACGTACGAACGCGGGGTTGACTTCCTCTGGGGCATGTACCAGTGGCTCGACCGCGCCCCACTCGGTCGCAACGAGACCGGTTTCTGGTGGCGCCGCCACGATGAGTACGACCGCGAGTGATCGGTTATCGAAGTAACTTCCGGTCGAGCACCCGAGACGAAATGAGGCGCAGATGACGCGCGATTGAGACGTGTCCGTTTTGTGTCCGCGCGGTGATGTCCAGTGAGGCAACGGAGCGTCATTCAGAACTGCTGGGGCTAGTCGCGCTTCCCCGGGCACCGGTCTGATTGGTCCGGCCTTCCCTGTTCGCTCACGGCCAGCCGACTCCGGGTGCTGGCGCGTCGGCGACGAGGACCTGGCCCGTCCGCCCAGCGACGATGTCGTCGACGTTCTCGGGGCCACGCCAGTCGGCGGCGAGCATGAACAGCGTGCGGCGGTCGGGACCCCCGAGCATGCTCGCGAAGCAGGACCGGTCGAGCTGGATGTGCTCGAGCACCTCGCCGCCCTCGCGGACACGCGCGCAGTCGTTTGCGTCGTGTGCGGTGGACGTCCAGATGCAGCCGTCGGCATCGAGGCAGATGCCGTCCGGAGCGATACCGTCCGCCCACGTGCGCCGATTGGACAGGCTGCCGTCGTCGTCGATGTCGAAGGCGGTGAGCCGTCCGGCAAACGACTCGGCGACGATCAGCGTATGGTTGTCGGGCGTGACGACCATCCCGTTCGGGAATGCGAGTTCGTCGGCGACCTCGCGCGCCTCGCCGTCCGCCGTGGCGAGTGCGATCTTGCCCGGTGCTTTTCCGCTTGTGAGGACGTCGTTGAAGTCGGCGAAGTCGAAGTTGATCGTGTTGACGTAGGCGTTGCCGCGCCCGTCGACGGTCAGCTCGCTCCAGCCGAGCGGCGAGATGTCACTGAGGTCGGCGTGCCGCACGCGCGAGCCGTCGGGCTCGACGCGGGACAGCTCGGCCCCTGTGATGAGCATCCGGCCGTCCGGAAGCCAGTTGGTGGCCCAGCCCAGCCCCTCGGGACCCCGTCCGGCGACCTCGCTATCGCCGGTCAGACCAACCGCGATGATCTCGCCGGTACCCCAGTTCGAGAACCACAAGCGACCGTCGTGCCATCGGGGCGACTCGCCGATAGCGAGCCCTTCGAGAAGCACGCGCGGTTCGATGACCTGCGAAGTGGACTCGGACATCGCAACCTCCTTTTGCGACAGCTTGCGCCGGCGCTCTGCCGGATGCCGAGGCGCCCGTCGTCGGGCGGCTCAATAGGTCAGACCGACGGCGAGGACGAAACTCATCGGACCCCCGCCCGTCGACCCGCGACTCAGCCCGATCGCGGCCGACCAGCGTAACCAGCTCGGCGGCGCGGGGTGGCCACCGCTTAGGCGACGATTGCCTCCCCGTTCACGCCGGTCGCGGAGAGTAGGCCGACCGGTGTCAGCACGGCGACGGCCGCGATGCCGCCGGTCGTCCAGGCGGCGACTACCCAAGAAACGGTCCCGCGCTTACGTGCGCGACGGCCCGTGCGGGGAGCGGCGAGCTTGCCTGGGGGAGAAGAAGGGTATGCCCAGCCCAGACCGAGAGAGGAGGAGATCATGGGGGACCATGTCGCCATCGCAACAATCGAGATTGATGCTTCACCAGGCGACGTTTGGACTGCGCTTACGGAGCCTGAGCAGATCGAGAAGTACATGTTTGGTTCTCAAGTCGTGACGGACTGGCAGCCGGGCAGCCCGATCGTGTGGAAAGGCGAGTACGAGGGCAAGAAGTACGAAGACAAGGGGGAAATCGTCGAGGTCGAGCCAGAACGGCGTCTGAAAGTGACGCATTTCAGTCCGCTGAGCGGCCAGGAGGACATTCCAGAGAACTACCACACAGTTCTGTACGAACTCGAGAGGGACGGAGAGAGGACGCGCGTGTCGCTCACGCAAGACAACAACTCGAGCGAGGAGGCGGCCGAGCACTCGCGAGCCAACTGGGAGAAGATGCTCGCCGGCCTGAAGGAGGTCGTCGAAGCCGGCTAGCTTAGTGGTTGGGTGCGAGCACGCAGCCGCGCGCGACGTGCGGGGTTTGACGCCGAGGCACGAGCCGATCTCGCTGCGCCGACCTGGCAAGGGATCATCGACGTCGCCGACGAGATCGATGCGTCAGTCATCGTGCTCGGCTCACGCGGCCTCGGTGCTGCACGTGAGCTGCTCGAGGGGAGCGTCTCGCATGAAGTCGCCGAGCACGCAGGTCGCCCTGTCCTGATCGTGCCGCCGCCTGCCGGGCCTCGCTAGCAAGCGCGGCTGCGGACGCAACGTTACGCGCGGCCGGGTGCGTCGCGCCGACGATCGGCACGGTCACCGATTCCTCCCTTCGCGATGAGTGGCAAGATCGCGCGCGTGGAAGTCCAAGCCACGCATTCCCACAGCCGGACCTCTGTTGAACCGCCGCCGGCGGTGTCCGAGCGTGCCGCGTCTGGGCGGGCTGCGCGCTCCGAGTGCCCCCGGTCGAGCCTTTCCGCGCTGCCGATCGCCGACGATCGCGATCCGATGGGGCTGTTGGAGGCACAAGACGCGACGCGTGTGCCGGAGCTCGTGCCGATTCGCTACGGCCGCATGAGCGTCTCGCCGTTCGCATTCTTCCGCGGAGCGGCGACCGTGATGGCCCACGACCTTGGCGCTGGGGCCAGGACGCCTCTTCAGACACAGCTCTGCGGAGACGCCCACCTGATGAACTTCGGCGGGTTCGCATCCCCCGAGCGGGATCTCGTCTTCGACCTCAATGACTTCGACGAGACGTTGCCGGGGCCGTTCGAGTGGGATGTCAAACGGCTCGCCGCAAGTGTCGAGATTGCCGGTCGTGGGCGGGCGGTCAAGAAGAGCGACCGCACGAACGCCGTTCTCGAATCTGTCAACGCATACCGCTGCGCCATCACTCGGTTCGCGGCGATGGGAAACCTTGCCGTCTGGTATGCGCGGCTCGACGTCGCCGCCATCCTCGGGGAGCTCCGTGCTGCGCACGACCGGAAGCTCGCGAAATCGCTCGCACGGACCGCCGCAAAGGCCGAGTCGAACGACAACATGCGGGCGCTCTCCACGCTGACACGTGAGGTCGACGGGGAGCCACGGATCGTTTCGGAGCCGCCGCTGATCGTCCCGCTGGCCGAGCTGGCCGCTGGTGACGAAGAGGCGGTGATCCCTGCCGTCCTTCGCAGCTACCGGCGGTCACTGCCGGAGGACCGTCGTGTCCTCCTCGATCGTTTTCGTCGCGTGGACGTTGCGCGAAAGGTGGTCGGGGTAGGCAGCGTCGGTACTTAGTGTTGGATCGTGCTGCTGCTCGGTCGCGATGACCGCGACCCGCTGTTCCTCCAGCTGAAGGAGGCGGAAGCGTCTGTCCTTGAACCGCTCCTCGGGGGAAGCCGGTTCGCGACCCATGGCCAACGCGTCGTCGAAGGTCAGCGGCTCATGCAGGCAGCGAGCGACATCTTTCTCGGCTGGGTCCACACCGAGCCGGAACCCGACAATCTGACGCCTGACCTCTACGTGCGCCAGCTTCGGGATTGGAAGGTTTCCATCGACGTCCGGACAATCCTGCCGCACGGGCTGGCGGTCTACGGCGCCGCGTGCGGATGGACACTGGCCCGCGCACATGCCCGGTCGGGGGACGCCGTTGCGATCGCTTCCTACCTCGGCTCGAGCGATCGGTTCGACCGGGCGATCGCCGAGTTCGCTCGCGCGTACGCGGATCTCAACGAGAAGGATCACCGCGCGCTCCTCGACGCGATCGCGCACGGGCGTGTTTCTTCGGTAGACGGCGTTTAGGAACTCCGCACCGAACGCGGAATTGGCTACATAGCGCTCGCCGCGCCGGCCGTTCGAAGGACCGGCGGCGCCCGTCACGTTCGTCATCAACGTTCGGAGGTGGAGCCTCTGTGTCGGTCTGGTGTCGCCGGTTGTTCGACTCCACCGACAGGAGTAGGGTCGTTCGGGTCCCCGAAGGCCAGAGAGGACGGTCAGCCGAAGCCCACCCCACGGACATGGAGTCCTCATGAGTAGCACCGTGGAGACAGCAGTCGAGATCCGCCCCTTCCACCTCGACACCCCGGACGAGGCCCTGGACGACCTCCGTCGACGCATCGCGGCCACGCGGTGGCCCGAGAAGGAGACCGTCGCAGATGAGTCGCAAGGTGTGCAGCTCGCGGAGCAATATCAGGCGCCGCGCAGCTGGGCCGAGCAGGCCTACCCCAACCTCATCTACTTCAACGAGGTCGAGAAGGGCGGCCACTTCGCCGCCTGGGAGCAGCCGCAGCTCTTCACCGAGGAGCTGCGCGCGGCGTTTCGCTTAATCCGTTAGCAAAGGAGGTCGTCATGAGCACCACCGTCCAGACCGAGATCCGTCCCTTCCACGTCGAGATTCCAGAGGAGCAAATCGACGACTTGCGCCGGCGCATCGCCGCGACGCGTTGGCCGAGCAAGGAGCTCGTTCAAGATCGGTCGCAGGGCGTCCAGCTGGCGACGCTGCAGGAACTGGCGCGCTACTGGGCCACCGACTACGACTGGCGCAAGGCCGAGGCGAAGCTGAACGCGCTGCCGCAGTTCACGACCGAGATCGACGGGGTCGACATTCACTTCATCCACGTGCGGTCGGGTCACGAGGACGCGTTGCCGCTGATCATGACGCACGGCTGGCCCGGCTCAGTGATCGAGCTGCTCGAGGTCGTCGGCCCGCTCACGAACCCGACCGCGCACGATGGACGCGCCGAGGACGCATTCGATCTCGTGCTGCCGTCACTGCCCGGCTACGGCTTCTCCGGCGAGCCGACGGAGGTCGGCTGGGATCCCGGCCGCGTCGCGCAAGCGTGGGCCGAGCTGATGCACCGCCTCGGCTATACGCGCTACGTCGCCCAGGGCGGCGACGTGGGCGCCTCGGTCACCGACGCGATGGGCCGCCTGGCACCCGCGGGGCTGGTCGGCATCCACACGAACTTGCTCGTGACGGCGCTGGCCGGCCCCCAGCCGACCGACTCTGAAGATGAACGCGCGGCGGCCGATGCCCTCGCCACGTTCAGGCAGAGCGGCTTCGGCTACTTCCTCGAGCAGGCCACGCGGCCGCAGACGATCGGCTACGCGCTGCTCGACTCACCCGTCGCCCTGGCGGCCTGGATGCTCGACCACGACACGGACAGCTACTACAAGATCTCCCACGCCTTTGTCGACGGCGAGCCTGCGGGCAATCTCACGCAGGACCACATCCTCGACAACATCACGCTGTACTGGCTGACGGGCACCGGGGCTTCGGCGGCCCGGTCGTACTGGGAGAGCGGACGAGCCCAGGCTCTCGCGGCCGGCCAGGCGCCTCCGGAGGTCTCGCTCCCGGTCGGCTTCACCACCTTCCCCGACGAGATCTTCCGGGCCCCGCGCAGCTGGGCCGAGAAGGCGTACCCCACCCTCGCCTACTTCAACGAGGTCGACAGGGGTGGGCATTTCGCCGCGTGGGAAGAGCCGGAGCTCTTCAGCGAAGAGGTCCGTGCCGCGTTTAAATCGCTTCGCTAGGTGACCGTGTTCAAACGCCTGCGCATGCCCTCGCTCGGCGGCGCGACCGGGTGGCTCAACTCCGAGCCGCTCGGCCCCGCCGAGCTGCGGGGCCACATCGTGCTGGTGGACTTCTGGACGTTGACGTGCATCAACTGGCTGCGCACGGAGCCGTACATTCGCGCGTGGTCGCAGGTCTATCGAGATGACGGGCTCATCGTTATCGGCGTGCATACGCCCGAGTTCTCGTTCGAGCACGAGCTTGACCGCGTCAGGCAGGCGACGAAGGACATGGCGATCGACTACCCGGTCGCTGCCGACAACGACTACGCGATCTGGAGCGCCTTCGACAACAACTACTGGCCGGCGCTCTACTTCGTCGACGCCGACGGCGTCATCCGCGACCACCACTTCGGCGAAGGCCGTTACAAGGAATCCGAGCGCGTCATTCAGCGGCTGCTCGGCGTCGAGCGCGAGCCAGTCGGCGTCGAAGGGCACGGCGTGGAGGCGGAAGCCGACTGGGACAACCTGCGGACGCCTGAGACGTATCTCGGCTACGAGCGCAGCGACCAGTTCGCCTCACCGAACGGCGCCGTGCTCGAGGAACGCGTGGCCTACGAGCTCCCCGAGCGCCTGCGCTTCAACCACTGGGCTCTCTCTGGCGAGTGGACGATCGGCCGCGAGAAGGTCATGCTCGACCAGGCCGGCGGGAGCATCGCCTACCGCTTCCATGCGCGCGACGCTCATCTGGTGCTCTCAGCCGGCGCGCGAGAGCCGATTCCCTTCCGCGTGCTCCTCGACGGCGGGGCTCCGGGCCCGTCACGCGGCGTGGACGTCGACGAGGACGGGAAAGGGCTGCTCCGGGAGGGCCGGCTGTACCAGCTCCTGCGCGAGCACGACGCGGTCCGCGAGCGGACACTGGAGATCACGTTCCTCGAGCCCGGCGCCGAGGCCTACGCGTTCACGTTCGGCTAGCCAGAGACGGCGAGAACGCTGATCAACCATCTCCGCGACCACCCGACCACCCGGGGCTTTCCGTTCGGGACAGGCGCGTCTCAAAAGGACGCCGTCGC
>Ga0184605_10000431_pt1 | contig 12516 bp, 13 predicted proteins | sample PLM0_30_coex_FD_132995 | JGI IMG/M metagenome (GOLD analysis project Ga0184605, IMG submission 132995) | Groundwater sediment microbial communities from an aquifer in East River, Colorado, USA - PLM0_30_coex | ecosystem: Environmental > Terrestrial > Soil > Riparian zone | place: USA: East... | reverse complement strand
GCCCCGATCGGAACCTCGGGGAGCGGGCCCGCGAGCATCGCCTGCTGCCGCGCGATCTCGTCCGGGACCTGGGCGACGAACGCCGCCACGGCACCGGTGACGTCGGTACGGGCGAACAGGTCGCCCGAGTCGGGGTGCCGGAACTCCTTGTTGAGGTGGAGCACCTCGGCGGCCGTGATGTTCACGCCACACGCCGCGGCGACGCGGGCCTGCACCGCCACGTCCGGGATGTGCTCGTCCTTCTGCGACGTAGACGACTTCACCTCGGTGAGGTGGTACCCGTCGTTTGTCTTCTCGAGCACGTCGATAGCGACGTAGGTGTTGTCGGCGATGAATGTCGCCTCGAAGATCGCCGGGGCGCCCTGGTCGAGCGCTTTTCTCGTCGCGGCGACCCGCTCGGCGCGGGCGTCGTGCGGCAGGTCGATCAGCACGCCGCCCGGGTAGCGCGCGCGGGCCGCTTCGCCCACCTGGCGGCCCTGGTCGAACAGGTCCTGTAATACCTTGTCGGGCTGCAGCTCGACTGCCTTCGGCTCGTGCACCGTCCACCAGAGCAGCTTGTGGCACTGGCAACCGGTGACAAAGCGGGATTTGGAGAGGCGGGCGGCCGGCGTGGTCATGGCGCGAAGGCTAGCGCCGGAGTGGGACAGCGGGCCAGGGCACGAAAGCGCCGCCGCGTGGGCTGACAGGGCCGTCAGCTATTGGCTAGGTTACATGTAACCCTTCCAAGGGACATCATGGCGAGGTCGAAGGGCTCGTCGCGCGACAAGGTGCGAGCGCACCGCCAGCGCTTGCGCCAGCAAGGGCTGCGGCCAATCCAGATCTGGGTCCCGGATGTACGCTCCCGGGCGTTCGCGGCCGAAGCACATCGGCAGTCGCTGGCCGTCGCCCGCAGCCGGCGTGCCCCGGAGGATCAGGCCTTCATTGACGCGGTCTCGGAATGAGGCGAGGTGAGATCTGGACCGCCGCCGGCGGCAAGGACTACGCCGGAAAGCCGTGCCCCGTGGTCATTGTGCAGGACGATCGTTTCGACGCGACGGACTCCATAACCGTTTGCGCATTCACAACGGATCCAACCGAAGCTCCGCTGTTCCGGTTACCGGTGGCGCCGGACGCACGGAACGGACTGCGCTCGGCGTGTCGGCTGATGGTCGACAAGATCACGACGGTGGCCAAGACGAAGCTCGGGTCCCGCATTGGTGAACTCGATGACGAAGACATGTTGCGGCTGAACCGGGCCATGCTGGTGTTCCTGGGATTGGCGGGAGCAGCTCCCGAGTCCTAAGTGCGAGCAGCTCGTGACGCAAGCCGTCGTCGGGGAGGGCCAATAACTCCTCGATGGTGGTGACGGCGGTCGAGCGTTCGTGATCCCCGGGCTTGCGCCCGGGGTCAGTTATGCGCCCGGGGTCAGTGAGAGCGACCGCACGAACGTCATGTACCCGAGCCTACCGAGCGGGTGTGGCAAACCCGAGACGACCCGCCGCTTCCGCTTGGCGGTCGTCCAGCGTGACGAACGGGACCGGCCCGACGAGGTCGGCCAGGTAGAGGGCGCACGCCAGGTGCCAGAGGTCGGCGCCTCGCACGTACCCTGCCGCGAGGGCGCGGGCGATTTCCGACGAGAGGGGCCGGTCGGGCAGCACCCAGGTGATGCCCGCCGTGAGGGCGGGTGCCGGGGCGAGCCGCTCCCTGGCGAGCGCCGCCATGAGCTCCGCCTCGAGCAGGTTCGCGGCGCAGAGCTCGTCGAAGCGATCGAGCTTCCGGGCGAGTGCCGGGGCGCCGCGCTCGCCCAGGGCGATGGCGACGAGGCAGGAGGTGTCGACGTAGGCGACCTTCACTCGTCGCGATCGCGCAGAAACCGCCCGAGGCCTCCGGCACGATGCGCCACGGGACGGAGCGGCACCCGGCGGACCGTCGGGCGCACCAGGATCCCGCGCTGCGCGAGCCGGGCGACGCGGGAGGCGGCATCTTCCGTCGCTGGCGCGATGGGCCGCAGCTCGGCTACGGGACGCCCATGGTAGGAGATGGTGACGCTTTTGCCCTCACGGACCTTCCGCAAGAGCTCGGAGAAGCGAGCCTTGGCGTCGTACGTGGAATATTCGTCCATCAGCGATGAATAATCGATCTAGTCAGACTAGTCAAGTAAGAAACCAGCTACGGCCCGAGCTACAGCGCAGCCAGAGGCCGAGCGCGGCTACTCGCCGGACGCCGTCTCTCGCGCCGCGATCTCGTACTTGAAGTTGTCCGCGTCAAGACTGTCGAGCCTGCCGTCGATCGTTTCCGCCTGCGGGTACATGAGGAACGGGACCGGTTGGCCATTCGAGCCCGGGAGCGGGACATCGTGCGCGAAGTTGTAGGCCATCCAGTTCATCTCCCGGGATCCGAACAACCGGGCGCGAGCCTGCTTCACGATCTCGTCGTCGAGCGGCCGGTTTCCGGGTGGTTCCTCGAGAACGACTTTTCGCACGTCCGCGGGATCGACCGGAGCCCAGCCATAGCCGTCCAAGTCTTCAGAGGGAACGCGAGGGCGGCAGAGGCCGCACCTGTCGAGCGGAGAAAATCGCGACGGTTCAACGGGCGCTCCTGTCACATGGCATGGCCGGTAGACTAACACCGGTTCTCCGCACTCGACCAGGGGCACCGCGAACGGACGTCCCAGTGGGATATCCGATTCATCAGGTCGCGGTCTCTCTCGGTTCCGTGATCCCCGGGCTTGCGCCCGGGGTCAGTGGCGCGGGCTTATGGCCCAGCTCGCGCTTTCTTGGTACCAGACTTGTGCGGGCGAGCACGTATTGTCGCTTCGCGGGCGGCAGCACGTGTGGGGTGTCGCGTCTTGGCCTTCGGGATTGCCGGGGTTCGTAGCCGACGAGGTGCTGGTGTGGCGAAACCGGTAAACGCAGAGATCTCTCACATCTCTGGGCGCAAGCCCTTGCGGGTTCGAGTCCCGTCACCAGCACCCCCGCTTGGCGGCCACTATTGACTCGGCGGAAGAAGGGGACGATGTTATCAGTCACGTGAGAGATCTCCGCGTAGCCGAGTTCGCTACGCCAGGAAAGCCGGGGAGCGTTGCGCTCTCCGGCTTTTCACTTGCCACCCGCCAGCTCCCGCAGCCGCTCACGTGCTTCACCAATCGACAACTCTGGCCTTGCTCTCGACTCCACCCGGGACATATTGCACCGCAACTCGAGACGGCAGGTGGAGCGTGAGCGGGACGGTGACGAGCAGGACGCGGCGCGAGTGGGTGCGCATGATGGCGGCGATGGGCGCCGGCGCGCTGGTAGACGGGCTCGTTCCCCGCGAGGTGGCCCGCGCGGCGAGTGGCCGGCCCCCACAGGATCCCGTGGCGGCGGTTCGGGCGCGCATCGGCGCCATCCCGATACAGGCTCAGCGGCTCGGCGAGAACCTCACCCTGCTCGCTGGTCCCGGCGGCAACGTGGTGGTGCTCCACGGCGCCGAGGGCATGGTCCTCGTGGACACGTTCGTGGCGCCCGCGTGGCCCAGGTTGCAAGAGTCGCTCAAGGGACTGAGCGGCGCGCCCGTGAAGCTCGTGATCGATACGCACTGGCACTTCGACCACACCGACAACAACGCGCCGCTCCGCGCCGGCGGCGCCACGCTGGTGGCGCACGAAAACACCAAGCTGCGGATGACCCAGCCGCACCACCTCGCCGTGCTCGAGCTCGACTTTCCGCCCTCGCCCGCCGCCGCCCTGCCCCAGCGAGTGTTCCAGGACGCGTACAAGCTGGAGGCGAACGGCGAGCGGGTGACGGCGTCGCACGTCCCGCCGGCGCACACGGACAGCGACGTCGTCGTGCGGTTCGAGAAGGCCAACGTGCTGCACACGGGCGACGTGTTTTTCAACGGCAGGTATCCCTTCATCGACGGCTCCACCGGCGGCCGCATCGACGGCATGATCGAGGGCGTGGGACGCCTGCTGAGCCTAGCCGAAGCCGACACTAAGATCGTCCCGGGCCACGGCCCACTCGGCACCAAGGCCGATCTCGTGAAGTATCGCGACATGCTCTCCACGGCCGCGGACCGGGTACGAAATCTCAAGGCGTCCGGGAAATCGCTGGAAGAGTCCATCGCCGCCAAGCCGTTCGTCGATCTCGAGGCCGACTGGGGCAAGGGGACGTTCAACGGAGACGGGTTCGTGAAGGTCGTCTACCTGACCCTCTAGAGCGGCCAACGTCGCCTACGGCTTGATGAGCCGCTCGGTGCCGTTCTTGTCGATCAACTTCACGGTGGTTTCGCCACCCTCCGCCAGCACCTGGACGTATGTGGGGTCGGACTCGCCGCCGATCAGCAACCCCGCTCCGCGCTTCGACGCGCCGAGCTTGACGTTGGGCCTGCCGTCGGCAGTGATCAGCCGCAGGAGCACGGTTTCCGGATAAGGCTCGCCCTTCCACATGTGCTTGGGATCTTCCGGAAGCACGGACAGGCTGGCTCGAACTCTGCCGCGCTCATCCACGATCTCCAGGGCGCGGCCTCGGATCACAGCCGGCACATCGGTCGTGGCTGCCGCACTGGGACGCGGCCGGAGCATCTGATACGAGAGAAGCCCTGCGTTCACGGCGGTGAGGAGAATGAGAAGTCGTTCGGTTTTCATGGTCGTCCTGCCCGCTCGAGGGTTGCCTGAGTAGGATGCCGGTGCGGCGTGGACCGTTGGAAGAGGCGTTGGGGGAAGACCGACAATTAAGGGCTAGACGATCACGCTCAGCTTGCAGGTGAAACCCGGCAAGACGTCCCCGCCGTCGAGAGCGCCGTCGGCCTCGACCGACGAGTCACTGCCATCGGCCCGATATACACGCGCACGCCGGCGGGCGGGGTCGACCACCCACACGAGCCGGGTTCCGGCGCTCAGCCAGTCTGCGACCTTCGCGAGGACTTCACCCGGCCGGTCGTCCGGTGAGAGGACTTCGACGACGAGATCGGGCGCGAGCCGTGCAAATCCAGCTGGCGGCGGGTCCGGGAGCCGCTCGCGACGGATGAATGCGGTGTCCGGCGCCCGCACGGTATCGGGATCGGTGGCCAGCGTGAAACCGGTCTCGGCGGCCACGACTTGGCCGAGGTCCTGCGCATCAACGTAGTCCATCAGGACCTTTGTGAGGCGGGCGGCAACGGCGCCATGGTGATAGCCCGCCGGCTCCTTGACGATGAGCACACCCTTCACTAGCTCGACGTGCTTGTGGGGCAGTCGGAGGTGTTCCAGCTGGTCGGCCGTCATCAGGGTCGGCGACATGGTCACGCCCCCCTTCGGTGATCCCCGGGCTTGCGCCCGGGGTCAGCCGAGCCCGCCCTCCCCGTTCAGCGGCTCTGGTAATCCGTGAAGAGGTAGTCTCTCGTCTTCACGATGGTGTGGCACGCGAAGCCACACTTGGCGTCGTTCCCCTGCGGCGGCACGTCGGCTGTGGTGCCGGGCGAGAAGGTACGGGACGCCGCATTATAGTTGAACGCGGCCCATCCCCACCCACCGCTGTCTGCGAACCTCTTGCTGTCCTTCACCATGAAGTCGACGTCATGCTGCGTGCCCGGCACCGTCGCGGCGGGGAAGGTCTCCAGCTTTTTCGGGATATAGTGGATCTTCGCCATCTTGGAGCCGTCGGGGAAGGGCTTGCCGTTGCCGGGAACGCCGGCCTTGTAGGCCTCGATCATCACGGGATTCGCGAGGATCACAGCCATCACGGGTCCGTTCTGACTGATGGAGACGACCTGCCAGGCCTCGTATCCCCTGAACTCGGAGAACGCGAGCCCACCCGGCACCTTCAAGGTGTACTTGTCCTGGGCGGCCTGGGCGGACACGGCGTTGCCGCCCAAGGCACTGAGGAGTGCCGTCACCATAGCAATCGTCGGCATGCGTTTGCTCTTCGTCACCGGTTCCTCCTTGTCAGCTTGGCGGCCTTGACGATACACATACCGCAGCATTATGCCAGGTGATGATGCCGCCCGCGTTTTCTTGATACCAGAGATCGCCGAGCGTACTGTTAGGATGCGGACCGGTACTGCCAGGGGCTTCTCGTGCCGGTAACCGCGAAACTGTCCCGCAAGTTCTACGAGAAGTTGGGCGACGACGTCGCCAACGAGCTCGTGGAGTGGTTCAATTCAGTGGATGCCACGTATCGCTCGGACCTGAAGGAGCTCAACGAGCTGAACTTCGCGCGGTTCGACGCGAAGGTCGAGCAGCGGTGGGCGCAGCTCGACGCCAAGCTCGAGCAGCGGGTGGCGGAGCTGCGTGCCGAGATGCGTGCGGGCTTCGTGGCCGCGGACGCGAAGCTCGAGCGGCGGCTTGCCGAGCTGGAAACGCGTCTCACCAGGCGCATGTTCGGCTTCTGGGTGGCCCAGGCGGCGACGACCGCGGGGCTCGTGTTCGGCGTGATCAAGCTAGTAGGCTAGAGCCAACTGGCACCCCCCCGCAGCCGATTCACGCCATAGCCGCTGCCTTGAGCCCCCGCGCTAGGAGGTTGGCGCCATGCCAACCGTCCGCTTCTCCACCGTGTCTAATCGCGTCATGAGAGCTCTTCTGCCGTTGATCCTGGCACTGCTCGGTGCGTCAGGCCCGCTCAAGGCTCAGGCTCCACCCGACCTCTCCGGCCTCTGGTCCGCCACCCTGCGCTTCGGGCCCGACATCCGCGGCCCCCTCATCATCCACCGCACCGCCGAGGGCTGGCGCGCCGACATCGCGGGCTTCTCCGTGCCAGCTGAGCTCAAGGGCCAAACCTTCTCCTTCGAGCTCCCCGACGCCAAAGGCGCACTGCGCGACGGATTCTGGATCCAACCAGATGGCTTCGCGACGCCGCTCCATCTGGTGCAAGAAGGGCCGAGCCGCTGGCGCGGCACCGTCGTGCCGCTCGAGAACCGCCTCACGTTCTACTTGCCCATCACCCGCCAACCAGACGGGACCTACCGGACCTACCTCCGCAATCCCGAGCGCAATGTCGGTGTGTTCATAAGGGCTCGGAGCATCGAAGTAACCGGCAACAACATCAGGCTGATCGGGCCACGCGGGCGCAGCGGTCCCGACACGACGCTGGTGGAGGGCCGCTACGAGGACGGCGTGATCACCCTGCCGCTGCGCGGGGCAACGTACGACTTCACCCGGGTCTCGGACTCGACGAGCAGCCCGTTCCATCCGCGAGGGCACCCGCCGGCGCGGTATCACTACACTCCGCCGCTGCAGCTCGATGACGGCTGGCCCGTCACTCGGCCCGAATCGGTCGGCATGTCACGCGACGCGATCGAGCGCGTCGTGCAAATGCTGATCGACATGCCCATGGACTCGCTCAGCACCGTCCAGATCCATAGCCTGCTGATCGCCCGCCACGGCAAGCTCGTGGTCGAGGAGTACTTCCACGGCTATAACAGGGATCAGCCCCACGACACGCGCTCGGCCGCGAAGAGCTGGACCGCGACACTGATCGGCGCCGCCATGCAGGCCGGCGTGCCGCTGCGCCTGGACACGCCGGTCTATAAGACCATGCTCGACTCCGTGCCCCCCGATCTCGATCCACGGAAGCGCGCCATGACGCTCGAGCATCTCCTCACCATGACCGCGGGATTCAACTGCGACGCGAACGACACCACCTCGGCCGATGAAGACGTGATGGAAGACCGAGGCGTCCAAGACTGGTACGGCTACACCCTCAACGTGCCACTCATCTCGGCGCCGGGCGAGAAGATCTTCTACTGCTCGACCGAGCCGAACCTCGCGGGCGGCATGCTGGCCAAGGTCGCCCGCGAGTCCCAGCTCTCGCTGTTCGAGCGGCTCCTCGCGCGTCCTCTGCGGCTCCGCAACTATTACCTGTTCCTGCGCAGCGGCGACGCGTACGGCGGGGGCGGGCATCGCGTGGTGCCGCGGGACTTCGCGAAGCTCGCGCAGCTGATGCTGAACGATGGCCGCTGGAAGGGAAAACAGATCGTGAGCGCCGAGTGGGTGCGCCGCTCGACCGCGGCGCTGCGCGATCTGACGTCGAGCCAGCAGTACGGCTACCTGTGGAACTCCATGGAGTACCCCTACCAGGGGCGGCCAGAGCACGGAAGAGTGCGCGCGTTCTTCGCGGGTGGGAACGGCGGCCAGATCTCCATGGCCATCCCCGACCTCGATCTGGTGATTGCGTTCACGGGCGGGAACTACTCTGACGCCGCGACGTTCCGGGCGCAGCGCACGTTCGTGCCGGAGTATCTGCTACCGGCGGTGCGCGCTCCCTAGTGCGCGTAGAAAACCGCCTCCCACGCGTTTTCTTGATACCGTCCGGCGCCGAGCGTACTGTTAGAGTGGTGCCGGTATGGTCCAGGGAGCTCGTGTGCCGGTCACTGCCAAGCTGTCACGCAAGTTCTACGAGAAGCTTGGGGACGATGTCGCCAACGAGCTCGTGGAGTGGTTCAACTTGGTGGATGCCACGTACCGGTCCGACCTTCGGGAGCTGAACGAGCTGAACTTCGCGCGGTTCGACGCCAAGGTCGAGCAGCGGTGGGCTCAGCTCGACACGAAGCTCGAACAGCGTCTGGCTCAACTCGACGCGAAGCTCGAGCAGCGCGTCGCGGAGTTACGTGCCGAAATCCAGGTTCGAGTCGCGGAACTGAGCTCCGAAATGCAGGCTGGCTTTGCGCGCGTCGACCAGCGCTTCGCGGAACTCGAGACCAGGATCACGAAACGGCTGTTCGGGTTCTGGGTCGCCCAGGCCGCCACCACGGCGGGATTGGTGTTCGGCGTGATCAAGTTGCTGGGAGGCTGAAGCGCAACTCCTACTCAAAGGCGAGCCCCACCTCTCACAGTCAAATCGCACCACCCCACGGCCCAGTCACGCCATTGCCGCCGCGGGGACATGCCGCCCGCGCTCCTCCTGGTGTCGAGGGTCGAATGTCTCGAGCCCACGTTACGGGAGGGGGGTCAATGGCCGAGCAATGGCGTGACGGCGCCAGTCAACGAGCACGCAGGCAAGACGCGAAAGGAGGTTGAGCGATATCTTAGACCAACGACATCTCACATGTCTGACCTCCCGCTCCTCGAGCTGCAGTGCTTTGGCGTGCCGGGCGCGCGCCTCGACGGGAGCCCTGCTCCCCCCGAACTGCTGCGCCGCAAGCACCTCGCGCTCCTTGTGTATCTGGCGCTGTCCCCCAATCGCCGGCGGACCCGGGCACATCTGGTGGGCGTCCTCTGGCCGGAGACCGGCGAAGCGCAGGCGCGCCACTCGCTGAACGAAGCGATCCGGCGGCTCCGGGCGCACGTCGGCGAGTCGCGCCTCGCGTCCGATGGCGACTCGATCGTGCTGCGGGACGACGACCTCGAGGTCGATGCGCTGCGGTTCGACGCGCTGCTGGATCGCAGCCCTGCCGATGCTGCGCGACTCGTGGCGGGCGATTTTCTCGAGGGCTTCGCCGTGGAGGGGGCGCCCGCGTTCGAGGATTGGGTCGCACAGGAGCGGGACCGGTACCGCGCGCGCGCGGCCGCCGCGCTGGTCGCAACGGGTGAGGAGGCGCTCGCCGCCGCGCGCGAGTCCGGCGCGGGTGCGTCAGCCCGTCGCGCGCTCGCCCTGCAGCCGTACGCAGAGCCGGCCGTGCAGCTGCTGATGCGCGCCTGCGCGTTGAGTGGGGACGCCGCCGGCGCGCTCGCGGCCTTTCACGAGTTCGCCACCCGCCTGGCGGCACTGGGCGAGCAGCCTGGCCGCGAGCTGGCGACGCTCGCCGACCGGATCCGGGGCCAGCGCTGGCGCCGGCACGTGCGGCTACTCGGCGAAGCCGAGCCGGCTCTGGTGGGCCAGGAACGAGTGCATCGCGAAGCGTTCACGCTGGTCACCGAGGCGCTACAGCGGGGCCCGCAGACGCTGCTGATCACCGGTGACGCGGGGACCGGCAAGACCCGGCTTCTGACCGAGTGCGTGGACCGCTTCGCGCTCCAGGGCGCGGTGGCGGCGGTCGCCACGCCCCTCGAGAGCGACCGCGACGCGCCCTGGAGCACGCTCCGAACGCTGTTACGCGCGGGCTTGCCACGCGCGCCGGGCAGCGCTGGCGCCGACCCCGGCGCGCTCGCCGTCCTCGCCGCCCTCGTGACTCGGGCGCCCGAAGCGCTCCCGGGCGTCGCACCGCGCGCACCCGCCGACCACGCCGAGGTGGCGGCTGCCCTGGCGTCGCTGCTGCGGGCGCTTGCCGAGGAGCAACCCGTGGCGGTGGCCGTGGACGAGGCGCACTGCGCGGACGATGCCAGCATCGAGGGGCTCGGTAGCGCGATGACGCAGCTCGCCGGGCTGCCGCTGCTGCTCGTGCTGAGCGCGCGTACAACGTTCCAGGAGCCCTCGCGCGCGCTGGTGCACCTGCGGAGCGACGTGGGACGCACGGGTAGGGTGCCCGGCAAGGTGGTGCAGCTCGAGCCCCTCTCCGCGGCCGAGACCCGGGAGCTCGTGCTGCGTGGCAGCGCCTGGTGCGCAAACCAGCCGGATCTCGATCGGCTGGCTCGTCGCATCTTCTTCGAAACGAGCGGGAACCCGTTTCTGATCGTCACCATGTTGCAGGGGCTCGAGAAGGCGACAGTCCTGCGGGCGGAGGCGCTCACGTGGCCCCGTCCGGGGGTCACGATCGAGGAGCCGCTCCCGATGTCGGTCCCGAGCCTGGCGCGCCAGGCGATGCTGGCCCGGGTCGCGGAGCTGGACGTGGCGAGCCTGCAGCTGCTGCGCGCGGCGAGCATCGGCGCGCTGGCGGTGGACCCGGAGCTCATCGCCGCGCTCACCGGCCTCGCGCCGGACCGCATCGAGCAGCTGCTCGCCGTGCTCGAGCAACACGGCCTGCTCGCCTTCGACGGGGAGCGCTATCGCTTCGCCGCGCCGCTCATCGCCGAGGTGGTGCGTGGGGAGCGCCTGCTGCCCGGCGAGCGACGGGCGCTGCGGGTGCGTGCCGCGGCGGCCCTCGCCTCCCGTCCCGATCTCGAGTCTCGTCTGTTGCGGGCGGAGCTGATGGCGCGCACGGGACCGGCGGCCGCCGCCTTCGCGGAGGCGGTGGCGGCTGCACACGTGGCGCTCGCCGAATCCGCCCCCCGCGCCGCGCGCCGGGCGCTCGGCGTGGCGGAGCGCACGCTGCAGCCAGATGACGAGGCCGGGCGCCGGGCTCTTGCCGAGCTGCGCGCGCAGCTGCCTGCCTAGCAACACGCAGCGCCGCGCGGAAGCGCGGCGCTGCCTCACAGCTACGCGAGCGGCACCGGTGCTCACCGGGGCCGTCAATTGATGATGGTTACCCAGAAGCCGACGAGCGTCGAATTGTTCGAGAAGTTCGCCTCTGGAGTGCACTGTCGCGAATTGGCCGTCGCAGTGATCTGGTACTGCCCGTCTTGCAGATGGGCAGTCCAGTGCACCAGGTACTCCTCACCGGGTCCGAGCGCCGGCACCCAAACCTGCCCGTCCCCCAGCGGCCGGGCGCAGGGTGAGAGGAATGACCACTGCCCCGTACCGATCGGCATCAACGACGCCGGAGCCCAGCCGCCAAAACTCAGGATCGAGGCGCCCGCCGGTGTGAGGCCGAGGTTGCTGACGACTGCTGTGAGCTGGACGTCTGGCCCCCACACCAGGCCATACATTGGATCGACTGTCGCGGTAAGGCTCTTCACGATCAGATCGGCTTGGGCTGCGCCCTGGACGACCGTGTAGGAGACGCTCTTACTATCGTTAAGGTGATTGGGCCCGGGGTCGGCCACCGTCGCCCTGGCGACATAGGACCCTGCGCTCAGATGAGTGGCGGACCGCTCGACCGTGTACTCCTGACCCGGTTGAAGCTCCGGCACGTTGACCCACGTCTGTGCGTCCTGCTGCTCCGCGGGGATTTGAAAATTCAGGGTAGAGGCGTTGGACGCTTCGCTGCCGATGTTCGTGACGACCGCGCTAAACCGGATCGGAACCCCCACCAAGGGGTTCGCTGGTGTATAGGTGATACTCGCCACCCGCAGATCGGGCTGCGGCGTCGGATCGAGGGGGTTGGGGTTTAAGGCAAGGGCACTCGGCCCCTCGACTTCTTTCGTGGGCCCGAAGGCTCTGTCGGCATCCTGACACGCCGCAGTGCCGATGACACCTGCGGCCGCCAGAGCGCGAAGCACGCAGCCCCTCCGAGTGAGTATTGCGATCAATCCAAACATACATGCCTCCTGGTGTGGGTCGCTTCCGGTGTATCGCCGCCACTCCTGCAACCCGTTGGCGTGGCGCTCAGGTGACGCGACCCAAGGTAGGGAGACCCGAGCAATGGCCGAGCAACGCGGAGACGTCCGGAGTCAATGGCGTGATGCGAAAAGAGTTGGGGCGCGGGCACCGGCGTGCGGCCTAGAGGTCCGGAGTAATGCCGAGCTGCGCGCCCATCGCACGCCGATACTTCAAAGTGAGTCACGCGGACTGGGAGATCCGCGGTTTCAAAGCAGCCGAGCGAATCGCTCCGCCTTTCTCACTGTTTCCTTCACGTGCCATGGCTTGCGTTGGTGTCGCGCATCTCACGCGACCCAAGCTAAGGAGACGCGAGCAATGCTCGAGCAACGTGCACGCACTGAAAGTCAAT
>Ga0184605_10000430_pt1 | contig 12532 bp, 8 predicted proteins | sample PLM0_30_coex_FD_132995 | JGI IMG/M metagenome (GOLD analysis project Ga0184605, IMG submission 132995) | Groundwater sediment microbial communities from an aquifer in East River, Colorado, USA - PLM0_30_coex | ecosystem: Environmental > Terrestrial > Soil > Riparian zone | place: USA: East... | reverse complement strand
GAAGTGCCACCATCGATGAAGCGTTTGGCTCCAGACCGGATGGGGTCTCAACATAGCTGAGCACCAGCCACACTCGCGGATACTGAGAAGTTGAGTGCTTCAATTGTGCGTAGTCCGGTTTCCGCACAAAGTCCAGAAACGTCATCTGAGCTCCGTGATTCGGGTAAAGGACAGCCGGACCCGCGGAACCGGGATTGAGAAGGGAACGATAGTACTCGTAAGGCATTCGTCCCATCGCTATGTCGAATACGATGGCATCGCCGTGTGCGTTTGAGAGCAGAAATTGCGAAGCGTCGGCCCAGTTGTCTCGACGCAGATCAAAATCGTGCTCATAGTAGGAAACCGTTCCGCGCAATGACAAAACTACAAAAATCAGCAGCGCCGGGGTCAATAGCCAAAGCGAACGAAGGCGCGCCAGCCCAGCAGCAACCAGTAGATTGAGCGCGGGCAGGCAGAGAACAAAATACCGTGCCAGGAACAGCGGCCTGGCGAACGATACCGCCACCGTGGCCAGCACGGGAAAGAAAAGCCACAGGGTCAGGAACCAGTATCGCCAGCGGTTCCATGAAGACTGAGGGGTCGGCTTACTGCGAAATACTGGGAACAGGGCGGCCCCGCATGCAATCACGCTGGCGATGATCAGAAGTGGTCCCCCGTTTCCTGCCAGGTGGCTTGCAAAACCCCACAACTCTCGCAGACTGGGCCGCTTAATCCAACTCAGCGGACCGGCTCCGGTGGTGACCACAAAGATTGCAACCGGCACGACACCCAGCGCAATCCGGCGCCAATTCTTGCGTGTCGCTTCCGGAATCTTCGCGCCATCGAGGAAGCGCAAGGAAAGATACTGCGCCAGTATGAGCAGCGCAGCGAAGAAATGAGCGTAGACGGCCAGACTGCTGGTTAGGACATGAGCCAGGCGCGCGCGGCGCGAAGGGTTTTCAAGGCTTTCCACGAAAAACAAGCTGGAGAGCACACACAGAAGCACGGTGAGAGCGTAGCTTCGTGCCTCCTGCGAGTAACGGATATGGTAGGCATTCCATGCCAGGAGAACCGCTGCGATAAGCCCAGTGCGTGAATCAAAGAGTCGGCGACCTAACAGATAAAGAGCCGGAATCGTTGCCAGCGCGAAAATCACAGAAAGGCTGCGGATGAAGGCTGGGGTGTCTCCGAGATACAACCAGAATCTGAGAAACAGGTAATACAAGGACATGTTCGCTTCGCGCCGCCACAGAATGCGGGCGAAATTGAACCAGTCGAGACGAGCGATCTCAACGCCTACACATTCATCGAACCAGAAAATCTTTGCTCCCAAAAGGTAAAAGCGAAGCGCGGCTGCGATGGCAATGATCAAGGCAAGGGCTGACAGTTCCACAGGCGAGAGAACGCGAGTGTGAGCGAAAGATGCCGGCGTGAAAGTCGGCGAAGCTACGCCGGCACCGACATTTTCTGCACTCTTCACAATGGAGTAATCATGGTATCCGAAACTTTCGGCCAATGACGCAGCCGTATCAAGGGATGGCAGCCCAGCGAAACTTCGGTAGAATGAACCGATTGTTCAGGAACTCCGGGCCTACCGCGAATGTTCAAGAAAATCCTGATTGCCAATCGAGGAGAAATCGCGGTGCGGGTAATCCGCGCCTGCCGCGAGCTGGGCATCACCTCGGTAGCTGTTTATTCGGATGTGGACCGGGCAGCTCTGCATGTTCGCCAAGCAGATGAGGCATACCACGTTGGTCCCCCGGCAGCGACGGAATCCTACCTCAATATTCAGAAAATTCTGAACGTTGCGAAACGCTGTGGCGCGGATGCCATTCATCCGGGCTACGGTTTTCTTTCAGAAAACGCGGCATTTGCCCGGGCCTGCGAGGACGCAAACTTCAAGTTCATCGGGTCATCCGCCGCTTCGATCGAGATGATGGGCTCAAAGACTCGCGCCCGGAAGGCAATGGAGAAGGAAGGCGTCCCGTTTGTGCCCGGCACTTCCAGCGGATTGGACTCGGCCGCACAAGCTGGGCAAGTTGCTGCGAAAATCGGCTATCCGGTGATGCTCAAGGCGGCGGCAGGGGGCGGCGGTAAAGGCATGCGTTTGGTGCAAACCAAAGAAGGGTTGGGGTCCGTGCTGGAAGCGGCACAAAGCGAAGCTCGGCGATCTTTTGGAGATGGCGAAGTCTATATCGAGAAGGCGCTTATCAATCCTCGTCATATTGAAATGCAAATTTTGGCCGACGAACATGGCAACACGGTTTATCTCGGAGAACGCGAGTGCTCCATCCAAAGGCGTCACCAGAAGGTGTTGGAGGAGTCGCCATCGCCAATCGTTAGCCCTGCAATGCGCCGTCAGATGGGCGACATCGCGGTCCGTGTAGCCAAAACAGCCGCCTATAGCAACGCCGGAACGGTCGAATTCCTGGTTGATGAGAACGCGAATTTCTATTTCCTCGAAATGAACACAAGGTTGCAGGTTGAACATCCGGTGACTGAGCTGACCAGCGGACTTGACCTGGTGCATCTCCAGATCCGCATTGCTGCCGGTGAACCATTGCCCTTCACGCAAAAAGACATCAGTCTTCGCGGGCATGCGATAGAGTGCCGTATTTACGCCGAGGATCCCGACAACAATTATTTCCCCAGCCCGGGAACAATTAGCCTGCTGCTGGATCCTTCCGGCCCGGGAATCCGCCTGGATAGCGGCGTGTATGAAGGCTGGACGGTACCCATTGACTATGATCCGCTGCTGGCCAAGTTGATCGGCCATGGCGCAGACCGGCCCCAGGCCATTTCGCGGCTGGTGCGCGCCTTGAATGAATCCTTCGTGGGCGGCGTCAAGACGAATCTTCCGCTGCTCCGTCGCATTTTGGGCGAGCTGGATTTTCAGGCTGGTAAAGTGGACACGGGATACCTGGACCGGCTGCTGAGGTCCAAACCTGCAGAAGTAAAGCATGACGAGAAGGTCGCGGCCATTGCGGCCGGCCTTTTCGCGATTCTGGAACATCCGTCCACCGTTGCGAACGATGGGCCAGACGCGTCAGGCTGGAAGAAAGCGGCAAGGGCCGACGCACTCCGAGGAACCACCTGAGAACCAGGAACAGACAACCAGGAACTGGTTTTCGCTACACGAGATGCTCTACGAAGTAACTATTGACGGAAAGAATCATCAGCTGCAACTGAAGCCCGCGGAGGGAGGCTGGCAATGCCGCCTCGACGGCCTTCCGGTTAAGGTAGACGCCGTGCTCAACCGCCGCAACGTGCTTTCCCTACTGATGAACGGAAAGGCCTATGACATCAAGCGCGAGCTCACCACGACTGGCATGAACATTTGGGTGGGGACAACGCGTTATGCGGCCCAAATCCGCGATCCGCGGTCGCTGCGACGCCGTAAGGATGGCGTCGGCGATGATCTGAGCCCAAAGGAACTGGTGGCACCCATGCCCGGCAAAGTGGTTCGGATATTGGTCAGCGAAATGACGGAAGTCGAGGCCGGGCAAGGCATCGTGATCGTGGAAGCGATGAAGATGCAAAACGAGATCAAATCACCGAAGAAGGGCATCGTACAGAAACTGGTGGCCGCAGAAGGCGCCAATGTGAACGCCGGCGACGTGCTGGCGATTGTGGAGTGACTAACCGGACTTAGTTAGAACCAGTCCGTCCCATTCATTTCCTGGAATTCAGCTTTCACTGTGCGACCGCATTGCTATCCAATACCTTCTGAGCGTAATAGTTCTCCACTTTGGCCTGATCGCGCAGCACTTCGTAATACGCTGCTTTTAAGAGTTGCTCCCGCCGGTCGCGAAGCTGCGTGCGAACCGCCTGCTGCACGCGAGGATCGCCTAATTCGCGTTGCCCCGCCGGCTCCTTGGCGACCAGCTTGACGATGCGAAAGCCAAACAACTGCTTGCTCGCCGGATTGGTTACCGGGATGACTGGGCTGTACTGGCCGGGCTTCAATTTAGTGACGGTATCGCGGGTAGCTGGATCGGTATTGCGCAGTGAAGATTCTGGGGTGAATCCCAAATCACCACCGTTGCCGGAAGTATCCGTATCTTCGGAATAGTTCATGGCTAAAGTGGCAAAATCATCGCCACTATCGAGGCGGTTGATGATCATCTGAATTTTCTTGCGGGCATCGGCTTCGTTCTGTGCCTTATCGTTTTTCAGATTGTGCACCTGGGGATTGGGAGTAGCGGTAACCACAATCTGCGCCAGATGGTATTGCGGCTCAATCAGGTTGAATTCGGCCTTGTGCGCGTTGTAATAATTGGCAATATCCTGATCGGAAACGTTGATCTTGGACGTGACTTCCTTGTTCAGTACTTTGTCCACGGTGAGCGAGCGCCGAAGGTCGCGTTTGAAATCGTCGAGAGTAATCTTCTTTTCCTTCAAACGCGCGTCGAATTCCTCTTTGGTGTAGGGAGACCGGATCTCGTTAAGCTTGCGCTCAACGTCCTCGTCAGTAGCCAGCAAGCCCAGCTTTTCTGCCCGCCGCATGAGGATCTCGTTATCGATCAACTCGCGCAGGATGCTGAGACGAAGACTAGTGGCCTGCTCGCCGACCGGTTGCTGATCCGAGCCGGAAGTCTGGTTTTGATAATATTTTTCTATGTCCGCCCGATAGATCTTGCGGCCACCAACTGTGGCTGCGACTTCGTCGCTGCCAGACTTGGAGGCACAGCCAATTGAGACGGCAAAAATCGACAGCGTGATTAATGCCAGCACTCCGGCGCCGATTAGCCTCTTTCTCAATTGATCCTCCGCACCCAACAGTGGCTGCATTTCTCAGATCCTCTACACACTAACCCTGGGGTACAGCGCGAGCGGGATCATCTGCTGAGCGGCTGCGATTCGATAGGCGACGGTGAAGCTGCAGGGTGCGCGGGCACGGGCACGCCTGCCTGTTCCAGGGCGCGATCCAGGGTGGCGCGCAGTTCCGTAATAGGCAACGCGCCGTCCAGTTGTTCCCCATTGATGAACAGTGTCGGTGTGGCGCTGACGCCGGCCAGTTCACCTTCACGAACGGAAGCTTTGACCAACTCATCATTCTGTGCCTTGATGCACGCCTGGAGTTTTGGGAGATCCACCTTATGTTTTTCGCCCTGGCTCACGGCGATCCGGTCCAGTGCGGCAAACTGGCTATCGCGGCCTTTTTCAGAATTTACATCTTTCTGATTGGCATGGATGTAGTCGGCGAAATCCCAGTACGCGTCGTTGTCTTGAGAAGCCAGGCAGTTGGCGTCCACGGCAGCTCGGGTAGCCCAGGCATGGATCTCGGACAAAGGAAAATCCTTATAGATGAAGGCGACGCGATCACCATATTCCTTGAGCAATTCCGGGAAAAGAGTCTGGTGCATGCGGGAGCAGAACGGGCACTGGAAATCGTCGAAGTTGACGACCACGACTTTGGCATCCTTTTTTCCCCGCGTGGGCCGGCCACTGAGGTTGATCTTCTTCATGACTTCAGCGTACGGATCTTTGCTCAGATCGAGCTTGGTCAGGCGAATCAGAGTTTTGCGATCTTTGGAAAGCAGGAAATCATAGTCTTGCTTCTTGTCGCCGCCGTCGAAAGTGATAGTGAGAGCGTCATAAGCCGGGAATTCACTGGGCTTCATCGGACCCAAAATTATCTTTACATGAGCCGGAATATTATAGAAACTCCGCACTTGCCGCTCCACACGATGAGCCACGTCGGAAGGGGCAGACTGAGCGGAACAGCCCAGGCACACAAGCACGAGCACAAGGATAGAACGTCGAAGGATCGTCACTAGATACCGCCTGCACATTGGGGGATTATCAATTATCTCACACTGTGCGCGATGGAGATTGGTCCCAGGGCGCGGCCAATGCGGAAGTCGAATCGTTGTGACCTCTTCAATCCTGATTGCCTGGAACACAAGAATCGAAGCCAGCCGCGAAGCGGCGCAAGAATGCAGCCCACGGCGCTAGCCATGGGTAATGTTGTGAGGAAGACCAAGCTCCGAGGGCGACAGAACTAGCCCCAAGAACATATCCCAGCTATTTACGCCAACGTGGAAGAGCGGCCCTTTCAGGGCCGCGTTACGCATGGAGTGAAGATGGGCTCTAGCCCCCGTGGTCGCCTCGGGGTGTGCACTGGGGCTAAAGCCCATGTCACAAGCCGACTGACGCGGCGCTAAAGCGCCGCTCTTCCACGTTGCCACTTGCAGCGGGAATGGCCGACACGACAGCATTTTTCACAACGCCGAGCTGCTTTTCCACGCCGCCATAGTGCGACATCGCATGTCGCAATGGGGCGACGGGCGGCGCTATTCCACACTACTCACCGCGAGTGAGTTGATCGGTGGTGAGCAACGAATTCATTGACCCGGAACGGAACCCTTCCAGGTCAAGCGTAACGAACTTGAAGCCCAAAGATTTGAAAATGCGGACAAATTCGACCGCCATTTCCGAAGCCAGGGCACGGCTCAGTTCATCCCGCGCAATTTCAATGCGGACAATGTCACCGTGATGGCGGACGCGAAACTGGCGAAAGCCGAGATCACGCAATGCATCCTCGCCTTGTTCAATGACGTCGAGGACTTCCCGCGTGATCGCACGTCCATACTCCACTCGCGAAGACAAGCATGCCGATGCAGGCTTATTCCAGATTCGAAGGCCGGCATTACGGGCAAGCTCTCGAATTTCCTGTTTGGTTAGCCCGGCTTCGAGTAGAGGGGCAGCAACATGATGCTGCGTTGCCGCAGCCTGGCCAGGGCGAAAATCTCCCTGATCATCCACATTTACGCCGTACGCAATAGAGTGAAAATCATGCGACAGACGGAAATTCTCCATTATGGTGAACAGTTCATCTTTGCAATGAAAACAGCGCGAGGCATCGTTGCGGGTGTATTCCGGACGATCGAGTTCGGAAGTGGTGATGACCTCAAGTGGAATTCCCTGTTCGCGGGCGAAAGCAATGGCGTCCGCCAGATGGCTACGTGGAAGGCTGGGAGAATCGGCGATCACCGCCAGCATATCTTTACCCAAAACCTGATAGGCAGCCCAAGCCAGGAATGCGGAATCCACTCCGCCGGAGTAAGCTGCCAGCGTGCGGCCAAGGCTACGCAGTCGCGAATCGAGGGCGTCGCGCTTCGAGCCGGGATTGGCGCCGGTCAGCATGCAACTATCCTAATACGACAGCACCCGATGCGAGGTTAAAACAATCGCTCTTGCCGTCTCAAGTTCCCGACGGCTCCAATATTCGACAATGCGAAGGTGAAGCGAAACTGATTCTCGTTGCGCACCGAGCCTAAGGCGAAGCGGCGGTATTCCAGGCTAACCCCGCAGCAATCCCAGTTGTACGTTGTCTGAAGAGCGGAATATTGGAGGAAGCCAAGATTGGCATCAAAGCCGAGATTGGTAGCGCCGCTGAACCCACGCTTGTTGGGATAGCCATAACCGAGCAGCAAGCGGAATTGATTGAAGCGCTCCGGTCCAGCGATGGTATTGGAAACCAGAGTTTCACCCGGGGCCCTGAGATAAGCGTCGCCGCCACCCAGAGTAAATTGGCCAATGCGATAGTTCACGAACGCCATACTGGAATTGATCAGGCCTTTCTTGAAATCGTAATCGATGTCCCACTCGGCATCGGTGCGGGCAGTGGTCTGAATGCGAAGGCGAGATATGAGTGGAGAAAGCCGCCGAGCATCGGTCAGGAAAGCGATTCCGGTGAAGTCCGCAGTGGTAGTGAAAACATTGCGACGTCCCGGCACCAGCGCTCCCCCGAAGGTCGGATCCAGAAAATACTTCTGCGCCAGCTCCCAGGTAACGATCTCTCGCACCGGCGGGCCAGTCTCACACGGGGCTTCTTGAGGTCCCCCCTGTCGTTCCCACGGGATTCGATTGGCTGATGTTGGTCTGCCAACATTGAGGGATGGCATTCCCGCGGATCCGCAATCCTCCGGCTGCTCGGACGTGTGCTTGGCGTACAGGCGGTTGACGACCGCGTACTCGACCTCGTTGGTATTGCTGAGAATATCGCGGGCGTCAAAGCGCAGGATGTTGGGAAAGTTATTCACACCGGTTACGTAACGATACGCGAGCCTGGGTTCGATAACGTGTTTCCATTTGCGTCCTCTGAACTCACGATCGAAAACACGATCCAAAGCAGGAGGTCGAAGTTCGATCGAGCCTTCCAGGGCTTTGCGATTTACCAGATCGTTGATGGCCACACCTACTCCACTCGAGGGCGCCAGTTGTTGTGTGTACAGCGTAGTGCGAAGCGCAATCTCCGGGCGCAATGACCATCCCCGCAATAAGAGCGGCAGAGACAGAGTGGGAGCCAGATCGAAACGTCCCACCAGCGGGGCAGTGCGGAACGAAGGCTCGCTGCGCGATAGTCCCTCCAGCGCGACGTCATAAGACCAATACAAAGGTGATTTTCCGAGTTGCCGATCCACGCTGGAAGACTGAAAGCTGGGCGCATGCAGAATGGTGATGACATCTCCAGGCGTAGTGCTTTCGAAGTTCTGATAACGCTGGGTCAGGGCATTGGAGGAAAACCCGCGCGTGGTGTTGGAGAGAAAGACCTGTGATTTCACTTCTGAGTACACGGCTTGACTGAATATCTCATTGAAAGCCAGGCGGAAGACAAACGAACTCAAATAATCAATGTTCGCCACCCCACGGAAATTATGCCCAAACGCGCCCTCCCCGTCGAGCCGGATGTTATGACCTCCCTGATCTACTTTGGGATTGCCAAAGCCACGATCAAGCACCCCAAAATAATTCAGGTCGACAAATGATGTATCGCTGGGACGAATGCGAAACTCGCCTTGGGGGGCCCATCCACGGCTGGAGAAGTACTCGGTGCCGAAAGTGACATCCGTACTGCGATTGATGGCCCAAAATATCGATTCGCCCAGAATCGTGCCCTTGCGGGAGGAACGTCCGACATTCGGAATAAGAAACCCCGACTGCCGCGGCAAGGGCTGAACCGGATGAGTCGCAAAGGGAAAATACAGAATGGGAACGCCTTTGATTCGAAATGTACTGCGATAGATCTTCGCATTGCCTCCCACATCCACTACTACCTTGTGTGCGTTGAACTCCCACTTGGGATGGGGCAATTCGCAGGTCGTGATGGTGCCATCGTAGACACGATAATGGTCGGGCCCGGTCTTCTCGACCACTTTTCCAGTGAAATAGAAAGGGCTCGAAGAAGTCAGCGTTAGACGTGTTCCACGGAGGCGTATGCCGGTGGTGCCGGTTACATTTTCGAAGCGCCCAGCTTCACTGCGGAGATTGTAGGTCCCACGATTGGCCTCAATATGTTCGTCATTCGGCCCGCCGTCGATAATCACATGGCCATCCACTGCGACGTCACCAGTCTTAGAGTTGTAATTAACGTCATCTGCTTGAAGAACGCGGTCGAGGTAGCGGATCTCCACATTTCCATGCAACTTGAAAACCGGGCCGTCTTTCTCCTGTTGGAGCGCTCGGATGGTGACCTCCTCTTCCTTCAGTACCGAGGGAGAGTTGGGCGGAATTTGCGGCAAACCAGATTGTTCAGGAACGGAAAGCAACTGGCTGGTAACTAACGAAGGCGCGACTAGCAGATGACAAACGAACGCCGCCGTGATAAGGAATCGAGTGCGGGAGGTCATCGGAAGCGCACGAAACTCCGCGTGAAGCGTCCGCGCTGGAGTATTCGTGACGTTAGCACGGCGCTGGCCGAAGTGGCAAAAGTGCCAGGACTCCGGCCTTCGCAGGTGTTCTGTTTCAAATGAGCTCAAGATTCGAACCCGGTGAAGCGGAGTCGGACCCGCGTCGGTCGCTGCTGGTTGACCCGGAAGCCTATGACGCCAGCGAACAGGAATTTTCGGCTAGCCTGGAAGAGTTGTCCCCACGCCCACGCTTTGTGGTGAAGCCAGAACACGCGCCCTCCCGCGAGGCGCAGAGTCCACGCGGACTTGAACCTTCCGAAACAGCCTTGGAGCAGCCTGCGAACGCACCCGAGCGCTCCAATCGTGAGTCGAAGCAGGAAATCGATGCATCAGACCGCGAAGCGGCCGAGGCCGCTACGCCTGATATGGCCGCTGCGCCGTTTCAGCCGGATGTTCTCGGAGGAGAGGGATCTTCGTCCTGGCGGGACGAAGTGGCGGCAAGGCTAAATAATTATCGAGCGCGCCGGACTCCGCGAGGGCCACGTTATCCGTCTATGCGACTGAAGTTCGGACCGGCCGATTCCCCTGCGGTTACCCTGGCGCGCCGGCAGTCAGTCGCCGTGGAAAGTTCCATGTGTACTGATTCAGCGGTGACCACGGCCGCGCCGATGGCTTACGCGGCACTCGCGTTAACGTCGGTCGAGCCCATTGCCAAAATCATTGAGTTTCCCCGTCCCTCAGCGATTAGTCAGAGACAGTTTGACGAACTGGCGGAACCGGTTCTGGACCGTCCACGAATTCTGGAAGCGCCCGAGCTTGTGCCCGCTCCGCCCGCATTAGGCGGCATTCTGCTGGAAGCACCAGCGGTGCAGGCAGATGAGAGGCGCCCGGGTTTCGAAATGCCGTTGCAGCCAGCTCCCATGATAAGGCGCGTGTTGGCCGTTACGACGGATGCAGTCCTAGTGATCTTGGCCTTCACCGCGTTTGCGTACATTTTCTTAAGAGTCACGCCTATGGTGCCGCAACTAACGCAAGCAGCAGGAATTTCGATCGTCCTGCTGAGCTTGTTCTGGACGGGTTATCAATACCTGCTCCTGGTGCACACGGGTTCGACCCCAGGGCTGAAACTGGCAAAGCTTGAGTTGAGCCGATTTGACGGTGCCCCCGTTCCCCGAAACATTCGGCGGTGGCGGGTATTGGCATCGGTGTTGTCCGGAGTCTCAATCGGGTTGGGCTATGCCTGGTGCTTCCTCGACGAAGATGAGCTCTGCTGGCATGATCGAATTACGCGGACCTACATGGCGCCGAGGAAGTGAGTTTCATCCCACTATTAAGCCAATATCCCTGCAGGGAACTTCATCACGATTGAAGAAGTAGTGCAAGACCCGCACTATTCATTGCTTCTTGAACGACCTATTTAATCCCGACGTATATATCCACCTCGGCATTCTGTGGGTCCGCTGCTCGTTGATCATAGACTTCAAAATCGGCTCGGTAGGCCCTGTTTCCTCCGGGTGAGGACTTCGGTATTGCCCAGATGCGGCCCCAAGTCTGAGGAACAACCTCCCCGACAAATCCTTTCTCAGAGATAAACACAGCATATCTCCCGGCTGGAACTTTCTTGGCAACCATCCCAAGAGGAACATCCTTCGCCGAGCTTACTCTCGCGCCTATCATGAAGGTGTACGCGCCATTCGCGTCGCTCTCATAATCGATATAGACTGCCAGGATGTTCGAATTAACCTTGTTGGCAATCTTGCCCAGCAGGCCTTCTTTCATGAAGCGATCCCATTGTTGTGGAATGACACCCTTCCCAGACATCTCGTTTGCGTTACTGGTACGGATTGAGATTCCGACCACGGTAAATCCCGTTTCTTCAACTACTCTTGGAATCAACTGAAATCTCCTGAGGCCGACACGGCTAGCTGATCTTGGGGACCTCTACTTCAATATGGCTTCCAGCGCCGGCTTCAAATCTGCATGTTGGAAGGAATACCCGGTCGCAATAAGTTTCGCAGGTTCCACATGTTGACTGGCCAGTAGGAGTTCGTCAGCCATTTGGCCCAAGGCCAGACGCGCGGCGAATGCGGGCATGGGGAAAATCGACGGGCGCGACAGCACTGTTGCCAGGATCTTTGAGAACTCGTCGTTCCTCACTGGTTTCGGAGCGACCAGATTTACCGGACCTCGCAGCAGGTCGCTCCTCAGAACGTGATGAATCGCACCAACCAGGTCCTTCACGTCAATCCAACTCCACCACTGCCGGCCACTGCCTATTTTTCCGCCCACCCCCATGCGAAAAGGCAGAAGCATTTTCTGCAAGGCACCCCCAGTTGGGCTCAAAGCCAGTCCAAATCGCGTTTGGACGGTGCGTATCCCGGCGCCCACTGCAGGTTGAGAAGCAGCTTCCCACTCGCGGCACACTTCTGATAGGAAGTCTGTGCCTGACCGACTATCTTCCTGCAGAATTTCCTCTCCTCGATCGCCGTAGTACCCGATGGCGGAGGCTGAAATCAGCACTCGCGGAGGTTGCGTCGCTTTAGCCAGCGCCTCGGCCAGATGACGTGTACCCAGGACGCGGCTGTCACGAATTCGAGCCTTCTTCGCTTTCGTCCAACGGCCAACAATGGTTTCTCCGGCCAGGTGAATGACCGCGTCGAAACCCGAAACTGATTGCGGTGAAAGCGGTTGTGCTGGATTCCAGAAGACTTCCCCTTCGGCGGATGCCTGGTTGCGCACCAGCCGCGTGATGGTGTACCCGCGAGCCTTCAATGAAGGCAGTAGGGCTTCTCCAATCGGCCCGGAGACTCCACTCACAAGAATACGTGAAGAATTTGCGGCAGCCATGCCGGATAAATGTAGCAGATCACCATGCTCGCTGATCATGAGCAGCGACGCCTTTAGACTGCTGGCGGATT
>Ga0184605_10000427_pt1 | contig 12571 bp, 11 predicted proteins | sample PLM0_30_coex_FD_132995 | JGI IMG/M metagenome (GOLD analysis project Ga0184605, IMG submission 132995) | Groundwater sediment microbial communities from an aquifer in East River, Colorado, USA - PLM0_30_coex | ecosystem: Environmental > Terrestrial > Soil > Riparian zone | place: USA: East... | reverse complement strand
GTCTGCTTGATCCCGTCGATGTTCGACTTGGTCGGATGCGAATGGTCGATGTCGACGCCGGCGAAGATGTCGTGAATCTTCCCGACGCCGTGCACCTCGGCGCCGGCTTCGCGGATCAAGGTCAGGTAGTTCGGCTGTCTCGGCTTGAGCGACCAGTCGTGGCGGTTGGGCGTGCGCGTGTAATTGCCGGGCTCCCCGACGAACGGCCTCGCGATCACCCGGCCGACCGCGTGCTTTCCGGTCAAGATCTCGCGGGCGATCCCGGACGCGTCGTAGAGCTCCTCGAGCGGAATCGTGTCCTCATGCGCGGCGATCTGGAAGACGGAGTCGGCTGACGTGTAGACGATCCATTTACCCGTCTCCTGATGCTCCTCCCCCAGTTCGTCGATGATCTCCGTGCCGGACGCCGCTTTGTTCCCGAGCACCCCACGGCCCGTGCGGTGGGCAAACTCCTCGATGATCTCGAAAGGGAAGCCGTGCGGGTACGTGGGCATCGGCACCGGAGTGACGATCCCCATGAGCTCCCAGTGGCCGGTGGTCGTGTCCTTGCCCTTCGACCGCTCGACCAGCCTGCCGGCGAGCGCGGGCGCCTGAGGCTGCGGCGGGCAGCCTTCGAGCTCCTCGACGTTTCCGAGGCCGAGTTGCTCGAGGTTGGGAAGGTCGAGTCCGCCGACGGCTCGGGCCACGTTGGCGAGCGTGTTCGAGCCCTCGTCCCCGTAGTCCGCCGCATCCGGCAGCTCGCCCGCGCCAACCGCGTCCAGCACGATCACGCATGCGCGCGGCACCGGGCTATTCTAGTGTGGAGATGGACACGATCCTGGGCCTGTTCGGCATCCTCGTTTGGATCGCTGCGGTGATGGCGCTCGCCGCCGGGGTCACGTATGCGGTGATCAAGCTCTCGCCCGGAGGCAGGTCGGACAAGAAGCCCGAGCAGGCGCCGACAGAATCGTCCTAGACCGCCTCGAGGGGCAAGACTTCGCCGAGGGGCGAGTACTCCAGGCCGTGCGCCTCCGCCACCGCCTCGTACGTCAACTTTCCTTCGAAGACGTTGACCCCGCGGGCGAGCGGGCGGCTCCGCGCGATCGCGTCCCTGACGCCGTAGTCCGCGATCAGCTCCGCATACGGCAGTGTGACGTTCGTCAGCGCGTACGTGGACGTGACCGGGACCGCGCCCGGCATGTTCGAGACGCAGTAGTGGACCATTCCGTCCACCTCGAAGATCGGATCAGAATGAGTCGTCGGGTGCGACGTCTCGAAGCAGCCCCCCTGGTCGATGGAGACGTCGACCAGTACGGCGCCGGGCTTAAGGCCGCTCAGCATCGGCCGGGTGATGAGCTTCGGCGCTCTTGCCCCAGGGATCAGGACCGCGCCGACGATGAGATCCGCGCCGGCGACCGCGTCCTCGACGGCGAGCTGGTTCGACATGGCGAGAGTGATGCGGCCGTCGAGCATCATCTCCAGGTCGCGCATCCTGTCGACGGACTTGTCGAGCACCCAGACGTCGGCCTGCATGCCGACGGCGATGAGCGCCGCGTTGTAACCGACGATCCCGCCGCCGAGAACGACCACCTTCGCAGGGGGAACCCCCGGGACGCCACCGAGCAGGATGCCCCGGCCGCCCTGCGCCTTCTCGAGCGCCCACGCCCCCATCTGCGTGGCGAGACGCCCGGCTACTTCGCTCATCGGGGCGAGCAGCGGTAGGTGCCGGTCGTCGGTCTCCACGGTCTCGTACGCGATGCAGATCGCTCCGCTCTCGAGGAGGGCGCGGGTCAGGCGCTCGTCGGCGGCGAGGTGGAGATACGTGAAGAGCACCAGGCCGTCGCGCAGACGCCCGAATTCCTCCGGAAGCGGCTCCTTCACCTTCAGCACGAGATCTGAGGTTTCCCACACGTCGTCGACCGACGTGATGCGCGCGCCGACGGCCTCGTAGAGGGAATCCGGGAGGGCGCTTCCCTCGCCCGCTCCCTGCTCGACGAGGACGTCGTGACCGCGCCGGCGCAGCTCGACAGCACCTGCGGGCGTGAGAGCCACGCGGTGTTCGTCCGGCTTGATCTCCTTGACGACGCCGACTTGCATCGCGGGGCCGCGAAAGATACCTAGGCCAGAAGCCTTCTGGCGAGCCGTCCCGCCGCAAAGGCAGCCGCGAAGAACGCCGGATCCTCTCCCGGGCCACGACCCATGTGGTTCAGGGGAAGACCGGCGCATGCCTCCTCCCAGTCGCTCACGTCCACCTGTTCGACGGAGCCCAGCTCAGCGGGAACGGCGCGGCCGGCCGGCCAGGGGACCTTCGGGGCACCGAGCGAGAGCTCGATCGCCGCGAGCGTGTGGTGGGAGACGCCGCGATGACGGTCGCGCTTGTCGGCATCGGAGACGCGAGGAGCTAGGATGGGGGTCCCGCCGAGGGCGCTCGCTACGTTGGCGGCCTCTGAGGCAGCGACGCCGCCGTGGCCCATCCGGCTGTTCGTCCCGACGACTCCCGGGCCGATCGAGCACACGATCGCGTCCATCCCCGAGCCCGCGCACCAGAGGAGGGCCGAGGCGACGGACACGCACGCCACGTCGCCGTCGACCGTGGACCCGGGGGCGAGAGCCGTTCGCAAGTGCCCTCGGTCACGCAGCGCCCGCACCGTGTTCGAGTAGGACACCGGCAGCGCGCCTCCGGCGAGCTGGACGTACGCAACAGCGAGATCTGTGCCGAGGGCCGCGCAAACGGGCGCCACCTGGCTGTGCAAGGAGCAGCAGACGACCGGCATGCCGCCGAGCGTGTCCGGCCCGTCCTCGGCGCCCTCCTCGGCGTGGCGAACAGCGTGCTGGAGCGGCGTGTAGGGGAGCTTCATCACATGGGCGCCCGGCTCGGGTGCGAGCTCGAGCCCGCGGGTGAGATTCACGTAGAGGACGTCGAAGCCTCCGGAGCCGAGACCCAGCTCGAGCGCCTGCACGTTGATCACGACCTCGTCCCCGAGGGCGACCGGACCCGTCATGCGGGGGTAGGCGATACAGGGACGACCGTCCACCTCGAGGCGTACGAGGCCGACCAGCCGCCCGGTGATCGCGGTGACGGTGCCGCGGCGCAGGCTAAGCATGCCGCGCGAGCTCGATGAGCTCGAGCGTGACCCCGACCATGCGCTCGAGGTCCGCAACCGCGATCCGCTCGTCGGGCGTGTGTACGTCCGCCATCCCGTTTGCGAGGTTGATGCAGGTGAGCCCACGCGCGTTGAAGACGTTCGCATCCGCCCCGCCGCCGGTATCGACGGCCTCCGGCGAGAGGCCAGCCTGCTCGATCGCCCGGCAGGCGAGCTGAAAGAGGGGCTCCTCGGGCCCGAAGCGGTAGCCGGGATACGTCTCGCTGATGATTGTCTCGACCTCGCACTCGGACACGCTGGCCGCGAACGAGAAGCAGTCGACCAGCTCCTGGACGAGGTCGGCGAGCTTCGCCTGATCTCGCGAGCGGGCCTCTACGGCGAGCTCGCACCGTTCGGGAATCACGTTGCGGGCCGTCCCCCCGTTGATCCTGCCCACGTTGGCCGTCGTCTCCTCGTCGATGCGACCGAGGCGTAGGTCCGCAATGGCCCTCGCCGCCGCGACGATGGCCGACCGCCCTTCCTCCGGGGCGAGACCCGCGTGGGCGGCGCGGCCGTTGAAGGCGACGTCGATCGTCCGTCCCCAGGGCGAGGAGCGCACGACGTTCCCAACCGGCCCCGAAGAGTCGTAGACGAAGCCCCGCTGCGCCCGGAAGCGCGTGTGGTCGAAGGCGAATGCGCCCAGGAGGCCGGTCTCCTCGCGGACGGTGAACAGGAGCTCGAGGCCTGCGTGGGGCCGCCGCTCGGAGAGAACGAGGCGAGCCGCTTCGAGCATGACCGCGACGGACGCCTTGTTGTCGGCCCCGAGAATCGTCCCGGCCGCGTTGCGGACGTAGCCGTCCTCGTGGACGACCGGCTCGATCCCGGCCGTCGGGGGGACGGTGTCCATATGGGCGCAGAGGAAGAGCGGACCGCCCCCGTTGGCCTCGCTAGGCTCCAGGCGAGCGAACAAGTTTCCCGCCTCGTCCTCCTCGACCTTCAGGCCCAGGTCGCGAAGGAACGCACCGACGCGCTCGGCGACGGGACCCTCCTGCCCCGACGGGCTCGGGATCGCAGCGAGCTCGAGGAACAACGGCAGCACGTCCTGGGACCAGGTGCCGTTCATCGGAGCGATTCTAGGAGCTAGCGCGCTGCTGTCTCAGCGATGCCCGTGCGCGAGCGGGCGCGCTCGCACGCCGCCCCCACGAATTCCCGAAAGAGCGGGGCGGGCCGAGTGGGCCGTGATTTGAACTCGGGGTGGAACTGGCTCGCCACGAACCAGGGATGGTGGGGCAGCTCGATCACCTCGACGAGCCTACCCTCCTGGAACGTGCCGGAGACGACGAGGCCGGCTTCCACGAGACGAGGCCGGAAATGGTTGTTGACCTCGTACCGGTGGCGGTGACGCTCGTGGATGACTGGCTCGCCGTAGGCCGCGAAGGTGCGCGTGCCCTCGACGAGATCGACCGCGTCTGCGCCGAGGCGCATCGTGCCGCCGAGATCCTCGATCTCCTTTTGCTCGGGGAGGAGGTCGATGACCGGGTAGGGAGTCTCCGGGTCCATCTCCGTCGAATTCGCACCCTCGAGGCCGACAACGTTGCGTGCGAACTCGGAGACCGCAACATGCATCCCGAGACAGATCCCCAGGTACGGGATGCCGCGTTCGCGAGCGATCCGGCACGCGGTGATCTTCCCCTCCCAGCCACGCGATCCGAATCCGCCGGGGACAAGGATCCCGTCGGAGGGTTCGAGGTCAGCGGCGGCTTCCTCCAGGCTCATCCCTTCGGCGTCGACCCAGCGGACGCGGACTCCCGTGCCGTGCTGGATGCCCGCGTGCTTGAGTGCCTCGTGGACGGAGAGATACGCATCCTGGAGCTTCACGTACTTGCCCACGAGCGCGATCTCGACCTCGCCCTCCCGCTCGGCGATTCGCTGCGCCAACTGCTCCCATTCACCGAGGTCCGGCTCGCTGTCGGGTAGTCCCAGCCGGCTGATGACCAGCCGGTCCAGCCCCTCCGCCTGGAGTGCCTGCGGAACGAGGTAGACGTCGCTGACGTCCTCGTTCGCGATAACCCCCTCGCGGTCGACGTCGGCGAACAGTGCGATCTTGTCGCGGATCTCGGCCGAGAGCGGTTCGTGCGAGCGGCAGACGACGATGTCGGGGTGGATACCGATGCGCCTGAGCTCGTTGACCGAATGCTGGGTCGGCTTCGTCTTCAACTCGCCGGCGGTCTCGATGAACGGGACGAAGGTGACGTGGAGGTACAGCACGTGCTCCGGCCCCACTTCGCGCCGGAACTGGCGAATCGCTTCGAGGAACGGCAGCGACTCGATGTCGCCGACCGTGCCGCCGATCTCCGAGATGACGACATCGGTGTCGGTCGCATCGGCCACGCGCCGGATGCGGTCCTTGATCTCGTTCGTGATGTGAGGGATCACCTGCACCGTCGAGCCGAGGTACTCGCCTTTCCGCTCTTTGCGAATGACCGAGTTCCAGATCGAGCCGGACGTGTGGTTCGCGTTGCGCGAGAGGTTCTCGTCGATGAAGCGCTCGTAGTGGCCGATGTCGAGGTCGGTTTCCGCGCCGTCCTCGGTGACGAACACCTCGCCGTGCTGGAAGGGGCTCATCGTGCCCGGGTCGACGTTGATGTAGGGATCGAACTTCTGCACCTGGACGCTGAGGCCGCGTGCTTTCAGCAGGCGCCCGAGCGAGGCGGCCGTGATGCCCTTCCCGAGCGACGAGACGACGCCTCCCGTGACAAAGACGTATTTCGTTGGCCGCTCTCTCAAGGTTTGCCCCAGGCGTCGAGCTCGCGCAAAACCGGAGTCCGCTCGATCAACTCGCCGAGCGAACGGCGTTCTCCGAGGACGTTGAGACCGGCGACCGCCGCGACGGCCGCCCAGCGACCCCATCCGTGGAGCCTCTCCACGGACTTCAAGCCTAGCAGGGCCCCCAGCGCATTCGATCCGGCGTCGCCAAGCATCACGCGTTCGCGCAGATCGTAGGGGCCCAGCAGGACGGCGACTCCGAGCGGAGCGCCGAGCGCCAGCGCGGCAGCGGCGTACGCCTTCACCGCTCGTCCCGGCTTCGTGTCCAGCTGGTTCACGAGATTGGCGCAGCCGGCGACGAGGAGGCCGCCCGAGAGGGAGCGGGTCGCCGCAAGACCGACGAGTGGGATCCCGGCGAGCTTGAGGACGCCGGTCGTGCGCCGAGCGGCCAGATGGGCGCGGATCCCGCGCTCCTCCCCGCTCCAGAGATCGTCGGCCAGGCCGAGGGCAGCCACGGCGCTGACGGCTGCGTTCCTCCGGACACCGACGACCCAGCCGGCGAGGGGAAGACGCAAGCCGCGATGGTTCACCGCCAGCGGCCCGGCGGCGAGCAGCAGGTCGAGAAGCTGGCGGCCGCGGTGCGCGAAGCCGGCGAGATCCCGTCCTGTCTCCCGATGCTCGAGGTCGGCCTCGACCTCCTCGACGGCGAGGCCCGCGCGGAGCACGTCGATCGTCATCCGGACCTCGCATCCGAAGCCGGGCGCCAGCGGGAAGACGGCCGCCCGCGCCCGCGCGCTCACGCGTCGCTGGCCCGAGAGCGGCTCTCGGGCGACGAAGCCCGTGCGCAGGCGGATCAGCTCGCGCGCGGCTCGCTTGGCGATCCCGAACCCTCCTCCGCTTCTCCGCGCGAACGCGGCGACGACCAGGTCGGCGTCGCTCCGAGCCAGCGCTTCGAGCGAGCCGCGCAGGTCTGCGTCGCAGAGGAGGAGTGAGCCGGGGGGCGCCGCCCGTTCGCCCGCAGAAAGAGCCTCGCCCTTCCCGCGTCGGCCGAGGCGGATCACGACCGCACCCGCTTCCTCTGCTCGCTCGGCAGTCACGTCAGCGGAGTCCCCGTCGACGACCACGACCCCCGACTGCGGGAAGTCGCGCCGCAGCGCCGCGATCGTCTCCGAGATCCGGTCCGCCTCCTCGCGCGCAGCGACGAGGATGGTCAGCGGTTCCGGCTCGCGCCGTCTATCCACCGGTGGTCGTCGTGACGGGCTCGATCGGCGGCGCGACGCCGTCGGTGGCCGAGTCCTTGACGCCGTATTGACCCGGCTGCGCGCCCTGAAGGAGCAAGGCCAGTGCGAGCCGGCCGGCGAGGGTGTCCACGTCGTCGACACTCGAGACCCCCTGCTCTCGGAAGAGCGCGAGATCCGCCTCCGTGCCCGTCGCCTGAACTCCGACCACCGGCAAGGCGTCCCCCTCGAGACCACGCACGAGACCCTCGAAAAGAGACTCGGTCGCCTGGGTGCGCCTCTGCTGTTCCGCGTCACCGGGGGAGTCCGGTTCGTACCACGTCTGGACGACGATGGCGCCGTCGACAGGAGTGGAGGTCGTCCCGGAGCGCTCCTCGATGAGCCTGCTCGAGAGCGTCGTCCAGAGCGGCGTGCCCTCGCCCACGATCAAGTCTCGGCCGAGGGCCTCTCCCAGGGCCCCGAAGTCGTCGCCTCCTTCGGCGTAGCGCGCAAGCTGCTCGTCGCTTTGAAGGGCAGAGTCGAGATCGGTCGGATCGACGGGAGTGTCGAGCGCGACCAGGCGGACGGGGCTGCCTGCGTTCGCGTCTGCGAGAACACGCTCGACGGCCGACCGGACGCCGCTGTCCACCGGGCCGAGGAAGAGCACGGCGAAACCCTTGCCTTCGAGCCGGTTCGCCATCAGGGCCGGGTACGCCTGGCTGAGCAGATCCTGTGCGGCTTCGCTTCGGCGCTCGATGATGTCCGAACGGGTCTGCTCCTGCGTCAGCTGGTCGCTCAGAGACTTGACCCTATCCTTCATGAGCGCGTCCTCGGCGTCCCCGAGCTTCCCGGAAATGGCGGCCCCCAGGAGGATGCCCACTGCCAGCGCGATGAAGACTGCGGCCAGAGAGACCAGGTGGTAGCGGAAGTCGAACATTTGCGGGATGTTTTGAGCCTTAGAGGCTCGACGCAGTCTGGCAGAGGTCGTACAGCCGAGCGACGGCGATGCGCGGCAGCCCTCTCGCTCCCTCGGCGAACAGGCGCCAGAACGGCCCGTCGACGAACGCCGTCACCCGAGTTCCCCGCCCTTCGTCCTCGAGCCTGATGCCGGCCTCGATGGTCTGAGCGAGATCGAGCCAGGCGAGCTCCTCGGCGGTCGAAACGCGACGAATGACGATTTGTCCCTTGCCGCGCGGCTTGCGCAGGAAGCCGGGGGTCCGACTGCGGAGAACCGTCCACCGCGCGCCCTCGGCGAGCCCACGCCGGTCCGGCTCGACGCCGGTGTACGCAGGCCACCAGTCCGGCAGGTGATACGGCTCGGCGACGATGGCCCAGACGTCTACGCGCGGCGCGAGCAGCACGCGGGACGCGGTGATCACGCTAAAGCCCGAGAACCGACTGGAGCCGCTGGACGACGAGCGAGAGGAAACGCTGCAGCTCCGAGGAGACCGCGACGGCTGCGACGATCGCCGCGAGGCCCGCGCCCGTGAACGCGAGCAGCGGGCCCGCGCCCACGCGCGCCCGAAACAGGCGCGAGACACCGCGCGCGTCGACGAGGATGTCGCCGACCTTCAGGCGCGTGAGGAAGGTGGACGACATGCCCGCACGGTCGCGCTCGAGAAACTCGGTCAGGTTGAAGCGCGTGCCGACGGCGACGATCAACTCCGCTCCCTTCTCGTACGCGAGCAGGAAGGCGACGTCTTCGCTCATGCCCGGCGCCGGCAGGAGCGCCGAAGGAAGGCCGAGGCGATCGATGCGCTCACGGCCGGGCGCCCGCCCTGCCGGGTAGGCATGCACGACGATCTCCGCGCCTGAGCGAAGCGCCTTGTCGGAAACGGAATCCATGTCACCCACGACGAGGTCCGGGCTGTAGCCCGCCTCGAGCAGCCGGTCCGCCCCGCCGTCCACCCCGATCAGGATCGGCTTGAACTCGCGGATGTACGAGCGAACAATGCGCAGGTCGCGCTTGGCCTCGGGCGCCCTGGCCACGACGAGAGCGTGACGGTCTCGGAAGCTCGTCTTCAGCTGCGGCATCTGGACGCCCTCGGAGAGCAGCTTGCTCTCGTCCCGCACGTGATGAAGCGTGTTCTCGGCGAAGCTCTCCAGAGCGTCCGTGACACGTACCCGCTGCTCGGCGAGCGCACGCTCGAGCTCCTCCTCCGTGTGGACATGACCGGCGGCCAGACGCGTGCCGTTCCGGTAGAGGCCGGCACCCCGGACCACGAGGGCCTCACCTTCCTTCACGTCCTCGAAGAGCTCGGCGCCGGGGCAGTCGATCAGGCGGATGCCGCCGCGGACGAGCGCCAGGGGGCCGACGTTGGGGAAACGGCCGGTCACGGACGGAGAGACGTTGAAGACGACGCGGACGCGGCTCTCGAGCAGCTCCTCCGCCGAAGCGCGGTCGATGTCGCGGTGGTCGATGATCGCGATGTCGTCCGGGCCGAGCCGCTTCACCAGCCCCTTGGTGCGCTTGTCGAGGCGGGCGACTCCTGAAAATTCGATGAAACTCATTGCTGGGCGACCTTCTCGAGGAACTCGGCGCCGCCGAGCATCCGCTCGACTTCTTCCCGACGCTCGGGTTCCGAAAGGCGCTCGATCCGGGTGTGCGTCGGGTCGCCGGGTACCTTCTCGACGCGGAAATGGGTCTCCGCGGCGCTGGCGATCTGGGGGAGGTGTGTGATGGTGAGGATCTGCGCGCGCTCGGCTAGGCGACCGAGCGCGCTCGCGACCGCGTGCGCCGTGCGGCCGCCGATGCCCGCGTCGATCTCGTCGAAGACGACTGTCGGCTCGCCGGCACCGGCATGAGCGACCGCCCGCAGCGCGAGCGCCACCCGCGAGAGCTCGCCTCCCGAGGCCGTCTCCGCGACCGGGGCGAACGGAAGTCCCGGATTGGGCCGGATGAGAAACGCAACCTCGTCGCGGCCGCGGGGCCCGGCCTCCCGCTCGGAGACCTCGGCGCGGAACTCCCCGTCTCCCATCCCCAGGCCTTGCAGCTCTCCAGCGACGGCCTCGGAGAAAGCTTCGGCGGCGCCCCGGCGCGCGCCGGAGAGACTGGTCGACAGCTCCTCCGCACGGGCCTCGGCCACGGCCACCTCCTCCCCGGCCTCCTGAAGCGGATCGACGCCCGCGTCGACGGCCTCGAGCTCCGCATGCGCCGCGGCCGCGCGGGAGAGCAGCTCCTCGTAGCTCGCAGACTGGAAGCGGCGGCGCGCGTCGACGATGCGCTCGAGCTCGGACTCGACCTCCTCGAGCCGGCCCGGCTCCGCTTCGAGCGAGGCCAGGAAGCCGCGAAGCGAGGCGGCCACCTCCCGGATGCGAACCTCGGCCTCGCCGAGCTCGCCGTACGCCTCTGCGAGCTCCGGAGCGAGCGCCGACACAGGCGCGAGCCGCGCCGCGGCCTGCGCGACGAGCTCGCCTGCACCTTCCTTCTCCCCAACCTCGGGCGCGAGCGCCTCGCCGGCGGCCGAAGCAGCGTCCGCGAGCTCGGTGACGTGAAGGAGGCGCTCCCGCTGTCCGCGCAGGCGCTCTTCCCCGTCCGCCTCAAAACCTTTCGTGCGCTCGACCAGCTCCCGCAGCTCGACGAGCCGCTCGGCGCGGCCGGCCTCCGCGCGGGCGAGCTCTTCCTGCCTCCGGCGGGCGGCCATGAGCTCGCGCCAGGCGCGCGCGTGCTCCGATCGCCGCCGGAGCTGTTCCTCGCCGATGAAGGCGTCGAGGACGTCGAGCTGGAACGAGGGCCGCGCGACCCGCCGCTGCTCGAACTGGCCTGACATGGCGAGCAGGCGCTCGACGAGCGTGGCCAGATCCTCGCGCGGGACGGCACGGCCCCAGGCATACGCCCGGGTGCGCCCGTCGCCGAAGACCCGGCGTGCCGCTACGAGACCCTCCTCGCCCTCGGGCCGGAGGTCCGCGATGGCCTCGAGGCCCTCCTCTTGAAGCAGCTCATCCGGCAGGTCGAGCTCCGCCTCGACGTAAGCCTCTTCGGCGCCCGGGCCGAGATAGCCCGCGTCCCCGGGGGCCCCGAGGAGGAGGCCGATCGCCTGGGCCAGGATCGTCTTGCCTGCGCCCGTCTCTCCCGTGACGGCGTTCAAGCCCGGACCGAACGGGAGATCGGCCTCACGGATGAGGACGAAGTTCTCGATGCGGAGACGACGCAGCACGCGGCTCAGGGGAAGACGTCGTGGTAGCGGCTGAAGAAGGTGACCTCCGGCAGGACGGCCAGCAGCGAGGTTTCGTCGCCGATGCCCACGGAGAGCGAGTTCCCCGATCGGAGCTCGCCGACCGCGTTCCCGTCCACCAGCACGGTGACGGCGTGCTCAGCGGTCTGATTCGTGACCGTGAGATCGAGACCGCGCGGGACGACCAGCGGACGCGCGTGCAGCGAGTGCGGGGCGACGAACGTGATCGCCATCGCCTCCAGACCCCACATCATCACCGGGCCGCCGTTCGAGAGGTTGTAGGCGGTCGACCCGGACGGCGTACAGCAGATCATCCCGTCGCAAGGCTGAGCCTCGAGCTCCTCCCCGCCGATCTCCCAGCCGAGCTCGACCATGCGACCCGGCCGTGAGCTCGTCACGACGACGTCGTTGACCGCGGGATGCGATCCCCCTCCCGTCCGCGCCGTGAGCGTGCAGAGCTCGACGATGCGGTAGTCGCCCGAGAACACCCGCTGCAGGGCCTCCTCGAGCCTGCTGCCGTCGACGCTGGTGAGGAACCCGACGCGCCCGAACTTGACGCCGAAGACCGGCGTGCCCGAGCCCAGGGTCGCGCGCAGCGCGCGTAGCATCGTGCCGTCGCCACCGAGCACGACGACGAGGTCTGCGTCGTCCTCGATCGTCGGGACGATCTCCACGCCGACCGCGCGAGCGCAAGCTTCGGCCCGCTCGACCGCGTCCCCGATCCGCTCCGGCTGGCCGCCCTTGAAGACGGCGACCCGGGTCACGGGGCGGGCCACGCTACTCGGCCGCGGCGAGGTAGAGGAAGAACTCACGGTTTCCTTTCGGTCCTGGGAGGCCCGATTCGACGACTCCTTCGAGCCGTGCACCCCACTCTGGCACCTGCGCGGAGACCCCGTCGAGTACCCGTTGCCGCACTTCGGGGTCCCGCACGACGCCTCCCTTGCCCACGTCGGCCCGCCCCGCCTCGAACTGCGGCTTCACGAGCACGAGCGCTCGCCACCCGGGGGACGCGCATTCCAGCGCCGGAGGGAGTGCCTTCGCCAACGAGATGAAGGACACGTCGGCGGTCACGAAGCTGGGCTCGAACGGCAGCTCGTCACGGTCGAGATCGCGAACGTTCTTTCGCTCGATGACCGTGACGCGTGGATCCGAGCGGAGCCGTGGATGGAGCTGGCCGTAGCCGACGTCGAGGGCGATCACGCGGGCCGCACCGGCCTGGAGCAGGCAGTCCGTGAACCCACCCGTCGAGGCGCCGACGTCCAGGCAGTCCTCCGCGCTGACGTCGATCTCGAGCTTGGCGAGCGCGTGCGCGAGCTTCTCGCCCCCGCGGGAGACGAAGCGCGGGCCTGCT
>Ga0184605_10000425_pt1 | contig 12578 bp, 10 predicted proteins | sample PLM0_30_coex_FD_132995 | JGI IMG/M metagenome (GOLD analysis project Ga0184605, IMG submission 132995) | Groundwater sediment microbial communities from an aquifer in East River, Colorado, USA - PLM0_30_coex | ecosystem: Environmental > Terrestrial > Soil > Riparian zone | place: USA: East... | reverse complement strand
TAGTCGGAGCGATGCGCCAGGCCGAGCTTCTCGTTGATGCGCTGCTTGTAGGTGTCAACAGTCTTGGGGCTGATGAACAGCTTCTCTCCGATCTCCGGGGCGCTGAACCCGCGCGCGACGTAGCGAAGAACGTTCTGCTCGCGCTCGGTGAGCTTTTCATACTTGGTACGTTCATCCGCGTGCTCGGCTTTACGCTGGATGCGTTGCGCGAGCGCGCGGGCCGCTGAAGGCTGCATGTAGATATCACCGTGGGCTACCGCCCGAACCGCGTCTATGAGCTCGCGGTCGGCAGCGCTCTTGACCAGGTATCCATTCGCGCCCGCCTCGAGGATGGGGACGAGGTACGAATCCTCAGCGTGCATGGTGAGAATGAGGATCCTGCCGCGCGTCTGTTTGGCTACCAGCTCTTTGGTTGCGTCGACTCCATCCATTTCTCCCATCGAGAGATCCATCACGATGATATCGGGATCGAGTCGAGCCGCGAGCGAAAGCGCGTCCTTGCCGGTCGTTCCTTCACCGATCACCTTGATGTCCTTCGCCGTGCCCAGCACGGCCTTGAGCCCAGCACGCACGACGGCGTGGTCGTCGACGAGAACCACAGTGATCACGCCATCTTTCACGCTGCCTCCGTCTCCATTCTGATCCGTGCCACGACACGAGTGCCAGAGTCCCGCGTACTATCAATATGCAACTCTCCTCCTGCGAGCGAGAGTCGCTCCCGAATCCGATCGAAGGTAGAATTGGCGCGTGCATTCGTGACGCGGCTGTCGAATCCACAGCCGTCATCGCTGATCTCGAGCTCCACAAGCCCCGGCCGAGCCGAAAGCGACACAGTTGCCGTGCCGGCGTCGGCGTGCTTCTCCACGTTCCGCAAAGCCTCCTGAGCGACGCGGTACAACGTCGTGAACATTGGCACCGGGATTATCACTCCGGCAATGTCCGTGCGTACCTTCACGTCGATCAGCGAGCGCTGTCTGGTAGCGTCTCCCAGCGCTTCGAGCGCGGCCGGCAAACCAAGGTCTTCCGCTACCCGAGGATACAAGGACCTCGAAACGTTTCTGATCTCCTCGAGCGCTGTTCGCAGCAGGTCACGGGCATCCGTCAGGTATGTGGCCCCTGTGTCTCTCCCGATATCGTTGATTGCGGCTGCGATCTGGAAGCTTGCCGCGGCCAGAGTCTGTGCTACTGAATCCTGCAGATCACGCGCGACCTGAGCGCGCTCTCTTTCCTGCGCGTATACGACATCGGCACCGAGCTTTCGCATACGCTCACGGCTAGCGGCGAGAATGTCTAGCATCTCGTTCATAGTCGTGGCAAGATGCGCGAGTCCCGGATCAGCGACGAGCGACGGTGGAACTCTTTCGCTCAGTCGTCCCTGCGACACGCGTCGAGCGATGCGCTCCAGGTCATCGACCGGTTTCAGCGCTACGCGAACCAATGCGTAACTCACGCATGCGCCAGCGGCCAACGCGCCGAGGACGATGACGAGGTCTTGCGGCCGTACGGCTCGGGCGCCCGGAAGCGCCCAAAGGGCTGCCGCGGCGATTCCCAGAATGATGAGATTCGCGCCCAGTACTTTTGCCTGCAGGCGTATTGCGAGAATCGCCCGGAGCCAGGATGGAATCCTGGTCGCCGGCCGGTCACGCACGTTCGCGAATGCGCGCGGAAGAGCGTAGTGACTTGCGGTCATATCAGCCTCACTTCAAGGTCTCCTGTGTATCTGTCCTTCCCCTCTCAGGAAAACTACGATTGAGAGGCGTATCGCTCTGTCGTCGGATGGAGGATTATTCAGGGAGTAACCGCTACATTCCCGGTAAGGAAACCCCCTACACAGCATGCCCGATCGAATAACCCACGAGATTCTCGCTGAGATCGTCGGGATTGCGGCGGACGCCATCATCTGCATGGATGACCTCCAGCGCATCACATTCTTCAACAATGGTGCTGAACAAATTTTCGGCTGGTTGTCAGAGGAACTCCTCGGACAGCCCATCGAGATCCTCTTGCCAGAGCGCCATAGGGCGAGTCACGCGGGCCACGTCGCGGATTTCGGCCGATCAAAGGTCACCGCCCGCAGGATGGGTGAGCGGCGGGAGATTGCAGGCGTACGCAAGAGCGGAGAGGAGTTCCCAGCAGAGGCGGCCATTTCGCAGATACATCACGGGAAAAGGGTCATTTATGCTGTTGTTCTCCGGGATGTCTCGGTTCGAAAAAAATTTGAGCAGCGGCAGGCTTTTCTTGCCTCGGCCGGAGAAAAACTGGCGTCCTCTTTTGGCTCCGGTGAGGTTCTCCAGAACGTCGCCGACCTGGCGGTTCCGACCCTTGCCGATGGATGCATTCTCGAGAGCCGTATCGGCGATGGGTACAAGGCAGACGCTGTAGCGCACGCGGATCCTGCGATCGCGGAGGTGCTTCGGAGAATGACCGCGGCAGGACTGCGACGTCCGCCACGCGCTCACCCGCTTTCCGAAATATCGCGAACTCGAGCTCGGATTCTACTGCAGTCGGATGCCGCAGCCCGCGTCATCGAGACGAGCACGAGCGCGTTTTACATTGAGGGCCTGAGAAAGATGAATCCTCAGGCAGCGTTGTTCCTGCCATTGGTCGCGCGGGGACATCTCGCCGGGGTGCTTAGTCTTTTCCGCGATAAACGTGGTTTTGACAGCGACGAGATCTCATTTGCGGAGGATCTGGCGCGCCTCGCCGCTCTCGCGCTGGACAATTCTCTTCTGCTCGACACGGTAAGAGCGGCTCTTCGCTCCCGCGAAGAAATTGTCGGGGTGGTCTCCCACGATCTCAGGAACCCGGTCGCCGCCGTGAAGATGCTGAGCCGTGCGGCGCTAACCGAGACGGACAATGACGGATCGGGTCGATCAGAAAACATTCTTCTGATCGCGAAGGCGGCAGAACAAATGGATGCGCTGATCAGAGATCTGCTCGATGTAAGCCGGCTCGATGCCGGACAGATGACGATCCACCCGGAGTCGGTTGATCCGTCCGCCTTGTTGACCCGATCACTTCAGACACTGCTTCCGCTCGTGGAGGAAAAAGCAATCAATCTGGATCTGCAGCTCGGGGTGGGCTTGCCGAAGGTGCAGGCGGACAGCGAGCGAATTCAACAAACGATTTCGAACCTGGTCGGAAACGCGATCAAGTTCACGCCTTCGGGTGGCAAGATCACCGTTCGCACCCGATCAACGGGTGAAGAGGTGATTGTTTCCGTGATCGACACTGGAACCGGGATTTCCGCGGAGCAGCTGCCAAAGGTGTTCGATCGCTATTGGCAATCGGCCCGTACGGACAGGGAGGGCGCGGGACTCGGACTGGCAATCGCGAAGGGGATCATCGAGGGTCACGGCGGCAGAATATGGATCGAGAGCACACTCGGCCAGGGAGCGACTGCGTCCTTTACACTCCCGGTTACGCAAAGTGAGTGAACGTTGGTACGTTCACCCACTCCGCGCCTAAACGGTTCTCAAGACGTACAGCGGTGCGCGCTGATCAGAAAGCAACCACGCCTTCGACCATGAATCCCTTGAACCTGCCGCCGTTACGAATGTCGGTGGTCGGGAAGTCGAGGTACTTCTGGTTGACGTACTCGAGCTTGGTCAGGAGGTTCGGGGTGAGGAACCATCCACCGCCAACCTGTGTCCGCTTCACTGTTACGTCAGGCGTGCCAACGGTCAGCTGCCCCTTGACGGTGTTGTAGCGAGCGGCGACATAGAGCCGCTGGTCGGGGAGGAAGCGATACACCACTTCACCCACGTTCTGTTTCCACGTGCGATTGTCGGTCTCGCCGGCTGCACGGCCCTTTGCTCTCTCGATGTTTCCGAAGATCTCGAGTCCGCGGAACTGGAGGAACGGGTTCACCACGTATGAGTGAATGCTGTTCTTGAGACCTGGCTGCATTGCGCCGGACCAGGCTTGTGCAGATTCGGTGGAGCTGGTGTTCTCCAACACATCATAGTATCTCGACCCAGCCCTGTCTCCGCTGAACAGGGTGTTGCTCACTGAGCTCGAGGTCGCGTATTCCGAAGCTGTGAGCCGGAAGCGCAGATCTTCACTGAACTTCTTATCGAAGCCCACCTTGGCCAGGTAGCTCGGCGAACGCTTGTCCGGGCTGGTGATCATACCGCGGCTCTCGCCGCCGGTGACGCCGGCCATCGCCAGGAAGCTGTTGGCTCGGACGTAGACCTCACCACCAACCTCAGTCGTGAAGGCATCCATTATATAGTTGCCGATGAGCGGATTACGGATAGAGTTTCCGTTGTCGGTGCGACGGAAATGCGCATCTCCGTAATTGATCTCGAAGTGGCCGGCACGGATCGTTACGTACTTCATGATGTTGTTGAGCGGCGCCCAATCGATCGGCGAGGCATCAACCAACAGATAGCCGTCCTTCACCCATGTCTCGTTGTGATGCCGAGCCGAGGAGTAGGTAGTCATCGCGACGCGGATTCCGCGCGCCAGCTGGCCATTCAGGTAGAGATTGGCGGTGGCGTTGTTGGGTCCGTGTCCGATGCGGACCAACTGGTTCGCATTCGTAGTGACACCGGCTATCGTTACGAGCCTCGGCGCAGCGGTATTGCTGTGATCGAGTCCCTGGAACTGCTGCGTGAACGCGGCACCCCACTGCAGCTTGAACCCGGTGTATTCGAGCGATTCGTCCTTTGGCGCCTCGAAGACGTTGATCCCGCGCTTGTCTTCGGGACGGTAGTTCTGCATCTCGATCCCGGGGGCGGTCGTAAGGAAGCTGCTCTTCTGCTTGGTACCTGCGATCTTTTTAACGGTGTCGATCGTGGCCGACTCGGGTGTCGCGATTTTCGGTACCGCGACTTCCGGTATGGGCATGGTGTCGATCGTCGCCGGGCTCGGCACGGCGATACCGACGGTCATCTTGCTGACTTGGGCATACGAGCGAGGCGCGAATACAACCGTCGCAAGCACGGCACTGAGGACTACGATAGAGCGTTTCATGGTCATCTCCTGTATTGATCTCGTTATGGCTTGATGGAAACGGTTCGTGTAGAAGTGGATCATCGTTGGGTAGTGGCTGCGACGAGTTGGGCAATCATGTCAGGGCCGACGTTCAGGTTGAACTTGACCTTGACCTCGTTTCCGACCTTGAGCGTTCCGAACATGAAGCTTGGTGGCTTGATGCCGAAGTCACTCATTAGAAGCGTCTCCTCGCCCTGCGCGGTCGCCTTTCCTTCATTTAGGCGGGCGGCGTCGATCTTCATGGCGACAATCTTGTCCTTGCCCAGGATCGTCAGTGTTCCTGTCGTCTTGGCGGCGAAAGCAGAGGCGCTACCATCGAGGATGTCGTAACCGGAGAGCGTATACTTGATGAGTTGGTTCTCATCAGCCTTGAGCGTGTTGTACATGTTCTCGTCCATCTTCCCGTTGCCGCACTTCAGGCTCTTTACGGCGATGTTCACTTTCACGCTCACGATCGGACGCGCAACCTTTGTCAGATCCTTGGTGTAGCCGGGATCCACATCGATGTAGGCGTTGATCTTGTTTGTCTTGCAGTGAAAGCCGTGGACATTGGACGTTCCCTCGATGCTCAGCTCGGTGCCCGGCTCCAGGCGGAGTCGAATGGCGCTCGCACCTTGTGCTCCCGCGACAGTAGCGGCTGCCATCAGTGCTGAAACGGTCAATAAGGTATTTCTCATCTTCGTATCCTCAGTTAGTGAGACGCACTTGCTGCTGTACGCTCTCAGGATACGAATAGTGGAGGAGTCTAACTGTCGGAGTTCACCCCAAGCTTCGTGGCGATGTCGCTGAACTTTCGGCGCGGAATCCCCATCCTTATTTGAGGGAAACCCTTACAACATTGAATCGTGCTCCCTGACAGTTAGTCGGACGAGGTTCCTGCATCTTGGGGCATGCTGATATCGCGCTCTTTCATCGTCCTCGCAGTCATTGGTGTGTGCGCCAGCAATCGGGCGCCGGTCGAGAACATCGGTCTGCCCTTCTCCGTTGGAGAGAAACTCACATACGAAGTCCGCGTCGGTAACGGCGGAAAGGTCGGAACGGCGACAATGTGGATCGAGGGTCCGGTCGATGTCCGCGGGATCAGCACATACGTCCTGCGCTTCGACTCCCGGATTCGCATTGCATTCCTCACCGCGGTCAGCCGCAGCTCATCATGGTTCGATCCGATTCGAGGTTCCTCGCTGCGTTTCTTCAAGCACGAGACGAATCCCCTAACGCGTAACGACGAAGCAGTCGACCTATTCCCCGATCAGAAAGAATGGAAATCGGCTAAGGGGGAAATCAGCCAAAGCCCCAGCAGCGAGCCTTTGGACGAACTGTCCTTCATGTATTTCATCCGCACGCTTGCAATGACCCCAGGGGCCACGTACCGCTTCGATCGCCATTTCGATAGCGCCCGAAACCCGGTGACGGTAAACGTGATCCGCCGCGAAGTCATCCCGACTCCAATGGGAGAGCTGGCGGTGTTCCTGGTCGAGATGCGCGTGCGCGATCCTCGACATTACAAAGGAGAGGGAATCATCCGGATTTACCTGACGGATGATGATTGCAGACTGCCGGCGAAAATCGAGAGTACAATGCCGGTGATCGGAACCGCGATACTGACGATTGATTCTGAAAACAGCCGCTGCAGGAAACCGTAGTGAATCAGGAGGAGACTTGTATGTATAAAGTGATAATGGTTCCAACCGACGGCTCGGGGTTCGACCGCGAGGCGATCCGCGTCGCACTCAGAATAGCCGAGCGAAGCCAAGCAAAGGTCCGCCTGGTGCGTGTTCTCGCAACCGGGTCCTTCTTCGGAACGACAGCGGAAGCAGATGGTATGGCCATCGCACCCGAAGTCGTGCGCAGCGAACGCGACAGGGCGTTGAGCGAGCTCTATTCGCTCGCAGCCGAGTGCAGAGCTACGTCGAAGGCGAACATCACTGTCGACCTGCACGCTGGGCCGGTCAACGATGTCCTCCAGGGATACGCCCGTCGCAACGACGTCGATCTGATCGTAATCAGCACTCACGGACGTAGTGGCATTTCCAGGCTCTCACTGGGCAGCGTAACCGATTCCCTGATCCGCCACACCACGATTCCTGTGCTGGTCGTGAAGCCTTCAACGAGCTACCTGAACCCGCAGGTCGGCGAGGTGTTCAGGCGCATAGTCGTTCCACTCGATGGATCGATGCTCGCTGAGCAGATTCTCCCGCGCGTGCTGACGCTGGCGAACCTCGAAGAGGCCGAGATCACGCTCCTCAATGTTCTCGTTCCACAGTCGTACTCGCAGAAGGAGATAGTCGATCCCAACCTGCCGTGGTGGGATAAGGACATCTCAGTCGCGCAGTCGTATCTCTTCCGCATCGCTGGCAACCTGCGTCGTGCCGGCGTGCCGGTAACTACCGACATCGTGATCAGCGAGAATATCGCCGGCGCCATTGGCGACTTTGCGAGCCGGGAGAAAGCCGACCTGATTGCGATTGCGACGCATGGGCGCGGTGGACTCAACAGAATGCTCCGCGGCAGCGTCGCTGATGCCGTAATGCACTCGACGAGAATGTCGATGCTCGTGTTCAAGCCAGACAAGGTTGAGGCGAAGGAAGCGTCGCCCTCCGAGGATGGAGTCAGAGCGGATCTGATTCCGGCCTGAGCGCCTACACTCTTCCCGGTCAGGAATTATTTTAGCTGAGTGAGGTTCCTGACTGCTCTGTGAAACGTCCCCTGCGATCGACTTCCTTGAAGGAGGCCTCGATGTCAGAGTCACAGCCCCGTTTGTCCGATATCCTCGAAGCTGAAACGATACTCGAGGGGCCGAGCTCGCGGCGTGCATTCCTTGCTCGCGCATCCGCTCTATCGCTCGCGATTCCCGGAGTAGGTGCCGCGCTCGCAGCCTGTTCGCCGGATTCGGCTCCGCGAGGGGACGGCTCGAATCGAACGAGCACAGAGCGAGGCACCGCTTCCGAGGCTGCACAGGATTCCCTCCGCCATCGCAACTCCGATAGCAAGCTCGATTCGACACTTCTGAAGGGTGCACGTCACGGGAACTCTTCAGCGACCGGCAGCGCTACCAAGGACGCGCAACAGTCAGCGTACCACCGTTACGATCCGGCTCTTCCTCCGCTCGCAACGGGTGGACGGCTGCAGGTTCATTTCCACGCGCGCGAAGTTCCCCTACGGATTGCTGATGATACCGTTGTTGCCGCGTGGACGTTCGAGGGCGACGTCCCGGGACCGATCGTTCATTGTCAGGTGGGCGACACCGTGGAATTCACGCTCACGAACGAAGCTGTGGTTCCACACTCAATGGACTTTCACGCCGCGCAGATCGATCCGAAGACTGCTTTCCGGTCCGTACCCAAGGGTCAGTCGGTGACCTATACCTTCAAACCCAAATGGGCAGGCGCTTTCATGTATCATTGCGGCACAGCGCCGGTGCTGATGCATATTGGGTCCGGCATGTATGGGGCAATCATCGTCTCGCCCCGAGAGGCACTGCCCGCGGCCAAGGAATTCGTGCTGGTACAGAGCGAGTTTTATCTCGCCGAGCTGGCGAATGGTGTGCATGCATTCGACTATCAGAAGATGCTGTCGACGCTGCCGGATTTCGTCATCTTCAATGGCAGGCCCAACCAATACATTCAGGCTCCGATCAAGGTAAAGGTCGGAGAGCGAGTGCGATTCTGGGTTGTGAATGCGGGGCCAACCCACCCGTGCAATTTCCACGTGGTTGGAGAACAATTCGACACGGTATATCTTGGCGCCCCTCCGGCTAATTCAATTCGTGGGGTACAGACCTGGGACGTCGCGCCAGGCGGTGGGATGTGCTTCGAGCTTCTTTGCGACGTACCAGGCGAATTCCCGTTCGTCAATCATGGGTTCGGTCACGGACAGAAGGGCGGGATCGGCTTCCTCGTCGTCGAGGCGTAGTGAGCCGCTGACGTCAAGCCTCGCTCAGGCCGAGGTCAGAACGCGGCTGTATACGTCCGAATCGACGTTCCCTCCGGACAGAATGATGGCCACCTTTCGTCCGCGCATCTCGCCGCGCTCCTGAAGCAACGCGGCGAGGGCAGCTGCCCCTCCACCCTCCGCCACGTTGTGAGTATCGGCGAACAGGGCACGCATCGCCGCCTCTACTTCGTCGTCTGTCACTTCCACGATTCGCGCAGCACCATGCCGCGCAATATCCAGTGCCTCACGCACCGGTGTGCGGCAGGCCATCCCGTCCGCGATTCTCGTTGTCACCTCGTGAGAGACGACACGATCCTCCCGGAAGGATAGGGCGAACGCGGGTGCTCCAGCTGAAACCACGCCAACGACACGCGTATCGAGCCCGAGCGCGTCGCGAGCAGCGATTACGCCGCAGAGACCGCTCCCCATCCCGATAGGGACGTAAACCGTGTCGAGGTCGGGAACCGCCCGGAAAAGCTCCAACGCGTATGTGCCAACACCACACACCAGCAACGGATGGAAAGAGGGAAGTCTGTGCCAGCCACGCTCTGCCGCGATATCTGCAGCGGCCTCGGACGCGGCCTGAAAATCCCGCCCCCGCTCGATAAGCTCGACACCGAGTGAGCGCATGGCTGCGTTCTTCTCAACACTGTTCCCATGCGGGACGACTATGGTCGCGGGAACGCCGTAGCGGCGTGCCGCAAAACCAACGGATTGCCCGTGATTGCCGCGCGTTGCGGTCACTACGCCGGCCGGTTTCTCGGTTCGGCAGAGGTCGTCGAAGTAAACGAGCCCCCCGCGAACCTTGAATGAACCCGTAGGTGTGTGATTCTCGTGCTTCACCCACACCGCAGCGCCTACTCGCGATTCCAGTAACGGCCACCGATACTGCGGAGTTGGCGGCATGGACTCGTAGACGAGAGCCGCTGCGCTTTCGAGAGAAGCGAGAGAAGGCTGGCCGAGTTCAACGGTGCTTGTCATCCAGATAAGGTATCGGGAGTACCTACGCTCATCAAAGCCATTGCCAGTCTTCCGGGCATTCGACTGATTTAGGCCGGCGCAAAGCAGGCAATCCCAGCGATCACGGGCATCCATGCTCACTCTCGTCGGCATCGTCATCGTCGTCATCGGATTCGTCCTTCGGATAAATCCGCTCCTCGTCGTCACTGTCGCCGGACTCGCGACAGGAATCGCGAGCGGTCTCGGTCCGCTCGCCGTCGTCGCGGCGTTTGGCAAAGCATTTATCACGAGCCGGTACGTCGCAATCGTCTGGCTGGTTCTGCCGGTGATCGGCCTGCTCGAGCACGCAGGACTGAAAGAGCGCGCCCGCGCCGTTGTCGCCGGCCTGCGTGCCGCCACTGCGTCGCGCGTTCTGCTCGTCTACTTCACCATCCGCCAGATCACCGCGGCGCTTGGCCTCACGTCGCTGGGCGGGCACGCACAGATGGTTCGTCCACTGATCGCGCCGATGGCGGAAGGAGCGGCGGAGAATCAATACGGCGAGCTTCCGGAGCGGGTACGACACAAGATTCGGGCGCATGCCGCCGCTGTCGACAACATCGCGCTCTTCTTCGGCGAGGACATCTTCATCGCCATCGGATCGATACTTCTCATCAAAGGATTCCTCGACCAGAACGGGATCCATGTCGAGCCGACGCAGCTCGCGATCTGGGCCATTCCCACGGCCATCTGCGCCTTCGTCATCCACTGCACAAGATTACTGCTCCTCGACCGATCGTTGCGCGCGGACCTTTCGCGAGAGACGGACAAGGCGTGATCACTCTCGAGCACATCTACTGGCTGGCCGGCCTCATGACGGCCGGCGTCGCGATCGTCAACGCGCGTGACGCGACCAACCCACGACGCTTCAACAACACCGCGTTCTGGGGAATCTATGCGCTCACGTTCCTTGCCGGCTCATACCTACCCGACATCGTGAACGGATTCCTCGTGATCGCGATGGTCCTGGTAGCGAGCATTCGCGGCCTGGGGCAGGGGAAAAAGGAAAGCGCGACCCGCGAAGAGCGCGAGGCAAGCGCGCGCAAGTGGGGCAACAAGCTGTTCATTCCGGCGCTCACGATTCCCCTCATCACAGTCCTCGGCACATTCATTTTCAAGAAGATCACCGTTAACGGATCTCCGCTGGTCGACGTGAAGCAGGTAACCGTGATTTCCCTGGCAATGGCGACACTCGTCGCTCTTGGAGTCGGTATGGCGATGCTCAGGCCTCCGCTCCTCGCGCCGATCAAGGAAGCACGGAGATTGCTCGACGCCGTAGGGTGGGCTGCAGTCCTGCCCCAAATGCTCGCGGCACTCGGGGCCTTGTTCGCAATTGCGGGAGTCGGAAACGTCGTCTCGGGGCTCGCCGAGCGTTGGATCCCACTCGACAATCCTTTCGTCGTCGTGACGACGTATGCCGTTGGCATGGCAATCTTCACGATGATCATGGGGAACGCGTTCGCTGCTTTTCCCGTGATGACCGCGGGAATCGGCCTCCCGTTGATCGTTCAACGGTTCGGAGGCGATCCGACAATCATGGCCGCGATCGGGATGTTGTCCGGATTCTGCGGAACGCTCATGACTCCGATGGCGGCGAACTTCAACATCGTTCCCACCGCACTGCTCGAGCTGCCGGACGAGAACGCGGTGATCAAGGTGCAGATTCCGACCGCGCTCATGCTCCTCGCGGCGAACATCCTACTGATGAACTTTCTGGTCTTCCGGCATTGAGCGCGACGACCCTCACGGCAGCAACAGCCTCGAAATTCGCGAAGCTCGCCCTGGCGCACGTGACGAGAGAATATCCCAATAAACTCGATCACGTTCTCAACGGTCCTCTGGATTTGAGAGAACCCCGCGACCTGCATCCGGTGTTTTTGGGAAGCTTCGATTGGCACTCGTGCGTGCACGGGTACTGGCTGCTCGCGACGGTGCTGCGGCTATTCCCTGACGTCGCGCAGGCGCGCGAGATCAAGAAACTATTCGATGCCCAGCTCACTTCTTTGAAAGTGGAAGCAGAGGTCGATTATCTCGATCAACCGTTGCGTGCGACCTTTGAGCGCCCGTATGGATGGGCGTGGCTCCTCATGCTCGCTGCCGAATTGAACCGACACGAAAGCAAGAACGCGAGGCAGTGGAGCGAGGCGCTGGCGCCACTCGCCACGGCCTTCGCAGATCGCTTTCTCGCTTTTCTCCCCAAGGCAACGTACCCGACCCGTGTTGGAACTCACTTCAATAGCTCGTTCGCCATCTCGTTGGCGCTCGAGTATGCGGAAGCTGCTAACAGCGAAGAACTTCGGAAGCTGCTCGTGATCAAGGCAAGCGATTGGTACGGTGCCGATTCGGATTGCCAGGCGTGGGAACCCGGCGGAGATGATTTTCTTTCACCCGCGCTGATGGAAGCCGAGTGCATGCGAAGAGTGCTCGATGCTGCTGACTTCTCGAGTTGGCTCGATCGCTTTCTGCCGCGCCTGGCGGATCGGGAGCCGGGTACGCTGTTCAAGCCCGCGATCGTCAGCGATCGCAGCGACGGGAAGATCGCACATCTCGATGGATTGAATCTGAGTCGCGCATGGTGCTGGCGCTCGATTGCGTCCAGTTGGCCCGCGAGCGATCCACGCCGCTCGATAGCACTCGAGGCCGCCGAT
>Ga0184605_10000421_pt1 | contig 12635 bp, 8 predicted proteins | sample PLM0_30_coex_FD_132995 | JGI IMG/M metagenome (GOLD analysis project Ga0184605, IMG submission 132995) | Groundwater sediment microbial communities from an aquifer in East River, Colorado, USA - PLM0_30_coex | ecosystem: Environmental > Terrestrial > Soil > Riparian zone | place: USA: East... | reverse complement strand
TATCCGCCAAACAGCTCGACGCAGAGCGACGTGACCCGCTCGCACACCTGTGAAGAGAAAAGCTTGGCCATTGCGCCCTCGCGGGCGATGTCCTTGCCGGCGTCCTTGAGCCGCGCGGCGTTGTACACCATGAGCCGCGCTGCTTCGATATCGGTCGCTGCCTGCGCGACCTGGAACTGGATGGCCTGGAAATCGGCGAGCGGCTTTCCGAATTGCTTTCGTTCGTTCAGGTATTTGATCGTGGCGTTGAGCGCGCCCTGCGCCACGCCGATCATCTGCGCTCCGATGCCGACCCGTCCGCCGTTCAAGGTGTTGATGGCGATCTTGTAACCCTGACCGACGGGACCGAGTACGTTCTCCTGCGGGACCTCGCACTCGTCCAGCAGCAGCTCGGTGGTGCTCGATGCGCGAATGCCGAGTTTGTCCTCCTTCTTGCCGACGGAGAACCCCTTGAAATTGCGCTCGACAATGAAGGCGGTGATGCCGCGATATCCCGCCGACGGATCAGCGTTCGCGAACACGAGGAACACACCGGCCTCGGCCCCGTTGGTGATCCAGAGCTTCTGACCCTTGAGTATCCAGCGATCGCCGCGCTTTTCTGCCTTGGTCGCCAGACCGAACGCGTCCGAGCCGGAGCCCGATTCCGAGAGCGCGTAGGCGCCCACGACCTCGGACGTCAGCATCGGAAGGTACTTCGACTTCTGGGCGTCGGTTCCGTATTGCGTGATCGGGTAGTTGACGAGCGTGTTCTGGACGTCGCAGACGATTGCCGCGGCTGCGTCGACCTTGCTGATCTCTTCGACTGCAAGCGTCACCATGAAGAGCGTTCCGCCGGCACCGCCGTACTGCTCGGGAACCTCGATACCCATGAGACCGAGCTCGAAATACTCGGGAAGCAGAGCGGGATCGATCCGCCCCGCCTTTTCCATTTCAGCGACGCGCGGACGCACCTCTTCGTTGGCGAACGCCGCGACGGCGTCGCGGAACATGACCTCCTCTTCGGAGAGGAGAGTCAGCGCGCCAGGCGAGGAGCTGGTGTCAGTTTGCATTGGCGCCGACGCCAGCTCTCTCGAGGACGACCTCGGCCAGTCTCTCGTGGAGCCCGAACGCCGGCGTCACACCGAAGGTGACGTGCGGAAAGGCGCAAGCCACCTGCGCAACTATCCGAGGAATGTCGGATGTCGAATGACGACCTGGCGAAAGCATATAGGGGAAGACAGTGATGTCGGTGGCTCCCGCTTCGACGCAGCTCGAGAAACCGGCCGCGATGTCAGGGTCGGCCAGCTCCATGTGGGCGTAACGCACCACGACATCTGATCCGGCCATCGATTGGATCAGATCGGCCATGTGGTGAAGCATCTCGTTCGCCTCGCTCCTGACTGAGCCGTGATCGACTATGAGTATTCCCTTCATCTGGTGCAAAATGGCGGGACGGCCGTCCGCCGACTAGTGCGCGGCTTCGTCGAGGGCGGTTCCCTGGTGCCAGGTCGGTCGAGCGAGGCCGCCGGCGTCCTCGTAGAAGTGAATCTTGCCGGGAGCGTAGATCTTTGTGAGGAACACGATCTGTCCGGTGTGCATCGCGAAGTGCTCGACCACGTGATAGATCGCCCCGACCACGGTCGTCTCGCGACCCTGAGTCACGATCGAACGCTCCAGATCTTTCGCGCTCAGACCGGCCAGGACGGAATCCGCCTTGAGAAGAATCGCTTCCAGATCGGCGAGCAACGCCGGACCGTCCCGTCCATCTTTCTGCGCGAACTCGCCGGCTCGATACCGGCTGATCGTCTGCCCGCCAACGCCGCCCAGAATCCATTCGGTGACATTGCCGGTCAGATGAACGAGCAGGTTCCCTACGCTGTTCGAGGCATCGTTGGGACGCGTCCAAACCTTTCCTGGTGGCAGCGCGTTGATGCAATGACGCAGCTTGATCGGATACTCTTTCGTCAGCCAGTAGCGCGAGCGCGAAATGAAGATTTCGGCAGCCGACACTATGCCGTCCGCGCTTCAACCGCGGTCAAAGTATCGCGAAATACTTCGAGTGCGAGCTCGACCTTTCCAAAAGGCGCCGATACCTGAACGCCCTGCACGTGTGGGCGGACACGCTCGAGCATCTCGCGCGCGATCGCGATTCCCTCGGCTACGCCGTGCTCCTTCGACTTGGCGCTCGCTGCGCGCATGCGCTCGATGATCTTCGGTGGAACAACGACGCCGGGCACTTCGTTGGCCAGGAACTCCGCGTTGCGGAGAGACACGAGCGGCCAGATTCCAGCGACGATGGGTATCCGCGTGTGCTCGATGGTGCCGAGGAACTTCTCGAGCTGCTTGACGTCAAACACGGGCTGCGTGATTGCGTACTCCGCGCCAGCTTCCACCTTCCACTCGAACCTCTTCAGCTCCTGCGCCGGATCGAGGGCGGCCGGATTCACGCCGACGCCGATAGTGAACTTTGTCGGCGCGCCAATGGCGTTGCCGCCCGGATCCAGCCCGTGATTGAGCTGATTCACGAGATTGGTGAGGCCGATCGCGTCGATATCGAACACTGCGGTCGCGTTGGGATACGGTCCCATCTTGGGCGGGTCGCCCGTGATGAGAAGCAGGTTACGGAGGCCGACCGCCGCCGCACCCAACAGATCGCTCAACATGCCGAGCAGGTTGCGATCGCGGCAGCAGTAGTGAATGACTGTCTCGATTCCCACTTGTTGCTCGATCAGCACGCTCGTGAGCAGCGCGCCCATACGGCTCTGTGCGCGCGGACCGTCCGGCACATTCACCGCATTCACACCTGCGTCGCGCAGAGCGCCCACGTCTCGGAGCATCTTGGTCGCGTCTACACCGCGCGGCGGAACGATTTCCACCGACGTCACGAACTCGCCGCGCGCGATCTTTCCTCCCCATTTTGATCGTTCGGCGAGTGGAACGGGTTGAACTCCCGGATCCTCAGGAGGGAGATCGGGCTGTACCTGGCGTCTCTCCCTCGCCGGAACACGCGGCTGCCGCGGCGACAACGGACGCACACCTTCGACCATCGCCGCGATGTGTTCGGGCGTCGTTCCGCAGCAGCCGCCGACGATCTTGGCTCCCGCCTGGACGAGGTGATGCGCGTAGGTCGCCATGTACTCTGGGCTTGCCATGTACATGCTGCGTCCGCTCACGTCGCGCGGCATGCCGGCGTTTGGTTGCGCGCTCAGCTTGCGCCTGCTGATCGATACCATCTTTTCGATCGCATCGAGAATGATCTGCGGGCCAACGGAGCAGTTGAGACCGATCACGTCGGCGCCAAACGCGTCCAGCGATTGGGCTACATCCTCGACCGTTACGCCGTAGGGCGTATGACAATCCGAACCAATCGTCATTTGCGCAATTACAGGAACAGTCGGATCTACTTCGTGAGCGGCGCGAATCGCCTGTTCGATCTCGTGCACGTCGGCGAAGGTCTCGAGAATGAACAGGTCACAGCCGCCGTCCTTGAGCGCCTGGAGCTGCTCGCGGAATACCGCCCGCGCTTCGTCGATACTGGTTGGCCCGAATGGTTCGAGACGAATGCCGAGCGGACCAACGGCGCCGGCAACGAGGATATCGTCGTCCGCGACTTCACGCGCGATCCTCACCGCCGCGTGATTGATGTCAGCCAGCTGTGACTCGAGCCCGTATTGAGCGAGCTTGATCCGGTTTGCACCGAAGGTGTTCGTCTCCAGCACCTCGGCTCCCGCCTTCTTGTACGCCTTGTGGACGTCGCGCACGAGATCCGGCGCGCGAAGGTTCAGCTCGTCGTAGCACTGGTTGATGAACACACCCTTGTTGTACAGCTGGGTGCCCATCGCGCCGTCGAAGACGATGACCTGCTGCGGGTCGAGCAGGCGCGCGATCAACGGATTGTCAGGCAACTGCCGCCTCCGCTTCGGTCGAAGCATCGGCTGCCGAGCCGCGAACCGCGTAGTACTTCGCTTCAGGATGGTGGATGATCACAGCGGCCGTTGACTGCTCGGGAAGAAGCTGGAACGCTTCGGTCAGATCCATGCCGAGCGCTTCCTTCGCGGGCAGGAGCTTGAACACGATCGCGTGGTCGTCGAGATCCGGACACGCACCGTAGCCCCACGAGTATCTCTTCCCGCCCGGCACTCCGAGCTCCTTCTGGATGCGGCGGTGCGTCCACTCGGCCACCGCTTCGGCTGATTCGACGGAAAGCCCATGGGAGTAGAACGCTTCGGTGTACTCGTTCCTTCCCTGGAGCTCCTCGAATCTCTTTGTGGCGTCCTTCCCGACAGTGACGATCTGGAGTGGAAGTACATCGACGTCGCCCGAATCGACATTGCGGATATAATCGGCTAGACAGAGGCGCTCGCGACCGACCATGCGCGGAAAGTGGAAGCGCGCGATCTCGCGGAGCGAGCCGCCATCGCTCGAGTACGCAGCCGGATCGTAGATGATCACGTCGTTCCCCTGTGACTGCGCGGGGAAATAGCCGTAAACAACCTGAGGCTTGATCCACCCGTTCTTCTTGGCGTCTTTTTTCAGCCGTTCCAGCGCGGGCTCGAACTCGCTCTTCACTGCCGATTTGTATTGATCGCCTGATCCACGGCCACCCCATTGCAGGCGGTACAGCTCGTCAAGGTCGAGCAGCTCGAACACTTCGTCGATTGGAACGTTGCGAATCACACGCGTGCCCCAGAAGGGCGGAGACGGAAGCGGATTGTTGGCAGCGACGTCGCTGCGATCGCCACCGGCGTCTCCTACCGCAATGTCCTTTCCGACGGCTGTGCGCAGGAAGACGTCGTTACGGGCATCGTCCAGATTCTTGACCACGAACAGCCCTCGTTTCTTCGGATCCTGGAGGACGTCCATCGTCTCGAGACCCTCGAAAGCATCCTTGCAGTAGAACACGCCGGAGTCGTAGGGACGCTCGCCCTCGACGAAGAGCGCACGCCGCCCAAATCTGCGGTTGATCGCCGCACCGCCGATCAGCACCGGGATCTGCATTCTGCGCTTGTCCAGCTCCTGGACGCAGAGCGGCATCTGCTTCGACGTCGAGACGAGTAGGGCGCTCAGTCCAATCGCATCCGCGCCAACTTCCACCGCCTTATCGAGAATAGTGTTGACGGGAACTTGCTTGCCGAGGTCGAAGACGGTGTAGCCGTTGTTGGATAGAATGGTGTTGACGAGCGACTTGCCGATGTCGTGAACGTCTCCGTAGACCGTTGCCAGCACGACTTTGCCCTTGGTGTATCCCTCGGCTTTCTCGAGAAACAGCTCGAGATGCTTCACTGCCTTCTTCATCACTTCCGCGGACTGCAAGACGAACGGCAGGATCAGCTCGCCCGCTCCGAACTTATCGCCGACCTCCTTCATTGCCGGCAGCAGCACATCGTTCAGCACGCGCACGGGATTCTCGCGCACGCCGGCCGCGTCGAGCTGCTCCTCGATTCCTTCCTTTTTGCGATGCAGAATCATCCAGTGGATCTTCTGCTCCGCCGTCATGCCGGCGGTTGGATCTTCCTTTTCGACCTGCGCTGATGCGCCGGCACCCCCAACGTCGGCGAAATATTCTATAAACCGTTGGAGCGCATCCGCACGCTTGTTGAATACCAGATCGTTCGCCAGCTCGCGCTCGCCCGTAGAGATTTCCGCATATGGCCGAATGTGCGCCGGATTGACGATGGCAGCGTCGAGTCCCGCCTGGACGCAATGGTGCAGGAACACCGAATTCAGAACGCTGCGCGCATCCGGAGTCAGCCCGAAGCTGACGTTGGATACGCCGAGTATGGTGGAGACGCCCGGCAGCTCGCGCTTGATGAGGCGGATTCCTTCGACGGTCTCCTTGCCGGAGTCGATCCACTCCTCATCGCCGGTCGCCAGCGTGAATGTCAGCGCGTCGTAGATGAGATCTTCAGGGGCGAGTCGGTACTCGCCGACGACGATGTCGTAGATCTTCTTCGCCACCTCGAGCTTCCGCTCGCGCGTCTTCGCCATCCCGATTTCGTCGATCGTGAGCGCGATCACCGCTGCGCCGTGCTTCTTCACCAACGGTACCACGGCATCGATGCGCTTGCGGCCGTTCTCCATGTTGATGGAGTTGACGATGCCGCGGCCGGGGATGTGCTCGAGCGCCGACTCGATGACGTTCGCCTCGGTCGAATCGATGACGAGCGGAGTCTCCACGCCCATCGACAGCAGCTTCACGACCTTGGACATCTGCTCTGCTTCATCCGCGCGTTCGGTCAGTGCGACGCAAACGTCGAGCACGTGCGCGCCGGAATCGACTTGCTGACGCGCGACCTCGAGGATTCCATCATAGTCGTCGGCGAGAAGCAACCGCTTCACTTTCCGAGATCCCTGAGAGTTGACGCGCTCGCCCACCAATAGTGGCGGCGGATCCTGATGCAGCGTGATGGCGCGCATGGCGGAGCTCACCCGTGGCACATGCTGCGAGCGATTTACGGGTTGTGCGACGCGCTCCGCCTCCCGAACGGCCTTCACTATCGCAGTGAGGTGCTCCGGAGTAGTACCGCAGCATCCGCCCACGATTCGAACACCAAAATCCTTCACGAACTCGGAGAGCGCTGTCGCCATCGGCTGTGGCTCGAGCGGATAAACCGCTTCGCCGACGCCCGTGTTGAGCGGGAGCCCGGCATTCGGGATCACCGACAATGGAAGCGTCGCGTGCTCGGAGAGGTATCTCACCGGCTCGCGCATGTGCTCCGGACCCGTCGAGCAGTTTAGCCCGATCACATCGACCTTCAGTGCTTCGAGCGTCGTCATCGCACTCGCGATGTCGGTGCCGAGTAGCATGCGGCCGCTCACGTCGAGCGTGACCTGTGTCTGCAGCGGGAGCCTGCGGCCGAGCTCGACGAACAACCTTTCGATGCCGGCGACAGCTGCCTTCACTTCGAGGATGTCCTGCGATGTCTCGATGAGAAGGAGATCGACTCCGCCTTCGACCAGGTATTTCGCCTGCTCGTAGAAGTTGTCCGCCAGCTCCTCGTAGGTGATTTGCGACAGTACCGGATCGGAGCTGGAGGGCAGCATCCCCGTCGGGCCCATCGAAGCGGCAACGAACCGGGGCCGATCCGGCGTCGAATATTTATCCGCCGCCACCCTCGCCAATCGGGCGGCTGCGACGTTTATCTCGCGAACTTTGTCGCCAAGCCCCCATTCCTTGAGCCGGCGAGGCGTCGACTGGAACGTGCACGTCTCGACGACATCGCACCCCACCGCGAGGAAGGACTCGTGGATCTCCCGGATGACGTCGGGACGGGTCAGGACGAGGTTATCGTTGCACCCTTCCAGTGCCTTACCGCCGAAATCCTCTGCGGAAAGATTGTATCTCTGGATGTTCGTACCCATTGCGCCGTCGTACACCAGCACTCGGCGTTGTAAGGCTTCCAGATAGGGTGATTCAGTCCTTCGTTCGGTCATCTTCCCTCAAACACATCGAAAGCCTACCCTTCAAGCCCGATAACAAAAAAAGCCCGCGCAAAATGGCGCCGGGCGAGCGCTTTAGCGGATTGTTTAACGTGGCCGCAAGTTGCTTTAAATCGCCACGGGTTCAGTTGTGCCCTTTCACTATAGTAGTGGACGACACTCAGCCGGGCAAGGCGATAGAGTCGTCGCCCGCCTCTTCGCGCGTCGATCGACCCGTCGTACGTGATCTCTGGTCGAATGACTGCACCAGAGCCAGCAGCCTGTGACGCTCAAGGGGAAGTACGAGGTGCGCGAGGGTCGCGCGCTGAAGCTTTGTTGGGAGAAAGGGCTGGTCGCCATGTGATTTGCCGTAAACGATTATTGCCCCGCCAGGCGTGAGCGGCAGAGTCATCCCGATTCCAGCTTCTTCCAGCGCTTCGCACGACACGACAGCCAGGGCGGGCAGGTTTTCATTCAAGGTTCCGGCTGCTTCAGCAACGGTGGCCGCGAACGAAACTTCGTGTCCGGACCCGATCAATGTCTGCGCCAGCCCTTCGAGCAAGGCAACATCGGCTCCCACCAGAGTCACTTTCGCCACTATGAGATGTCTCCCCTTGAGCTCACACCAATCTAAAGAGTAGTGACTCGATGATGTTGAGAAGGAAATAAGCGAGAATCGGAGTGATGTCGAGTCCGCCGAGATTGGGGACGATCCGACTCAGCGGAGCGAGTATCGGGTCGCTCAGTGCATAACTCCACCTTACCCATCGCGAGTAAGGGGAAACCGGGAGCCATGAGCTGATCACCCGCACCACCAGCGCCAACTTGAGGATCGTGAAGGTCCAGCTGACGAGCAGGCGGAAGATTCCGGCTGATCCAGTCTGCGAGGCGATGATGGACCGCGCTATCTCCAGACGGATGACATCGAGCAAAGTGAGTAGAAGAATGCCTCCTACCACCACGGCTGCGAGCGCCCAGAGCGGAGCCGCCGCTGGGGTGCCGCCGGCCCGGACGACTTTTCGCTCGATTGGAGCGATTAAAGGATCGATCGTCGACCGGCAGAAGCGCGCGATAGCGTTGAAGGGACTGATTTTTCTGGTGCGCACCGCCCAGTCGAGGATGCAGATCGCGCCGAACACCAGAGCTATAGATAGAAGTGCGGTCCGCAGGACCTGTATGAGCGCGCCCAGAACAAAAAGGAAGCTCTCCATTACTGGAGCGTGGGCCTCATCCGCAGCTCGCGTACGAGGAACGCGAATCTGTCGGCGGCTTGGTCAATTTGCTTGCTGGTCGGCGTGCCGGCACCATGGCCCGCCTTTGTCTCGATTCGGACAAGAATCGGGTTGGCGCAGCCCTGAGCGGCCTGCAACGTGGCGATGAACTTGAAAGTGTGCCCCGGCACGACACGATCGTCGTGATCAGCGGTGAATCCCAGCGTCGGCGGATAGCAGGTGCCGGGCTTGATGTTGTGCAGGGGCGAATACGCGCGCAGGTACTTGAACTGCTCCGGATCATCCGACGATCCGTAGTCGGAGGTCCACGCCCCGCCGATCGTGAATTTCTGGAAGCGGAGCATGTCCATTACTCCGACTTCGGGCAGAGCAGCTCCGAACAGATCAGATCGTTGCGTCACTACCGCCCCAACCAGCAAGCCGCCATTCGAGCCGCCACGAATCGCGAGCTTTGGGGTCGACGTGTACTTCTCCCTGATCAGGTATTGCGCGGCAGCAATGAAATCATCGAATACGTTTTGCTTCTTCGACAGCATCCCACCCTCGTGCCACTCTTTGCCGTACTCGCCACCGCCGCGAAGGTTGGCGAGTGCGTAAATACCGCCCATTTCGAGCCACGCTGCATTGGGGGAGGAGAATGACGGGGTCGATGAAATGTTGAATCCGCCGTACGCGTAGAGAAGAGTCGGGTTGTTGCCGTCGAGCTGGACACCTTTCTTCGCGGTGATGAACATCGGCACCCGCGTTCCATCCTTGCTGGTGTAGAACACCTGGCGAGTCTCGTACAGACTCGCGTCGAACGCCAACTTCGGCGCCCGGAATACTTCGTTCTTCCGAGTCTTCAGGTCGTAGCGGTAGACCGTCGCGGGCTGCAGGAATGATGTAAAGCTGTAGAACAGCTCATTATCTCCCTGCTTGCCGCTGATCTGGCCGACGCTTCCGATTCCCGGAAGGGGAAGCTCACCGCGCGGCGTGAACCCGCCGCCCGTGACCTGGCCCGGTCCTCTGGCGATGATCGGCGCCGTACTGGTGTCGTCGTAAATGCTTCCGGCGGGGTTACGCTGCGGTTGCGGCTGGCCGCGCGGACGCTGCTCGCGGCGGTCATCGGGTGATCCGCTGAAGAAGCGCACGCTGGAGTGCGCGTCCTGCAGATAATTGGCGACGATGTCGTCGCCCGCGGTGGTCGCACTCACGAGAGCATCCTTGCTCTCGGCGACGACTGTGATCCAGCGCTCCTCTCTCGGATTGTCGATGCTGATTGCGACGATCCGGCCTTTCGGCGCGTTCCGATCGGTGCGTACGTAGAACGTGGTCGCGCGATTGCCGACGAAGTCATACTCCGCGTCGAATCTGTCGATCAAACGGACCACCGGATTGGTGATCTCCGGCTTGCCCGGATTGTCCAGATCGATGAAGTACAGTCGGGTGCGTACGTCGGAGCCCTTCGCCACGGTGATAATGAGGTACTGTCCGTCATCCGTCACTGTGCCGAACAGAAGCCAGTCCGGTTGATCGGGTCGATCGTAGATCAGCTCGTCGCCGGATTGGGGTCGGCCAACGCGGTGATAGTAGAGCTTATGATTGCGGTTGACATTGGTCATCTTGTTGCCGGACGTCGGCTCGTCGAACCGTGAGTAGAAGAAGCCCTTGTTGTCGTGAGTCCAGGAGGTCCCCGAGAACTTGACCCACTTCACCGTGTCGGCCAGATCGCGCCCGGTGTTCACATCGCGAACTCGCAGCTCTCGCCAATCTGATCCGCTGGTCGAGATGCTGTAGGCCAGATATCGCCCGTCGTCGGACGGCGCCTGACCGGAGAGTGCCACGGTGCCATCGGTGGACAGCAGGTTTGGATCGAGCAGGACGCGCGGCGCCGCGTTTCTGCCGTCCTGCACATACAGGACGCTCTGATTCTGAAGACCGGTGTTCTGGAAGAAGAAGTAGCGTCCGCCCTCCTTGAAAGGGGCGGAATAACGAGCGTAGTTCCAGAGCCGGGTCAGCTTGTCCTTGATCGCCGCTCTCTCGGGGATCGTCGCGAGAAACGCCTCGGTAATCCTGTTCTCGGCTTCAACCCATGCTTTCGTCTCGGGCGAGTCGGTATCTTCGAGCCAGCGATATGGATCGGCGATGCTGACGCCGTGGTAGATATCGACCTGGGTGCCGCGCGCGGCGGCTGGATAACTGGGTGGCGCGCTCTGCGTCTGGGCACCGATGGTGCCGGCGACGATGGTGAGGAGCGGGAGGAGGATGCGGAAGTTGAGACGACGCATTTTGAATGACCTTCTAGTCTATGGTATGATGTACTGCAATCTACGACGCTTAGCGGGTTAGGTTCCACTGGCGCGATCTCTTGCACACGGCGGTGAAACGAATGACCAAGGTTACGCGAGCCGCGCAGAAGGACCGGCATTACTGGCTCCTCAAGTCGGAGCCCGAGACTTTCTCGTTCGATGATCTCTGGAACAAGCCCGGTCACACCACGCACTGGGACGGCGTAAGGAATTATCAGGCGCGAAACTTCATGCGGGACGAGATGAAAAAAGGCGATCTGGCCTTCTTCTATCATTCCGGCGCCGAGCCGGGGATCGTGGGGATCGTGGAGATCGTGCGCGAGGGATACCCCGATCACACCGCGGTTGATCCGAAGGATCCGCACTACGATCCGGGAAGCAAGGAAGGGGAGTCGTCCTGGTCGATGGTGGACGTCCGCGCGATAGAGCGATTTCCCCGGACGATCGCCCTGAGTGAGCTGCGTACCAAGCCGGAGCTCGAAGGTATGCCGCTCCTTCAGAAGGGAAATCGGCTGTCGGTCCAGAGAGTCGGAGCCGCCGAGTGGAATGCGGTGGTTGCTCTGGCCAAGGAGACCGCGCGTTGACCTGTCCTCCGAACAAGTTGGGATAGCCGGTGGCTGAAGCGGTCAGACTTCTCGTAGCGGGGCTGCCCGCAGAAATCGTTCGCGAGATCGGGCTGAGACTCCGCGGCGTCACCGTTACGGAATTCGAGAACACCCAGCAGATGGGACGGGCCGCCTCGCAAGGAGAGGCGAAGCTCGTCATTCTGAGTGACGCTCTTCCCACCCAGGATTCCATCTACATTGCCCGCCGCGCGCGGGACGCGAATGAAGCTGTAGGGATAGCCTACTGCATCTCGATGACGCAGGCGGAATCGGTACTGTTGGCGCTCAAAGAAATCCGTGTCGACAGGTTCTTCCTATCCCCCGTCGACATCGACGAGATGTTGCGGGAGCTCGGGAAAATGGGCGGAGTCGAGGTTCTCGCGCCGCAAGTATCGCCCGCCGGGCACGCGGCGGCTGCCGTCATCGACGCTTGGGATCGCGCGCGTGCCTCCACCTTCAAGAGAATCGACGCGCTCGAGGACGGCGCCATCGCGCTGCTCGACAGCAGTCTTTCTCCCGAGCAAAAGGCGACGGCCGAGCGCGACGCGCTGAGTCTCGCCGATCTCACCGCTCCATTCGGGTTCGCGCGCGCCTCCGCCATCGCGCGGGACATCGCCGAGAAGTTCTCGAGTGACAAACTGACCCCGGTCGATGGGGTGGCGATCTCGGAACAGCTTCTCGCGTTGCGAAAAGCTCTTCAGGGTTCTCCTCAACCACCCGCAGAGCCCGCCGGCGAGCGGGTCATGTCTCCGCCCACGAGCGCCGCACCCGAGGATTCGCTCGAGGGCAGCAAGGTACTCGTGGTTGACGATGATGCACAGATAACCCGCGCTCTTACCACTCTGCTGAAGCGTCGTGGCATCACCGTTACCACTGTGAACGATCCGCTTCGATTCTGGGGCGTGCTCGACGAGGTGAAGCCCAATCTGATCATGCTCGATTTGGAAATGCCAAGACTCAGCGGGACCGAGCTGTGTCGCGCAGTGCGGAACGATCGCCGCTGGAGCGAGCTGCCGGTGGTGTTTCTCACGGGGCACACGGATCAGGACAGTATCCATCGCGTTTTTGCGGCAGGGGCGGACGACTATGTCGGAAAGCCGTTCGTGCCGGCC
>Ga0184605_10000420_pt1 | contig 12638 bp, 12 predicted proteins | sample PLM0_30_coex_FD_132995 | JGI IMG/M metagenome (GOLD analysis project Ga0184605, IMG submission 132995) | Groundwater sediment microbial communities from an aquifer in East River, Colorado, USA - PLM0_30_coex | ecosystem: Environmental > Terrestrial > Soil > Riparian zone | place: USA: East... | reverse complement strand
GGATCGGCTTCGAGAGATCGGGTGGCATCGATCGCCAACGAAGCATTGTTCTGAAAGATCACGTGGAAGACTTCGGCTTGATCGTAAGTAATTGGACGACTCGAACGGCTACGCGTTCGGCGCATGGCTGGATGCACGAATCGCTCGGGTGGAATTTCCCTAGTCGACAGCCTGTCGCCCGGCTTCGGGGACGCGGATGTAGCGACGGAACGCGATCAATCCGATCGGGGCGATTGACGCCGCCAGAGCAAAGATAAGCCACATGATTCCGGAACGTCGCGGACCGTGTTCTGGACAAAACGCGGCTAACAACCACCCCCCGGTTCCAACGAGTAATTTCCCTATGAGAAACGGAATATAGGATAGCGCGCCATAGGACGCTTCCTGCCCTTTTGGAGCAATCGCGGCGGCATACTCGTAGACTCGCGGTGAGTAGAATGCTTCGCCGACCGAGAAGATGGCAATGTAGATCGCAATCATGACGTAGTATGGATGGATACCGCCTTTCACTCCGAGATAGCTGTGACCGAGCCATTGCCCGATCGCGCCTTCGGCGGAAGCTTGGAACCACACCGTCGGCAAAGCCATGACGAAGACCGAAGCAGCACAGATGACTCCGCCGACTACGACCATTCGATACGCTGAGAACTGTTGCGTGAGCGCACCGATGATCGGGACAAGCAAGATGATGAGAAGGTAATTGATGGCTGACAGCTGACCGATCGGAGCGCCGTCTCCGAGCTCGCGAATACCGAATTTGGGAAACACGTAGTCCATTTGCAGGAAGATGAGCTTCAGAAACCCAATCAAGAGAAGAAAAACAAGCAGCCGGTAGAAAATGGACTGACTGAGTAGGCGCCTAAATAGCCGGACGGTATCGACTGCACTGTCGCGGACGGTTAGCCAGATACGCTCCCAGAACGCACCGGTGGCGTATCTCACCGGCTCGGCGGTGAACTGAACGCCTTCGTCTGTCGCTTCGGCTCCTCTGCGCAGAAAATAAATCGTCGGAAGAAGCAGGAACTCGAAACCGAGGCTTACCAAAAACAGCGTCCGGTAAGTTGTTATCTGTAATCCAAAGAGATTCAGATGACCATGTTCGCCCAACGTTTGCCGGACGTAATCGAAGATGCGTGCAGCAATCAGGTAGCCGACGTTCATGACCATGTAGATCATCGAGAATGAGATCGAACGTTGTCGCGTAGTCGAATATCGTCGCGCGGCTGCGATCAACACCGGCGTGCCTAACGCCTCGCCGATAACTAAAGGAAACAAGCCGCCGGCAAGCGCCAGCCATTTTATGGTCGTAAAGACCATGACGGCGCGGGCAACCAGGCAGACAAAGACGCCAAGGAAAAAAGTTCGGCGAAGGCCGACCGCGTCGGTTACCGAGCCAGCTAACAGCGTGAACACGGTCATCGCCGGCGCCCAGACCCACCCGACCAAAGCTCCCGCCGATTGATCGTTGAACCCAAGATCTGACGAAAGCCATAAAATCAGCGTCTTATTCGTGATCGAGTAGGCCGAGATGATTAGCAGCTTTATCAGGAAGGTGAGCCATAACTCGCGTTGAGCTCCCTTGAGCACGGTGAATTTCGCGAGAAAACCACGCAGTCCGGTCGCTGCGACTGGAGCGACGCTGTCCTCCGGCACGAACGTCTCTTTGACTACGTCTCCCACGGCTTTGAACTTCAGCTACAACATCTTCGCGACAAATTCGCGCCCGTCGAATAGCGCAAAGTCCTCCATCTTTTCGCCGGTGCCAACGAAGCGCGTAGGAATTCCAAGCTCATCTTGAATTGCGACGACGATGCCGCCCTTCCCGCTGCCGTCGAGTTTGGTCACGATCAAGCCGGTCAGTCCCATGGCGTTGTGAAACTCGCGCGCCTGGCTGAGCGCATTGCTGCCGGTGGTGGCATCGACCACCAGTAATGTTTCGTGCGGCGCGTTTGGATCGTGCTTGGCCAGGCTGCGTTTCATTTTCTGCAATTCAGCCATTAAATTCGTTTTCGTGTGCAATCGTCCGGCGGTATCGCAAAGCAAGAATTCGATCTTGCGTTTCTCGGCCGCTTGATAGGCCTCGTAACAAAGCGCAGCCGGATCGGCGTTGTATTGGCCGCGAATCATTTCCACGCCCAGTCGCTCCGCCCAAATGCCAAGCTGCTCGATCGCCGCCGCGCGAAAAGTGTCGGCGGCCGCAAGCAAAACACGATGTCGATTTTCTTGCAGATAATGCGCGAGCTTGGCGGTTGAGGTTGTCTTGCCGGTGCCGTTTACGCCCACGATGAGAATCACTTTCGGCCTATCGGGAAGCGGCCGAATTGGTTTCGACGTGGTTGGCAGTACGCGTAAGATTTCCTCGCGGGCGACTTGGACGACATCATTGATGCCCAGCAAAGACCAAGCCTCGCGTTCTTGCAGCTTTTTAATGATCCGCGATGTCATTGGCACGCCGAGATCGGCGCGGATAAGCGCTTCCTCGAGCTCGTCCCAATCGATCGGTTTGTTGGCGAAATTCTCAACAACGGAACGTAGAAATTTCATCTTGAATCGTGAGCCGTGATTCGTGAATCGCGGAACGATTTAACGATTCACGATTTAACGATTCACGATTTAACGATTCACGATTTAACGATTCACGATTTAACGATTCTCCGACTCCTTGGCTGCGGGCGCGGCTTCACGCAACGGTCGCGTCAAATCGTCTTTCACCCGATCGAGAATGCCGTTGACGAAACGGCCGGATTCCGCACCGCCAAAAGTTTTCGCGAGCTCGATTGCTTCGTTGATTGAAACAACCGGCGGGATGTCATCGCGATAAAGCATTTCGTAGATGGCAAGCCGCAGCACATTGCGATCGACCGCGGAGATGCGATGGAATTCGTAATTCTCGCAGTAGCGCCGAATGCGTTCGTCGATTTCCGGCAGATGCGCGACCATTCCTTCGATGAGCGGCTGGGCGAATTCGCGCACGCGTGGCTTGGCCGGGCAAAAATCCCAGAAATCCTCCATTCGCTCTGGTGCATCGCCGTGCTGGAGGTCGCGCCAGAAATGATATTGGATGGCCGCTTGCCGCGCGACTCGACGTTTCCCCATAAGATTTATTTCGCGCGAAGCTCCGACATGACGCCGGCGATTTCCACAGCGGCCCGAGCGGCCTCGGTCCCGCGGTTGATTTTATCTTCCAGGCAGCGCTCGCGCGCCTGGGTTTCATTGTCGAGGCAGAGTACGGTGTTGATGACCGGCACGCCGTGATCGACCGCGATTCGTTGCAACGCGTCGGTCACGGAGCGCCCGAGGTGTTCCGCGTGGTTGGTGCGTCCTTTCAATATGACGGCCATGGCGATGATCGCGTTCGCCTTTTTTTTCGCCGCCAGCTCGCGCACGACCACGGGAATTTCGAACGCGCCGGGCACTTGATGCAGCGTGATGATGCCGTTGGGAGTGAGTCTGCGCAATTCCTCGGTCAAGTGATTGACCAACCCCTGGACGTACGGCGCGTTGAAGTGACTCGCGACAATCGTGAATGTGCGTTTCCCGACGGAGACACGGGGGCGCGGCTGAATCATATTCGGCATCGCGGTGTGGTGAAAGGTCGACATTGCTCGTTAAGCAAGCTCCGCCTCAGAGCAGGTGCCCCAGCTTTACTTTTTTGGTTTCGAGGTACCTGGCGTTATACGGATTGGCTTCGCTGCGAATTGGCACTTGCTCGATCATTTGGATGCCGTAACCCTCGAGACCGACAACTTTCTTCGGGTTGTTCGTCAGAAAACGGAACTGCCGAACGCCGAGATCGAAAAGAATTTGCGCGCCGAGTCCGTAATCGCGCAAATCGCTCGGGTAACCGAGCCGGGCGTTTGCCTCCACGGTGTCGAGTCCTTCCTCCTGCAATTTGTAGGCGTGAATTTTTGCCGCCAGTCCGATCCCGCGCCCTTCCTGTCGCATATAAACGAGCACCCCGTTTCCCTCCTCCTGGATTTGTCGCAGCGCCGCGTGTAATTGATTTCCGCAATCGCACCGGCGCGAACCGAAGACATCGCCAGTGAGACATTCGCTATGCACCCGCACCAGAGTCGGACGCGCCTTGTCGATCTTGCCCTTGACGAGCGCGAGATGATGCGCGCCGTCGAGCTTCGAGCGATACAAATGCAAATCGAAATCGCCGTACTCCGTCGGCAATTTTATGACCTGCTCCAGTTCCACCAGCTTTTCGCGGACGCGCCGATGCGCGATCAAGCTTTGGATTGTGCAGATGCGCAATTGGTGTTTTTTGCGGAACTCCATCAGCTCCGGCAAGCGTGCCATCGTTCCGTCGTCGTGCAGAATTTCGCAAAGCACTCCGGCCGGTTGCAGCCCGGCCATACGCGCAAGATCGACCGCCGCCTCCGTGTGACCGGTGCGGCGCAACACGCCGCCTTCCATGGCGCGCAGCGGAAAAACGTGACCCGGCTGCACCAGATCGTTCGGCGACGATTTTGGATTCGCGATCGCCAAAATCGTCGCTGCCCGATCGTGCGCGCTGATTCCGGTGGTCACGCCGCGCGCCGCATCCACTGAGACTGTGAAATCCGTGCGATGCATTTCGCGGTTCTGCGCCACCATGCGCTGCAAGCCGAGTTGTTCCGCGCGCTCGTTTGAAATCGGCACGCAAATCAAACCGCGCCCATGCATCGCCATGAAATTGACGGCTTCCGGCGTCACCTTCTCGGCCGCCATGACGAGGTCGCCCTCGTTTTCGCGATCAGCGTCGTCCGTCACGATGACAATGCGGCCGCGCGCGATATCGCTCACGACATCGTCGATCGCATCGAACTGAAACGCCTCCTTCGCCTGCACAATCACTGATGATACCATTACGTCCGCTGCTTTTCTCGGCAACAATTCACTTCCCGCTCGTGCTCATGCTCGGGATCATGAAGAGCTTATAGTTCTTCCGAACTTGGAGATGCGGTTGCCTCTTGCTCACGAAGTGAGGATTGCGCAAAGGAAGAAAAAAGAAAATGCTAAGCAGTGCCTGGCCAATTTCATCATGGATAAATCAGAAAAGATCTTTGTCGCTGGTCATCGCGGCTTGGTCGGCAGCGCTCTGATCCGGCGGTTTGAAGCGGGGGGTTTTAGTAACCTGGTCAAGCGCGACCGCTCGCAGCTGGATCTCGCGGACGAAGAGGCCGTGCGGAATTTCTTCGCTCGAGAAAAGCCAGCCGTCGTGGTCTTCGCGGCGGCAAAAGTGGGCGGGATCAAAGCGAATACGGATTTCCCCGTCGAATTCCTGCTCGATAATTTGCGCATTCAGAACAACGTCATTCACGCGGCGCACGACAGCGGGGTGCGCAAACTTCTTTTTCTGGGGAGCTCGTGCATTTATCCGAAGCATGCGCCGCAACCAATCCCGGAAACTGCCTTGCTGAGCGGGCCGCTCGAGCCAACCAACGAAGCCTATGCCATCGCCAAAATCGCCGGGATCAAGCTTTGCCAGGCCTACGCGCGCGAGTATGGCGCGAATTTTGTCTCGGCCATGGCGACGAACCTTTACGGGCCTAACGACAACTTCGATTTACTCTCCTCCCACGTGCTGGCGGCGCTTTTGCGCAAAGCGCATGAAGCGAAAACACGAAAGGCGCGAGAGCTGGCCGTGTGGGGTTCGGGCAAACCGCGCCGCGAATTTCTTCACGCGGACGATCTCGCCTCGGCCTGCCTGTTTCTCCTCGAAAAATATGATTCACCCGAGATCATCAACGTTGGTTGCGGCGAGGACATCTCAATTCGCGAACTGGCCGAACTGGTCTGCGACGTGGTCGGATTTGATGGCAAACTCGCTTGGGACGCGACCAGGCCGGACGGCACGCCGCGAAAACTTCTCGATATTACAAAACTGCGTAATCTGGGCTGGCGGCCCACTATTTCGCTTCGCGATGGGATCGCGCGCACTTACGAATGGTTCCGTGCGAACTTCGCGCAGTAACCAAGGTGGATCGGCCGCTCCGTCGGGCGATGTTAATTAATGCGGCTTCGCCGCCATATTTTAGCATCGAGCTCGCCACGGACGAGTCCGTCCATTGGCGGACACGAGACTGCTCGATCCACCTTTAAGCTTCCGCTGTGGGTCCAACTCTGTTTGCGTTTGATTCCGCCCGCAGTTGACTGCGATGATTCAGCCAATGTGTCTGGTAGACCTGAAGTCGATTGACCGATGAAAAAACTTCGCGTCGGTGTTGTTGGTGTCGGTCACATCGGGAGCAATCACGCGCGGCTCTATGCCGAAATTCCCGCGGCGGACTTCGCCGCCATTTATGATGTCGATCTTGCGAAAGCGAACGCCATTGGAAAAAAATTCCGCGTTCGGGCCGCGCAGTCGCTCGATGAGTTCATGGAACTGGTTGACGCCGCCTCGGTCGCGACGCCGACGAATACGCACTACGAAGTTGCGCGTCCTCTGCTTGGGCGAGGCAAACATTTGTTGATCGAGAAACCAATTACCGACAACACCGCCCACGCCAGCGAGCTGGCGGAGTTGGCGGCGCGGAACGGACTCGCTTTGCAAGTGGGCCACGTCGAGCGATTCAATCCGGTCTTGAGCGCACTCGAAGAGCGCTTGACGCATCCGCGCTTCATCGAAGCGCATCGGCTCTCGCCTTATCCGGACCGCAGCACGGACATCGGCGTGATTCTCGATCTAATGATCCACGATCTCGAAATTATTTTGCACCTGGTGCGCTCGCCCGTGCAGAGCATCGACGCAGTGGGTGTGGCGGTCTTGAGCCGCGGCGAAGACATCGCGAACGCACGGCTGCGTTTCGAGAATGGCTGCGTCGCGAACGTTACCTCGAGTCGCATCAGTCCCGAGCGGATGCGTAAGATTCGCGTTTTTCAGGAGGACGCTTATCTCTCGTTGGATTATCAAAATCAGAGCGGCGAAATCTACCGGCGCGCGGGAGGACGGATTACGCGCGACAAAGTTGAGATCGCGCGCGAGGAGCCGCTCAAAGGTCAACTTGCTTCCTTCATCGAATGCGCAAGGACGGGACGCGAGCCGCGCGTTTCCGGGTTCCAGGCAACCGCGGCGCTGGAACTGGCCGTCGAAATCACGAAGCGAATCGATTCCCGTGTCTAAGACAATCTACTTTGTCGCGGGCGAAGCGAGCGGAGACAATCACGGCGCGGAGTTGATGCGTTCGCTGCGCCAATGCGATGTTGATCTGAATTTCCTCGGCCGCGGCGGCCCGCAAATGAAAGCGATCGCGGGCGAGCAGTTCACCAACTGGATCGATGACGCCGCTGTCGTCGGTTTATGGGAAGTCATTAAGAACTATGGTTTCTTTCGAGAAAAGTTTCGCGAAACGCTCGCTGAAATTGAGAAGAGCAAACCAGACGCCGTCGTGCTGATCGATTACCCCGGCTTCAATTTGCGTCTGGCGCGGGCGCTGCGTCGGAACACAGGCTTGGAGCCGGCAGGCGTCGCGTCTGACGATTCAGCGAGCAACATGCCCGCTGGCCGCACAGACGAAAAAACGTCTGTGTTCCGGCGCAAAATCATCAAAATAATCTATTACATCAGCCCGCAGGTTTGGGCCTGGCATCGCGGCCGAATCAAAAAGATGGCGCGCATTCTCGATCTCATGCTCTGCATTTTTCCGTTCGAAGCCGAGCTCTACAACCAATCAGGTCTGCGCACGGTATTTGTCGGTCATCCCATGGTGGACAGATTGCGCACCCGCAAGATCGACAGCATCCGCGATCCGAATTTGGTCGGGCTTTTCCCGGGGAGTCGCCCGCCGGAAGTGGCCAGGAATTTTCCCGTCCTGCTGGGCGCCGCGCGTGAACTCTTTCGTGCGAAACAGGCTTTGCGCTTCGAGATTGCAGCGGCGTCGGAATCGCTCGCGGCGGAAATTTCCGAGACTTTAACGGCTGCCCGGATGAGAGAGGGCCTGTTCCGCGTGGTGACGGGCGAGACGGCCGCGACGATGCAACGCGCCTTTGCCGGAATCGTTGCTTCCGGGAGCGCCACGCTCGAGGCGGCGTATTTTCGGCTGCCCTTTGTGCTTGTTTACAAAGTCGCGTGGCCAACGTATCTGGCGGCGCGACTTGTGGTGAACGTGAAATATCTTGGCATGCCCAACGTGCTCGCGAACAAAGAAGTCGTGCCAGAATTCATTCAGCATCGAGCGAGGCCGAAGGCCATCGCTCGGGCCGTTCTGCGACTAATGCATAACCGGACAGCGCGAAACAGTATGATTTCCGAGTTCGATGCGATTGTGCCCAAGCTGGGCGAAGGCGGAGCCAGCGCAACCGCGGCGCGCGCGATTGTTGACGAACTTCGTTAGATGAGACGGGATGCTCTCAATAACACCGGCCTTTAGGCCGGTGTTCGGCCCAGAAGATGGACGTAAGCCGTTTTAACGGCTTACCCTCGCAGCTATGGCGTTGCATTCCTATTCCCGCTGTTGGGTGCATTTGATCTGGAGAACGCTGAATCGGGATAGAGTGCTAAACAAAGAAGCCGCTGCCCGGGTATCTCATTACCTTCACGAATATGCCGAAACGAAAGGCCTCTACATGAAGATCAATTATGTAAACGCGGATCACGTTCATGCTCTTGTCGATCTTCCAACTGGTCTCTCAATCGAGGAGGTGGCGCAGTTACTCAAAGGAAGTTCGTCCCATTGGATCAACGCGAACGATTTGATCACGGGAAAATTCGCGTGGGGCAGAGGATACGGCGCCTCCTCGGTGTCGGAATCAAATGTCGATCAAGTGGCCGCATATATCGCAGGTCAGGAACAACACCATCGGGTTCGCACGTTCGCGCAGGAGTTTAAGGAATTCATTCGCCGGCATGAGCTGCGTCAACCGGAGGAAGGAAGCCGTTGAAACGGCTTGGCGGCGAGTGCATCCGTGATCACCGGCCTCAAGGCCGGTGTTAATGAGATCTCTTTTCAACACCGTGACTTTGGCTTCAGGCGATACAACGCACGCGATGGATACCGGCCGGGCAGAACATTTTCTCCAAAATAAGCGCGCCTTCTGGATCGTTGGTGTGCTCGCAATCATCCTGTTCCTGGTTACGAATCTGCCGTGGCAGCTCGACGATTACGATCAGGCCAAGCAGGCGTTCACTTCCTTCGAGATGGTGAAGGAGGGCCATTGGTTCTATCAGCAAACGCCGCATGAACGCGTGGCAACGAAGCCGCCGCTGGTTGGCTGGACATCGGCTGTTTTTTTTGCGCTCACGCGATCATGGAATGTCGCGTGGCGGTTGCCGTCATTTCTCGCGGCGATCGCGCTGTCGATTTTGTTGTTGCGGGTCGCAAGCTCGGCTTACGGGTCGATTGCCGGTTTGATTGCACTGAGCGCGTTTGGCTTCAATCTGCTGAGTCCGCGTCTGGCAACGCTCGCCCGGACCGACATGCCTCTGGCGTTGGTGATTTTTCTGCTCGGCCTCTTCATCTGGAAAAAAATCCGCCACCGCGAGACATGGAACTTACCCGATCGATTATCGATCTTCGCGTTGCTCACGGCGGCGATGTTGATCAAAGGGCCGATCATTTACGCCTTTTTGCTCCCTGGCATCGTGCTGTTTCAATTGTGGGGACGCAGGCGACACGCCTGCCACCACAGTGCGTGGTGCGGTTGGTGGCCGTGGTTTGCGTCGCTCGGAATTTTTCTTCTTTGGGTGATAGGCGGCGTTCTGTTTGTGCCCGGGTTTTTCGACCAGGTTGTCGTACGCGAATTCGTCGCGCGCTTCGGCGAAGCGGTGCATCGGCCGCAGCCGTTTTATTTTTATTTGCCGCATCTGCTCCACAAATTTGCCCCGTGGAGCGTGTTGATGATCGCAACGGCAATTGTCGATCTTCGCTCAAGAGACTCGAAGCTACGTGCGTTATTTCGGGAGATGTCGCCGGAAACATTTTGGTTGGTTTGTTGGACTTTCGGCGGCTTGATCGCGATGTCGCTGATTCCGTCGAAACGGGTGGACCGAATTTTTCCGGTGGTGCCGCCGCTTTGTCTGCTGCTCGCCGCGCAAGTGGCGAGGCGGCAAAGCCGCGATTTTTTGGCATCGCCCGCGGAGCGGCCGATCCACCCCACCAGTCGATCTGACGACCTTTCGTGGCACAATGACGGGGGGCGCGGCCGCATCTATCGCTGGACCGCGGCCGCTTTGCTCTTCTCGATCTTATTTACGAGCGGCTACACGGTTGCGAAGGTGGTTTCCGGATATCGCGATCATCGCGACGCGCTCGTGGTTTTTGGACGTGAGGTTCGCCATGAAGCGGGGCTGCGTCATTGGCGTTATGAAGCGATTTCGGGGAGCGATGAAGGCATGCTGCTGTATTTGCAGAAAACACATTTCATCAAGCCGGAGAAGGCAATTCGAGAATGGAACCGCGGCGCGCTCGATGCACTGGTGGCACCGGCAGAGGAAGGGCCGCGCTTGCTGCGCGAGCTGCAAAATGCCTCGCTTTCGCCGCTGCGACCGGTGGAGCGAAAGAACCAGCGAGGCAAGAGTTATGTTTTGCTCACACGATAAACAGCGAGGCTTCGGCGAAATGCTGGCTCGACTTTCCGGCGGGCAATCTTAGGCTCGCAATCGGGAAGTGACACCTTCCCTACAGAAAGACTGATCTTGGATGTCGATGGAATTTCCAAAGCGAGAAATCGAAACACTTTGGTGCCCGTGGCGCGTCGAATATTTCGAGCGCGAAAAACCGGACACGAACTTTCTTTCCGAAGCGGCGCGGACGAGCGATGACGCCGCGCACCTGGTGGTAACGCGGCGCAAGAATGCCTTCTTGATGATGAACCGCTATCCATATGCAGTTGGCCATTTGATGGCGGTGCCGTATCGCAAAACGGCCGATCTCTCTTCGCTCGGTGAGAACGAGATTGTCGAGCTTTGGAATTTAGTAACGCATGCGCAGGCGCTGCTGCGCGCGGCGATCAAGGCGCAAGGGTTCAACGTCGGACTCAACCTGGGCGAATGCGCGGGAGCGGGCATCGTGGATCACTTGCATTTGCACATCGTGCCGCGCTGGAATGGCGACACCAACTTTATGCCGATCCTTACCGGCACTCGCATGCTCTCGGAAGGATTGCGCACTCTTTACGACAAGTTGATCGACGCGCAGGCGACGACGGAGACGGAAAAACGCGGAGGCGCATGAACGACAATCCCTCCTGGATCCAACCGCCGCCGCAAAAACGAGTGGGCTGTTTCGCTCGAGGCTGCCTTATTCTGCTCGTTTTCGCGCTTGTCTTGATCCTGGCTTGTTGTGCGGGCCTCTATTGGGGTTTTCGGAATCACTCGGCAGTCGTGCGCGGAGCTTATTGGCTGGCGAAAACGCACGCGATTAGCAACTCGCCGAGACCCATTCCGCAATACAATCCTCCGGAACAAGAAATTCAAGCGGTCAAAGGGCGCTGGCAAGATTTCGAGCACGCGGTTCGGGAACGTCAGCCGGCTGAAATCGAATTGACAGCCGACGACATTAACGGCTTGATCGCCGCGAATCGGCACGCGCGCGGCAAAGCTTTTGTTTCGATCGAGGGAAATCGCTTATTTTTGCAAACCAGCGTGCCCCTTAACAAATTCCTTGGGCAATCCGGGTATTATCTCAGTGGCGACATCACCATTCAATCCGATGGCGCTGCATCTCTTGCCAAGCCGCGATTGGAGAGCGTTGCCCTAAATAGCCAGCCAGTGCCGCACGATCTCCTGGATTGGAAATACCGTTCGCGTCCGTTGCGAGAGTATCTCGCGGAATACAGCCCCATCCACGACGTCGGCACGATTCAGATTCGTGATGGCAAAGTGGTCTTGCGATCGCGGGGCGAGTAATCAGGGCTGCATGATTTCGCGCACGAAAACGTTGAGCTGTCCATCTTCCCGCTTGCGCACCTCGGTGATTTCGTAGGGGCGCGCTTCATCGCGGCTGACAACCGCGCCTTGCGAGGGCGGCCTGTATCCGGCCGGAAAATCGACGATGATGCGTGTGGATGAGCCGGCCCCAAAATGCAGCACCGTGTCGGTGAGTTTGGTTCGCGGGCGAAGGACAGCGCGATTCACATCGGAAAAGTTGACCACGAATTGTCCCCTCAAGTAAACACGCTCCCCAGTGGTCCCGCGATCAGCCAGCTCTTTCAGATCGCCAGCGTCGATGAGTCTTCCGAGCGGCATTCTGCCTGGCGGAAAAGTTTTCCAGGTCCCACCGCCTGCGGTGGAGGCGAGAGCGTTTCCGGAAGCATCGGGTAGAACTGGTTGGGCGGGCAAAACCGGGACCGGTGTTGCGATGCGCGGCGGTGAAGCCAGGGCAACTGCGGGCGCGGCCGGCGTTGCCTTGACGATCGGCGGGCGCGTCGCGGGTGGCGGAGTCGCCGCTGCGATCGGAGTTGGCCCGCCTTCGGTCGCCGCAGCGACCTCCGGCGTGGCAGGTTTTTCCACGATGAGCGGTTGCGTAGAAGCAGGAGAAGGCTTCGTCGCCGGACTTGGTTTTTGATTTTTAGCGAGTTTCACTCCCTTTGGTCGCGGAGTTGTCTTTGCGACACCCTTTGCGGTTGTTAGCGGAGCTTCAACCGGTGTTTCCACCGGCTTGGCTGGTTCAATCCGCACCAATTCATTCTGCGAAGGGGGGGGCGCGCCGCTC
>Ga0184605_10000416_pt1 | contig 12677 bp, 10 predicted proteins | sample PLM0_30_coex_FD_132995 | JGI IMG/M metagenome (GOLD analysis project Ga0184605, IMG submission 132995) | Groundwater sediment microbial communities from an aquifer in East River, Colorado, USA - PLM0_30_coex | ecosystem: Environmental > Terrestrial > Soil > Riparian zone | place: USA: East... | reverse complement strand
GGACGGTGGGCCGCGATCAGCATGGGCGCCATGATGGGCGGCACCATGCGGTCGCCGTTCACCGCCGTCGCGTTCGTCCTCGAGCTCACGCACGACATCAACGTCCTGCCGGGCCTGTTCGTCGCGTGCATCGCGGCGCACGCGGTCACGGTGCTGCTCATGAAGCGGTCGATTCTCACCGAAAAGGTCGCGCGCCGCGGCTATCACCTGACGCGCGAGTACGGAGTGAACCCGCTCCAGCTGCTCCGGGTCCGGGACGTGATGGAGCCGCCTCTGCCGGTCCGCGGTGACGGCGCGCCGGTCGTCGTCTACCCCGACGAGCTGCTCGAGACCGCCATGCGCAAGCTGCTCGAGCACGAGCTGGAGGGCCTGCCCGTCGCGAGCCCCGACGATCCGGCCCAGGTGGTCGGATACGTGGAGCGCGCCGCCATTCTCGGCGCCTGGGTCCAGCTCACCCGCGACGAGCACACGAGAGAAGAAGGCTGGCTCGGCCGGCTGCGCCGAGGATCGGCCTAGCGGTTGCCCGCGCCGGTCGCCGGCTCCACCGCGCCGCGCTTGTGCTTCTGGAACCAGCTCATCATGTAGAGCTGCGTCCGCATGAAGTTCGACGGCTTCGATCCCGTGCCGTGGTATTCCCCGTTGAAGCGCAGCATCACCGTCGGCACGTTGCGCATCTTGAGCGCCGTGTAGAACTCCTCGGTCTGCGGAATGGGCGTGCGCCGGTCGAGCTCACCCGTCATCAGCAGTGTCGGGGTGGTCACCCGCCCGGCGTACATGAGCGACGAGTGCGCCAGCCACTCGTCCGGCTTGTCCCAGAACGGCTGGCGGAAAAAGCTGAACGTGAACAGCGGGATGTCGCTTTGCCCCGCCATGCTGATCCAGTTGATCACCGGGCACCGCACGGCGGCCGCGGCAAAGCGGTTGGTGTGCCCGATCACCCAGCTCGACAGCACGCCGCCTCCCGAGCACCCCGACACGTACATCCGCGTCGTGTCCACGTAGCCCTTGCCGATCGCGGCGTCCACGCCCGCCATCAAATCGTCATAGTCCGGCCCGGGATAGTTGTGGTCGATGCCGTTCGAGAACGCGTCGCCGTAGCCGGTCGAGCCACGCGGGTTGGTGTAGAGCACCACGTAGCCGTTCGCCGCGAAGTTCTGGAACATGTAGCTGAACGCCACGTTGTACATCGCGAACGGGCCGCCGTGGATCTCGAGGATGAGCGGGTACTTTTTGGTGGCATCGAGCGCCGGCGGCTTGACGATCCACCCCTGCACGCGCGCCCCGCCGCTCGACGCGTACCAGACCTCCTCGACGTGGGCCAGGCGCTTGTTCGCCAGCACGTCGCCGTTCACGTCGGTCAGGCGGGTGGGGGCCTGCGACCGCCGCAGGTCGATGCGTACCACGTCGGGCGAGTGCTCGGGATCGCTCCGCACCCCCACCCCCACGAGCGTTCGCGCCAGCGAGGTGAGCGACACCACCTGCGCCCCCTGCGTCACGTCGCGCACCGCGCCCGACAGGTCGGCGTAGCGGACGTTGATCGACCCACGATCGCCCGCGGAGAAATACACGCCCCTGCCATCGGGCGCCCAGTGCAGATCGGTGGGATCGCGGTCGAAGCTGTGTGACACGTTCCGCATGCCGGACCCGTCGATGCCCACCGTCCAGAGATCCGCCGTGCGGTGCGTCTGGCCCGAGGAATCGGACCCGGCGAACGCCACCGTGCGCCCGTCGGGCGAGACGGCGGGGGCCGCCCAAAACCCTGCCCGGGAGACGAGCGGCTTGATCGCGCCGCTCGCCACGTCCAGCGCGTAGAGGCGAGACACCTGGTACTGGCGGTCCCACGTGGTGTCGCGCAGGCCGTCGAAGACGATCGTGCGACCGTCGGGCGCCCAATCGTAGCCCGCTCCGAGGGCCAGCCCGTCGAACCGCGCGCCCACGTTCCAGCGCCCGCTCGTGAGCGCCCGGGCGGTCCCGCCGTCCGCGGGCACGAGGAAGAGGTGCGTAAAGCCCTGCTGCATGAACCCCACCTTGTCCTGGCGGTAGTGCAGGTCGTCCACGACGCGCGGCGCGGGCGTCCACTTCGCGCCCTCGGGTGCCTTGGGGAGGGAGATGCTCCAGGGGGTCGAATCGGGCACGAGCATCGCGAAGGCGATGGCTTTGCCGTCGGGCGCCCACCGCGCGTCCGACGGCGTCTCGGTCACGCGTGTCACCTGCGACGAGGCGCCTTCCGCGTCCATCCAGCGCACAAAGATCTGCGTGCCCTTGGGCTCGCCCTCGGCGAGATAGAGGATGCGGGCGCCGTCCGCCGACCAGCGCGCATCGGAGCCTTTCACGAGGAAGCGGTGGTGCGAGCCGTCCGCGCCCATGATCCACAGCGCCGACTCCCATTTGTCGTCGATCTTGTTGACCCAGCGGCGCGTGTAGACGACCTGCGAGCCGTCCGGGGACAGCTGGGGATCGCTCACTTGCTCCCAATCGAGATAATGATCCACGGTGAGCAAGGTGTCCGAGGCGGTCTCTTGAGCGCTGCCGACGCCGGGGAGCGCGAGCCCCGCGCAGAAGACGAGCGACAGGATACGACGAAGCCAGAGATGCATGGAATCCTCCGATGAGAACCCGTGTCAGCGCGCGGTCTTCGCGCCTCCCGTGAGGCCGTCCTTCACCACCTGGCCGCCCTTCATCACGAACGCGACGCGCTCGAGCACCGTCACATCCTGCAGCGGGTCGCCCGTCACGGCGATGACATCGGCGTACTTGCCGGGCTCGAGTGCGCCGACCTTGTCGGCCCAGCCGAGCAGATCGGCGGCGCTCACCGTGGCCGCCTGGATCGCCTGCAGCGGCGTCGTCCCCCACCGCACCATGTGGGCGACCTGTTTCGCGTTCCAGCCGTGGGGATACACGCCCGCGTCGGTGCCGAACGCGATCTTCACGCCCGCCTGGACCGCCTTCTTGAAGTTCTCGCGCTGCTGGCGGCCCACCAGGCGCTCCTTGTCGATGATCTTCTGGGGGAAGCCGAGGCGGGCGTACTCGGCGAGGATGTAGTCGTCGTTGTAGATGTCGGCCACGAGATAGGTGCCGTGCTCCTTCATGAGGCGGATGCCCTCGTCGTCGATCAGGCTGCCGTGCTCGATGGACGCGACGCCGGCCTTCACCGCGCGCTTGATCGCCTCCGCCCCGTGGGCGTGCGCGGCGACCTTGCGACCCCACATGGCCGCTTCCTCGACCAGGGCGTTCAACTCCTCCTGCGAGTACTGCGGCGCGCCGACCGATTCCTCTTCCGAGAGGACGCCGGCGCTCGCCAGCACCTTGATCAGGTCGGCGCCGTACTTCACCTCGAACCGGATCTTCTCGCGGATCTGGTCCACCCCGTTGGCGATCCCCGAAAAACCGTCGAAATGGAGATACGGCGACATCCCGTTCACGTCGCCGTGCCCCCCCGTGGCGGAGAGCGGCATCGTGGACACCAGCATGCGCGGCCCGGGGATCACACCCTCGTTGATCGCGTTGCGCAGCGCCACGTCGATGAACTCACCGGCCCCGACGTTTCGCACGGTGGTGAACCCCGCCTCGAGGGTGCGTTTGGCGAAGAGGTGCGCGCGCACGGCTTCATCGATCGCGCTCGTGCGGAACAGCTGCTTGTAGTAGTCGCCCGGATCGGAGGTGATGTGGGTGTGGCAGTCGATCAGGCCCGGCAGCACGGTGGCGTTCCGCAGATCGATCACGCGGACGTCGCGCGGCGCGTGGCCGGCGACGACGTCCGCGGGGCCGACTTCTTTGATGCGGTCGCCCTCGATCAGGATCGCCTGGTTCGTGAGCACCGTGCCGGCCCGCACCGCGACGAGCCGCCCGGCGCGCACCAGCACGCTCGGCCGCGCACCCGAGTCCACCTGGGCAGCACCGCCGCGGGCGGCGAGGAGCCCCGCGACGAGGACCAAACCGGCGCGCCGCGTCATCGCGCGCCTGCGATCGTCTTCTCCACGCGTTGCGCGAACACACGTGCTCCGGCGGGCGCCATGACCTTCGCGTCCCCCTTGATCTCGTAGCTGTCGGCGAGCACCGCCTTCCCGGTGGTCGCATCGAACAGCTCGGCGGTGAGGATCCAGACGAGGTTCGACAGGTTGGTGATCGTGCCCTTGGCCACCCAGCGGGCGCCGAGTCCGCGGGCGACCGCCACCGCGCAGGTGTTGTCGCAGGGATTGCCGTCGGCTTCCGCCTGGCGGACGGCGGCCGCCACGGCGGTGGAATCGACGAGCATCACCCGCTCGGACACCGCGAGCGTCGCCAGGAGCTTGCTGGTCGCGCTCGCCACCACCGCCGTATCGGTCGGTTGCCGCACGTTGGCGTGCTCGTCGTCGAAGCGCAGGTTCAGCACCACGATCAGAGGGCGGGAGGGACCGCTCTGTGCCGCGAGGCCCGCCGCCGCGTGGGCGAGCAGCAGGACGAGTGTGACGGGGATCGGGCGCACGGTGAAACTCCGGGTGGTCGTGGGATGCGACGAACGGGTGTAATCTAGAGGCCTCTCGACCGGGACACCAATGACCTCGACCGGACCCACTGCGAGCGACCAGCGCGCCGCCGTCACCGCCGGTTTCCTCGGCTGGACGCTCGACGCGTTCGATTTCTTCCTGGTCGTCATGACGCTGACGGCCATCGGGAAGGAATTCGGGAAGCCGGACGCCGCCATCGCGTTGTCGCTCACGCTCACCCTGGTGTTCCGGCCCGTGGGCGCGTTCATCTTCGGCCTGCTCGCCGACCGCTACGGCCGCCGGCTGCCGTTGATGATCGACCTGGTGTTCTACTCGGTCGTCGAGGTGCTCACGGGCCTGGCGCCGAACTACACCACGTTCCTCGTGCTGCGCGCGCTGTTCGGCATCGGCATGGGCGCGGAATGGGGTGTCGGGGCGTCGCTGGTGATGGAGAAGGTCCCGCCCCGCTACCGCGGCGTCGTGTCGGGACTGCTGCAGCAGGGCTATGCATTGGGGTATCTGCTCGCGGCGGTCTGCTACCTGTTCGTGTTCCCGCGCTGGGGATGGCGTCCGTTGTTCTTCATCGGCGGGCTACCCGCGCTGCTCGCCCTGTTCGTGCGCGCGCGCGTGCGGGAGTCGGACGTGTGGCGCGAGACGCGCCACGAGACGTGGAGCGGGCTGGGCCGGGCGATCGCGTCGAACTGGAAGCTGTTCCTGTACCTGACCATCCTCATGGCGATGATGAACATGGTCTCGCACGGCACCCAGGACATGTACCCCACGTTCCTCGAGCGGGACTGGCACTTCGGGCCCACCGGCCGGGCGGCACTCACCGCGTTCTCCCAGGTGGGCGCGCTGGTGGGCGGGGTGCTGTGCGGCCTCTACTCCGACCGGCTCGGCCGGCGGCGTACCATCGGACTGGCGTTGGCGGGCGCGGTGGTGACCATCCCCATCTGGGCGTTCGCGCCCGCGCTCCCGCTCCTCGTGGCGGGCGCGTTCATCATGCAGTTCTTCGTCCAGGGCGCCTGGGGCGTGATCCCCGCGCACCTGAATGAGCTCTCACCGGATCCGGTGCGGGGCTTCCTGCCGGGCTTTGCCTACCAATGCGGCGTGGCGGTCGCGAGCCAGATCCCGCACGTGCAGGCACTGTTCGCCCTCCACAGGAGCTACGCGACGGCCATGGCGCTCTCCGCGGCGACCGTGTTCATTCTCGGCGCGGTGGTCGCCGGGCTCGGGCCGGAGCGCCGAGGAGTGGCGTTCGGGCGCGTTGCTCCATAGCGTTAGGGCCATGACGACGTTCGTCAAAGCGACCCAGGCCTACCAGCAGGGGCAGCGCACCCTGCCCGGGCGCTATTACACGTCGCCCGACATCTACGCCGAGGAGCAGGAGCGCATCTTCGCGCGCCGCTGGGTGTGCGTGGGCCGCGCCGCCGACGTTGCCGACGCGGGCGACTACGTGTCACGGGCGGTGGCGGGGGAGAGCCTGATCGTGGTGCGCGGGCAGGACGGGACCCTTCGGGCGTTCTACAACGTGTGCCGCCACCGCGGCACCCGTTTGTGCGACGCGGGCTCCGGCCACCTCTCCGAGACGATCCAGTGTCCCTATCACGCCTGGACCTACACGCTCGACGGCACGCTGATCGGCGCACCGCACATGAACGAGGTAGCGGGATTCGACAAGCGGGACTACCCGCTGCACACCGTCGCGCTCGCCGAGTGGGAAGGGTTCGTCTTCGTCAACCTGGCCGAAGCGCCGGAGCCGTTCGCCCGCGCCTTCGCACCGCTCGCGGGCCGGTTCAGCCGCTTCAACCTCGCCAGTCTGCGCTCGGGCGGCCGCATCGACTACGACGTGCACGCCAACTGGAAGCTCGTGTTTCAGAATTACTCCGAATGCCTGCACTGCCCCATCATCCACCCGGCGCTCGCCAAGCTGACGCCGTACACCAGTGGGGAGAACGACCTGTTCGACGGACCCTACCTCGGCGGCTACATGGTGATCACGGCGCCCGGCGGCAGCCTCACGCTGAGCGGCCGAGCCTGCGGCCCGGCGGTGGGAGACCTACCGGCGGAAGAGCAGAATCGGGTCTACTTCTACACGATCTTTCCGAACCTGCTGCTGTCGTTGCACCCGGACTACGTGATGCTCCATACCCTGTGGCCGGCGGGACCGGAGCGCACCGCCATCAGCTGCGAATGGCTGTTCCACCCCGGCGCGTTCGGGCAGCCGGGCTTCGATCCCGACGACGCCGTGCGGTTCTGGGACGAGACCAACCGCCAGGACTGGAACATCTGCGAGCGCTCGCACGCCGGGATCGCCTCGCGGGCCTACCAGCCCGGCCCTTACTCCCCGCGGGAAGGCATCGCGGCGGCGTGGGACCGGGAGTTCCTCAGGGCCATCGGTCACGCGCGCTGACCGCGTGGCGCCATGGTGACCCTCCGTCTCAAAACGGAACAATCGACGCGCCAGGAGTATAACACACGCATGCGCCCCCGCGGAGCTGGGCATCTGTGGCGGTACCGTTGTGCGATTTCTTCGACTGGACGAGCCACCGTCGCTGCGACGAGCCCGCCACCTGGGTGACGCACCAGAGCTTCGGGCCCGGCGCCCGCCATTACTGCGACGCCCACCGGCCTCCGCGCGCGCACCCGATGCCGCCGGCTCCCGCTCCGGCAGCCGGACCGAAACCACGTAAGGGCCGCCACAAGGCCTGACCGCAGATGGTGCGGGCCTATCGCTTCCGCAGGTAGGCATCGGTCTTGTTGAGCCAGTCCTCGCGCGGCGGGTAGAACACGTCCACGTCGAGGGTGTCCTCGAGCGCGCGCGCCTCGTGCGGCACGTTCCCCGGCAGGTGCAGCACCTCGCCCGCGCGCACCACGATCTGCTCCGCGCCATCCGCGCCCACCAAGAACTGGAGCGCCCCCTCCAGGATGTAGCTGAACTGCTCGTTCTCGTGCGAGTGCCGCGGAACCACGCAGCCTTGCTTCAGGTACACGTGGGCGAGCATCATGCGGTCGCCCGTGATGAGACGGCGGGCCAGCCGGTCGTGCAGCTCTTCCCGGGGGAGATCCTCCCATCGGTACCACGTCGCCGTTCGCGTGTCGCTCATCGCCGCTCCGGATGTTGGAACCGCGACAACGTACCGCGCGCCGGTTTCGGCGTCAAAACCGGATAGCGGCGGCGGCGGCGTACGGCGATGTTGGGGGAAAAGGAGGTTCACATGCCCACACTGACCGACACCGCTCCCACGCTCGCGCGCCAGGCGGTGCGCCCCGACCCGGCCGCTGCAGCCATCGGCTACACGATCGTCGACTCACCCCTCGGCCGGCTCCTGGTGGGCGCCACCGCCCGCGGCGTGTGCGCTGTGCGGCTCGGGCGTTCGGACGCCGCGCTGGTGGCGGAGCTCGAGCGCGAGCACCCGGACGTCGAGCTGCGGCGCGACGGCACGCCGCTGGCTCCGTGGGTGAACGCCCTGCTGCGCCATGTCGCCGGCGCCGGGCCGCGGCTCGACCTGCCGCTCGACGTACGGGCCACGGCGTTCCAGCGGCGCGTGTGGCAGGCGTTGCGCGCCATTCCCTACGGGGAGACGCGGACCTACGGCGACGTGGCGGAGGCGGTGGGCCAGCCCGGCGCCGCGCGCGCCGTGGCGCAAGCGTGCGCGCTGAACCCGGTGGCGCTCGTGATCCCATGCCACCGCGTGGTGCGGCGCGACGGCGACCCAGGCGGGTACCGCTGGGGCGTCGAGCGCAAGCGGCTGCTGCTCGAGCAGGAGCGGAGCGCAGCGCAGCGCGCCGAGCGCGGCGTGTTGCGCCGCCTCACGGACGCGGCCGCGCCGCCGGCGCCCGCTGCACAGCCCCCCTCGTCCGACACGTTGCCCGCCGGACGACTGCTCGCCGGGCGCTACGAAATCGAGCGAGTCCTCGGCGCGGGCGGCATGGGCGTCGTGTACGCGGCGCGCGACCGCGAGCTCGACGAGACCGTGGCACTCAAGCTCCTGTCCGTCCCGCTCGACCGCTCGCGCCACGAGCTGCGCGTCGCCCGCCGCATCTCCCATCCTCACGTGGTGCGCACCCACGACATCGGGGAGGCGGCGGGACGTCGGTTCATCACGATGGAATACGTCGACGGGTGGTCGCTGGCGCAGCTGCTCGAGCAGCGCGGCACGCTGCCGCTGGACGCCACGCTCGTGATCGGCAAGCAGCTGTGCCGCGCGCTCGCCGTCGTGCACGCGCAGGGTGTGATCCATCGGGACGTCAAGCCCCAGAACGTGCTGCTCACCCGCGCGGGCGACGTGAAGCTCGCCGACTTCGGGATTGCCCAGCTGAGCGAGTGCCGCACCGCCGGCGCGCCGCCTGGCACGCTCGCCTATATGGCGCCGGAGCAGTTGCTGGGAGAGCCCATCGACGCCCGCACCGATCTGTACGCGACGGCGGCCGTGCTGTGCGAGTGCCTGACGGGCGCCCCGCCCTACCCCGCGACCACCCCCGAGGCGCTGCTCGCCCGAGCGCTGGTCGCGGGACCGCCCGACCTCTCCGGCCCGCTCGCCGAGCTGCTGCGTTCCGCCCTCGCGGCCGACCGCCACGCCCGTCCCGCCACGGGCGCCGCGTTCCATGACGCGCTTGCCGCCGTCGAGTGGGACCTGACCGCGCCGTAAGCGGTGCCTTGCCGGACCCTGGCCGGCGGGAGTAGCTTCGGCGCGACACTCCCGTGACGGAGGCCGCAGATGCCGCTCGCTGACCTGGTGCTGCCGGAGCGCAATGAAGCGATGGCCGCGGCCGTCCATGGTCCGACGCCCTCCGAGCCGGCCTTCTGAGCCATCGCTTGACGTCCTGGGAGCAGCCCGTCGGCCGGCTGCTGCGTGCGCTGCGGCTCGACCGCATCCGCAGCAAGATGTTGGTGTTCGCGCTGCTCGCCACGCTGATCCCCTCGTTGACCACCGCGTGGATCTCGTATCTCCAGAACAAGCGCTCGCTCACGGAGAAGATCACGGGGGAGCTGCAGAGCGTGAGCGGGCAGACCGCACGCGAAATGGATCTGTGGGTCAAGGAGCGGCTGTACGAGCTGCGCGTGTTCGCGAGCTCGTACGAGGTGTCCGAGAATCTCGACCGGATGTCGCGGGCGGGCGGCGACCGGGCGCGCGAGCGGCTCACCGACTTCCTCCGCTCGGTCCGCGATCGGTTTGCGGATTATGAGGAGCTGCTCGTCGTGAACCCCGAGGGTGCTCCGGTGGCGAGCACCGCCAAGCAGGCTGCCCCGGCGCACCTCCCGCCGGGCTGGGCGACGACGATCCGCACGGAGAGCGCGGTGGTGGGCGACGCATACTGGGACGGCGACCTCGAGAAGGGCGTCGTCGTGTTCGCGGTGCCGATCTACCAGGCGGGCGGGCGGCTGCTCGGCGCCCTGACCGCGAAGCTCGACTTGAGCGCGGCGCAGCGGCTGCTGCGCCGGTTCGCCGCGGGCGAGTCCGGTGACGTGTATATCATCACCGCCGACGGCCGCCCGCTGGTGGGCTCCCACTCGGGTGCCGGAGAGCTGATGCGCCGCCACCTGGACAGTGCCGTCGCGCGTCGCTTGGGCGAGCGCGAAGGGTCGCCCGTCGAGTATCGCGGGCTCGCCGGGGAGCAGGTCGTGGGCATCCTGAAGCGCGTGCCGCGGCTCGACTGGGCGGTGCTCGCGCAAGTCCCGGCGGGCGAGGTGTACCGCCAGGTGGCGCGGCTCCGCAACGTGACCGCGCTGATCGTCGCGGCGCTGTTGGTCGGCGTCGGTCTGCTGGCCTACTTCCTCGGGCTCCTGATCACGCGGCCGCTCGATCGGCTGACGCAAGGCGCCGCCCGGGTGGCCAAGGGCGATCTCGAGGTGGATCTGCCGGTGTTGGGCGGCGGCGAGCTCGGCTACGTGACCGAGGTGTTCAACGACATGGTCGCCCGGCTGCGTGACGGCCGGCGCGAGCTCGAGCGGCTGTCCGCCACGGACCACCTCACCGGACTCTACAACCGCCGCTACCTGATGGACGCCCTCGCCAACGAAGTGCGGCGCTCGCACCGGCTGAAGCATCCCTGCGCGCTGCTGATCGCCGACGTCGACCACTTCAAGGAATACAACGACGCCCACGGCCACCTGGCGGGCGACGCGGCGCTCGCGCGGATCGCGACCATCCTGCGGGAAGCGACGCGCGACGTGGACTGCGCTGCGCGCTACGGCGGCGAGGAGTTCGTGGTGCTCATGCCGGAAACGGAAGCGGCCGGGGCGGCGGAGACGGCCCAGCGCGTCCGCACGCGGGTGGCGGGCGACGAGCTGGTGGGGAAGCTCACCTTGAGCATCGGGGTCGCCCAGTTCCCCGACGACGGCGACTCGCCGGAAGCGCTGCTCGCCGCCGCGGACGGGGGGCTGTATCAGGCGAAGCGCGAGGGGCGGGACCGGGTGCTGCGGGCGTCCCGTTAGCCCTCAGCGGGCGCGCGCGTCCCGCCGCCCGACGAGCGTGACGAACATCCAGCCGCCGCGCCCAGCCTCGTCGGCGACCCGCACCCACTGATCGAGAGACGAATAGCCGGTGAGCGCGGCGCCCGGCTCCGCGGTGAACAGCACCTTGTATCCGCCCCCCGGCCCCTCCCGCACGTTGCCGCGCGCCGTCGCCCGCAGCCGCACCGGCACCGCAAAAGGCACTTCGCCCGGGCGGAGCTGCGCCCGACCGACGCCGCCCAGCCGGCTGCGGCCCACGCCCGCCAGATGTTTGGCCTGGTTCGCGAGGTACAGCGCGCCGCCGTAGTTCTGCTTCGCGAACTCGGCGCTCCCCTGCTGCATCAACGCCCCGGCCTGCGCGACGTCCGGCTCCCCTCCCGCCGGCGCGCCCGCCGCGGCGCGCAGCGCTTGCACGGCGATCTCGGCCTCCGCCATCGCCGATGCCGCTTCGGCCCGGCTTGCGACCGTCTGGAGCTTCGCGAGCGTACGGACCACCTCCTGCCGCGCCTCATCGAGCCGCGCCTGGAGCTCCTCGATCTGCGCGTCCCGCTCGGCCAGCCGCAGCTCGACGCGCGAGAGCCGCTGATCCAGCGCGGTGTCGCGCACCAGGGCCGCCGGCGCGACCACGGCCGGCCGCGCGGGCGTGGAATCCGCCGCCGCCTCGGGAGTGACCTGCGATGTCGCGCGAGGACACGCCGCGAGCGCCATCCCGACGAGCGGGACGACCAACGCGCCAACGACCCGGTCGAGGAGCGGCGCCCTCACCCGGCGGCCTCTTCGCCGTCCGCCTGTTGCTGCTGCATCGGCTCGTGCGCCTGGGCGCTCACCCACACGCCCGGATGCGGGATGGTGACCACGAAGCTGTCACTCACGCGCAGCGGCCGCGCCTCGTACGCGGCCAGCGCGTCGCGCCAGGCGGCGGGGAGCTGGGCGGCGGAGCGCAGCGGCAGCGCGATCGTGTTGCCCAGTCGCCCGACGACGGTGTTCTCCACGACGTCGGTGAGCGGCCGGCCCGCCGGATCGCGCAGCTTGGAGAGCGCCACGTGTCGCGCCGCCGGATCGCCCGCCGAAATGATCACGGTCGAGTAGTAGAGCAGGTTCGATTCGATGTGCTCGAGCAGCCGTCCACGCGACGCGTCCGGCGCGGTCACCGTGTCGCCGCCGAGCAGGCGCTCGAGGTCGGGGAGCAGGCCGCGGTCGAGCAGCGTGCGGCGGAACAGATAGCCGAAGCGCCGCACGACGTCGGGCGTGGCGACGTTGGGCAGCCGGAACGGCACGAAGATGACGGGCCGGGCGCGCGGGCTTCGCACCATCACCTTGAAGCGCTCGAGGGGCTCGAAGAAGTGGAAGGTGACGAGCCGGTCGCGCGTCGTGTTGCGCACGTGACGCACCGCGCCGGTGGCGGGCGCGTCGGCCGGGGCGTCCACCACGCCGAGCGGCCGGCGCCGCAGCGCGTGACTCATGCGCTCGGTGCGGTCGCGGATGAGCTGCACCGTGTCGGACGCCGCAGCTTCGAGTCCGGGCTCGGTGAGCGTCAGCGGGTCGAGCTGCAGCTCGGGCCGGAGCGCGCTGATCAGGTCGCCGAGCATCGACGTGCCCACCATCCGCGCGAGGATCTGGAGCGGGCGCTCGCGTCCCTCGGCTTCGCGACGCCAGCGCCCGTCGAGCACGGCGAGCTTCGCCTCGTCCCCCGGCGTGAGCGTCACGCTGTACAGCAGCTCCCCCCACAACACGCCCAGCGACTGCCAGTATTC
>Ga0184605_10000415_pt1 | contig 12688 bp, 10 predicted proteins | sample PLM0_30_coex_FD_132995 | JGI IMG/M metagenome (GOLD analysis project Ga0184605, IMG submission 132995) | Groundwater sediment microbial communities from an aquifer in East River, Colorado, USA - PLM0_30_coex | ecosystem: Environmental > Terrestrial > Soil > Riparian zone | place: USA: East... | reverse complement strand
TGAAGGAAAATTTCATCGTCGAGAACCGCGCTGGCGCGGGCGGCGTCATCGGCTCGGACTTCGTCGCGAAGGCCGCGCCCGACGGGTACACACTGGTCGTCTCGGGTGTCGCCACGCATTGCATTGCGCCCGCGCTCTCGAAGCGCTTCCCGTTCGATCCGCTGCGCGATTTCACCCACATCGCGCTCTTCGGTGGTCCGCCGGGCGTGCTGGTCGTGAACCCGGCGCTGCCGGTACAGGACCTGAAGCAGTTCATCGCCTATGCGAGAAAGGAAGCCGGCAAGCTCGCTTACGGTTCCCCGGGCAACGGCACGCAGGGACACCTGATCGCCGAGCAGTTGAAGCAGGTCGCCGGGATCGACATGACCCACGTCCCCTACAAGGGCGCGAGCCTCGCAGTCGCCGACCTGATCGCGGGACACGTGCCCGTGACCTCCACGACACTGACGACCGCAGCGACGCAGATCAAGGCGGGCCGCGCGCGCGCGCTCGCCGTAAGCTCGGCGAAACGCGTTCCTGAATTTCCGGAGGTGCCGACCTTCGGAGAGATGGGCTATCCGGAGATGACCGCTTCCATCTGGTTTTCGCTCTCGGGCCCGGCGGGCATCGCGCCTGAGGTCGTGAGCCGGCTCAATGCCGAGGTGCGGCGGGCGCTGGGCGCCGCCGACGTGCGCGAGCGACTGCGTCCCGAGGGCATCGAGCCCGGAGATCTCGACCCCAAGCAGTTCGCGGCGTTCGTGGCTTCGGAGCTCAAGCGCTGGGGCCCGATCGTTCGCGCCTCGGGCGCCACGGCTGACTGATTCACGCCTTCGACTTGAGGACCGAACCATGCTGACCCAGGAACAAAACGACCAGTTGACGCGCACCGGTCGCGGCACTCTGATGGGGGATCTTTTCCGGCGTTACTGGACCCCCGCGCTGCACAGCTGGGAGATCGCGGAACCCGACTGCGCGCCCGTGCGCGTGCAGATCATGGGCGAGAAACTCGTGGCTTTCCGCGACAGCGAGGGGCGTATCGGCGTCATCGACGAATTCTGCGCGCACCGCAGCGTGTCGCTGTGGTTCGGCAGGAACGAGGAGTGCGGCCTGCGCTGTCCCTACCACGGGTGGAAATACGACGTGAACGGCCGGTGCGTGGATCTGCCCTCGGAGCCCGAGGAGTCGGGTATGCGCCAGGGGATCAAGCTGAAATCCTACCCGGCGATCGAGCGGGGAGACGTGGTGTGGATCTACATGGGGTCGCCGGACCTGAAACCCGCGCCTCCCGAGCTCGAATGGGTGAGGGTGTCGGCCGAGCGGCGCTTCGTTTCCAAGCGCCTGCAGGAGTCGAATTACCTTCAGGCGATCGAGGGCGGGATCGATTCCAGCCACGTGTCCTTCCTGCACTCGGGCGAGCTCGAGACCGATCCGCTTTTCAAAGGCAGCAAGGGCAACCAGTACAACCTGGAGGACCGCATGCCGGTTTTCGAGGTCGTGGACTTCGAGGGCGGCCTTCTCATCGGGGCGCGGCGCAACGCGGAACACGGCAAATATTACTGGCGCATCACGCCCTGGATCATGCCCTGGCATACCATCATTCCGCCGCGGGCGGGGCATCCTCTCGGAGCGCACGCCTGGGTGCCGATCGACGACGAGCACTGCTGGGCCTGGAGCATCAACTATCATCCGGGCCGGCCCTTGAGCGCCTCCGAGTTGAAGGCGATGAGGGAAGGCGCGGGGATCCACGTCAAATACGTTCCCGGTACCTTCGTTCCGCTCGCGAACAAATCGAACGACTATCTGATCGACCGCATGACGCAGAGACGCGGCCGCTCCTACAGCGGCGTGGAGGGCATTGCGATGCAGGATGCGTCGCTGCAGGAATCCATGGGTCCGATCCAGGACCGCACCAAGGAGCATTTGTGCATGACCGACAAGGGAATCGTCGGGACGCGAAGCCGCCTGCTTCGGGCGGCGAAAGCCGCGCGCGAAGGCAAGAGCGTCCCGGGACTCGACCCGGCGTCTCAGCGCGTGCGCTCCTGCGCGATCGAGCTGCCGGTCGGGCAGCACTACAAGGAAGGGGCAAGGCACGGCCTCTTTCCGGCGCTCGACACCGATCCGGTGACCGTGTAAAGAAGGACATTCCCGGCGCTCCGCGCCACCCCTCCTTTCCAGAGAGGGGATGACTGATCCCATGCCGAGACTCCAGCTCTCCCTCGCCTGCTGGGACTACGACCGTACTCGAGCGCTCGCCGACGGCAGCGTGCATCCCGAGGGCATCGACCTCATCTATCACGAGCTCCTCGTCGAGGAGACGTTTTTCAGGATGCTGCGCAACCGCGAGTTCGACGCGGCGGAGATGTCGCTGTCCTCGTATTGCGTATCGCTCATGCGCGATGATCCGGCGTTCATCGCGATCCCGGTGTTCCCCTCACGCTTCTTCCGGCACTCGTGCATTTTCGTCTCCACGAAGAGCGGCATCGGTGAGCCGAAGGAGCTTGCCGGCAAGAGAATCGGGGTGCCGGAGTACCAGATGACCGCCCCCGTGTGGATCCGCGGAATCCTGCAGGACGAGTACGGCGTCGACCCCGCGCGCTGCGAGTACTGGACCGGAGGCGAGGAAGAGTCCGGCCGCGACGAGAAGCTCAAGCTCGACCTGCCTGCGAAATTCAGGCTGAAACCCATCGGGCCGAAGCAGACGCTCGCGCAGATGATCGCGGAGGGAGAGATCGACGCCTTGCACACGGCGCGCGCGCCCTCGACCTTCGCGACTCGGCCCGACGCGGTGAAGCGCCTCTTCGAGGACTACGTCGAAATCGAAAAGGCGTATTACCGCAAGACGAAGATCTTCCCGATCATGCACACGGTGGTGATCCGGCGCGAGCTGTACCGGGCGAACCGCTGGATCGCGCAGTCGCTCACCAAGGCCTTCGTGCAGGCGCAGCGACGGACCTACGAAACCCTCGCGACCACCATGGCGCTGGCCACGATGCTGCCCTGGCAGGTCGCACACGTCGAGGAGGCCCGCAGGGAGCTGGGCGAGGACTGGTGGCCCTACGGCTTCGAGCCCAACCGCCATGTGCTGGAAACCTTCCTCCGCTATCACCACGAGCAGGGGCTCTCCAAGCGCAGGCTCGGGGCGGAAGAACTGTTCGCCCCGGAGACGCTCGAGTCATTCCGCGTGTGATGGTGGGGGCAGGCGGGCGTACCTGATTCCCGCCCTTGGCAGAAGCGGCCTGTCTGAGGGTGCCCAATGCCGCCCTGTTCCACCGCCCCATGGCATATCTCTTGCTCTTCGGCGCTCTTGCTCCTCGGCAGGCGCGCCAACCTCACAACCATCCAAAATGCACGAATTATCCTATCTTCAGGCGGCAAAGGCGCATGATGCGATTGCAGTGAGGCGCCCGATGCTCTTGGTGGATGAAGACTCAGGCGAATCCGGGTTTCGCTCTCTCCTGTCCCGGTGGCTCGGCTTCGACCGCAGCAGCTCGGCTGGCGGTTCGACGCTCAACGACCCGCGCATCGTAAACGTCGGTCTGCGGCGGCGCGTCGCGGTGATCTCCGTGCTCTTTCTCTGCGCGGTCGGCGCCGTGACTTGGTACCTCGTGAACCTCGGACAACAGCGGCTGATCGAGATCAAGGCCCTCGACGTGGCGGAGGTGGTCGCGCGACTCTCCACCAGTTCGCGCTCCGTCTACGCCGAGCGCGTTGTGAACAAGCTGCAGCGCGACAGAATCGGCTACGCATCGGAAACCTACTTGCACGAACCTGGAAACGTGCCGCTGCCCGCCCAGTTTCTCAAGTTCGTGGGCGAGCACGCCAGCAAGGATAACGGGGGTCTTTACCACTACCGCCCCTTGAGCAAATGGAACCTGGCGCAGAACCAGGGACTCGCCGATTCTTTCCAGCGATGGGGATGGCAACAGCTCGAAGCCCAGGACCGCTCCGAGCCTGAGGGCCCGATTGACTGGAAGCCGGTCTGGCGGATCGAGACTCTCAACGGAGTCAACACGCTGCGCTACATGCGCGCCGACCCCGCCGCGAGCACCACCTGCGTCGAGTGCCACAACCGGCTCGAGCAACGTCCGGAAACCATTGCGATACGGGTGGCGGAGGGCATTTCGACCGGGAAAGTGTGGAAACTCCATCAGCTGATGGGCGCGCTCGAGATCAATGTTCCGCTCGATCGCGTCGAAGCACGCGCAGAAGAACACAACCGGCTCACGTTCATGGTCATGCTGGGGCTGTTGCTGTCGGGCGTGCTGTGCATCGGATTCCTCGTCGTAGCCGACGTGGCGCGCGCGCGCACCCTGACGCGGCAGCTCGCCTGGCGGGCGAGCCACGATCCCCTCACCGGGCTCCTGAACCGCAGCCAGTTCGAGCACAGCCTCGGCTATCTGCTCAGCCTCGCCAAAACGCAGGACAGCACGCACGCCATCATGTTCCTCGACCTAGACCAGTTCAAGGTCGTGAACGACACGTGCGGGCACATGGCCGGCGACAGCCTCCTGCTCCAGCTCGGGGCAACGCTCAAGGACAACATCCGCGGGACGGATACTCTTGCGCGCCTCGGTGGCGACGAATTCGGCGTACTCCTCATGCAGTGCAACGAAAGCAAGGCGTTTGAAATCGCCGAGAAGCTGCGCCAGGCGATCACCGACTTCCGTTTCGTTTGGAACCAGAAAGTCTTCGAGATCGGCGTGAGCATCGGGGTGGTCGTCATCAGCAGGGAAAGCGCGAACATCGGCGAGCTGATGAGCGCAGCCGATCTCGCGTGCTACGCCGCGAAGGAGGCGGGGGGCAACGGCGTACACATCCTCAAGCCGACCGATTCCGAAGTTTCCCGCCGGCGCGGCGACATGGAATGGGCCGGCCGGATCACGAGGGCGCTCCAGGAAAACAGAATGTACCTGATGGTCCAGCCTGCCAAGGCGCTGCGCGGCAATCTGGCGATAAGCGAGTATCAGGAAGTGCTGCTGCGCATGAGCGACGAGAACGGCAAGCAGGTACCCACGGATGCGCTTATCAGCGCCGCGGAGCGCTACAACCTGATGCCGAGCAAGCTCGACCGCTGGGTGGTGCAGACCGCCTGTCGTCTCGTGTCCGAGGGCAGGATCGCTGCGGATCCTCGACGCATCGTCGCGATCAACCTGTCTGGATCTTCGCTCAGCGACGAGGCGTTCCTGAAGTTCGTACATCAGCAAATCACCTCGTTCCGCATCGAGCCCACCGCAATGTGCTTCGAGGTAACCGAGACCGCCGCCATCCGCAACCTCTCGAAGGCGATACACTTCCTGAAGAGCCTGAAGGGCATCGGCTGCCGCTTCGCTCTCGACGACTTCGGCTCGGGGCTGTGCTCCTTCGCCTATCTCAAGTCCCTGCCCGTCGACTTCCTCAAGATCGACGGCGCGTTCGTGCGCAATCTCGTCGGCAATCCCTTCGACCGCGCCATGGTCGAATCGATCGCCAAGATCGGGCGAGTGCTGGGCATTCCGACGATCGCCGAATGGGTGGAGAACGACGAGACGCTGCGGGAGCTGACGCTTCTCGGCATCGACTACGCTCAAGGGTACGGCGTCGCCCATCCGCGGCGGGTCGGTTGATAGAACAAGGCCACGCGGTGCGCGGGAAACAGGATTCGGTCGGCTTCACGCGAAGGGAATTCCTCGAAGTGGGCGCGGCCGGCGCGGCCGTTGTGGCCGCCGGCGCGGCGCTTGCCCAGCCGACGCGGCAGGCGCCGCGCGCAAAAGGGCCGCGCGTACGGCTCGACCTCGACCAGAAGGACTTGGACGACGCCTACGACCAGAGCGTCTACGCGCCCAATCAGCCGCAAATCACCGGGCGCTATGCGACGAACAGCGAGATCACGCGCGCTCGGCTGGGGGCCCCGCGACGATTCGCCTACGGTCCTGCGCCCGTCGAGGGACTCGATGTGTTCACGGCGAAGCGTCCCAACGCTCCGATCAACGTCTTTGTCCACGGAGGGGCTTGGCGCGGGGGGGTCGCGAAGAACTACGCTTTTCCCGCGGAGTCGTTCGTGAGCGCCGGCGCGCACTTCGTCGTTCTGGATTTCTCTCCCGTGCAGGACTTCGCCGGCGACCTGACCCTAATGGCCGGGCAGGTGCGCCGCGCGGTCGCCTGGGTCTATCGCAACGCGAAGGAGTTCGGCGGCGACGCGAACCGGCTCTACATTTCGGGCCATTCCTCGGGTGCTCATCTCGCGGGTGTCGTGCTCGTCACCGAGTGGCAGAGGGAATTCGATCTTCCCGCGGACACGGTGAAAGGCGGGCTGCTTTGCAGCGGAATGTACGATCTGAAACCGGTGCGGCTCTCCGCGCGCAGCTCATACATCAAATTCACCGACGAAATGGAGCACGCGCTGAGTACTCAGCGCCATCTCGACAGGCTCAACTGCCCGGTGGTCGTCGCGCATGGGACGCTGGAGACGCCCGAATTCCAGCGCCAGACGCGCGACTTCGCCGCCGCGGTCAAGGCGGCGGGCAAGCCCGCACAGCTCCTCGTCGCGCAAGGCTACAACCACTTCGAGATCTTCGAGACGCTCGCAAGTCCTTACGGCCTTCTCGGCCGCGCGGCGCTCGAGCAGATGAAAGTAGCGCCATGATCCGCTCCGCGTTCGGAAGTCACGGGTTCCTCCGGCTTGTGGCGGTATCCGTTGTAACGGCGGCAGTGGCCCTGGGCCTATACGCCTGCAAAAACTTAACGGATGAAGAGGGCGTGGTCGCAATCGGCCTGACCGATGCACCAGGCGACTTCCTCACCTACACCGTCGATGTCACCTCGCTGACCCTGGCCAAGGCCGATCGCACGTTCGTGCAAGCCTTGCCGCAGAGAATGCGCGTCGATTTCGCTCAAATCGTCGACCTGACCGAGTTCGTGACCGGGGCCACGATTCCGGGGGGTACCTATGTGAGCGCAACGCTGAATCTCGATTACACCAACGCCGACATCCAGGTGGACGGCGGCAATGGTGTCCCCGTGCCGGTGGCTTCCGCCAACATCCACGACAGCCGGGGCGCTCAGGCCACGACCATGTCGATGAGCGTCGTGTTCGACAATGCGCGGCAGCTGGTGATCGCGCCGCTCCAGCCTTCTCTCCTCGATCTGGATTTCAATCTGGCCGCCTCGAACCTGGTCGACATGAGTACTCCGGCGAGCCCTATCGTGACCGTCAACCCGCTGCTCGTGGCCGACGTGAATCCTGATGCGCCCAAACCGCACAGGATTCGGGGACCGCTCGACCGTGTCGACTTGCAGGCACGGAGCTTCACGCTCATTCTGCGTCCGTTCAATCTGCTCCAGGGCGACCACGGGCGCCTCACCTTCCTCACCGACAGCAACACGACGTTCGAAATCGATCAGGCGAGCTTCCAGGGCAGCGCCGGCCTGGCCGCGCTCGCTGCGAAACCGCAACTCACCGCGACGGTGGCGATCGGCACGCTAGACCCCGCCACTCGCCGATTCATCGCGACCGAAGTTCTCGCCGGGTCGAGCGTTCCCTTCGGCACGAGCGACGTCTTGACCGGCAACGTGACTGCTCGGAGCGGAAACACCGTGACTGTGAGAAGTGCGGAGCTGTTCCGAAGGGACGGAAGTTTGAGTTTCCAGAATACGGTGTCGGTGACCGTCGCGAACACGACGAAGGTCGTGAGCCAGAAGATTTCGTCTGGTCCGCAGATTGCGATCGTCCCCGATATCAGCAGCATCTCGGTCGGGCAGCGCGTGACCATCTTCGGGACCCTCGACGCGGTGAGCACCAGCATGAACCCGAGCACGCTGGTGCGCCTGCTCGTTACCCAGCTCAACGGCACGGTCAACAGCACGGGCCCTGGAGTCGTCGCGATGACGCTCGCGAGGTTCAATGGCCGGCCGATCGGACTGTTCGACTTCTCCGGCACGGGGACCGCGCCCGCCGCCGATGCCAATCCGAATTCGTATCAGGTGGCGACGGGTGCGCTCGATCTGAGCGGCATCGCGGCCGCGACGCCGCTCAAGGTGCGCGGCTTCGTCAGGCCCTTCGGTCAGGCCACTGCCACCAGTAATTTCAGCGCGATCACGCTGATCGACGTGACCAACGCCCCGGCGACCCTGGTCGTGAGCTGGCCGCTCCTCCAAGCGACTCCGTTCAACAGCTTCACGACGAGCGGCATGGTCGTCAATTTGAACGGCGCAGGCCTGCACGACGTGTACCGCGGCGGCGTGGATACGCCGCTAACCGTTGCGCCGACCGTGAACGCGACCAACCCGGCTCGCGGCCTGTTCGTCATCGGCGACAACGGAACGGTGCAAGTCTATACGCGGCTCAGCACCTACCAGACCGCGCTGCAGGCGGACCTTGCCGCGGGACGCAAGGCGCGGAGCTTCGTCGCTTCCGGCGGCACCTATGTCGATGCCACGAAGACGCTGACGTCCAGCCTGATGGCGACTGCGTTGCAGTAATACCTTCCTGCGCTACTCGACCTTGCCGATGCGCTGCACCGCCCGGCGAAGCATGGCGGCGTCCCTGGCCAGGAACTCGCGGAAGTCCGGCGCGTCCAGATAGGCGTTCGGCGTCTTCATGTTTTCCATCGGGAGAACCTGGGCGTGACGAGGATCGCGTCGTTCCCGGGGACACGCAGGCTCAAGTGCCCCCACAGGTCGATCATCCCGTGACGGGCGAGGACGCGGCAGACGCTCGCAAGCTGTTCGCGCACTATTTCGCTCTTCTCATTTCACCCCGAGCAGGCGCTCGAGGGTCGCCCGGTTCGACTGCAGATCGGCGGGGGAGCCTTTCCACGCGATCTCGCCCGTCTCCAGTATGTAGACTTCGTCCGCGACGGTGAGCGCGGAATACAGGTTCTGCTCGACGAGCAGGATCGCGAGGCCGGCCTCCTTGAGCTGCCCGATGATCTTTTCCAGCTGCTCCACCATCACCGGCGCGAGGCCCTCCGAGGGCTCGTCCATCAAGAGGAGCTCCGGATCCAGGACGAGCGCCCGCGCGACGGCGAGCATCTGGCGCTCGCCGCCGGAGAGCTGGCCTCCGCGGTGGCGCCGGCGCTCCGCCAGACGCGGAAACAGCGCGTAGATCCGCTCCGGGGTCCAGGTGGAGCTGCGGCCGCCGCGCAGTACCGACAGGTGCTCGGTCACGGTCAGCGAGGCGAACAGGCGCCGTCCCTGAGGCACGAGCCCGATGCGCCGGCGCGCAATGCGGTGGGGTGCCATGCCGCGCAGCTCCGTGCCTTTGTAGCGCACGCTGCCGCTCGCCACCCGCGGCGGCGCGAGATTCATGATCGAGCGGATCAGCGTCGTCTTGCCCATACCGTTGCGGCCGAGCAGCGCCACGATGCGCCCCGGCGGAACGGCGACCGATACGCCGCGCAGCACGTGCGCCTCGCCGTAGTAGCTGTGCAGCGCCTCGACTTCAAGCATGGCGCCGCCGGCCCAGGTAGACCTCTTGCACCGTCTGGTTCGCGCGCATCGCCTCCGGCGGCCCCTCGGCGAGCACCTGCCCGTAGTGCAGGCAGGTGACATAGTCGGCGAGCCCGAGGGCGAGCTCCATGTCGTGCTCGATCAAGACCACGGTGAGCTCGCGGGGCAGCGCGCGGATCAGCTCGGCCATCGTCACGCGCTCCGCTGGCGAGAGGCCGGCGGCAGGCTCGTCGAGCAGCAAGAGGCGCGGCCGCCCGGCGAGCGCGAGCGCCAGCTCGAGCTCGCGCTGCTGCCCGTAGGAGAGCGTGCGCGCGAGTCGCGCGCGCGCCGGCGCAAGCCGGCTGCGCTCGAGCACCCGCTCGACTCGCCCGGCTTCGTCGGAGTCGGGTGCGCCGGGGGAAAACATCGCGAATTTCCGGCGCGACAGTCCGCGCACGGCGAGCCGCACATTTTCCTCGACTGTCAGCCCGAGGAAGAGCGTCGTGATCTGGAAGGTGCGGCCTACGCCTAGCCCGGCGCGCCGGTGCGTCCTCAGGCGAGTCACGTTGCGGCCGTCGAGCCGGACCGCACCCTCGGTGACCGTGAGGTCGCCGGCGATGGCGTTGAAGAGCGTCGTCTTGCCCGCGCCGTTCGGTCCGATGATGGCGCGCCGCTCGCCGCTCGCCACCGCGAGCGACACGCCGTCGACGGCACGCAGGGCGCCGAACGCGACTGCGACTCTCTCCAGCTCGAGCAGCGGTTCTGCCAACGCGGGCTAGCCCTTCTTCGTGCCCTGGTAGGTCCGCGAATACGCCGGCTGCTTCAGGTATTGCTCGGGCTGGTAGGTCCAGAACTGCGACACCTTGGGGTAGACCTCGACGGGCACGTTCCAGAACTTGCCGTCGGCGCGGCGCTTGACTTCGCGGATGTACACGTCGTAGATCGGGTTGCCGTAGCTGTCCAGGCGCACCGGCCGCCCCAGCGGCGAGTTCCTCAACTCGATCCTGCGCACCGCGTCGAGGAACTTCGCGCGGTCCTCGACCTTGCCTTTCACCGCGTTGATCGCCTCGGCAAGCCACATCGCGCCCGAGTACATCGAAAACCCGTAGAGCGAGGGCAGCTTCTGGAACGCCTTTTCGTAGTCGTTCACGAATTTGCGCGTCACGGGCGTGTCGTCGCCCTCGCAGAAATGCGCCGACGAGACGATGCCTTCGCACTCCGCGCCCAGCGTGCGGATCACCGACTGGTCGGTCGCGTTCATCGCGCCCAGCAGCGGGATCTTGCCCTTCATGCCGAAATTCGCCCATTGCTGGATGAAGCGGTTCGCGTCCGCCCCGGTTTCCATCGCGAACACCGCGTCGGGCGCCGCGCCCTGGATCTGCGCGAGGTAGGGGCTGAAGTCCTGGGTGCTCAGCGGGTTCCAGTGCTGCGCGACGACGGTGCCGCCCAGCTCGGTGGCGAGCTGCGCGAAGCCGCCGCATTGCTCGTGGCCGAACGCGTAGTCCTGGGAGACGGTGACGAATTTCCTGTATTTCTTCTTCTTCACCGCGTAGTCCGCGAGCGGGCGCGGCATCTGGCTCGCGCTGTAGCCGGCGATGCGCACGACGTTGGGAATGCGGCTCCGCTGCGTCAGGTCGTCGGCCGCGATGATGGGGATGAAATACGGCGTGCCGTTGCCCTTCACGTACTCGGCGACCGCAAGGCCGGTGTTGGCGAGCAGGTCGCCGATGAGGAAGTGGGCGTTCGACTGCTCCACCAGGCGCCGTGCCTTCTGCAGCGCCGTATCGGGATTGGAGGCGTCGTCCTCGACGATGACCTGGATGTCGCGGCCGCCCGCCTTCTTGCCGCTCGCGTCCCAGAAGAAGTTGAAGGCCTCGACCATTTCCCGGCCGCCCGAGGCGACCACGCCGGTGAGCGGCGCGAGCAGCCCGATGCGGATCGGCCCGCTCTGCGCGAGCCCGCTCTTCAAGTACCACGGCCCGGTCGATGCGAGCGCGGTCGTTCCTGCCGCCTTGATGAAAGATCTGCGGTCCATGTCATCTCCTCCTTTTCAATGTCAATTGGGAAAGTTTGCCGAGCACGCCTTCCGGCGCGAGGATCATCGTGAAAATGAACATCAGCCCGAGCACCAGCGACCAGCGCTCGGTATAGGCGCTCACCACGTTCTCCAGGCCGATGATGAGCGCCGCGCCGATGAGGCCCCCGAAGAGCGTGCCGACGCCGCCGACGATCGCCATGAGCAGGCCCTCGACCGACTGGGCGAGCCCCACGGTCGAGGGGCTCACGAAGCTGTTGAAGAAGGCGTAGAGCGCTCCCGAGACGCCGGCGAAGAAGCCCGAAACGGTGAAACCGATGAAAAGGTGCAGCGACACGTCGTAGCCGAGCGTGCGCATGCGCGTCTCGTTCTCGCGGATGCCCTTCAAGGTCAGCCCAAAGGGCGAATTGACGAAGCGCCACATGGCGAGGGTCATGATCGCGCCCGCGGCCAGCATGAAGTAATAGAGATTTGCCGGGTCCGCGAGCCACTGCGGGCGCACGCTGCCGCGCAGGCCGTTCTCGCCGCCGGTGACCGAGGTCCAGCGCAGGCATACGCCCCAGACGATCATTCCTAGCGCAAGGGTGAGCAGAAGGAAGTACACGCCCGAGGTGCGGATCGCGAGCAGGGCGAAGACGATCGCGACGGCGGTGGCCGCGAGCACGCCGAGCAGCACGCCGACCCAGGGGCTGCCCTGCATGACCGTGACGTAGTACAGCACCACGTAGGTGGCGACGCCGAAGATCGCGCCGTGGCACAAGGGCGTACGCCCGGTGTAGCCCGCCAGAATGTCGATCGACATCGCCAGCGTCGCGAAGATCAGCATTTCGGTCGCGAGGCTGGTGCGGTAGCCGGGGAAGACCACCGGGACGAGGGCCAGCCCCCCGAGCGCCGCGACCACCCCGAGGAGGCGCCGCGGACTCATGCCGCCCTGCCAAAAAGACCGAGCGGGCGGAAAGCGAGCAAGAGCGCCATCGGCCCGAAGATCACGAAGTACGCGAGCTCCGGAAACCAGACCTGCCCGAAATTCGCAAGCATCGCCACCAGGAGGCTGCCGACCGCCGCGCCGGCGAGGCTGCCGCGGCCGCCGATGATGACCACCGCCAGGCTGAAGACCAGGATCTCCGAGTCGGCGGTCGGATAGAGCGAGAGGAACGCGCCGCCCAGCGCGCCGCCGATTCCGGCGAGCGCCGCGCCGATCATGAAAGTGCCGGCGAACACGCGCCGGATGTCCACGCCCATCGCCTCCACGGTCTCGGCATCGTCCAC